>ENA-OUPZ01000102-OUPZ01000102.1-human-gut-metagenome-genome-assembly--contig:-NODE-102-length-72475-cov-6.368669_pt1 | contig 72475 bp, 46 predicted proteins | sample MGYA00237941_ERZ548813 | MGnify/ENA primary metagenome ERZ548813 (study PRJEB26490, sample SAMN05194712) | human gut metagenome | biome: terrestrial biome; feature: human-associated habitat; material...
TTGCACCTCTCTAAATAATTATACCAACACGGCCAAGTTATTTCAATAGCAATAATTTAATGTCAATAAATTGAATGTATAACAATAGGCAAGCCGAAAATATAGGCTTGCCTATTCAGTCTACCTCTTTAATTATCCTTTAACTCCCGAAGATGTAGCGTTTTCAATAAAGAATCTCTGACAGAACAGGAATACTACGATTATCGGCAGCAATACAAGTGTAGCCGCCGCCATTTGTGAACCGTAATCCTGAACTTGTCCGGCTGAAAACAACTTAATACCTACAGAAAGCATTTGTTTGTTTATATCCGATATGTACAAGTACGGACTCATATAGTCGTTCCATGTCCATACGAATGAGAACAATATCATTGTTGCGATAGACGGTTTAGCAAGAGGAGTTATAATTCTTGCGTAAATTGTAAAGTGATTACAACCGTCAATCTTTGCCGCCTCACTGATTGATTCCGGAATACTTATAAATGCCTGACGCAACAGGAATACGAAGTATACGTCAACACAGCTCGGAATTATGATTGCCCACATAGTATTTAGAAGCTTTAAGTTCTTAAAAATCATATATCTCGGTAAAATCATAATATCTGCCGGTATCATCATTGCCGCAAGCAAAACAAGGAATATAGCATCTCTGCCCTTGAATTTTATCTTTGAAAAACCATATGCCGTATATGTAATAAGGAACAATTTGATGATAATTGTAATGCCTGTCATAAGTACAGTGTTCAAGTACCATTTAGGGAAATTATAATAATCACTGTGGAAAAGTCCCTTAATATTTTCCAAAGTTGCAGGGTCCGGAATTATCTGAAACGGTTTCTGCAATACATCTCCGCTTACTTTAAATGACGATGAAACCATGAATATAAATGGATAAATACAAAGCAGTCCGACTATCAGCATTACGATGGTTATAACCCATCCGAAAATTTTATTTTTCTTCCGCATGGTCTTTCCCTCCTTTAATAATTAACCCATTTTTTCTGTTCACGCCATTGAATAAGTGTAATAATCATTACAATCAAGAAGATTACCATAGCCTGAGCACTTGCAAATGCAGTGTTATTCTGTACGAATGCAGTACGAACAATGCTTAGTGCCATAACCGTTGTTGATTGACCCGGTCCGCCTTCTGTCAAAGACTGAATTACGGTAAAGTTCTGTAATGATGTTATAATTGAACTTATAATCAAAAAGAATGTTGTTGGCGAAATCATCGGTATAACAACATTTTTAATTCTCTGCCATTTGTTAGCACCGTCAATTTGTGCCGCCTCATCAAGTTCTGTCGGAACATTCTGTAATGCTCCAAGATATGTTATCATATTAAGTCCGACGCCTTTCCATACTGCTATCAAAGCAACAGTCGGTAGTGCAAATTTATCCGAAAGAAGCAGCAGAGGCGGGTTTTCCACACCTAAAAACTGCATTATCTGATAAAACGGACCGCTTTGTCCAAGTAATATTTTAAATACAACTGCAACCGCAACCATATTTGAAACGTACGGTAAGAATACCATACCTCTTATTGCACCCTTCCAGTGTATGCCCTTGTTGACAATCATGGCAAGCACAAAACCCGCTACCATAATTGCAGGTACATATACAAGAGAATAGATAAAAGTTCTGCCCAGAGCCGCCATAACTTCGGGGCTCTGGAACATCTTTATAAAATTCGCAAATCCGATAAACTTCAAGTTAGCAAGCTTTGAAATATATGTCATATTAGTGAATGAAAACACTATCGAACATATAAACGGTATGCCGGTAAATACAAGGAACAATAATACATATGGTGTAATGAAAGCATATCCTGTAATATTCTCTTTTCGCTGTGCGATATTACGCTGCTTTGCCATATATATCCCTCCTATTATTGATTTACATCTTCTTTAATCGCCGCGTCCGCACGAGTTTGGATTGAATTAACTGCGTCGTCAAGGCTCTTTGAACCCGAGCCGTAAAGCTGTGATTCTTCTATTACGATTTGGCTGATTGTTGCGTCTGCAGGACCTATAATCTTTTCTGAAAGCACTTTTCTGTCCTTATCAAACCATGCTTTTCTGAAATCTTCAACAGTGATGTTGTCGTCTGCAAATGTCGGTACAAGTTTATCTGTAATATATGATGTTGTTTCTTCGTCTGTTAGGTCAACTCTTGCCGGAATACGTCCGTAACCAAGTGTGTACTGTTCTTCTGCCATACACTTGATAGCCGCGAAAGCTGCGTCCTTATTCTTACTTGTTGTCGGAACTGCGTAGCAACCTGTTACAGCAAGTGTTGAAGGTTCTTGTCCTTCAGGATATGGCATCGGAAGAATACCACACTGCCAATCTCTCGGATACTTTTCCTTGTTTGGCAGCATTGATGCAACCCAACCGCCGCAGACGAACATTGCCATCTTATCTGACGCAACAAATGTGTTCCAAGGATATGTTCCTGCCGCATAAGTGATACTGTCAGGCTGAATCTTTTCATCATTGCCCAATCCGTAGAACCACTTTAAGCTGTCTTTAAACTTCTGATCTTTAAAGTTTGATTCTGTTTGGTCTGCATTGTAAGGTTCCCAACCGTTTTGCAATGCATACATATAATTGTAGTTATCATAGTCAAGCATAAATGAACCGAATTGACCCTTGCTTGCATCTGTCAACTTCTTAGCTGTTTCAACATACTTTTCCCAAGTCCAACCATCTGCCGAAGGATATTCAACACCGGCCTCATCAAACAACTTCTTGTTGTAGAATGTCAGCCAAATATCTTTGTAGGCCGGCAAACCGTATACATGACTGTCACTGAATGAAACAAGGTTTTCACCGAATACCTTATCCATTTCGTAATTTGAGTTTTCCGCAAGATCGTCAAGCGGCGAAAGAACACCTGCATTGTAATATGTTTTTAACTTTGCGTCTGTTCCGTAAAGAATATCAAGCTCGTCACCTGCCATAAGACTTACCAATGCCTTATCTACTTCACCGGCATTTGTGTTTGGTACGATTGTGAACTCAATATTGATACCTGTCTTTTCCTTTACAAGATTTACAAGTTCAACAGTTTCTCCTCCCTGTGTAGCTGATTCTGAAACTGCATAGTGTAGTGTTACACCCTCATATGGCTTATCACCGTTTTTGTTTGTCTGTGTCGGCTCAACTGATTCATTGCCGCCACAGCCTGCCATCATTGTACAGCTAAGTATTGCCGCAAGTGATAACGCTAATCCCTTTTTTAGTATTTTCATTTTATTTGCCTCCTTATTGTTGATTTTTTCTGTTTTTCTGTAATTATATTGTACACATTTTGTTCAAAAATTTCTATAGGGAGATTTTTTAATTAATAGTCTAAATTTTATAATTCTAAAAAAAATCCACCAAAAGTAAAATTTTGATGGATTTATAATCATTATAAATTTTTATTCTTGTTTCTTTCTTCCGCCTCAGCCTTTGTTATCTTCGGCAGTCTGAGTTCAACAACCGTTCCGATATTATACTTACTGTATATCCTGATACCGTCCTCAATACCGAAATAAATCTTCAATCTGTCGCAAATATTGTGCAAACCTATTCCTGTACTCTTGGCTGTTTCGACATTTGCCTCATCAGTCGGACCGTTTTTAATCTTTTCACGCACACTCTGTAAATCTTCTTTTGTCATACCGATACCGTTATCAATGACGCGTATTTTTATAAAATCATCTTTAATATCGACTTTGATTTTAATTTTCAACACTCTGTCCAAATTCGTCATTGCGTGATTGATTGCATTTTCAACAAGCGGCTGTAAAATAATTTTAAGCGTATAATACCCCGCCGCCTCTTCACGGTCAATCACTGCGTTTTTAAATTTCAACTTACCGTCATAACGGCTTTCCTGTATTTTGATATAAGCCATAACGTGTTCAAGTTCACTCTTTAAGCTAATGAACAGCTTACCCTGACTTACGGAAAGTCTGTACATTCTTCCGAGAGACGCCGCAAGTCTGCCAATATCGGGTCTGCCTGCCTCCGACGATTTCCACACAATCGTTTCAAGCGTGTTATACAGAAAATGCGGATTGATTTGGTTCATAAGAACCTCCATTTCAAGCTCCTTTTTATGTTGTTCCATATAAAGCTTCTGTTCCATATTCTGATTTATACTTCGGAGCATAGAATTGTAATATTCAATCATATCCGACATTTCATCATTGCGTTTTCCGATATCGACATATGCCGTCAAATCACCGTTATGTACCTTTTGCATTGAACTGCTGAGCAGCGATACAGGCGAAATAAACTTGCCGTAAAGGAATATAACTATAGTAATTGAGAATACACCGCACAAAATAATAATCCAAACAATCCATTTTTGCAGACTGTCAACCGTCGTCGTAATATTCTTCATCGGTGTACACATAATTGTAATCCAACCGTTCACATCGGAACGGTTTACGGTCACAAGGTCGCGACCGTTATTAATCGCAATTCTGTCATATTTCTGATTTATAACTTTGTCTGCCAGTTCGTCACTGATGTATCCCTCTTTAAGCACATCTTCATTACTTGACGAAAACAACGTACCGTCCTCGTCAACGATATACACATCCGCACCATACTGTTCTGCGGTATCTTTATACTTTTGATATAAAGTTTCCTCGTCCAAAGCGAAGATATGTACACCCTCATACGCATTGTGCAATCTTGAAAACACTCGTCTGCTGCCCAATACAGCCATATCTTTTCTGATATTCCCCGTTTGGGACGTTTTTAAAAAGTTATTCTGCACGCGATACCAATGAAATTTAGCAAGATTTTTGCTGTTGTTTATATCAAGTCTCGCAAGTTCTTTCTTACATTCTTCCTCATTGATATTCGGGTCAAGGAAGTCGAACAAGTTGCCATCTGACGTATAATATGCCGCCATTTTTTCATTCTGCTGCAAAAAGTTATACGACTCAAACAGGCTGTTTACGATAATTACTATATCTCTGCGTTTTTTTATCGGATTATCAGAATAATCTCCGTTTGTATAGTGCGAAAGTTTGTCGTCCAACGCAAAAGCATCGGAAACTCCGTAAATATTCTGAATAATCTCATCAACGCTCTGTCCTATTTCACGAGTGCTGTATTCAAGTCTGTAAATTGCCTCACCACGCATTTTATTGGTTGTGTGATAAAACAATACACTTATGACCGCAAGCACAATCGTAAAACACAACATTATAGAGCCGGTAATTTTTATACGAAACGACAAACGTTTTTTGGGTTTAATCTCCATATTCCGCCTCCGTATTATCTTTGAACAAAGTTTCTGTAATCACCCGGACTTATGCCGTATACCTTTTTAAATACTTTTATAAAGTTAGAAACGTCTGCATAACCAAGTTCCTGTGCAATTTCATACACTTTCTTAGTCGGATCGTCAAGCAGTTCCTTACTCTTTTCAAGCCGCTTACGCGTAACATATTCGCTGAAATTACAGCCGAATTCATCTTTAAAAAGTTTTGAAACGTATGCCGCGCTTTTCTTAACTTTTCCTGCCGCATATTCAAGCGACATAAAATTCTCCATATATTCTTTGTCGACGCATTCTTTGATTGTTCTCGCAATACTGTTATTCTTACCCAAATGATTCATCGTCTGTCCCACGCACTCACAAAGTTCGTCAATAACCGTTATAAGTATATTCTTTCTTTTTTCTATTCCGACAGTGCGTCTTATGTCTTCATATCTGACGCCGGCTAAATTCATTATCTGCTCAAAGTTGATATTGTAACTCATTGACCATCTCGAAAGATAGAACAAAAGTTCAAGAAATATCTGTTCGATATATTTGTAGTCTTTGATACTGTTGTCTGTGAAAAACGACACGACGCGTTCAATTTCCGCAATAATCTTTTCTTTGTCGTTTTTCATAATGCTTTCGTTTATAATCTTATAGTCAAAGTTTACCGAATGATATTCGCTTACGGCGTCCTCCAAATTTGAATACGGTATAACCGTTTTCTCATCATCAAATTTCATATAATGAGCCGTTGAAAGTGCCTGTTCAAAACTCTGCGGAATCATACGGCTGTCACGGCAATATCCGCCGACACTGATATAAGCCTTTTCGCCCGTTTTCTCACGAAGTTTCTTCACAATATCTTCATACGCTTCTATACAGTTTTCAATATGAAGCTCGCTGCCGTCTTTTGAAATAACAGTTGCAATTTCATTTTGACCTGTCATAAAGAAATGGCAATGTTTCTTTTCATTTTCGGCTATAGAATTGCATATTTCCACAATATCAACAGACTTTTTATAGATTTCCTTCTTATCGTGAATATCCTCTTTCCAGTCGATACAAAGCAAACCTATAGCACAGTTATTTATATTGATACCGAAATTTTCGACAATCTTTTTATCCGCCTCGATAATTTCATCGTCCATATATCCGAGCAGCATTAAATTCAAAATATTGTCAAGATAATATGTTTTGCTTTTCTTGAGTTCGTCGCTGTGTTCACGTTCACTGTCAATACGTTTTTTCAAATTCTTGAATGTTTCTTCAAATTCATCTATGTCTGTCGGTTTTAACAAGTATTCCGTAACACTGTTTTTAATCGCCGTATTTAAGTATTCAAAGTCACTGTAACCGCTAAGTATTATAACCTTTACATCAGGATAATCCTTATGCAGTCTTTGCATAAGCTCAACGCCGTCCATTCTCGGCATTCTTATATCGGAAAGTACCACATCGGGTCTTTCGTTTTCAACTAATTCCAATGCCTCCAACCCGTCACTCGCCTGACCTATGACCTCAAATCCCCAGTCATTCCAGGGAATACCGTTAGCCATACCGTTGCGAATACTCTGTTCATCATCCACAATTATGAGCTTATACATAAAAGTTGCCTCCCCCATAAATAGTTAAAAACGACTCATTAATATATGAGCCGTTTTTTATTATTTTTAATCCTTGTATTATTATAATACATTATTCAACTTCGGTCAAGCCTATCCAGACACTTCCCATCGGAGAAAGTTTAATATCCTTTTTCTTACCGTCAAGTAATACGGTTGTAGCCTGTTCTTCGCCTGTGTTGTTCACAACGCAAGCTCTGTTTGCTTCGCTGAATACGTGACATTCTGTATTAATGTTCGTTGAATAATATTTCTTCATATCATCTTCTTTTCTGGCAGCCCAATAAATTGCTCTCAAAAGCAGACGGGCATTTTCGTTTGAATACGGAAGTCCTGCCATATAGACACTTCTTCCGTCGCCGTATGTATTTACTGCAAGGTTTGAACTTCCGTTTATTACGTCAAGAACTTCTGTTTCGCCGATAGGATAAATCATACTCATACCTTCGCCGTAATCAATATCACCTGTAACGTCCTCTGTTATAAAGTGGTCTTTCTTAGCCGTTACAACAGGTTTGTTTGTACTTGCGGTAAAGCCGATTTCTTTCTGCACACCGAGTACGTCTGAAAGTGTAAAGAATCTTCCGTCCTTGTTATAAGCAGACGGTTCGCCGACACCGATAAATCCGCCGCCGTTATTTACCCATTCGCGGATTTTTGAAACAACTTCTTCATCGTCCCACTTTTCGCCGCCGCTCCAAGCAGTACCGGCGTCACCCATATTGATAACAACGCCGAATTCGTCCAAACGACCTGCCTTAACGTCGTCAAAATCTACAAAGTCAATATCAAACGGGAATCCCGCAAGTGCCTCCATAACGCCAAGATACGAATAACAACGCTGATTCCACAATGAATGTGCAACCTGATGCGTCTGCCACGACTTTAGCTTGCCCCAAGAGTTTAAAAGTGCAATCTTGAAGTTTTCCGTATAAGGCTTACCGCCGTATTCGTGAATAGACTTGAACTGTTCCGTGATTTCCGTAACGTGTGCAATAAAGTCATCAAACTTCAAAGCAAGACTCAAATAACCGCCGTAACCCATTCTTGCGGCAGGCTTTCTCATCATTGCACGACGGCACTTAATCCATATCGGCATTGATTCGCCCACAGGGTCGCCGCCCTCGTGGAATATATCAGGGAAAAAGTAAGGGTAAAATCTCGCCTCTGTTTCCTTAACGGGAATATCCGTAATCATTCTTGTTGTAACACCGTCACCTGCTGCACCGACAACTGCGTCAAGCCCGATATTCGGGAAATACTTTCCGTAAGGTTCGGTTCCTGCCCAGTGGTCGCCAAGGAACATTATAGCTTTCTTGTTATACTTATGTACAAGGTCAACACATTCTTTAGCCAATTCACTGACAAATTTTGAATTAAAGTCAATCCAGTCAAGATATTTCTTTGTAGGATTTTTAAACGGAGTGTTGTATCTGTTGTTGTCAACAATATCCTCCGCACAAAGCGAATAACCGTATTCTTTTTCAAATTCACGGAATGCGTAAGGTGACGCACAGCTTGCATAACCGAACCAGTTTACCATCTTCTCTTTGCCGAACTGATTGTAAACAAGGTCAAAACAGTAGAAGAATGTCGTAAATCTTACAACGTCGGTCTTTGGGTGTGCCTCAAGCCATTTTTCCAATCTTTCAATTATGTGTTTTCTTGCTTTTGGCTGTCTTGGGTCAACTGTCATTTCGTGTTCACTTGTCCAATTATTTGTGATGTGGTTGTACATCGAAACAGGCTCCCATATCTGCCAAGCAAGGAACGATACCGTATAGCTGTGGTACTTCTTTGTATTCTTTATGATAACGTTTTTGCCGTCATATTCCCAATCCTTGCTTTCCTCGCCCGTTGTACGGTCGATTACCTGCCAATAGTCCATATCGTCCGTATTCGGCTTAAACTGTTGGTCAAAGAATGTCGCCATAATGTCGATTGAAAGTGTGCTGTCCTTTGCCGTATGCTCCTCTGTCATAAGGAATATCTGTTGCATACAGTCCGGATTTTCCTTTACCCATTCATTATCAGCTCTTACAAGGCAAAGAGTTGAATACACTGTCAATCCCAAGTCTGTAAGTTCCTTTGAAAGTTTTGTACCGTCACTGTCACGGATTGCGTCTACGCCCCATAAGTCAATAAGTTCTTTTATTTCTTTTTCCATTCCGCTTTCGCCGGGAAGTGTAAATCTGCCTTTTATCATTTATCATTCTCCTTTTTTATAATTACTTTTTTTATTTTACCGCTGTCAACACTGATTTTAAAACCGTCTGCCAAAACAGGTTCAAAACGACATATTCTTTTGTGTCCGACAGTTGTACCTTCAAAAACAGTCTTTTCATTGTCACCGCACAATGCGGTTATTTTAAACTTTTGCGTAAACTGACCGTTTTCAATGTTTTCGAACACGGTAATTCCGTCAACCGACATCGGCTCGTCAAAAGTGATTTCATCACTTTCAAATTCAATTCCGCCATCGTAAAGCTCGTTTATTTTATCACCGAACTCCTTTAATCTTTGCACATCACTTTCCTGAATAAGTCCGTTTCTGTCAGGACCTACATTCAAAAGAAAGTTTGCACCGTGTCCGACAGAACACTCATACATATCAACAAGTTTATCCAAACTTTTCAGATTAACTTTATCCGCGTCACTGTAAAACCATTCTTCACGAATACGGCAGTCACATTCGGCAGGCAAGAATTTTCTTACTTCAAGTTTGTCCTTGTTATCCGTCATAACGGAAAAATCCACTTTGTCTACTTCATTAAAATTTGTTTCGGGTGCGTAACCGTCCTCATTACCAACCCATCTTGTATCGGGGTCCCACATATTAAAAATCAATATTTCCGGTTGCATTTTTCTTATTGCCGATATAATACGGGGCTTGTCATATTCGTGATTTTCAGAGCCGCAGCCGTCAAACCACAAATAATCAATCTTGCCGTAATTCGTCAAAAGCTCGCTTATCTGATTAATAAAATAATCATCATAATCATCTCTGCCCCGGCTTCCGAATTCCGCAGGGGAATAATATATTCCGACCTTAACCCCTTCCTCACGGCAAGCGTCCGTAAATTCTCTTACAACGTCACCCTTGCCGTCTTTCCAAGGCGCATTTGCAACTGAATAATCGGTATAAGCACTGTTCCAGTTTGCAAAACCGTCGTGGTGCTTTGCCGTAAATACGGCATACTTCGTACCGGCGGACTTTGCCGCACGAATCCACTGACGGCAGTCAAGTTTTGTCGGATTAAATGCCTTTGTATCCATAGGCACTAAATCCCAATCCTTATGTCCCTCGTAGTAAGTGCGTATTCCGAAGTGAAAAAATATTCCCACTTCCCAATCCATAAATTCAAGTTGTCTTTTTGTTGGTTTCTGCATTTTCATTACCTTCATAAGAATATTACTTAAGAAATTTCGTAAATCCCGTTTCACTGTTGTATGTTGTACTGCTTCCGCCGTAAACGCCTTCATTCAATCTGAACTTAATTCTTGTACCGTTTTCATCTTCAACAACGTTTGTACCGTCTGTCTTTAAATTCTTGTTTACGACAAGCTGTAAATCTTTCGGTTCGTTTGTTGGGTTTGAGGCAGTAATTTCTATAGCGCCGTTTTCAAGCTCCTTAATGATAAGCGCACATTTTTTATTTGCGGTAACCGTAAGTCCGCTCGGAATTTCGATAGTATCCATTTTCCAAACTATCGCCTCCGTAATCTTATTCTTACTGTCATAAACCGCCTGTACTTTATCATCGTTTCTCAACACCTTAACAGTGTCATTCTTAACAATGCCGTCCATTTTCTTTTCGTCCGCACCGAATACGGTTGTGTACGCATATGACGCATTTTCAGGCTTTACACCGTGATGTATTCCGATTTCAAATACATTCTTCTTTTCGGTCGTATCCTTGTAATTCGCACCAAGGTTAATAACTTCGTACTTGTTTTCTCTTTCTTCCGACGAAATTTCAACGTCCGAATCGGTCATATATCCGATACCGTCGTGAAGTATGTAATCGGCATTTTTAACTGCTACGGTTCCGTCTGCCTTTCTCTTTTTACCGTTTTGAGAAATTATAATATCACTGTCTTTTACGCATTGGTTGATGTTCGTGTAAATATCCATATTTGTATATGAATTTATGTTGTTGCCGAGTGCAACCATTCTGTCATCAAGCATAAACCACGACTTATGCGCATCAAGTCCGTCACGCGAATAATCCATAACAGCCGCACCGTACATACCGTCCGAAACACCACCGACAAAGTTTCTGTTACCTTTCCAGTTCCATAGATGTTCGCCGTTCCATTCAGCCCAATCGTTAAGATTTTTCAAACCGCCCTGAGGAGTTGTCGTACCCGGAAGTCTGTTCCAATTCCAAAGTGGCATAAGATTGTAATATTCGTCACCGTCCTGCATTAAAGTCGTAACGCCGTCCGACAAGTAATAACCGAGAAGATTTTCGTTGTTTACCACTTCACCGCACTTTGTACGGCTTGACGCAAGTTTTATACCTACGTGATAACCGTTTCTGTTATGTGACATATAATCCGACAACCAGAAATGTCTGTTACCCTCAAATGAATCAGTATCGCCAAGACGATTTTTCTTCATTTCCATAAGCTCGTCATAACGTTTCAACTGTTCATTACCCTCAAGAGCGTCAACAGCCTTTAATATGTTGTTTTTCATACCCTTGATTGCATTCGGACGGGTAATGTGTCTGCCTGCCGTTGTAAGTTCCATATATCCGTTATACGTCATCCACTGCTGACCGTCAAGCAAGAAATTAGCAAACTGATTTAGTGAATAATCCGACAGTTTATATTTTGTTCCTTTTATAAGTGAAATAATTTTCGCAACATCATTTACCATTACATCGCCGTAACTGCCCGACTGTATTTGGTCAACGTGCTGATGGAAACTGTAATCGGCTTTAATACCGTCCGAATCTTCACCAAATTCGTCTGTTCTTACTTTCTTAAATACTCTGAGTTCATTTTCAAGAAGATGAAGTCCGTCATAAAGCTCCGCCTCATTTTCTGTCGCAACGTCTATTTTAAAACTTGTCAAAAGTTTGTCCGTCAAATTTGCACCCGTATTGCTGACAGGTCTTTCTGTTATACGGTCGGTTATTGTTTCGTTAAATATACTTCCCTTTGCCGCCTCGGCATTCAAAACTTTTCTGACGTCATCTGTTATTTCTTCGGGATTTAAAATCAAAATATCCGATACAACACCCGGAACACCGATTTCCTGTTGCCACCAGTTGTCACATTCGACACGTCCGCCGTTTGCCCAGAAGTCCAATGACTTTTTGATTTTTTCTTTAATATCCTTATCGCCGTAATATTTGTTTCCCTCCGAATATACCGCCTTAATCATAGTGCGTACATAATCTATATGGTCTTTTGCGTTCCAAACCATTCTGTCGGGATTGTAATACTCGATACCATCAAAACTTCCGTCCTCTTTCCATAACGAAAGTGCTTTTGATGGGTCTGCGTCCTTATCATAAACATCTGCTTTTAATTTTTCCTTTATCGCTCTGATGTCGGTCATATCCGCATTACTGTTATATTCATTATATTTTTGAGCAAGATAATCTTCGTTTATCATTTGAGAAAGTTCTTTTTCACTCTGCTCACCGACAACAATTTTTCCGTCTTTCCAATATACATTGTATCCCAAAACATCTGACAATGCTCTCAATGGCACATATGCTGTTCCGTCAACATTGATTACATTCTTCTCAATGTCCTTTTCATTGCCGTTCATTATAACTACGGAACTGCCTTCTTCCATATACGTTGCGTCTTTGGCATACGCCACAGGGCTTATCGATGCCGCAATCAGTGCAATTGCTATTGTTTTTCTTAATTTCATACTTAATAAACCTCCTATTCATTAATAAATATCTATATTTAATTTAACTTAACTTTTGCATCAAAGTCAATATGCTATATTTTTGTTAATAGTGTAATTTTGCATTTATAAAAATAAGCCGATTAAATTAAATTTAGCCTATTGGCATTTTGAATTAATGCGGTTATAATGAATTTGTCAGATGAGATATGTTAAAAAACATATCGTAAAGTAGACATTAGTTTTTTCATTTAACTACCCTAAAAACATTTCCTTAAAAAAAATTACGGCTTCTCTCTCTGCCGTAATTTTTTTGCGTAATTTTTTGCATTTATAAATTTAAACCACTTTTCTATAAAATAACCTATTTACTAAAATACAGCCTGCCTTATATAATTATATGTACCAAAAACAATTTATGAAGGGGGCAACTTTTTATGAAACACTCACAAATCAAACGTTTTTTTGCGGCATTGGTTGTTTTGGCACAGATGTTTGCCTTAATACCCGCCTATGCCACAGAGGCAGACTTTACGTTTCCGCTGACATATGACACGGCAAATATTCCGTCCGCTGATTATGCACTCGGTACAGCTATTGACAAAGCTGTAGTAAACTCTTACGGAATACATTTCAATGAAAATCCTTCAGGTGCAATATGGAGCGTACAACGTATAAACAGCGTTGACTCCGTAAACGAACTTTCGTTGAGATTTTCAACACAATCATTCAGCGGCAATCCAAAGAACTTAAATCTTATGTCTTTAAACTTTGCCGAAGATACCGTAAATAACCCACCTGAATTTAACGGTCAGGGTTATGTATTTGAAAGCGAATTTTCAGTGTTAAATCGCGATGACGGTTATATAAATCTTATTTTAAACGGTGAAAACTCAAACGGCGATACCCGTAACATAGCAGAAATAAGATTTGTTCCGACATCTGATAATGACACAACAAGCCGTCCGGGTGTTGCTTATGCAGTTGATGCTCTTGGCAACAAAGTCGGCGACTCTAAAGACATCGTTCTTACATCTTCAGCAAAGAACACTCAACCGGGTCAATTATATTATGTAAAAGTTATGGTTGACCTGCTTAACAACAAATATTCGGCATGGCTTGTTGTTCGCAAAACCAATTCTACAGATTACGTTGAAACAGAACCTACAGAGGAACACTTGCTTGTTGAAAATGCAGATCTTAATTATTCAAACATCAAAAAATTCACAGGTCTTAGTTTTAACATAACAAAGTCAGAATACGGCAACGGTGTGTGGTTAAAGAACATCTCCGTAAAAGATTACACCCCGACGCCTATCGCAACCGAAGAACCGACAGCAACGGAAGCACCTGCCGACGGCATTGCTCTGAGAATGGCTGTTCTTTCAGACTTCCAATACGGCAGACACGGCAGTGCGTCAGACAGTTATTCATATGACGGCAACAAATTCAAGAAAGCATTAAAGCAATGTATCGCCAAAGCAGGCGGTCTTGACAAGCTTGACGTACTTATGATTCCGGGCGACATCAGTCACAACAGTTCTCTTAATGAGCTTAACGCATTTGTAAGTGACCTAAGTGAAATTATCCCTTACGGCAGTCATACAAAAGTTATGTTCCTACGCGGCAATCACGATGCAAAGCCTAACAAACAAAATAACTTTATAACAGCCATTTCAAATTACGACCCGACATTTAAGCAGTCAAACAATATATACGAAGTAAACGGTTATCAATTCGTAATGGTAAGCCAGGATACACAAAGACCAAATGACGAATCAAGTTCATACGCTTATCTTCATTCGCCTGATACAATTTCTTGGTTTGACAAAGCAATGGACACTGCCGAAGACAAGTCAAACGGAAAGCCTATATTTGTAGGTATGCACCCTAATGCAACAAACACAGTATACGGCTCATACCAAATTAACGGTATAAAAGAAGGTAAAGCAACAAAATCATCGTATTGGTCAACAAACGAATTATACGACGCATTAAAAGACCATTCAAATGCAGTAACATTCTCTGGTCACTCACATTGGGTAATGCCGAACGAACGTTCAATTCACCAAAAAGACTTTACTTCACTTAACACAGGCTCTGTCAACAATATGGAGGCAGACGAAGGTGCTTGGGACGAACCATTTCAACCGAAGCGTTACGGCAGTAACGAAAATGAAAGCACCGGTTATTATATAGAAGTAAACATAAACCAGCAAATTACCGTTCACAAAATGGACTTCTATCGCGGTACAGAGGAAAACCCTCGTGAATTTGGTGAGCCGTGGACATTTGACGCAACAGACAAGAGTTCTTGGAAGTACACAGACGACCGCGACAGCACTGCACCGTACTTTGCAAAGGATGATAAAGTAACAGTTTCGGACATTTCTTCAACCGACTGTTCAATCACTTTCCCGCAAGCTGCAGATGCAGACGAACAAGTTGTAAACTACAAAGTTGAATTCGTTAATCAATCAACACAAAATACAGATAAAATCGTTACGCTTTCATCTTATTATTGGCTGAAAGACACTTCCGATTATCCGGAAAGCCAAACTTTTAAACTAAGCGATTTCAACAGCATAAACAGCAGTACATACTATACATTATCACCAAACACAACATACAAAGTAAAAATTACTGCACTTGATAATTTCTATAATGAATCGACAGCTATCGAAAGCGAAGAATTTACAACAGAGCAAGTCAACTATATATATGACAATGACGATGCAGTAGTATCGGCGTACTATTCAAACACATCTGCAATGGACAACTCAAATTACGCCATTGACAATTCAGCAACAGAAGTTACAAACGGTCATACTCCTATTTCATATAACAGTGAATTAAAGAGATACGAGTCAACAATTTCAACAGATTACACTTCAACAGGCAAAACAGTTTATTCAATTCCTTTGTCTGAAGCCAGAAGAAATCTTTTGGCTACCTCAAACGGATATACAATAGAAAGCTACGCAATGCAATCATCATTCCCTAACAGTGCCAACGTAATATTCGGTGCCGCACAAAGCGGAGGTTTTGACGTTGAAACAACAAAGACCGGTAAATTGGAAGTATATGTCCCTGCGTCAAACGGCTGGTTGAAAAAATCAAGCGGCGGTTCTTATCCGGGCGACAATCAGACACTTTCGGCAAATAAATACTATCATATCGTTACAACAGTAACACCGAGCCAAGTAAAGGTATATATAAACGGTGAACTTGCAGATACGCTTAACAGCGGCAATACAATGCGTTTCCCATCGGGAAGTAATATGAAAAACTTCTACGGTGTATTTATGGGTGCGGACTATCGTCCGGAGGGATTATATGCTCAAAGCCCTATGACAGGTAAGTTTGTATTCGGTAAACTTTATCAAAAGGCACTTACAGCCGATGAAGTCAAAGCAGAATACGATAACATCAACACAAGAAAAACACTTACAAAAGCAGACGACTTAAATACACTTCTTACAGAAACACTACCTGCAAAACAAGCAGAAAAAGCCGACAGTAAAATAGATAAATTCATTTCAGAGGGTTGGCTTTTGATGGGAAGTACAAAGCTTTCGGAAGACGATTTGACAAAATATATCGACAAAGTAAATGCTTACTTAACACAACCGACACCTACTCCGACAGCAGAACCGACTGCTACACCGACAGTTGCTCCTACAGCCACTCCGACAGCAGAACCTACAGTCACAGCTAATCCGAGTGCAGCACCAACGGCAGCTCCGACAGCAACGGCTGCACCGACAACAGTTCCGACAGCAGTTCCGACGGTCGCTCCAACAGTTGCACCAACGGCTGCTCCGACTGTAGAGCCTACCGAAAAACCTGCAGATAACATAAATCTGCGTTTCGCAGTTCTTTCAGATTTCCAATATGGCAGAAATGCTCAAAACGGAAGTGCTACAGTAAGCGAAAAAGTAAAGACAGCGATACAGCAAGTAATAGATAAATCAAAAGATACTGACGGCAACATCAGACTTGACGCAATCTTAGTACCGGGCGACATTACCCACAACAGCAACCCGTCGGAATATCAATCATTCATAAGCGACCTGAACTCACTGCCGGAATTAAAAGCAAACAACATAAAGCTTATGTTTCTCAGAGGTAATCACGATGTACAGGACGGCAAGGGAGATAATTTTGTAAAAGAACTTTCAAAATACGATTCTTCAATCACACAAACAAACAACGTATATGACATCAAGGGTTATAAATTCGTATGCGTAAGCCAAGATACTTACAAGTACAATGACGACAAGCCTGTGAAATACGATTATGTACATTCAGCCGATACAATTTCGTGGTTTGAAAATGCAATGAACACCGCCGCAGAGCAATCGGACGGCAAGCCAATATTCGTTGCAACACATCCTGCCGTTAAAGACACTGTATTCGGTTCATCACCTATTACAGGATTTAAAAACGGCAACACGGCAACCTCGGATTATTGGGGTACAACGGAATTGTACAACGGTTTGAAAAATCATTCAAACGCAATCGCATTCTCCGGTCACTCACACTGGACAATGGCCAATGTTCGTTCAATTTTCCAAAAAGACTTCACTTCATTAAATACAGGTGCGGTCAACAATATGGAAATTGAAAATTGTTGGGATGAATCATATGCTCCGAAACGTTTCGGAAGTAACGAAGACGAAAGTTCGGGATATTATATTGAAGTAACTTCTGACGAAAAAGTAATTATTCACAGAATGGACTTCTTCCGCAAAACAGAATTCAGCGACCCGTGGACTGTTGACGTAAACGACAAAGCAAACTGGAAGTACACAGATGACCGTGACAAAGACAAACCATACTTTGACACAGACACTGAGATTGATGTTTCAAACGTATCAGAAACATCATTCAGATTGAACTTCATACAGGCTAAAGACAATACAACAGACGTAAACAACTACAAAGTACAAATTGTAAATGTCGCAACAAACGAAGTTGTCAAGACGGCTACCCCATCATCATATTACTGGTTAAAGCACGCAAATCAAATGCCTGCAAAGAACTATTGGGATTTCTCGGGACTTGAGGCAGGAAAAGAATACAAAGCAATTATCACAGCTTACGACACTTACTACAACGAATCAACACCAATCGAAAGCGAAGTATTCAAAACAAAATCACTTCCTGCCATGCCGGACAAATTAAATAACAAATACCACTTAGACATCACGAAAACAACAACAAAACTTAATGCGGACGGCAAAGAAATTTGGGATTATGAAAAGAACGGTATCACAATAGATTCTTCAATAATATGGTCACCGGCAATCGAGGCAACAAATTCTTCAATGCAAGTCAAAGCAATGCGTTTCTCAACAAGATCAGGTCAAACAGGTAAACTTATGAAACTTGATTTTGCGAATGATGAAATCCAAAACCCTGAATCATTCAACAGCGGTACATATGTAATCGACACAGAAGTCGGCGTACTTCATAAATTATCGGGTTACATTTCATACAAGCTTTACGGCAAGAACACAGACGGCGAAGAAAGCACAATCACCGATTTAAGGTTTAACGCATCAAGCAGCGGCAACAGCAGTGCAAACGCAGTTGACGCAAACGGCGAAAAAGTCGGCAGCAGTGTTCCTGTAACAGTAGGCGCTGCAGGCGATTCGTGGGTTGGCGAATATGAATGTGTTCGTACAATCATAAACCTTGACGCAAAAACATATTCAATGTACGTTGCACCTGTTAAGACAGGTACAGACGGCGAATACCACGAACCTGAATTTACATCGGCAACACTTCTTGTAAACAATGCACCGTTTAACGCAAGCGACATTTCGGAAATATCCGCATTCGGATTTGACTTGTCAGGCTCACCTGCAACGTTCGGCGTATGGCTTACAGATGTTTCTGTATCACAGGTTGAACAGGAAGTTACACCTGATGAACCGAGTGCCGAAATCGTATGTGACAAAGCCACAACTTCAGCAGGCGAAAATATTTCTTTCACAGCAGAAATAAAATCTATGCCTAACACAAAATTCAGCCTATACTCAGTTGCATATGACGAAAACGGTAAACTTATCGGAATAGAAATGAGTTCAAAAGATATAGAAAATGACGGCTCATTTGCAACTCAATACACAGTTCCGGAAAATGCAAAAAAGGTTAAACTTCTTCTTTGGGACAACCAAATGAAACCATATGATGTAAAAACAATCACAGTCGAATAAATTTTATACAGACTATCCGTATATCAATTATGCGGATAGTCTTTTTTTATTAAAAACTAACAACCCATAAAAAATATAGCCTATTGTTTTATAAATTTTGCCTATGTTATAATGTAATTGTGAAAAAATAATTAACTTTTTGTTAACGGCTCGTCACGTTTTCAAAAAATAATGTTAAAAAGGAGCGAATACCATGAAAATTAAACGCAAATTAGTTACGGCGGCAATCACAGTTGCCCTCACTATGACATCTGCCGCAACTACAATTTTCGCAAAAACCACCTTTGATGACATGATATTTGACTTACAGTCACTTAATATTATGACAGGTGATGAAAACGGCGATCTTCAGCTTGACAAACCGGTTACAAGAGCCGAATTTGCCTCTATCGTTGTTAGAATGATGTCTATGCAGAGCACTGCGGACACTTATTCAGACTCACACTTTGAAGATGTACCTGATGATTATTGGGCTAAGGGCAGCATCAATTTTCTTTCAAGCATAAACGTTATAAGCGGTACATCAGATACCACATTTGCACCGGAGGATAATATAGACATAAGCGCCGCAAGTAAAATACTTGTTTGTGCTTTGGGTTACGACTCTGATGCAAAAATGCTCGGTACATATCCTACAGGTTATCTTGCCGAGGCAGGAAAGCTTGAATTGCTTGATACAGTAGATACAACAAGTTCACCTTTATCAAGACGTGAAGTTGCAAAGATGGTATACAATGCACTTGACGTTGATATAATGACGCTTTCGTCAATGTCAAACGGATACCCGCAATACACAGTTGACAAAGGCAATACTTTCAGAAGTAAATTCAAAAACGACAACAAGGGCGTTATAACAAAACTTACCGGTTTGGTTACAGCTACTTCAAATGCTTACCTTAACGACCCTGTTCCCGGAATGGATGATGACGAAATTGAGATAAACGGAGCGATATATCAAATTTCAAATCCGTCATATTCCGCATATCTCGGTCAAAAGGTTGACTTCTTCGTTGAAGACGAAAACAGCAATGTAATTATCTCAATGCAGCCGTCAAACAAAACAACTCTATACAGTTTTTCTCCGGACGACATTATTTCAACTTCTTCCGGAAAAATAACTTACAATGACGAGAACGGTTCAAGAAAAAACGTTAAATATGATAAAAACGGATATTTCATTTATAATAACAGAGTTACATATGACTGGAGCGACAAGACTTTAGACAATATGAAAAACGGTTCAATCGTATTCATAGACAATGATGACGATAATATCGCAGACGTTATTATCGCAAAAGAATATTCAAGTGTTGTTGCCGACAGAGTATCGGAAGACGGAAAGACAATCTTCCTAAAAGACGGACAAACAGTTTGCGGTCAGAAATACATCAAAGTTGACCCTGACAGCAATCAAAGAGTAACTCTTGCCGACAAGGACGGAAACTACATTGATTCAAAGGACGTTCAAGCAGAAAGCGTACTTTCCTGCTACATCAGTCCCGACGAAGAAATGATTGAAGTTATCGTAAGCGACAATATGATAACAGACACAATTTCCGCATTCAGCAACAAGACTATGACAATAGGCGGCACTGCATACAATGTCGAGGACGAGGACAAAGACTATGCGGTTAAAGTCGGCGACTCATATGATATATACCTAAACTTCAACAACGAAGTTGCATACATCAAAAAACCGGTTGCAAAAGATGATTATGCGTATGTATCAAAGCTATTCCTTGACGATGACAAGGAAACATACTATGCACGTCTTGTTATTCCTAACACAATCCAAGAAAAGAAAGAAGAAGAAAAGGACGCAGACGGCGGTGCGGCAAAGGTTGTTTCAAAACTTGCCTGCCAAAACAGTGCCGTTATCGACGTAAAACTTGCCGATAATATTTCTATAAATGGAATAAAGTGCAAAACCGCAAATTCAATCGACAAACTTGAAAAGCAAATTATATCTTATACAACAAACTCAAGAGATGAAATTACAAAACTTACAACTCCTTTGCAGATAGGCACAGGCAGAACAAAGTATTATAATTCATCAGAACGTACATTCGGTAAAACAACAGGCGGTGCGTTCGGTGTTGATATGGATACATTGACAATCTGTATACCGAAAGACGATCCTGACCCGTCAGAAGACGATTTACTTACAGCCGTTGAAATGAACAACGGTCAGCTTTACGAAGTAAAGGCTTACGACCGTGACGACGATACTCATATGGCAAGATTGATTGCCGTAACAATGACTATGAAGTCCGGCACAAAAGGTCTTATCAATACATCAAGTAAAGTAGGTATGGTTCAAGATTGTGTATATTCTTTGGACGAAGAATCAAACGAAATGTTCTATAATGTTGACCTTCTTACAGCCGAAGGTACATCAGTAACATACAGAATGACAGATACGTTGACTGAAAGTGATGACTTTGAGGCACCGTCCGCAGGTGATTTGATTGCATATTCTCTTGACATCGAGTACAGAATGGATGCAGTTAAAATTTTAGGCAGTATGGCTCACGATTTGTCATACGGCAGAACAAATGCAAGACTTGATTACGAAACATTCTGCGGTTTTGTCGGAAATATCGAATACAACCAAGTTTCAGAAAATCTAAACCGTTGGATTCATCTTATCTCATGCACTGCGCCGTCGGGTGATTCTTCCGTAAACGTTGATTACGAAGTACTAAAGAAAAGCGGTCCTCCAATCTTCATTTACGACCAGCACACAAAAGAAAGTTCATTCGGAACTATCGACGATATAGACATTACCGAAGACGAAATATTTGTAAGTGCGGCAAACAGTTCTGTACGAGCAATAGTTATTCTAAGGTAAGAAAATTAATGAAAGAGAGGTAATCAAAAAATGAAAACACTCAAGAATAAAATTCTAAGCGGATTTCTTTCATTGGCAATGTTGATTTCACCGTTATCTTCGGTTGCTTTCGCCGAAGGAGCAGATACAACCGCCGATACACCGTCAGTTGTATATACATTCGATGCAAGCACATTTCCTATCGAGTCCGGAACCACAGCTTCTGTTTCGGTTTCAGACTACGGTATTACACCGGCAAGTACATCAGCAAAAATTTGGAGTACAGTCGTTGAAAACAGTGATAACTCTATTGACGAAAAAGCTATTCGTTACTCTACAAGAAATATCAAACAGGAAATCGGCGCTCTTATGACTCATAAATTTGCAAATGACCAAAAGAATACTCCGACAGATAGTATGGACAACGGCAAATATGTTGTTGAACATCTATTCACACCACTTGTAAAATGTGACTACTTAGATGTTGACATAGATGGAAATAATGGTATTATTTCAAAATTAAGAATTGACAATAATAATACTTCAGGCGGTAATACCAATGCCTATCTTATCAATGCAGACGGTGAAACACTGGGTGATAAGCTTAATTTTCAAATCAACAGTACCTCAAGCAAATTTTCAGCTTACTCAATTCTTTATCTAAAGACTGAAATAGACTTGACAAACAGTACATACACAACATATTTGAAGGTTGCCAAAACACTATCATCAACTCTTGATACAACAGTTGACGACAGTAATATATTAGTAAGTGACCAACCGTTTTACAGTGATAATAACAACATTACCGGTATAACATATATCACCAATAATACAAGCGGAGTTACACAAGGTGTTTGGAGCCAAAAAACTGTAGTATCTAAACTTCCTACAGCCCAGGCAACGGGAACACCTGCAGAAACAGCAGAACCGACAGATGCTCCTGTTCCGACAGCTACACCGGAGCCAGCCGATACACCTGCTCCGACTGATACCCCTGTCCCGACAGATGAACCTTCAGACAATAAAGAAAAAGAAGTATACAAATTAGATGTAAGCACATTTACTCCTGATATTAAAAATGCGGTAACGGTTTCCGATTACGGAATTGCCGCCGCAAGCACATCATCAGTTTTATGGGGTACTGTTGCCGAAAACAGTGCCAACACATGGAACGAAACAGGTTTACGTTACTCAATAAGAAGTATTAAAAATGCCGGAGTATTAATGACACATACTTTTGCCAACGACAAAACAAATCCTCCGACAGATACTATGGAAAACGGTACATATGCCGTTGAACATATTTTCACACCGCTTATCAGAGAGGGTTACTTAGACATTAATATAAACGGTAACAACGGCGATATTGCAAAACTAAGAATTGACGGCAAAAACGGTGTAGGTGCTAAAACAAACGCTTATATGGCAGACTCGACAGGCACCGCAATCGGTGACAACAAGCTTAACTTCCAAGTTTGCAACAGTTCAGACGCAGGTAAACCGGGTTCTGTGCTTTATACGAGAACCGAAATCAACCTAACAAACAACACTTACACAACATATCTAAAAGTTGCAAAATCAGCAACCGCAACAACTCTTGACACAACAGTTACTGACAGCGACATATTGGTTAAAGACCAAGCTTTCAACAGTGAAAACGACAAAATTGTAAGCATTTCATACGATATGCAAAACACATCAACTTACACACAAGCTGTATGGACGCAAAAGACAGCAGTTAAAAGTATTCCGACATCGGCAGAGCCAACTGCAGCTCCGACAGCAGAACCGACTGCCACACCTACAGTTGCTCCGACAGCAGAACCGACTGCTGCACCTACAGTTGCTCCGACAGACACACCGACACCAACAGCTGCTGTAAACCCGACTGATACACCAAAGCCGACTGATACACCAAATCCAACAGCTACTGTTAAACCGACTGACACACCAACAGTAACAGTTAAACCGACTGATACACCAAAGCCGGCTGACACTCCTGAGCCATCGGATACACCAAAGCCGACAACAGCCGCAACAGCAGAACCTGCAAAAACAGCTCCTCCGTTAAACGGTACAGTAGTAATGAACGAAAGCTACACAGAAAAAACTCCTGCCGAATACGGTTGGGCAGTTCTTGACGATACATATTCGTCAAACGGTACAATGACTGCAAGTGCTGATGGCATTAGCTTTAAAAAGACAACTGCCGTTTCGACAGACAACAACGACAAATATGCAATATCAGCTAACTTCTCAAAGTACCAAACAGCTAAGGATGCAAATTCAAGCACCTACACAATTTCAGCAGACGGCAAAGCCGCAATCGAATTTGACGCTAAATTCGACATCAGCGATTCAAGCGGTGCGGGAAGTGCAATCTATCTTGACATTATGGGTTCGGGTATTGCATCAGGCAACACAACAACAGGCCTTATGTCACTTGGACGTATAAGAGTTAAACCGTCAGGTTCACTTAATGCATATGCCGCTAAAAACGTAAACGGTTCATCAAGTGACACTGTTTTGACAGCCGACAGCTTTACAGGCAAATGGCACAACCTACAATTCGTATATGACCTATCGGCAAAAACATACAATATTTATGTTGACGGCGAAAAAGTCAACTCAACAGCACTAAAAGCAACAAACTGGAGCGAAAGAACTTCAACAATTCTGCTTAACGGTCTAAGCATTGAGCTTTCAAAAGACCTTGCGGCTGACAGTACACTTTCAATCAAAAATGTTAAAGTAACACAAATAAGCACACACGAAAAATCAACTTCCGAAAAAGCGGCTGATACTATCGCAAAGATAGCAGATGATCAGACAAAGGTTATAAGCGACCTATCACTTCCTACATCAGTTTCGGGATTCAGTGATTTGGCAATCGAATGGTCATCATCAAACACAGACGCGGTATCAAACGACGGTAAAATTACAAGAAGCACTGAAGATCAAACCGCAACTCTTACTGCAAAGATTACAGACGCAAATAAGTATATAGTATACAAAGAGTTCCCTGTTACAATAGCAAAGGTAGACAACGTCAATTCAGACGATATGATTATAAGCCGTGCAAAAGCTTATATGGAAATGTATCAGATAACTTCTGAAAAATACAATGATATTACAAGAGATTTGGACAAGATTATAACATCATATCACGATGCTTCATCGGATAAGGACGTTGCAATCGCTTGGACATCATCCAATACATCGCTTATTTCTGACGACGGTAAATATCTTGCAGGCGAAAAGCCTGAACAAACTTCAACTGTTACAATGACCGCCACTCTTACAATCGGTGAAGAAAAGGCAGTTGTAACATACACACTTACAATAAACAAACACACAGACGAAAAACTTATCCTATCGGCTGATTTCAGTGATACATCGGCTTGGAAGTATTTTGACAAGACAAGCGCCGTTAATTCATTCGATAATGTTTCAGCAGTTGCAAATAACGGTAAATTCGTAATCACAAAGAAATCTGTTTCAGGCGAAACAGATTATTCTGAAAGATACCGTTCAATGTACTCATTCAGACAATATGATGAAGAATACAATGCTCAAACACGTACAGCTACATATTCTGTAGGTCTTAACGGTCAGTTCAAGATTGTATCAAATGCTACACATCATATTACATCAGGTTCACAATTCCAGGTTGAAAACTTGGCATTCGGTGCATCTGATGAAAGCATAACATATCCTTTCCCATTGGCAATTAATTCTTCAAAGGTATTTAATTACAATGACCAGGATAACCCAATCTACACAGGCAACATTACAGACAAAGCAACAGACTTTACATATACGATTGATACAGAGTCAGGCGAATTCACAGTTGCAGTCGGCAATTCTGACAAATATACTCAAACTGTTGACCCTGCTACACTTCAAGGTATCGTATATGTTATAAAGAACCAGGCAAAAGCCGGCGACAGCATTACGGTAAACAGCATAAAGGTATACAGTCTAAACGGCACACCTGCTCGTAACCCACTTGCAGAAACAGCCGCCAAGCTTACAATGGCAAACGTAACAAACAAGCCTGAAGCAGTTTCGGAAAGCCTTACACTTCCTGAAACAGTCGGTGACGCGTCAATCGCATGGACATCATCAGATACAAAATTGATTGCTAACGACGGTACAATCGGTCAATTACCAATCGACGGCGACAAAGACGTTGTACTTACAGCTAAAATCACAAATGGTACTGACACAATCTATAAAGATTTCCACGTAACAATATCAAAGGAATCTGACCCTACGGTTATCTTGAAGAAAGATATGGCTCTTGTAACTTCATCAACTCTTACAAGTGCAAATACAGACAATCTTTCAACAAACCTAACATTACCTACAACAGGCAAATACGGTTCAACAATCACATGGAAATCTTCTGATACAGATTACATCACAGACGACGGAAAAATCGTAAAACTTGGCAGTAAGACACATCCTGAAGTAACTATGACAGCTACTTTCACTTATGAAGGTGTTTCACTTACAAAAGAATTCAACTTCAAAATTGCAATCAACTTTGAAGACGGTTTATTCACAGTTTACGAAACAAATACAGTCGGTGATACAATCACAAGCAACATAACAACAGACGGCGGCGGTACAATTTCAGCCGCAGGCGGTAAAATTACACTTAACCGTCAAAATGCATCGGGCACTGATACAACATCAGTATCAATCAAGCCTACATTTGACGGCAAAGAAATTGCAATGACAAGAGAATTTGTCTTTGAGACCGATATTACAATTCCGGACGCAAATACAAAGTTTGAAATTATACCAAAAGACGCAAACGGAAACAGAATTACAACGATTTACTCAGGAAACGAAAACGGTTCAAAAGCATATTTCACATATGTTCCGTCAGATGACACAGGTACTGCTCAACATATCAAGGAATACTACACACCTTCTTCAACTCCTACAAATCTAAAATTCAAATTCCATGTGGATCCTAAAGCCGGTACATTTGAATTGCAATATTCACTTAACGGCGAAGCATATAAAGCACTTTCATATAACGGCAATACAACAATGAATATGCGTGAAGCATCATCTTCACTTGCATACTTTGAAATCAATGCTCCTTACAACACAAATGACAAGATTGATAACAAAGGTTATATAACAATCAATAATGCAGCTGTTTCAACAAATAAGGCATTTATTCTTGATATGGCTCGCGACCAAGTAAACTACACAGCACCTGTTACTTCAACAGGCGGATATATCTCAGACAATATCGACTTCAATGTCGGTTCATTCCCTGGCACAACAGCTAAGTGGACATCATCAAATCCGTCAATCTTTTCAAATGACGGTGTGATAAACAGAGATAACCTAAAGGCAAACACAGATATTGAATTGACATTTACACTGACCCTAAATGCCGATTCGGAAGTTGTATATACAGAAACTATACCTGTAACAATCGTTTACATTGATCCGTTTAACCTATCAAACGGTAAAAAGACAGAATCAAATGCAAACGGAACTTCAGGACACGACGCGTCAAAGGCAACCGACGGTTTGTTCACAACATCATGGCAGACAAGTCGTCTTGAAGAAAATACTTACATTATCGCAGACCTTGAAGGTAACGAGGCTGTATCTGCAGTAATCCTAAGCGAGGCTGAAATCTTCGGCCGTTACAATGTAACAGGCTACACAATCGAAACATCAACAGATAAGCAAAAATGGACTACTGTTTACACAGGCAAAACACTTGGCGAAAATACAGTAACAGCGTCTTTCGACCCTGTTGTCGCAAAATACGTTAAATACACAGTAACAAGCAAAGAAGCGGGTAATACAGGTCTTAACGAAATTCAAGTCCTTGTAGGTCAAAACGACAAAGAAATCGCAAATGCCGAAAACAAGTATCTTACAAACACAATCGGCTCACTTCGCGGAATTAAGTCAAGCATTAACCTACCTGAGGCAAAATACGGTGCAACAGTAAAATATGAATCTTCAATCCCTGATTACTTCTCAAATACAGGTGTTGTAAAGAGAGATTCAACAAAGACAATTACAGGCGTACTAAAAGTAACAACAACTTATAACGGTACAACAACAGTAAACGAAATTCCGATTACAATTCCTCCTGCATCTTCATCATCAGGTTCAGGCGGTGGCGGTGGCGGCGGCACACCTGTAAACAACAAAAACAATTCTACATCAAGCAGCAGCTCATCAAGCTCAACAGGCGGACTTCCTGCATTCCCTACAGAGCCGACATTCGAGAACATCATTCCTGCCGACAATTCGGTCTTTAAAGATGTACCTCAAAGCCACTGGGCTTACACAGCTATCAAAGACTTGAAAGAAAAAGACGTAGTTGCAGGTGACGAAAACGGAAACTTTAATCCGCAAGCAAACGTAAGCCGTCAGGAATTTGTTAAAATGCTTATCTCCGCATTAAACATTGACCTTGACTCAAATGCAGAAATGTCATTTGACGATGTTTCAGACAGTGACTGGAGTTACAAATACATCAGAAAAGCCGTTGAACTTAACATTGTTTACGGTGTATCCGATACAATGTTTGACAAGACAAGCAACATAACAAGACAGGATATGGCTGTTATGTGTACAAGAGCATTAAGCGTTATCGGTAACGATATTTCATCAGACGCCGAACTTAACTTTACAGACAAAGATAACATTGCATCATATGCGGCACCAAGTGTAGCGGCTATGCAGGCAAAGGGTATCATCAGCGGTTACGAAGACGGTAGTTTCCTACCTCAAAACAATGCTGCAAGATGCGAGGCAGCTAAAATAATCAGTGAATTAATTAAATTGGAGGGGTAAATATGAAACACTCACGAAAAATATTTGCTTTAATGCTTGCCATCTCTATGGTTTGCACTTCTATCCCCTCTCTTGCAACTGAAAACACGGCAGACACTTCGGTGTCTGCCGATGATACAGTCAAAGAGATAACCCAAAACGAATCGGATATTCAAGATACAGACATTGTATTTGACGAATATTCCAATACAGATACAGAAAATCCTGTTCCTACAGAAGAATCATATGACGAATACACATACGATTCTGACGAAGACGTATCGCTCTATTCAACCGTAACAGGTTTTGAAACAGACCCCGACACGGGCGAACCTACCACAGACGAAAACGGTTACATCACAAGCACATACGGTTACGGAATACATTCTGACCCATTCAATACAAAACAAGTATTGGAGGGTAAAGAATATTCCTCAGGCAACAAACACTTGCACGATCCGTATTGGTTAAAAGACGAAAACCTATTCGGTAAATGGAACAATGATTCAGAGTCTTGGGAAATTCCGAGTAAACTTGATTACGACAATTATCCGGGACTTGCCGATGTAGAAATGAGTGCAAAAGAAGGTGACTATGAATCAGCCAAACTTGCTCTTTATAACTACTACATTCTTTTGGAAAGAGAACGCGGCAGGAAAAAAGAAGTTTCAACAACTAAAAAGGACCGTATCACAGCGGACTTGCTTTTAAAGAACTTTATGTATAACGCAAACAGCGGTATTACACCGTTGGATTTGATGTACATAAAAAACACACCGCAGTATTACAGTGCCGATATTACCGACACTGTATCAAAATACATCGGTACACGTCAAAACCTTACTTTCTGGGTACTTGCAACCGATAAAAACGGTGACAAAGCTGTTTTCAACAGCAAAGAGGCTGGTGAAGATACCGCGCCATACTTAAAAATCAAGGTAAACGGTACAGAAAGAATCGTTTACCCGTCAGACGATATGAATATCAAAGCAGGTTCTAATTCAAAAAAGAAATTCGGTTCGGAAGAAACGTTGACCGCCTGCGAAGACGCAATCAATGCGACAAACGCACTTGTAAACGAAAACACAAGCCGTATATATCTTAAATTCGATGTGTCGTGGTTAAAATCCGGTGATACCGTCACTGCCGCAACATTGAATATTTACGGTAACAACGAAAAAGAAAACGATGAAAAAGAAGTTGTTGTATTCTACTCGGACGACTCCGACTGGAATGAAAGTTCTTCAACATACAGCAGTGTTCTTGCACAAGTTGTTTACTCATACGACCAACTTGATTCTTGGGCTTGGAATCAGCCTACATCAGCAGGTTATCGTTATCAGGAAGAACTTCTTCGTTTCAACACTTGGTACGACAAACTTGTTAAGCTGTACAACCTTACAGGCGACGAAAAATACGCCTACACAGCTCTAAGACAGCTTACAGACTTCATATACGTTCGCGGTAACGATATATGCTGGCTAAAATCTCTTGACGTTGCTCTTAGAACACAGTGTATGCCGACCCTTACAATGCAGCTTATCGAAAGTCAGTATATGACTCCGGACATCTTTACATCATTCATTAAATATATGTATGTAGAGGCAAACGGTGCTCAATACTTCACAAGATCAGGTAACTGGGGTACTTCCGAATGTCAGGGTCTTTACACTGTAGCAATCACGTTCCCTGAATTTAAAGATTCAAAGAATTGGATTAACAGAGTAAAGTCAAGATATGAGTCGCTTTCAAACGCTTTGATAAAGAGTGACTTGGTTTGTACAGAGCTTTCACTCGGTTACACAGACTACTCTATTTCAACGCTTACAGGTTCAAAGGACGTTGCCGATGAACTTAACATAACAGATTATCCTTACACCGAAAAAACTCTTGAAAACATCAAAAATCTCGGATTGTTTGAATATTACTCAAGTATGCCGGGAATACGCGATAATCAAGTCGGTGACGGATACAGCCACCGTGGTACATTCGTATCACGTATGCAGTATCTTGCAAGATGGTTTGACGATCCTCATCTTAATTATGCGGCAGGATACGGCGGCGAGCAACCTGACTTTACGTCAATCCTATTCCCTGTCGGCTTAAAAGCAGTAATGCGTACAGGTTGGGACGATAAAGCGTGGTACTTATTCACAGACGCCGACGGCGGTTACGGAAACCACGCTCATCCTGACGACAACTCAATTACGGTTATGGCAGACGGTCAATACCTTTTGGTTGACCCACTGTACGGCTCATATTCGGGCAGTGCCGCTAAAACTTGGCTCACATCAACCATTGCCCACAACACCGTTACAATGAACGGCAAAAGCCAATACAGCAACTCAAGCAAGGGCAGTAAGGGTACTATGGACAGATGGGAAACTAACAATACATATGATTTCCTTACAAGTAATACTCCGAACACTCCTGATGCGTCAACATACAAGCGTTCAACGTTCTTTTTAAGAAATAAATTCTGGCTTGTAAACGACTACCTTGTTCCTAACAATACTTCATCAAACAAGTATGTTCAGGCATGGCACTTCTTGCCGGAGGCTGATATTTCAATGGACGATTCTTCAAAGACAACAGTGACCAATATGCCTGGTGTAAATATTAAGGTTATACCAATCAATTCCGAAGATTACACAAGCAGTTCAATCAAGTCAGGCTATTATTCTGAAGGTCAGGGAAGTGTATCAACGGCAAACTATACCGAGTACGAACAGAACACAAGCGGAACGACAGTATTTAATACTCTTCTTCTCCCTGTCGGTATAGGTGAATCATATGACGCTTCTGCAAACGAAATCAGCATTACAGGTATGGATAAAACCGATGCAAGCGCATATGAAATTTATCTTACAGACAAAACATCAAACGAAACAGAACACTATATTTACTACTTACTTCATAACAGTTCAAAGAAATCTACAGTTACTGTAGGCGACTTCACAACTGACGCGTCAATGCTTTTCGCAGCACTTGATTCATCAAACAATGTTAATCAAGTAGTAATTCAAGACGGTTCATTCGTAAAGCAAGGTAAGACAAACATCTTCACATCAGACAAAGAACTAAGCGAACTTTCGGCAACACTTAATGCACAAATTCTTTCAATAGATTCTTCAACCGTTAAAGAAAAAGACCTTGCAGAAAGCAATGTTCAGATTAATGCGAACAAGCTACAGATAAAGACAGCAAACTTTAACCAAAACAGCACAAAATTCGTTCAATCGGGCGATACAATTTACTTCGGCGTTGCCCCTACTCCAAATCCGGACGCAACTCCGACACCAAAGCCTACTTCAACTTCAAGTCCGTCTCACGGCACAGGCGGCGGAGGTGGTGGCGGCGGAGGCGGTGGCTCAACAGTAAAAGCCACAGCCACACCGAAAGCAACAGACGCTCCGAGTTCTTCGGCTGAACCTGAAGAAACAGTTGCACCTGAGGAAACACCGAAAACGGAAACAGCACCTGCTCCTACAAAAGAAATGAATTCTTCAATGAAAAAGGAACTTGAAAATCACTGGGCTAAGGATGAAATTTCAGAGCTTTACGAAAAAGGAGTTGTTTCGGGTATTTCCGACACATCACTCGGACTTGACGATTCCGTAACACGTGCACAGTTTGCGTCACTTATCGTTCGTGCTTTAGACCTTGATATTACATCTTATAAAGGTGAGTTTAAGGACGTAAGCAATGACGATTGGTATGCCGACCAGCTTCAAACGGCTTATGACAACAATCTTCTTTCGGGATATGACGGTAATATGTCCCCTAACGACAACATAACCCGTGAAGAAATGGCGGCAATCCTTTCAAATGCGGTAAATCAAGACGGTGACGATACCGAACTTGCATTTACCGATACAGAAGCCATAAGCGACTGGGCTGAACATTCGGTTGAAAAGGTTGTTTCACTCGGACTTATGTACGGTATGGACGACAACTCATTCGCTCCTAAAAACGCCACAAAGCGTTCAGAGGCATTCGTTGTTATATACAGACTCCTAAATCTACTAAAATAGATTACATATGAAAATACGACTGAAATATCAGTCGTATTTTTTTGTGCAAAAATAGCCTATCCAATTCATAATTAGCTGATTGAATAGCAAGCCCATCGGTCTTATAATTAAAATAGAATAAAAAGCATACGAAAGGATGATTAAAATGGATATATACATTCCCTCAGGAGAAGATGAAAAAAAGGCATTGGAAAGAACTACTCACCTTGCCGTTTCGGCACACCAAGACGATATAGAATTTATGGCATATGACGGCATTTTAAAATGCTTTATGCAGGATGACAAATACTTTACCGCAGTTGTTGCAACAAACGGCAGCGGCAGTCCGAGAAGCGGTTTATACGGCAATTACAGTGACAGTCATATGATGTCGGTACGTAAGCAGGAGCAAAAGAAAGCCGCCGTTGTCGGTGATTATTCCGCACAGGTATTTATGGACATTCCGTCCGCCACAATTAAAAATCCGGACGACAGAACAGCTATAGAAGATTTAAAGAAAGTTATTGAGGCCACCCAACCAAAGGTTATATACACACATAATCCGGCTGACAAACACGATACACACGTTGCCGTTGTACTAAGACTTATAACCGCATTAAGAGAGCTTAATTACAAGCCTGACGAATTTTACGGCTGTGAAGTATGGCGCGGACTTGACTGGATATGTGACAATGAAAAGATAGCATTTGACGTTTCAAGCAGACCAAACCTTGAGGCGGCACTTTTGGGTGTATTCGATTCACAAATTGCAGGCGGCAAACGATATGACCTTGCCGTTACGGGCCGCAGACTTGCAAATGCCACATTCTCCGAATCACACGGCGTAGACAATGCTGAAAAGATCATATATGCGGTTGACCTATTGCCTGTTTTGAACGGTGAAAGCACCGATGAATATATCGCAGGATATATTGACCGTTTTAAGAACGACGTAAAAGAAAAGATTAAAAAATTACAGTAAAGGAGTGTTGTAAATGCGTTTTATAGTATGCGAAGATTATGATGAGCTTTCAAAGAAAGCCGCTGAATTTGTTTCCGCACAAATTATGCTTAAACCGAACTGCAACCTTGGACTTGCCACAGGCTCAACTCCGATAGGTATGTATAAAAATCTCGTTGATATGAATTTGGATTTTTCCGAAGTAACAACGTTTAACCTTGATGAATATTACCCGATATTACGCAGTAATCCTCAAAGCTATCATTACTTTATGACGGAACACCTGTATAAATGGGTTAATTTGAAAAAAGACCATATATTCATTCCGAACGGCGAAACAAAAGACCCCGCACAGGAATGTATCGACTATGAAAAAGCAATCGCCGAACACGGCGGACTTGATTTACAGATACTCGGTATCGGACAAAACGGTCATATAGGCTTTAACGAACCGAGTGCAACGCTTAACTCATACACACATATAACAGACCTTACGCAGAACACAATAGAGGCAAATTCACGTTTTTTCAACAGCATTGATGAAGTACCTACAAAGGCTTTAACAATGGGTATTGCGACAATTATGCGTGCCAACCGTATATTACTTCTTGCAAGCGGTAAGGAAAAGGCTCGTGTTGTACAAGCGCTTAAAGGCAATATGATAGACCCCGAAATCCCCGCCACAATTCTTGCGGCTCACAATAACGTAACCGTTATTGCCGATAAAGCGGCATTCGGTGAATAAACTTAGTTTACATCTCTTCCTCTTAAAGCAGACAAAATCTTAAATGATTTATCTGCTTTATTTTATTGCACAAAAATACCGTGCCTATAAGGCACGGTATTTTTGCTTTTAAGCTCTTTTTTATTCTATTGGTTTAAGAGTATTATCCCACAAGAATGCTTTTACATTTCCGCCTTCAGGGACTTCTAACGTATCGGTTGAAGTGTTTATAACACTCGACATATCCGCACTCTTAACGCCTGACAATAATCCGTCTTTATCATATGTTGCGATATACAGTTTTGCACCCTCTTTGTAAAGTGACTTATCGGCTATTGCCATAACCTTATCACCGCCTTTAGGGGTGACGATATAACCGTTTTCATCAGTAATCTTATAAGTATCGCTGTAATATTCGGTCAATGATAAATTATATAACTTCATTCCCGAACCGACTGCACCGGCGTCAGTTATATTTATATTAAATGTAGACGGTTTTGACGGTGAGTTACTTCCCGCAGCGTCATCACGCAATGCGCACTTTGAAACAACCAATTCGTCGTTTGCGTAAATATCGAAATACTGTTTTGTATAATCCATTTCAATACGGAATTTAACTCTCTTGTTCTTATAACCCGTCAAACTTGCCTTACCGGCATTTATATCAATATTACCGTCTGCTGTCCAGTTTATTGTTATATAGTTTCTCCACTTTGTTGCGATATACATAGGTGCGGCATTAATCTGCTCTATATCAAATTCCAAAGTGTAACGCTCTGAATTAAATTCGTCTGACGAAGTAAACGTACTTTCCAAATCCAATCTCTTGCTTGCAACTTTCTTTGTGATTTTGATACCGCCATCATATGCAACATCTGCAAAGCCTGTCAAATCAGTTTCGCTTAGTTCATCTGAATTTGACTTAAACTTAAATCCGTTACTTACTGTATCATTATAATCACTATACGCTACATCACCATACGGCATAAGTTTTTCAATAATATTTTCAGCTTTTACTTCCGTAACATTGTTTTCTATATCGCAGTAAATTTCGCTGCCGTCTGCCGCCGCAAGCATAGCCTCTTCAATTTTAACGTGACCCTTTGTTTCGTCATTGAATACAATATCGCCTATTTTTTCAGGAGTGTTTGCAAAGTCGAAAACTACAGTCCATTTGCCGTCCTCATACTTTTTGCTTAGTACCGAAACACCCTCCGGCAGTGTGATGTCCGAGATTTCAAACGGTGTATCTATAACAAATTCAGCTGCCTTGATGTTCTTATCTTTAGCAGTCAAGTCAAGCGAGAATGTGTTTCCGTTTTCTGTTGCGGTAACTTTTTCTATGTCACGACCTGTCTTTGAAAGTTCCTCTTGTGATAAAAATGCTTTTTGGTCAAATACATCACTGTCCGTCATTTCTACAGGCTTGTCAAGTCTTAATCCGTTATATATGACTGCCGCAATATCGTCATTTGTACCGCCTGTCAGCTTTGCGCCCTTTTTAACGGTCTGACCGCCCAATGCAATGAATATTCCTCTGTCATCCATATTGCTGTATGTACCGTGAGTACCCTGCATTCTGTTGTTTGTGGTATTCCAATAGTTGTGACCGCCGTGGTCGGCATTTACAACAATCAATGTATCGTCAAACAAATTTTCTTCTTTCAAAGCGTCATTAAGTGTCTTAAAGAATGCGTCATAATCATTAAGAAGTTCATAATATCCGTCTGTAAAGTAACCGTAACTGTGTCCGTAATGGTCCATTACGTCAGACTGCATATATGCAATCGCCGTATTCTTCATTTTACCGTCCTTGATATACTGCGCAATACGGTCAAAACAATAACTTCCGTATTGATAATCAACATATGCGCCGCTGTTTTGTTCAAGAACACCGTTTGTAATAGGGTGCCATTCCGCATAAGCAAAAAGCTTTCTTGACGGATCAATTTCGTTCATACTCTTAAGCATTGACGGATATTTGCGTGTTTCCAATACGTAATCAGGCCATTGCTTTGCGTTAGCAATATCATTTGTGAATTGATATGCACTCGGTAACTTTTTAAATGTTATACCGTGCAAAATTGAGCAATAGTTTTGTGCCGAAATAGGTGGGTCCATTGATTCAGCCGAAGTCGAAATCGCCATTTGATTATTGAACATATCAAGGCAATACGGATTTTTACGAACATTCGCCAATCCTTCCCCCTCAAGTTTATTGTTGCCTGAATCAATGCCCTTGCCGTTGTATACCGCATTGTCAGCCCATGCTCTGCCTGCACCGTCAACGGTTATTGCAATGGCACGTTTGTAAGGATAAATCTTTGCCGCATCTGCAATTTCTGCTTTCGTTTCATCATCATCTGTCAAGCTGATGTCGCCGACACCGATAACACCGTCTTGGTTTAAATCCAAAGCATTCTTTGCGTGAACATTTACCGATGTACTTTCACAATTCACCGTCACATTTTCCAATTCTGTATCATCGTCGGAATATGCCGCTCCGTTTGAAATGCCAAATTCAGTTGCAGTAGTTTCGTTTACATCTGCCGTACGGAATACAAGCTGTGTTATTCTTGACTCTGAATATTTCTTAATATCCGCAGGTGTTTTTGTTGTTGAAATATGAAGTTTACCGCTTTCAACCTCCGTAATAGTCGCATTGTTGAATTGTGCGCGGTCATATGTCAAAACTGTCGGGTCGTATGTCACGTCAAACTCTGTTTTAGCAATATTTCCGACTGTTTCACCTACAGAATAAAGATTGAAATTCACATATCCGTCCGCCGCAATGTTCGCCGCATTGACGCTCTTTATTGACATCTCAAACGTAGGCTGTGGACCGGGATGTGTTTCGTTTATGTATGCGATTTCTTCATCTGTAAGAAGTTTGTTTGTTACCATAAAGTTATCGACAACAAATGAATAATCAACGGTTTTATTCTTTGAATATGAGCCTGTACCGTCATTACCGAGTTTTAGAGTATGCTTTGTATTTTCACAAAGTTCTGAACCGTAATCCGCATAATCAAGTGTTCTTATAAGTTCACCGTCACAATAAATAAGCATTTTACTGTTTGTATCGTCAAACGAAATAACGTAATTCTGCCACGTTTGTACCGAGTACGTCATTTTTGTCGCGTCAGCCTTCTGCGATGATGAAGTGTTTGAAATTCTCGCCTTGTAATTTCCGGGACTGTTGTATTCATACGCGAACGTAAAACCTGCCGTATCAACCTTGTCCCAGTTTGTGTTACTCAATATAGCCGGGTCATACGAATCGTGCAATTTATTGCTCTTTAAAGAGAACGAAATACTCTTATTTTTAAGTGACGTTCCCGAACCGATGTAGTTCGTAAAGTCAAGGTATCCGCCGTTCGTCTTAAAAACAGCGCCTTTTCCCGACTGACCTTCGGCAAAAGTCGGAGAGGTTCCGACAACGTTCGGTGTATTGTCGCCCTTTTCATCATTAAAGTTATCTTCAAATAACAATAATGTTTCTGTTTTTGCGTCGATTGAGTCCTGTAACGCGTCATCGGCAAGTGCCGTAGGAATATACGACGATGCCATCATTACGCTTAACGCAATCGGTATTAATCTTTTACAGTTCATAAAACCACTCCCAAAATTAATTTTTATATTTATTTTAATTGTTACGTTTTAAACTTGCCGCCGCAACAGCTTGATTTAGATACGACTGTTCGTTATCCGCAATCTCCAAGAAGTTCAGCTTTTCATTCGGCTTTTCTTTCGACCATACCTTTTTTGCATTGTCGATTACAATTTCTCTTTCAGCCCCCGAAACAACTCCGCCCGTAAGCATTATGTAATCGAACTCATAGAACAAACTGTAATAAAGCAATGCGTAGCCCAAATATTCGCCGATTGTTTCATACACCTTAATCGCAGGCAAAGCATTTTTCTCAACAAGTTTTTGCACCTGATAACATTTTTGTGACGGCGTTTCATTTTCACTCAACGCAATTCCGGCAAGCGGTGCAAGTCTTACAACAGCTTTCTGTGACAAGTAATTTACTCCGCAACCTTTATCGCCCGACCATTCGCTTACAGGACTGTTTTCCGAAAAATCGACCGGCACAAATTCCGGCTCATTCAGACGTCCCGATACAGTGCCGTTTTTATCGACATATCCTCCTGCCTCGCTTGAGCCGATTGATATACCGAAAATTCCGCGTTTACCTGTCTGAATAAGACCGTAAACCGCCGCCGCGTCACCATCGTTTACAACGGTAAGCTGTATATCGCCCGCCGCATTTTTATAAAAATTCTTTACCTTGTCCTTATCTTTAACATTCCTAAACAACGATGCAACACGTGTTGTATTGTCAATCTGTACTCCCGCACTGCTCACACCGATTCTGTCCGCTTTGCCGAGTTTTTGAACTGCATTGTCAATCGCCGATTTAATCTTTTCCGTGTGGTACGAAATATCTTCTTCATTTGTCGGTTGCCAAGGTATTCTGTCACTGTACACATTTTCCCCATCAGACATTGCACATACTTTTATAAAGCTTGCACCGACGTCCAAACCTACGACATTGCCGTCATTTTCAATACATATTCTGCTTTTTTCCTCAGTCGTATTCGGAACTTTATCACAAATTATAACTTCAAATTTTTCACCGTAAACGTCAGCCATAAAGTCCATATCAAATTCACGAATGCCGCCTTTTGAGTAGCACTGTTTAATGTATTCGCATATCTCGTTTTGACCGCTTAAATATATTTTAAATCCGCCGTAAAACCATAAAAGGGTCTTTACGGTACGTTCGATATAAAATTTACTTTTTTCCGTATCGTTTGTATTGATTTTCGTTTCGTAATTCTCAACAATCCCATTTTCGCGTTCAACAGCTATTGTAAATGGCTCGTCAGCCTCTTTCATAAATTCTTTTACCCACACATATGCAGGCATAAAATCTTTATTTAACATTCACGTCATCTCCATTACAATAATTTTATAACTATATCATATCAACTTTAAGACACTTTTTAAATCGTGTATTCATAAAAAAAATATGTTAAATTATATTTTTCACAATCTCAAGAATACCCTATCAAAAAAATCTGCCTATTTACTGTTCATATATATTTTAATATACTTTAATCAATCAAATAATTATTAAAACAAAAGGTGGAATCCGAATGTTAAAAAACATATGTGGCTTTCAGCGGTACTTTCCGCACTTATGATAGCCAACACACTGCCGAGCGGAGTTATGGCATCAGAAACAGCAACTGCTTTCGATCCCGGAGATACAACCGAAAAACCGCTTATACTTTGGTATAACAAGCCGTCCGCCAAAACCGCCGATATTATCGACAACAGCGTTTTGGACAGAGCCGGTTGGGACGAATACAGTCTGCCTATACAAAGACGATTCACTCGCTCCTGCAAAAACCACGGGTACATTGCAATCCGGTGCATCTGCCGACACATTCTCAATGACAAACTGGGGTAAGGCTAACAACGGTGCATATTTGAGCGGTGTTCGTTTCACGGCAAACAAGGATATGACCCCGGCCGATTTTGTAAAGATTAAATCGCTAAAGCTGTACGAAATTGAAAGAATGGCTGATACAGCCGTTGACAGTGCCGTAGCGGCAATCACAATCGATAAACTTACAAGCACACCGGAATGTGTAGAGCAAAACATCACTTTGCCGCAAATCACTTCAGACGACGCAGAAGTAACATGGACATCTTCCGATACATCGGTTATCGGCAATGACGGTACATTCTACGGTTCATCAAAGGCGACAGACGTTACAATGACGGCACAAATCACAAATAAAACAGACAGCTTTACAGTTTAAAGACTTCCGTCTTTCTGTTCCGGGTGAAGAAACAGTAAAATTGAGCAAAACTTTTGACGACAACGGCATGAACGTAACAGTTAAAAACAATTCTTCGGACAGCTTAACTATAAAGGTTACAGTAGGCGTATACAACGACAATGATACTCTTAACACGGCTAAACTTCAAACCGTTACACTTGATTCAAAAGCAGAACAAACAATTTCATTTGCAGGTATCACCTCCGACAAATCAGTTTCAATATTTGCATGGGACAAGGATATGACACCACTTACAAATGTATTGCAATAACACAAAAAATACACCTATCATTCGATAGGTGTATTTTTCATTTGTTTTTCAATCCAAGCCATAAGCAAATTCACTATTTTTTCTTGTTGGACAAGAGTAAGTTCAACATTTTTCGGTATTCTGTACCACTTGTTAAGGCAACCGCGGCAGCAGCATGCCGTTGCGTGCTGTGCGATAAACACAGGGTGTCCGCGCATGGGTGTTTGCTTGCCGTCATTTGCAATAAATGACGGTGCAAGTCTGTCACGAACAAAGTCGCGTGCATGTGAACGCACAGTATCCATACCTTTATTTTTTACATACTCCCTATCCTTTTCTTTCAACTTAAAACCACTTCTGAACTTTGACTTTTCCAACTTTAAAAGTGCCTGTTCAATCGTCTGCATAAAATCACTGTCTTTCATATCTTCCGTATGTACAGGTTATATCGGCAATTTTCTTTGCGAGTTTGTCAGTCAAATCATTCTTACCCATTCTCCACTGCCAGTTGCCGCCGAGTACAGACGGTGTATTCATTCTTGCCTCACTGCCGAGTTCAAGATAATCCTGCATTTGAATTATCGCCGTATCGCTCACACTTGCCATAGCGGTTTTAATGAGTTTCCAAACAATATCATCTTCCGAATCAATGTACTTTTTACAAAATTCAAGTGTATCTTCGTCAAGCTCATCAATCCAACCAAGCACTGTATTATTATCATGCGTGCCGACATAGACAACACTGTTTGAATTATATGTATACGGCAAATAATTACTTTCTTCACGCGGATCAAATGCAAATTCAAGCACTTTCATACCCGGAAAACCCGAATCCCTCAACAGCTTATGCACATCCTCCGTCAAAAATCCCAAATCCTCCGCTATAATCGGCAAATCGCCCAATTCATTTTTAACGGCATTGAACAATTCAATTCCCGGACCTTTCAGCCACTGACCGTTTTCGGCGGTTTTATCCCCGTAAGGAATCGAATAATACCCCTCAAAGCCTCTGAAATGGTCGATACGAACAACATCATACAATGACGTTGCACTCTTTATTCTGTCTATCCACCAATTAAAGCCGCATTCTCTGTGCCTGTCCCAATTATACAGCGGATTTCCCCAAAGCTGACCTGTCGGAGAAAATGCGTCCGGCGGACAACCTGCAACAGCTTTCGGCACAAGATTTTCGTCAAGTTCAAATAAATCGGGATATACCCACACTTCCGCACTGTCAAGCGCAACGTAAATCGGAATATCGCCGATTATCGACACACCGTTGTCATTGGCATACTTTTTAAGTTTGTTCCACTGTTCAAAAAATTTAAACTGCACAAACTCCCAAAACATAACGTCATCTTCGTGCGACGACTTAAATTCCCATAACGAATGAGAATCACGTTTTCTTAGTCCGTCCTCCCATTCAAGCCAAGACTTGCCGTCATTTTCATTCTTTATGCTCATAAACAACGCATAGTTTGAAATCCATCTTTCGTTTTTCTGCAAGAAGTCGTAAAATTCCGACAAATCACCTTTTTTAAATTCTTCAAAAGCAATTTTCAAAACCTTAAAACGATTTTCATAAATTGTTTCGTAGTCAACATTTTTTCTGTCTTTGCCCCAATCAAGCTTTGAATAGTCCGATTTTTTCAAAAGACCTTCTTCACGCAAAATATCCATATCTATAAAATACGGATTGCCTGCATTCGTTGAAAACGACTGATACGGCGAATCGCCGTAACTTGTCGGACCAATCGGTAGAATCTGCCAACACTTTTGTTTTGCACTCTTTAAAAAATCCACAAATTTATATGCCTCTTTGCCCATTGTACCGATACCGTAATCAGACGGCAACGATGATATGTGCATTAAAATACCGCTTTTTCTCATTTATTCTACCTCCCGATAAGTTGTAAAATTACATGTGGATTTTCCGCAATATAGTCTGCACCGGCTTGTACCAATTCATTTCTTGTTCTGAATCCCCAAAGCACTCCGACCGACGTCATTTCGGCATTTTTCGCCGTAAATATATCAACATTGGTGTCACCCAAGAACAGACACTCTGACGGCTTTACACCGAGTTTTTTCGCTATTTCAAGCGCCGTAAAAGGATTGGGTTTTGTCGGCATACCGTCAATAACTCCATGCACCGCGTCAAAATAATTTTCACCGAAAATATTATCGGTAACAAAATGCACGACATTATCCGGTTTATTTGAACATACCGCAATTTTTATGCCGTTCTCTTTCAGTTCTTCAAGCAATTCTCTTATTCCGTCATACGCATCCGTATCATAAAGATAATCATTTTCATAATTTTCGTCATACACATCACGCACTTTTTCAAACATTTCCGCATTATCCTTGCCGTAAACTCCGAGCATTCTGTGAATAAGTTTATCTCTGCCGTCACCGACATATATTTTATAATCCTCTACCGGAATTTCAGGCAAACCGAATGCCGCAAGTGCAATATTACCAAAATGTGCAATAGCATTTATCGTATTTGTAAGCGTACCGTCAAGATCAAATATACACGCTTTAATATTACTCATAAAATCACCTCATTATGTTAATTATATATCTTGAAAACTATTATGTCAATGTGAATAGATTATGAATTTTTCTTGATATGCTTGATTTTTAAAAAACACTGTGATAGTATATCATTAAAGCTTCTACAAAATTGTTTTTTGAAGAAAGGATATGTAAATATGAAAAAAAGTTTAATCGTTATTGCCGCATTAATTCTTGCAATGTCAGTTGCGGGCTGCGGTAAAAAGACAGAAAATACAAATACAACACCTCAGCAGACTGCGCAGGCAGATGCGTCAGGTGCATACGAAAACGGCAGTGCAACAGAAACTCTTGACGGTCAGGACTATTCAAAGAATGTCGATATGGCGGCAGTTGAAGGTACAGAGGCAAAATCAGATACAAAAGCGGACAGCTATTCGGGTGAAGTAAGCAACAATGATATTTCTATCGAGGAAGCAAAACTTATCAATTATGATGACAGCGACGTTGTTGTTGTGTCATTTGAATTTACAAACAAAACCGATTCAGACCAATCATTCAGCGGAGTATATGACGTCGTCGCCGAACAAAACGGTTCTTCATTAGCTCCTGCAACAGTAATCGGCGTGGACGGTGTGGAACTTCTTACACTTTCACAAAATATTGCTCCGGGTGAAACAATTACTGTTCAAAAAGCGTACAAGCTTGACAGTAAGTCGTCACCGCTTGAAATAACAGTTCAGCCGTTCTCTTCAGACGACGAATCATTCGTTACAAAGACATTTAATTTCTAAAACAAATAAACCGTAGACAAAACCGTAATGGTTTTGTCTACTTTATTTTTGGGTGTTTGAGGTGCTAACCTCATTAAAAATCATTTCTGACGACCTGTGCGGCAGAAATGGCTTAAAATCTAAAGTTTCGACTTTGGAGGAACTTTAGATTTTTTCTCTAAAAATACTCAAAAATTACATCGCAAGATGTGATTTTTGGAGCTGTCGACATCTGTCGACAGGCTCAAAAAAAATATCTCTGCACAATGCAGAGATATTTTTTATTATGCTTTAACAACCACATTTTTACCGTTAATTTTGCCTCTGTACAGCAATTTATCGGCACTTTCAAGAAGAACATCATCGACTTTACCGCTATCACGTTCGATAATTCCGAACGTCATCGTAACGTAAATATTGTTATTTTCATAAACAAAATTTTTATTTTCGATAGTTTTTCTTAAGTTTTCAACTTTTACAAATGCGCTGTCAATATCATCATTACAGAACATAAACACAAATTCTTCACCGCCCCACCTGCATATATCAACATTCTCCAAGCCGAGCGATTTTCTCATAATCTCCGAAATATTCTGCAGTACATAGTCACCGCATAAATGACCGTATGTATCGTTTATTTTTTTGAAATCATCAATATCACCGATACAAATGACCACAGATTTATTGTCCTCGCTGTCCTTAATTCGTTCCATAAACATTCTTCGGCTTTGCAAGCCTGTAAGTCGGTCGTAATTTGCAAGATTGTTAAGAGTCTTGTTTTCATCAATGAGCTTTCTATGCGTTACAGTTGCCGATACGTCCGATATGTACGCACCTATCAATATAATTCCGACTGCCAAAACGGTATTGTATATTGTAACAAAAACGATATGTACTTCTGCCTCCGAGTAAATATGACGGCAATGCAACGTCAAACCTATATACAACAGTACCTCACATATCGAAAATATATATGTTACACTCCGATGTTTAAACGGATTAAAATACACAAATGTTGCCATAGAAATCAAATACAAGGCAAAATCCGACGAATATCCGCCATTTAGCACCGTCACCGTAACAAACGCCGATACTTCCAAATGCACCAGTACAATACAAACGCGATAATATCCTTTCAGCACAACAAACAGCATTAATATATAAAATATCACACTGCCGATATTATACATAAACGGTATCTGCATTGAAAAATGCTTAAATATAAATAGAAACGAAATATGGAATATTTCACATAAGACAATAATCTGTGTGTAGACACTTTTAACATTGTCTTTAATTCTCATAATATATCTCCCTATTCTCTATGAGTATATTATACACGTTTCTTTCGACAAAAACAAGATTAATTTAGAGTTATTTTTCATTTTTTGCATAAAAAAAAGTGACAGACTGAAAATCTGTCACAATGTACTCCAAATTAAAGAGCAGCCTTAGCTGTTTCAACAAGCTTTGCGAATGCAACGCTGTCAGCGATAGCGATTTCAGAAAGCATCTTTCTGTTCATTTCGATACCTGACTTCTTAAGACCGTTCATAAATGTTGAATAGTTCATACCGTTTTGCTTACAAGCAGCAGAGATTCTTGTAATCCAAAGACGACGGAAATCTCTCTTTCTTCTTTTTCTGCCTACATAAGCATTTTGCATTGAACGCATAACAGCTTGGTTAGCAATTCTGAATTGCTTGCTTTCAGCACCTCTGAAGCCCTTAGCAAGCTTTAATATCTTCTTATGTCTTTTTCTTGTATTTAATGCACCTTTTACTCTTGCCATTAGTTTCTACCTCTCTTTCGAATTATTTGTAAGGAATAAGCTTTTTAATAACTGCTGCGTTAGCCTTTGAGCAGTAAGCTTGCTTTCTTAGATGTCTTTTTCTCTTAGTTGTCTTTTTGTTCAAAATGTGTCTTCTGAACGCCTTGTTCATCTTAACCTTACCATTCTTAGTTACGTTGAATCTCTTAGCGGCGCCTCTGTGAGTCTTTATCTTAGTCTTAGCCATAATGCACACTCCTTCCGAATTAAATAATATTATGACAAGGGAGCAAGAAACATTGTCATATTTCTGCCCTCAAGCTTAGCCGGTTTTTCAACAGTTCCGGCTTCTTTAGCCTGTTCTGCAAATCTTTCAAGCAAGGTATAACCAATCTGTGAATGACTTACCTCTCGACCTCTGAAACGAACTATAACCTTTACCTTATCGCCCTTTTTAAGGAACTTTATTGCATGATTACACTTCGTATTGAAATCATTTGTATCGATAGACGGTGAAAGCTGAACCTCTTTGATGTTAATAACCTTTTGGTTCTTTCTGTTTTCTTTTTCACGCTTATTAAGCTCAAACTTGTACTTTCCGTAGTCCATAATCTTGCATACCGGCGGCTTTGCCTGCGGAGCAATCTTAACCAAATCCATTCCCTTTTCATACGCAATATCCTGTGCCTCTTTTGCACTCATTACGCCAAGCTGTTCGCCATCAGCTGAAACAACTCGAATTTCGTTATCACGAATTTGTTCGTTAATCTGCAAATCATTCTTACTAATTGTTAATCCCTCCTTAAAACATAAACAAAAAAACGGCTGCAAAACGCACCCGCACAATACACCGATACCTAAAGTATCTGTATATTTACCGCAAAGCCTTCGCCGTACGGTGAGAACGGATTGTTCTGCTTGTTTTCTTTTCTGAAATATTATATCAGATTATTTATTCCCTGTCAAGCATTTTTATTAAATATTTTCAAAAAAGGTTGCCGGCATTAGCCGACAACCCTTTTATATTATACATCTGCTGTTTTAACCGATTCAAATTCTTCTATAACTTCCTTTGACGGAGCTTTTGTGGCAAGTGACACTATAAAGATAAGTGCAAGCGATACAATAAATCCAGGAATAATTTCATATACGGTAAATATACCCGGAAGATTATCCGCACCCCATATAGCAGTCGGAACATATGCCCACAAAAGTGCTACCGCACCGCCGGATATAACACCTGCCAATGCACCGTATTCATTACAGCGTTTCCAGAACAGGCTGCAAAGAATAACCGGACCGAATGCCGCACCGAAACCCGCCCATGCGTGAGCAACGATTTCAAACACCGATGAATTAGGGTCAAGTGCAAGCAAGCAAGCTATAATTGCAACAACCACAATCGTGATACGGCTTACGTTAAGCAATGTCTTTTCCGAAGCATTCTTGTTGAAAAGCGTGTTGTATATATCCGATGAGAATGATGATGACGCAACAAGAAGCTGTGAATCGGCTGTTGACATAATAGCCGCAAGTACAGCCGAAAGCAACAATCCCGCAATCACTGTCGGGAACATATTCTGTACAAGTACCATAAATACTTTCTGTGTATTTGCACCCTCAAGCATACCGTTTGCATTCAAAATGCTAAGTGATGAAGGGTCTGTAATCTGACCTGTTTTGAACATATATTGAATATACGGCGATGCCAATATACCAACCAATACTGCCATAGCAAGACTTACAATAACCCAAACCATAGCAATTCTTCTTGCAGGCTTAATATCCTTTGATGACTTTATGGCCATAAATCTTGTAAGGATATGCGGCTGACCGAAATATCCAAGCCCCCACGCAATAGCACTGACTATACCCATTGCACCGAAACCTTCCGATACACCAAGTGTAATTTTACCGATTTCCGACCATTCAAATGTATTTGAAGTAAGACCTTTATACATAAAGCAAGGTACAACGATTATTGCGGCAAACATAAGCAATCCCTGAAACAAGTCTGTCCAACAAACCGCTTTAAATCCGCCAAGGAATGTATATGCCGTTACAACGACAACGCTCAAAATAAGTGCAGGTATATATCCGATACCGAATACATAGTCAAACAAATTCGCACCTGCCGCAAACATTGACGATGTATAAACCGTAAAGAATATCAAAATAAACAACGCCGAGAATATACGGAGCACGTTTGATTTTGAATGAAATCTGTTTTGCAGAAAGTCTGGAATTGTGATTGAATTGCCTGCAATCTGTGTATATTTTCTAAGCGGTTTTGCAACGATTAACCAGTTAAAATATGTACCGAGTGCAAGACCTATTGCAGTCCATATTGCGTTTGTAGCACCCGAACCCAACAAATATGCAGTACCCGGAAGTCCCATCAACAGCCAACCGCTCATATCCGAAGCCTGCGCACTTAGTGACGTTACCCAAACGTTCATACCGCGTCCGCCAAGTACATAATCGGAATGTGTTGAATTTTTTTTGTAGAAAACAAATCCGACCATTACCATAGCGATAAGATACAGAAGTAATACAATACCCTGTATTATACTTTGTGATGTCATATTAATACCTCTCTTTTTTTAAATATACTACTCATTATATCAAAAAAGGATAAAGTTTGCAATATTAAATATACATCAATAATTAATTTTAGCGAAATTTGCTTTTTTAATAATGCGATTTATGATAACGAAGTAAGCAATCATAAGCCAAATTGTCGCCCCGAACCATGCAACAGGTGACGCAATACATACCGCCGCAAACTTCAAATACGACACAAGCACAAATGCAACAAGCGAACGCATAACCAGTTCCCAAACACCGCCAAAAAACGCAATCATACTACTGCCTATACCTTGCAGAGCATTTCTGTAAACGAACAGTAAACCGAGTATCACATAGAATACACCGTTTAGAACAAGGTATTCTTTTGAAAGCGACATAACTTCATTCTGACCGCTGCCGACAAACAATGCAACAAGCGGTTTTGCGAACGTAATAACAACAAATCCGCCTACAATACCGCAAACCGTTGCGATAATCGCCGCACCCGTCACACCTTTTTTAATCCTTTCAAGCTCTCTTGCGCCGTAGTTTTGTGCAGTGTATGTCGCAACCGCAACGCCCAATGACGCAAGCGGCTGTGTTGCAAATTGGTCTATTTTCGAACCGGCTGTAAATGCCGCAACGGCAGTTGAACCGAGCGAATTAAGTGCCGATTGGATTACCATTGTACCGATGGCGGTTATCGAAAACTGAAACGCCATAGGCAAGCCGACTTCAAGGTGTTGCCAAGCAAATTTCCAAGAGAATTTCCAATCGTGCTTTGTAAGTCTTAGAATCGGGAATTTTTTCAAACTGTATACAAAGCACAATATACCCGAAATAAATTGTGCGATAACAGTTGCCCAACCCGCACCGGCAACACCCATTTTAAATGTAAGAATAAACACAAAGTCAAGTATAATATTGATAATACTTGCGATTATCAAGAATACAAGCGGTGTTTTACTGTCACCGAGCGAACGAAGTATACTTGAAAACAAGTTGAAAAATACCGCTGCCGCAATACCTTCAAAAATTACTATTATGTAGTTGTACGAATCGTCTATAATGTCGGACGGAGTTTTCATAATCTCCAAAAGCGGTCTTGCCACCAATACGCTTATCGCAGTCATAACAATCGTTACGGCTATACCTAAAATAATGCTTGTCGCAACGGAACGCCTTACGCCGTTTTCACTTCCTGCGCCAAATCTCTGCGCGGTTATAACCGCAAAACCGCTCGTCACACCTTGCACAAATCCCACAATCAAAAATGAGATTGAACCTGTCGCACCAACCGCTGCAAGTGCCTCAACGCTTATAGTTCTTCCGACAATAATCGTATCCGCCATATTATAAAATTGCTGAAATATATTACCTATAAGAAGCGGTACCATAAAGCTTAATATCAACTTTATCGGACTACCCTTAGTCATATCGTTAGTCATATGTAATCTCCTCTCTTTGTTTAATGCCTGAACTATTATAGCACAATGTTTTTATTTTTCAATACTTTTTTCAAAAATTATCAAATAATCGCAAAAGTTATAAAAAACTAAATATTTTTCTTGTTTTGATTGTGATTTTGTGGTACAATCGAATGGTTGTTGTTTTTGAGGAGGGTAATATTATGAATAAAAAATTATTAACAAAAACACCTGTCGTCTGCGGACTCGCGATTATATGCTGTCTGCTTTGGGGAAGTGCTTTTCCTTGTATTAAAATAGGTTATCAGATGTTTAACATTCCGTCCGGTGCGGTCGGCTCACAATTTCTTTTTGCCGGTATTCGTTTCACACTTGCCGGTATACTTACAATTCTTTTCGGAAGTATTTTAAGCAAAAAAATACTTGTACCGAAAAAAGAATCACTTTTTTCTGTTTTTAAACTTTCTATGGTGCAAACAGTTATGCAGTATGTGTTTTTCTACATAGGCTTGGCGAATACATCAGGCGTAAAATCTTCTATTATAAATGCCGCAAACGTATTTCTTTCAATATTATTCGCAGTATTTATATTTAAGTACGAAAAAATGACGGTTTTAAAAGTTTTGGGATGTGTTGTAGGATTTTTAGGAGTTGTTATAATTAACCTTGCGAACGGCGGTTTTGATATGAGTATAAAACTTTCCGGTGAAGGTGCTATATTGCTTTCAGCGGCAGCTTATGCACTTTCATCGGGTATGATTAAAAAATATTCTAAAGATGAAAACCCTGTGGTTCTTAGCGGTTATCAGTTCTTTTTAGGCGGTATTATTCTTGTCGTTGTCGGAATAGCAACAGGCAGTAAGATTTCCGGATTTACTCTTGCATCTATCGCACTTCTTATATATATGGCGATGATTTCAGCCGTAGCATATACTTTGTGGGGAATATTGCTTAAATATAACCCTGTCGGTAAAGTTGCCGTTTTCGGTTTTACAAATCCGATCTTCGGCGTTATCCTTTCGGCTGTTTTTCTCGGCGAGAAAAATCAGGCTTTCGGTGTTCAGGGCCTTGTAGCACTTGTCCTTGTTTCAGTCGGTATATTTATGGTTAATAAATCTAAAAATTAGTTATTCTTTGGGCGGTTATTCACCGCCCATTTTTTTGTTTGCTTGCCCCTTATTAATTGGGCCTTTTATGCCTCTCCTTGAGGAGAGGACTGTGCCTCGACGCCCCCACTTACGCGCTCCACGAGGAGCGTGACCTTTATCAAATCTATTTTTACATAATAGTGGATTTTTTAATTCACACGCTCCGTGGGGAGCGTGACGCAAATCAAACACTTGGAATAATGGCATTTTAACATTTCAACTCACACGCTCCGTGGGGAGCGTGACCTTGCCGATTTACGTGACAGCGGAGCTATTGAGCATTTCAACTCACACGCTCCGTGGGGAGCGTGACCCACCCTCTTCGCCGTACAGATTTGTAGCAGTGCCATTTCAACTCACACGCTCCGTGGGGAGCGTGACCACAGCTGGAATGTCGGTTGATTATCAACCAACAAAATTTCAACTCACACGCTCCGTGGGGAGCGTGACAAAGAAAAGGGGAATTTTAAAATGGATTTTAAGATTTCAACTCACACGCTCCGTGGGGAGCGTGACCTGCAGTTTTGCACCACAGTTTTATACCGGAAGACATTTCAACTCACATGCTCCGTGGGGAGCGTGACTGCGGCGGTAAAAGAAACGTTAAAAGAAAAGGTGGATTTCAACTCACACGCTCCGTGGGGAGCGTGACAAGAAGATGTGGTTATGGTTTCGGGTTATAAAGAATTTCAACTCACACGCTCCGTGGGGAGCGTGACTATTTCAAGTGACGAAACAGAAGAAGTTTTAACAATTTCAACTCACACGCTCCGTGGGGAGCGTGACGAAATCGGACTAACGTCTGAGGAAATAGTCACGAATTTCAACTCACACGCTCCGTGGGGAGCGTGACTTATACAGGCGAAGAAATTTTGAAACTGTATGACATTTCAACTCACACGCTCCGTGGGGAGCGTGACCGAATTTTCCGTAATTAATCAAAGCATTATTGTCATTTCAACTCACACGCTCCGTGGGGAGCGTGACTAAATTCTGATTAGACCACCAGGATTTGAGCAGATATTTCAACTCACACGCTCCGTGGGGAGCGTGACTTGCCACTCATTAGCTCTGGCAATAGTGCGTCCCGATTTCAACTCACACGCTCCGTGGGGAGCGTGACTTGCAGTTTTGCACCACAGTTTTATACCGGAAGACATTTCAACTCACACGCTCCGTGGGGAGCGTGACGGCACTAAACCATCATTTGAACAGAAAAAATTCCATTTCAACTCACACGCTCCGTGGGGAGCGTGACCAGACAATCTAAATTACATAAATATGGCGTTTAATTTCAACTCACACGCTCCGTGGGGAGCGTGACGCGGAAGATTTGAAATTCGTTGTAAACATGTAATCATTTCAACTCACACGCTCCGTGGGGAGCGTGACACTTCCGAAACTTCGCAGCACTGCCGCCTCGTCATTTCAACTCACACGCTCCGTGGGGAGCGTGACTCTACATATTGTATATGTGAAGTCACACCACCACAACAGAGCGGACATTTTACTAAAAATCACTTTAAAAAGCGATTTTTTTACATAATATGTATTATTTTTTCAGCGAACCTCCATATAAAACCAATATCACTGCACGTTCGCTCACAAAATCAAACTGCCCTCAGGATCATATGTTTCCTTTGCACCTATATGCTCCACTCTCCTCTTCCAATTATTACCCAAATAATAGAATCGAAGGCTATCTTGTTCTTCATCAATAATTTTCATAAGTCTATCTTTTAATTTCAAGAATGTTCCGTAATCAACATCAACTTCAAACACAGAATTTTGCACTCTTTGTCCGTAATTAACACATTCCTTTGCAACCTTGCGAAGTCTTTTCCTACCTGCCGCATCGACAGTTGACACATCATAACTTACCAAAGTCATCATCAATATCACCTACTTCACCAAATAACACGGATACTCGTCAATTTCACCACGCACAAATTTTGCAAGCAACATACTTTGCACATACGGCAAAAGTCCCATAGGAATTTTCTCTTTCAAATACGGATGTATCATATCGGTACGTTTTTTCTCCTGCCATTTTGAGAGCACCTTTTTCCTGCCGTCATCATTCAAGAAAACTGCACCGCTTACCTGTACATCAAAATCTTCAGGTTTAATAATTTTAAGATTTATTAATGTCAACACAAATCTTTCAACAATACATCTCCCCTCCTCGACCAAATCGCACGCAAGCGATTCACGTCCAGGACGAAGCGAATGATAAAATCCCATATAACTGTCCAATCCCACACTTTCAAGTGCCGCCGCATATTCACGGGTAAAAATCGTATATAAAAACGACAACATTGCATTCACCCTATCGAGCGGAGGTCTTTTACTTCTCATTGCAAAACAGAAATCGTCTTTTTGATGAAGAATAAGGCTGTCAAACACATCAAAATATGCCTTTGCACCGTTACCCTCCGTACCGAGTATGCCGTCATAATCATCTGTGATATACACGCTTTTAATACAACCGTCCAAGCGTTCTATACAATGAGTCAGCTTGCCGTCCTCATCAATTTGCGGATAATCTTTAAGCGTTCTTTTCACAACACTTTTTGTATTCGCCAATTTTGCGGCAACGGTATTTTGTCTTAAAAGTGCAGGCGGTTTTGAAAAAAGTTCGTATTGACGTTTTCTCAGCAACACATTTCCGTGTGACGCACCCTGCACGCGAGCCAAAAATCTGCCTGACGGAGATATGAAGTTAATAGGTATGCCGTAATCGGCACACTTCCCCATGAGTGCAGGCGAACAGCCAAGATAGCTGAAACAAAATATCGCCTCAATATTTGAAAACGGAAGTCGTAATTTAACCTCATTATTTTCCTTGCACACAACATTTTCGCCGTCGAGAGTCATGTATATATTTTCATTCGTGACATACAAAGTATTCAAAAGTTTTCTCATACGCAATCCTCCTCAATAATCTGTTTAATGCTGTACTTTTTCGTTTTAGGCATACACAAATCTTTAATCGAGCAACCACTGCACTTTTGACCTTTTATTTTTGGAGGAATAACACCGTTTTCCATTACGTTTTGCATTTTACCGACCAAATCATCAAGCAAAGCTTTATACCTGTCATACTCCTCATCAAACGGCATTTTCACACGTTTTCTTGTATCGGCATAATATATGCACCCCTCACTGTTGCATTTCCAAATATAGTCCGCACACAATTTTTGAGCAAACACCTGTATCGCGTCAGTTTCTCTTATAGAGCCGTCTTTAGGCTGTGTAGGCTTGTATTCCACAAGTCTGACAGTGTACTTTCCGTCAAGACCGTCTATCGGTACGCCGTCTTTATTTTTGCAAAACTCTATACAATCCGCAACGCCATACAAATCAAGTTCATCATTATACAAAGTAACCGAGCTTAAAACAACCTTGTTATTGCTTTTGAATTGGTGTTTGCCCGAATGTACGTTTTCGTGCATAATATTCGCCAACACAACCGAAACATTTTCAGCCCAGGCATTCTCAATTTCAAGCAATCCGAATCTTCTTGGGCAATACATATAATGCTGTATTGTCCTTATATTAATCATGCTTTTTCCTGAAGTTCTACTCCTTCAGGCATATTTTTATCGACAGTGATTTCATAGTCATTGAAACTTCTCGGAACTTCCACTCCGTCTTTTTTGCTGATAACAATTTTGTCAAACAACACATTCGCCGGAGCATTTCCGAGTAAGGAATCATGCTTGAATACATAAAGTTTTCTTACGCACATTTTACCTCTTGCGGCACTTCTGTCGTGTTCAAACATATTGATAATGGCCTTCCACAAAAGTTCAAGATCTTCTTCCGAAAACTTAGTAATTTTCTGTGCAAGCATAGCCGACACATATCCGTCCGCTCTGTACAAGCCATACGGTACTATGCTCTTTCTGCCCATAGTAGCACTATCACTTTCATTTGTTCTTGCCTGTCTTGTAATTGTTATATCCTGTGTAAATATCGGATCAACACTCTTTGCGAAACTAATCTGAACAGGACCTCTGACAATACCGCATGGGTCGTTACCTGTACTCATAACCGCACCGAATGTTCTTACATCAAAATAATTTTGACATATGTAATCTCTCGCCGCTCTTACCGCTTCAGGATTTTTACCCTTTTGACCTGTCTTTTCGCCTATTGCCTCATATGCCTCCGTAAATTTTGTGTTAAGTGCCTTATCAGGCTTTACAAGAATATTATAATACGGCTCATCTTCTTTAAAAATTTCCACAAAGTTGCGGATTTTTCTCTTTAAGCACACATCTGTAACAAGTCCTGCCGACGTTTCGGGATCAATTCTCGGCATATTGCCTGCATCGGGATCACCGTTAGGGTTGCCGTTTTCTACATCAAAAATAACTGTAAATTCGTATCTGTTTTTAATTGGTTCCATAATTTTCTACTTCCTTTCATATTTCCTTATCTTCTTTTTTCTTATAAAAATCTTGTGTTTGCTGATAATAGCCTATAATAAACTTACCTTGCTCGCTAAGCGGTAATGTCTTTGGAAATTTGCCGTTTAGCTTGTCCATAATTTCACCCGTAACTATCTTATATTTAACTTTATATTCAAGTTTTTCAATGTGGTATTGCGAAAGCTTTATAAGTTTCGGAAATACCGTTGACGGATTTGCACAAGCTGACGCAAAATATGAATCCTTAATTGTTCTGTTCAATCCAGGCAATGCGTCCGATTGAACTTTTTCAAGTACGGCAAAAAGTCTGCCGCACAGATACGCTTGATTATTATTTTCAATATCAAGTGCCATTTTTATCTCCTCCTTATTTTTTGAATATCTATCTTTTCTGTTTATGCAAGCCTTGATAATACCCGCACGAACATAATTTACCGATTTATCCGTTTTCACTCGTCTTACGGCATTTTCAAGCAAAGACTCGGGATAACGTGTACCGTTTATTATCGCACCGAACACCGAAGCCATAAGCGGCGGCGGTGTGGTGTAATTTGTGCTTTGAGGCGGTTTTAATTCTCGGAATATTCGCCACATCGGTATATTTCCTTTTGAATTAACAATCATTATATCTGCTTGGTGTCTTGCTATATGTGAAAATATGTTGCCGAATTTATCACGGTATATAAACTTTTGTGCAAGACGCGAAACATTCGGAGCAATTCCCACAATATAAAACTCAACATTTTTATCAATATCGAGTTCTGTAAAATCGGGACTTTTGCCCTGATTTACGTCATTAAGCGATTTAAGCAAAATACCGTTCATTTCATCTGCATCAATCTTATCGTCAAACCCAAGCATTGAAGCAAACAAATCCGTTTCTTTTGAATCGTCATCTGACATCGCCCAAAATACAACTGTCATATCATCAAGATATATTCTGTGATTTTTGTCTGCGATTAAAGTGTTTAATGCCTCTGTGTAGTGTTTCATAGTAGTTTGCGTTATGGAACTGTTGTACGCCTGTTCTTTGCCGTATGAACACTCTGCCGTATTATTTACGCAAACCATTAACGCACCTGTTGCATTTGCATTTCTTACACCCTTGATTTTATCATGTGTTACCGATATTTCGCCTTTTTCTCCCGTAACGGCACATATGTCATTACCCTGCACCGGTCCGACTGATTTTTTCAGTTCCGCTATCTTTTGAGCAATTTCGCCGTCAGTATCGTGCAATTTTATTTCAGGGTGTCCGTCAAGACCGAAAATAAAATTCGCCGTCGAGTATGCTTTTCCGAGATTTACAAGCAACTCATCTTCGGTTTCGTCCTGCGGATTCCACTTTTGCAGAAAGTTTCTGTATGCCGTAACTATATCTGATGTCATACCCTCTGTAAAATCAAGGTTTTTGTCCACAAACGCTTTATGCGATTTCTTCGCCTTATCCGTACTGTCCTCAGTTGAATATGTACCGCTCTTATTGTCATAATTAAGTCCGAAAATATATAACGGTCTGTGTTCGACAATATTTCCGTCTATACCGGGTTTCTGCGTTCTCTCCGGCAAAACCACCGATATAGGCTGAAGTTTGGTTTTACCCTTACTGTCGGGTTCACTTTCCTGCTCCACGTTTATAATATCGCTTACTGTACCGTCTTTTCTCAGCATAATCATATGCGTGATATTCTGTTTTGAAAAACCGTCCTTGCAAACCTTGTCATTTCTCGCAAGAATATCGTAATATTCATTCAAAGCCTTTATCAGCATTTCATCATCTCCCTATATTTTGCTACATCTATAACACCGTCAATCATATGCGGTCTGTAAAAAAGTGCGTCTGCCTTGTCCGAAAAATTACGTTTATCCCAATCATTATCTTTCGGATGTCCGCCGTCCTCAAACTTCATATGATACAGCATAAATCCTAAATCGGTATCACCTTTTAACGTATCCGAAACATTTTCAAGTGGAAATTCCTCCACAAGTTCAATACTCTTTACAGGGAATTCACGACACCCAAGCACAGGTTGTCTGAACTGCTGACCGTTTCTTAAACGTCTTAGAAGAATATTATAATGCTTTTCCTCCGACTCGTCATCATGGTCACTCTGTATACCCGTAAGTTCAAAGTGAAATTCCACGCCGTAACATACATCTTTCAAAATCATACTTCCGCGTTGATTTATCATATCCTTAGTATAAATCGTTGCGTCACCTGTACCATTTTTCATACTTTTTTGTACCGACTGCAATTTTATTTTTTCCTTAACTTCATTACGGCGAACATTGATAAATGTTATCGGATTAAAAACGATAATCTTATCAATTACATACCGAATTGCCGGTTTCCAATACACCGACTTTATCATTCCCTCAAGTGCTCCCGGTGTCGGCACATCATAACTAACACGTTCAACTTTCATTTCAGGGCGGTTAAACGCGGCATAATCGCCTTTAACCATAATTTTAAATCCGTAACTCATTTTAACCTCCTCATACAAAATAATCTACATCATTTTCCAACGTCAAACCCACGTCCGACTTATAATAATCCATATTTGCAAGTATACAAACACCACAATCAAGCTGTTCTATAATCCCCTCTTTAATCATTTCTTCAAGCTCCCAAATATGTACGGACGCACTGTACTGCTGTAATTTTCGCTTTACGGACAGTTTTCCGTATCTGAGCTGTTCAATCAAATCTTTATTTTCATCACGCGGAATTACTATTCCTATAACTTGATTTTTGATAAACTTAAAATTCTCGGCATACGTTCTGAACGGTATTTCATCAAATTTCAAATTTTCACCCATAAGCGAAGTTATGGTACTTTTGTCTATATTGCCGTCATTAAATGCAAATAAGCGACTGTAATATTCTTCAATACATTTATCGGTTGAAATATTGTCAAATTCCTCAAACAAATTTCGTGTTATATTTGATTTAAGCTGAATTTCGCCTTTTCCGCCGTCTGTTTCAAAAACAAACACATCGCCCATATCCATCTTACCCTCACGGTTACATCTACCGCCGGACTGCAATATGTTATCAATTCCCGCAATTTCTCTGAATACCGCCTTAAAATCAAGGTCAACACCCGCCTCAATCAGTGATGTTGAAATCACGGTCGTATTAATTCCGTTCTTTATATCTTCCTTTATTTTTGCAATAATCTCCGAACGGTGCAAAGGCGTCATATATGTTGACAAATGATACTTGTTACCGCTGCAAATATCATATAATTCCCTTGCCGTTTTCCTTTTGTTCACAATTATAAGTGCATTGTCATATTCCTGTGCCTTTTCTGCCAGTGAAGCAAGTTCACACTTTCCGATATACTCATATCTGCACTTATCAAATACGTTAAACAACGACGTATCCTTAACCGCATTTTCTATTTTGACACCTGACATATACCTCTCCATAAATTTATCATAATTCGGCATTGTCGCCGACATCAAAATTGCCGTACTGTTAAGATACTTCGTCACATACCCTATAGCCCTTAAACAAGGCTGAATATAGTCAATCGGCAGCATATGTATTTCGTCAAATATGATAACACTGTCCGCCAGATTATGAAGTTTCCTAAGTCGTCTGCCTTTATAATGATACAGTGATTCAAAAAATTGAATATTCGTTGTTACTATAAGTTTTGCGTCCCAATTTTCACAGGAACGTTTTAATTTTTCCGAAGTTATTTCGTTCTCATCTTCATTTTTATCATCATCAAAATCATAATTTGAATGGTGCTGCAACACAGGAATTACGTCACCGAAAATATCCTCGAACACCTTTGCTGTCTGTTCAATTATACTGACATACGGAATTACATATATAATACGTTTTTTCTCATTCTCTATCGCAGTTTTCAAAGCCGCTCTTATACTGCAAAGAGTTTTTCCGCTGCCTGTCGGCATATTCAATGTATACACATTCGCATTCGATTCAACGCTTTTATAAACCTGTTCTTGTATAATACTTCTTGATTCCTGAAGTTTGGTTTCTATTTTAAAAGAATTAAGTTTTTCACATACTTTTTCGTATGCTTTTTGAAAATCTCCGTCTATACCTCTGTCTGTGTTGGGAGTTACAAACCGCTCCGTATCTATAAAATCCGCGTCCGTAAGGCATGAAAACAAATATCTTGTAAAAAAAGAATACCTTTCAATAATTTCTCTCTGATTACTGACATCAAAAAGTTCTCGCAAATTATCTTTGGGATATTCAAGTTTAACTTCATTTTCATACGCAGAATAATCGCCGGTTTTTCGTTTCATTCTGCCGTGCAATGTCGAATCTTCTTCACTGTCAACTTTCGTTCCGCCGTCAGGCAAACCCGAATGATGTCCCGCAACGCAATACTCAATCATAGGCACATATGATTTCGGCGGTGCTTTCGCAACTTCTTTTGCACCGCATATTGCGTGTTCCACTCGAATATTTTCCGCACCGTTTATACGTTTTTGAAACCCCGATGTATACTTGCCTATATCGTGTATTTGCCCCACAAATTCGGCTATATCCGCCCAAAATTCATTCGCATTTTCACGACATAACTTCGACGTTCCGTTCAAGTGGTCCAAAAGCAGCTGTTTCCGTCCGTCCTCTGATGTATGTCCAATATATTCCATAGCAATCATTCCTTTTGTACAAATTATACTTTTATCATATCACTTTATTCGTGCAATTTCAACATATATTTTACTTTTTAGTAATTATCTATTAAATATACCTATAATTTTTATATATTTGCACCAAAAAAGGAACCCATAAACAAAGCATACGCATTGTTTATATGTTCCCCAATGATTAGCTTAATTGAGTCTGCAGACAAATCTGCAACGATTTTAACTGCATTCTGTTTAATTATTATTGATATTAAAGCAATATCTCGCCTTTTCAGGCACTGAGCCTATCATACAAGGATTATGAATACTGAAATAATCCATAACATAACCCTTGTCGGTATAGATGTTTACACTCTTTTTGTCTTTCATCATTCCCGTATTATTTTCAATAACAATCTTCTTTATTTTTTTACAGTTGATTTCAATGTCCGAACGAGTGTAATTGCAAGCGATACTTGCATCTGTATTTTTCAAATTCATAGAATTGTTCAAAATGTATATTCCCTTGTACTCATCATCTCTGTTCGAGTAAGAAGAAAAGCATCTCAAACCTCTTGTTTCGATAGTATTTCCTATATATTTCTGTTCAAATTCAGTCGTCGGCTTAATATATATCGCCTCTGTTGAGCCGGTATAACGTGCAACGGAATTTTCGCCTGTATTTTTTACTGTATTGTGATAAACCAATTCATACGGACCTTCGATACCCGTTTCAACGCAATTTTGTACAACGTTATTTTTCACAATCGTATTAGGGAGTGATGTTCCCATACCCGCGAATATCGCCGCACAACCGACACCGCTTGTAAGTGCATTAGTATCATTTACGGACGGTTTGCCGAAACCGATATTTTTGCACACATTATTTTCAATAACGTCTGCATATTTGCCCGAAACAGTCGGAGTCCAATAATCAATCGCCCCCCAGACACTGTTGTTAATCGTGTTATTTCTTATAACATAATCGTCAACACCGCCGACAAAACTTATCGTCTTACCGCAGCTGTTCTCGAAAGTACAATTTTCAATAAGCACATTTTCAGCCGGGCTTTGTGTATCACCGACTATTCTTATACTGTAACCGCTGTTTGAACTGTCTGAAATCTGATTGCCGCAATTTGTGAACTTACTGTTCAAAATCGCGATATTACTGCAATCTCTGAACACAATTCCGTTGTTTTCAAAATCAATAAAAGAACAGTTGTTGAAAATAATATTATCGCAATTTTCAAACTTTATCATAGGAAAATTTTCAAAATCTATATTTTCGACATATAAATTCTCAACATTCTTCACAATCTGATATGACGGCACATCGTCCGAATAATCCGCAACAAATGTTGCCCGTTTTCCGCCGGAAGTTTTTATCACCGTGTCCGAATTGAATATTGACGGATATTTAATCGTACTGTGAACTTTGTATTCATTCGGAGCAAGCGTGTTTATTGTTCCGTCTTTGCCTTTTATGTCGTTTGAAACACTGCCGGCAGAAAATTCATACAAGTCAGTTCCCAACAGTACTGATGACGTATCATAATTCTTAAAATCCGCTTCGGCGATTTCTTCGGGTGTAAGTTTAAACAGTTCACCGTTTTTCGATTGAATGTTCGACTTGTGACTGTCTATCTCCTTACGTATTTGCAAAACAGCATTGCGTGCCGAATTACTGTCCGCCGCGTATACAAAATTCGCACCGAATGTCATGCACATCATCAATGCCGTTAAAAGAGCCGTAATTTTTTTCATTTTCAACTCCATAGCCTTTCTCAAATAAAAAACCAACTTTAATAATAGCGTCTGTAAAATTGCAAATTCAATTCATACAAATTTCAACCGCCATTACATACATTTTATCATTAATTATTCATTTAATCAAGACTTTTCGATTAATATTTTCAAATAAAAAAGCATATCATTTTCAAAAATGATATGCTTAAATTTTTAATAATTTTCTGCGTGAATTTCAAAATATGCTTGCGGGTGATTGCACACAGGACAGACCTGCGGAGCTTTTACGCCTACAACGATATGACCGCAGTTACGGCACTCCCAAACCTTGACTTCACTCTTTTCAAAAACCTCTTTTGTTTCAACATTGTGAAGCAATGCACGGTAACGTTCTTCATGAGTTTTTTCTATTGCGGCTACCATACGGAACTTTTCAGCCAATTCGGTAAAGCCTTCTTCTTCGGCAGTTTTTGCGAAATCAGCATACATATCTGTCCATTCAAAATTTTCGCCCTCTGCCGCCGAAACAAGATTTTCTGCCGTTGTTCCGATTCCGTTTAATTCTTTAAACCACATTTTTGCGTGTTCCTTTTCATTGTCGGCTGTTTTCAAAAACAAATCCGCTATTTGTTCAAAGCCGTCTTTCTTTGCCTTCGACGCAAAATATGTGTATTTGTTACGCGCTTGCGACTCACCCGAAAAGGCAGTTCTTAAATTTTCCTCTGTTTTTGTTCCCGAATATTTGTTTGCCATTTATATTACCTCCGTAAATTTACTCATATATAATATATACCACTATACACGAATTTTAAACAACATTTTTCTATGTCTTGCATTTTTCCGTTTTTTGTATTAATATATGTTTTGGGGTGATGATATGAATGTTGAAAAAAATATGTTTACAATCGGTGAAATGGCAAAATCAATCGGAATTACAAGAAAAATCATATTGAATTACGAAGCAAAAGGATTGATTACTCCGGACGTTAAGGACGGCAAAAACGGAAATCGTTATTATACCGTAGATACGTTCACTAAAATTCGTACAGTACGTATTTTTCAAAAGCTCGGTCTGTCGCTTGATGAAATTCACGACTATTTAGACGGTAAAACCGATTTATTACCGCTTATCCGCCGCCTTGAAGCTATGCGTGACGAAATAAATTTGAATATTGAAAAGTTGTATGAAAGAGCAAACACCAATCTCACACAAATCAAGGAAATCCACATTGACAAGCAAACGATTTATCGACGCACTTTTACTACGGAAAGTATTCTCGATAAAACAAATATTCTGCGTGATACCGCAATACTTGCCATGCGTGAATACGGTACCGATATGACAAAGAGAATGTACTTTTTAGAATACCCATTGTCCGCACCCAACGAAATTTCTTACTGTGTTGCCGTACCGTCTGAAAGCAGCGGCAAACATATCGTCGTACTGACCCCAATGCGTGCAATTTGCATTTATCATCACGGTGCATATGAGGAACTCCCGAAAGTTCGCGAAAAACTTTTGTCGTATGCCAAAGAGCATAATCTCACACCTTTGGGAATGTGTCGTCATACATACCTTGAAGGTCCCCCGCAACATAAGGATAAAAAACTTTTCATAACACAAGTGGCTCTGCCGATAGAAGAATAAAAAAGCTCCCGAACATATAAGTTCGGGAGCTTTTGTTTTTTACATAAAGAACGGGAAAAAATCGTTCTGAACCATATATCTGTTATTCATTTCTTCGATTTGCAAATCGGTGTAACCTCTGTTTACCGCTTTTCTTGTGTTTAAATTAACAGCTTGTACCAAACCGATTACTTTTTTTGCATTATTATCATTTAATTCAACATTATACTTGTCAAACAAGCTAAGAATATCAGGAGCGTTTTCATTGCTCATTTTACATTCCATTTCAATTTCAAAGCATAAGTTTTCGCCCTTTACTTCATCCATACCCATTCTCTTAATCAAGTAATGTCTAAGTGCAAGATATTCGTTGGTTTCTTCAATATATCCCGGGTTAGCCATTTTCATAATCTTTTTTCTTGACGGAATATAAAACGGTTTGTTACCTTGCGTTTTCAACAAATCATCATAAAAACCTTCTTCCAAAACATAAGTGTTTACAATCGAATTGTTGTATATTTCCCACAAATCCATTTTACCGTTGATAGTATTAATCAATTCCATAAAATCGTCTTTTGAAATATCATGATTTTGCTTGTCGTATATTTCAAAAACCTTGTCCAACGGAACAATTTCGTAAAGTTCCGCAAAAACATTGCAGTAATTTATTATTTTATCTCTGACTTCCAAATCACCTTTTGATTCGTTTGTATAACATTTAGCAACTAAGTCTTTTACTTCGTCACACAAACTGTATTGTTCGTTTTCAAATGATATATAACCCAATTCCAATAAAAGTCCGATTTTGAAAACATCCAACTTTTCAATTTCGTTGTTCTCGCACCAATTTACAAGACATTCCGTTTGTTCTTTGTCAAGCGCCGCAAGAACTGTCTTAAAATACTCGTCTGATAATAATATTTCCGATATGCTTTCTGCCACTTCGCCCTTGTTCATTTTTGAACGACCTTTTATATTAAGCTCTTTTGCCAAGTCAAGCATTTCGGGCTTTTTCCAAGACATTATATTATCAAATATTTTCATTTTTCTACCCCTTAATATTTTTTTAATATTATATCATTAAATTTTCACATATACAAGCCATAAAAATAAACAATACTTTCCGCAAATTCTATCCGTCAAGTCAGCCAAACCTCTAAAAATTCCGCATAAAACAACACCTGCGGCAAGTGTTAGAGTTCAAGGCAACGCCCTTAGCTCCCTCACAAATACCGCAGGTGATATTTTATCAACCTACTGCTTCATTTGGGTCATCATATGCAGGCACACTCGGTACTACCCAAATCAACTGATTGTTGTCGTCCCACTCAACACGACAATCCAATGCATCTGTTATATCACGAAGTTTAAAGTAATTGTTTCCGTCAATATTATAGCACGTTGCCTTTATAGGTACTCCGTCCAGTGTTAAAAACGCCGATGATGAAAAGGCTGTCCTTGTAACATCGTCGCCCGGTGTTAATTCGCCGCCAACCGATGTATAATCATAAAAGCTTAGCATATCAATCGAATTTGTTGCTCCGTCATACTTAACATCAAATGTTTTAATTGTTCCGTTTAAGATTTGTGCAATATCTCTGAGCTTAAAGTAGTTGTTGTCATCAATGTTATATGCAACGGTGTTATATTTGCGGCTATCCAGACAAATAGTCTGCGTTTTGGCAACAGAGTTTTTGCTGAATCCGTTTCCGGGATAATAAGTAAATGTTTCCCGACTTTCATCCTCTTGAACCAAATAGCGAATCTCTCCGTTATAGTAAATAGTATAGATTTTTCCTGTTATAATCCAAGGCTCTATTTCTGAAGGATCTATTCCGGGAATGTTCCTCATATCCTCATCACGGTCGAACGAAAATTCTTCAATGCCGTATACATTTACCCAGTCTTTGTCTTCTATTTTATTGATTTCACCGTTGTTTGAACTAACCCATTCACTGTATTCTAAGGCCTTATCCATATCAGCGTTGATATATCCGAAACGATACTCTTTCAGTTTTGCAAGTCCTTCGGCAGAATAGGTCAACGCACCCCATTCACCCCAAGCCGTATCTACGGACAGAACGCCTATAGGTGCACCAAGCTTTGCTACGTCATCAGCTGACTGTGTTTTGGTTAAATCGACAAGATTACTTGTCGGAATATAACATACCTTTGAGTTGAACCAGATTTTTGAATTTGTTCCGTCATAATCTTTCTCGATAACATCTATTACTGTACCTTTTTTAACCGAAGAACCGTCTGAAATATCACAATCCGCATTTGCCTCAGCTTTGTAGGAAATTAGCGGTTTTTCGGTGTTTGCAAGTTGTATATTGACATATTTGGATTCAACATAATATAAACCGTGCTTGTAATAAATTTTATAATGTCCGTTTTGTGGTATTGCATCAACTATTTGAACAGATTGATTTATTTTATAAACACCCGATTTTACATAATCCGTTTCGTCAGGAGTGGTTTTTACCATCAAATTAGCGGTTGCCTTGCCGACAGCTTCAATTTTTGGAGCAGTTGCCACTTGATTGTTAATATCTAAGATATAACAATTTTTTCTTGGCAGAAAATATACTCCCGGTTTCCAGCTTGTGAAAGCTCCACCGTCTTTTCTTCCGCTACAATCTATAATTGAACCACGGGATTCGTCAACTCCGCCCTCGCTCCATACGGCAACCCAATTTTCGTTATAAGCAACAACATCAAATTCACTTGATGCACCTACATAAAATGCTGTGTTGGCATTTGCCTCTGTTCTTGACTTTTCTGCAAACGGAGGATCATAGCCGATTTCTTTAAGTTCGTCCAATCTCTTAGAGTGATAATTAATCGGCGGATTGCCCGGATAGAAAGATGCTTTTACCGAGCCGAATTTTCCCTCATCGCCTATATGCACAACAGCCATTCCAACCATCGGTAACGATTCAGGTCGGTCATGCCTTACCCATTCAGTCGGGACTTTTGCATAAAAATTTCTTTCATTGCCCTCGGTTGTTTTTGAGCCGCCATAGATATAGTCGGAAAGAAAATACATATTTATTGTATGTTGATACTTATCCGGATCAGATGACGCTGTCGATTTCTCTATTTCTTTTTCTGCAACCTCTGCTGTTTCAAGTGTATCCTTTCTGCCGGCAAGAGCAGGAACATAGCCGATTGTACCGTCTTGGAGCTGAATCTTATGAAATGTGCCGCCATCTCCGACTACATTAGGCTCCAAAATTGTTACTTTGTTGTACTGGATGACCACTGCAACAGAACGACCGTATGATGGATTTTGATAAACAGACATACTTTCTATTCCCGCCTTGACATAAGCCGTATCACCCGCCTGAAAATCAGCAGCCGACACGTTTGTGCAAAATAACATTAATGTACAAATTAATGAAGTAATAAAAATTTTCAACATGATAAATCCCTCTTTTCTTAATTTTTTTATTTCGTCTTGGCAGACTATGTTCTATAATTATTATACATCGTACATCGGTGTACGATGCAATAGATTTTCAAAAAAATTAATTTTTTTATTCTGAAACAAAAACTTTTAATGTCATATCAAAAGGAGTTTTATTTTTCATCGCTAAAGCTACACTGAGCCTCGGAACTGTCTGTTTTTCATAATACAGCAAAAACCTCCTGTATAATCACAGGAGGTTTTTGTACTGATTTATCTTCGACATCCACAATCATTGTCACCTTCCGGCTCGGATATGTCATCTTGATCACATTCCAAGAATTCGCCCCTCTCAGGCGGGAAGAATTCGTCAACCGGGAAGTCTATTCTCTCAAATAAGTCACAAGGATTGTCATCCGTTGCCCCTACACATTCTTTTTGAGGGATACAGAAGTCATATGACGGAATAAGAAGTTGAACGTGGCGTTCGATTTTAATTATGGAGAAAATACCCAAAGATACGAACACACGTTTTGCCTCATTGCCTGTTACGAACTGATCGTCAAACACTCTGCAAACCGATGCAGGCACAGACGCCAAATCGAAATCATCGTCACAGCAACAAGATTTTCTGTCACGTACATCAACAAGCTTTGCACCCAATGTTATCGGGTCTACCACCTCTACCACGGACCACAAAATGCAAGGTCAATTTTTTACCTAATTTATTATAGTCTAAATATATCATATTATCCCTATAAAATCAAGTCTAACCGTAATTGACAAATCAAGTATTTCATTCTATAATATAGCTATCTGATTGATAAAAGGAGGGATTTTATGAAATACATTTTAATGCACAAAGATATACCCGTCTGTGAAATTGAAATATCCGACGCAAGTTTTTCTATTGAAAATGTAAGCAAAATATATAATCCCGAACACATACCTCTTGGTCTTTCAGAAAATGAAAAAATCAATCTCAGAAAGTTTAACAAATGGTATAAAGGACGTTCTATTCCTGCGAGCAGACAAGGGCTTGCAAATGCACTTGATATAATCGGTGTTACACACCAAGACGAATTGATTTTAAAATGTTACGGTTTGAGTTTATCCGACCAATATTGGTTTAAACCGAACGATGTAAATTTACAATGGAAAGACATCAACTTTTTCGATAATGATTTTAGTGAAGATGTCGGCAATGCGTTATTCGGTACTCCAACCGAAAGTGACAGTTTTTCGCTTATATCACCCGACAATACTTCGGATGGATGGCTCAAAAAGAAATGGACAATTATAGACGGAAAACGTTGTCTTATAAAATCAGGCAGCGCACCGTTTTTCCAAGAACCTCTTAATGAAAAAATAGCGTCAATTCTGCAAAGCAGATTAAACTATATGCCGTTTGTAGATTATGATTTAATTTTTGATGATGAACAACCTTTATCGGTTTGCGAAAATTTTATCACACCTCAAACGGAGCTTATAAGTGCTTATAGCATATATGAAACTCTACCTAAAGAGAAAAATATATCATCATACGAGCATTTCAAAAGATGTTGTGAAATACAAGGAATTGCAAATACAGAAAAGTTTCTTAATTATATGCTTGCCGTTGACTACATTATCGCCAACAGCGACCGTCATTTTCGCAACTTCGGCGTAATACGAAATGCAAATACTCTTGAATGGATTGGCTTTGCACCTCTATTTGATTGTGGAACAAGCCTATGGTTTAATCAGATTGCAAAAAATATAAAACCGATAAAATATGACGAAAGCAAGCCGTTTGCCACTTCTCACGCTAAGCAAATTGAATTTGTAACTGATTTAATTCGGCTTGATTTCCAAAAACTCAACGGCTTTGAAAATGACTGCAAAAAAATTTTAAGCTCATCAAAATACATTGATGAAACACGTTGTGAAAATATATGCTACGCAATTTCAAAAAGAATAGATATGTTAAAAGACTTGTTGTGATTCTTCTCACAACAAGTCTTTTTTGTATTATGAAAACGCCCTGCATTTTTGAACTGCAAGGTGTTAAATTTATTATAGTTGTTCAAATATTATATATAATGTATACATACTAAATTTTATTCAAGTAATCCAGCAACCACTCATATCCGCGCCTCCATGCCGCTCGCATGCCAACTTTGTTCTTCCATATAACGTTTGGTCCACCCATTCTTCTGAGGTCAAGGCGATATCTGCCGTCAATTTTTCGTATTACTTGCGACGTTCTGTTATCACCGCACTGAAAGCATTTTGTCATTTCGGGTGAAACAAGCATAACAGCACAGAAATTCTCCATAGAACGTACTCTAAGTACATCGTCAAGCACCGTTTCATAATAATACTTATCAAGCTTGTCCCATACGTTAACAATCATATATCTCATACCTACATTTTTCGTATCATACATTTCCTTCAGTATTTTTTCTGCAAGCATAATATCGTTGTTCTTCACTATAATGTACGCTATGCCATCCCGATTATACGAGTATACCTCATCTTTTGCCATATTCATAAATTCATCGGGATTAATCGTCATTTCACCTTTTGCGTTATCCGATTCCGCCTGATAAAGATTATAACATTCCTCATATTCATCATTGACGTCATCGGTGTCATATACCGCGATATTTCCTATTCTGCTTCCTTCATAAATATACTTTGGTTCCATAAGACTGCCTTTTGGAGTAAAGCCGTATGTATACGAATTCTCTTTTCTACTTTCATTGTACCCCATAGTGCATAACGAGAAACAGTTGTTTTCCATTGCACGTACTCTGTTATAACGATACCACTTATCGTACACCACGTTACCGCCTGTTGTATTGATAATTATATCAACATTCTGCTTACCGTAAGCTCTGCTGAAAAGTGCGTGATTACAGTCGTAGCAGATTGTCATACCTATTTTTTTCGATTTAAGCAGTATCGGTTTAAGAAACCCATCAATATTCTCATTATAATTGTCAAATTCCAGCGGCGAATTATCTGTCATCGTATGCTTTGCATATATCAATATTTCTGTTTCGTCACCTTCTGCAAACGCATTTGCATAAATATCGTATATATATCCGTTTATATCCTTAGCACCTATAATAACAGCGCAGCCTATATCCTCGCTTATATCAAGTGCATGATCAAAGATTCCATCATTTTCATTTTCATCAAAAATGTCAGTCTCCCAAAAATCATCATCATTCGGAATATAACATCCCTCAGGGAAAACAAATAAATCAAGTTCCGCATCTTTTGCGCTGCTCAGAGCTTCATTAACGACTTCATCACTGCAATTTCTGTAATCTTCAAGATATAATCCTATTCTCACAACAATTCCTCCTTACATATACTCGTCACATTTTCTATTCCCAGATGTTTCTTGAGAAATTCAATATGCCCGTGCGATTCATCTGCCGATACAAGAATACCGCAGTATGAATATTTTGACATATTGCATATTCCTCCGTTCATATGCTTACTTTTTGACGTTTCAATTTCAATGCTTATAAGCGGTATAAACAAATCATTGGTTATATACTTTAATGAATACAGTACAGGATAATGCACGCAGTCATTCCGCAGTGAATCTGCCAAATGCAGTAGCCATTCCTGAAATCCCAGCGGTGCATAAAATCCAAGAACAACATCAAGTCTTGGTATGTAGACACTGTTTTTTGCGTTTTTTGACTTCTTTATTTCATAGGTCTGTGGTTCGTTATAAAATATATTATGAAGATAAAACAATGCCTTTTCGGGCAAATCTGATGCGTTGCACATTTTTAACAAAGCATATTTTGTATTCAGTTCATCAGGCTGATAATTCTGCTTAATATCCAGTCCTGTTCCTGCAAGGAATTCCGTAATCAGATTATACAGCGGTACTGACGACGTTTCACCGCCATATGTGCCGCGCTGTCTGTCAAACATCCCCGATAAACGAGGGCTGTTATCTGTCGGTGTAAAGCTTGCAAGACTTTCATACAGCTGCACACGATCAAGGAAAAACGTGTTTGAAAATCCAAAACTGTCCTGTATGTATGAATTAAGCTTTATTCCACGTCTGTATGTGTCGTTTTCTCCGTTCGCTTCACTGTTATTTACTATAACAAAACGATACAGAAACGGTCCACTTATCAAATTGGCAAAATTACCGATTTGATTTTTACTTGAGGTACTTGCTCCTTCAACTTCAAATCCTGCAAAAGGCAGTTTTTTTATTCTGTCAAGCAATTTGGGATTATGCTTAAACAACGGTTTTAAGCTGTCTAAATCAAAATACTCTGTCAGATCCATATACCACACCGCATCATATATCGGTGCATACGTTTCACGCTCGTGTATGCGTTCCTCAATAACCGATATAAATCCTAACTGCTCTCCAAGAGCTTTAATTTTATTCTGAATTTCAAGTGTAGATTGTTTTGGCAAATGCATTCATTCCCTTCGTATAAAATAATTTTATTATAACACAAATTGTCACAATTTTCAATTTGTATACCCTACAAATTTTATACAAAATATACATCACACTATACAAAAAACACCCTGCATTCCACAAGGTGTCATACATCTGCGTTCTTATACTCTTATCTCCACAACCTCTCACTCGAAGAATCACAACAAGTCTTTTTATAATTTACTATCACTCCACAACGGCATAGCACATTTTACCTTTAAAGAGTGTGCGTGTGGATATATTCTTTTAATACATTGTAAGTCTGCAAGTTATTATATAGTATTTCTCTGTTCATTTCTTTCCTTTTATGCAATTCTTCCTCAGGAGAATCATCCTCGATTTCCAAATCCTTTTTTAACGTTTCCCACGGAATAAAATACTTTTCCTGTTCCTCTTTTGGTAATTTCAATATATCATCCATTTCTTTAGTTCGCTGATCCAGAATCTTGCGTTCTTTGTCAATATTTTCTTCGCTAAATCCGAAAAACGTCATTTCGTATAATATATTTGCCAACAGTCTTGTCTTGCCAAATTTCTCAGCGTTATTTTCATCGATTTGAAAACCAAGAATATTATCCCATGGTTCATATTCATAACCATAGGAATCCGGATGCTTATAATCATCTATCAGCTCCTCAATCTCTGAATCACTTAATATATTGACATCTGATATTTTCTCGAATTTATCATTTATTTTAAATTCGTTTTTGATTTCGTTTATATTATATAATACGCAGTCTGGCATAGGCTCACCAAAATTTATCCAATCAATCCCTAATATAACATAATCGCTTATATTCGGGATACGATTTTTTAATTCTGTAATAAGAGGCAAATATGAATTATACACCTTGTCAATATTCACATTTTCATATCCTTTTTTCCATACAGCCTTTATAATATCATCAGTCAAACACTGCATTAATAAATCTTTAACTACCATAACTTCTTCTTTCTGCGTTTTGTATTTCACATTTTTTCCACTTTATCTTGATAGGTATTATCCTCTTTTACTTATGAATTCTTCTTTATCAGTAATGATCATACTCATAAATTTCATTTTACCGCCAGAATATATCCTTAAATATTTATTTTATCTCTCATGAAACTATTTTTTGGCATTTTCCTCTAATTCCAATAAATATTTATCATAATCCGACATAAATAATCTATCCTGAATGATTCTATACTTTTCAAATTCAGTTTCTGCATGAAGTTTTGCAATCTCAGCAGACACTTTACCTGCGTCCTTTAAAATTCCATACTCAAACATTTCAATGAAACTATTAAGACGTTTCTCCCAATCTTGCATTGTCAGCGGAATATGTCTTAATGTCATACTTTCTGCAAAATCTAAGTATGCCGTAACCATACGATTTAATTGCCTCATCTCATCTTGACTCAAATAATTCTTGGCAATTATAACATCGCTTTTCTTAATCTTTCCATTCGGTGAATCTGCCCATGTAGTTAATCCCATATGCTCTTTTGTATGG
>ENA-OUPZ01000131-OUPZ01000131.1-human-gut-metagenome-genome-assembly--contig:-NODE-131-length-62034-cov-26.436567_pt1 | contig 62034 bp, 40 predicted proteins | sample MGYA00237941_ERZ548813 | MGnify/ENA primary metagenome ERZ548813 (study PRJEB26490, sample SAMN05194712) | human gut metagenome | biome: terrestrial biome; feature: human-associated habitat; material...
TTATCAATGTTCTTTGTTTTGCTCTCTTGCGACAGCTTGATTATTTTATCAAATCACTGTTCGTTTGTCAAGCATTTTTTATTTTTTTGAACTCTGTTTTAAGTTCTCTGTCTTGCGACAGCTTGTTTATTCTATCAAAATGTTTTTCATTTGTCAAGAACTTTTTTCATAACTTTTTCAACTTATTTTCAAAGCAATATCTATAAAGTCATGTCTGTAAATTGTAACTCACAAGCTCTACAACTCAATGTGTCCCGCGAGTCAGCTTTGATATAATATCATCCCGGCACACATATGTCAACGGATTTACTGCAATTAATTAAAGTAGTAAAACTATCTTAAAAAACACAAATTTTCTAAATTGTCTGTTTATTATATGCAATTCTCACAATTACTATCTGACAGCCTCTATTGCTTCCTTGATATTTGCCACACCGACAATCTCAATTCCACTAATATGCGACACTCCTGCAAGACACACTTTGGGAACAATACACTTTTTAAAGCCAAGCTTCTTTGCCTCAGCAACACGCTGCTCGGACATGGTAACTCCGCGCACCTCTCCGCTTAAGCCCACCTCTCCAAAGCATATGGTATCCTCACGCACAATAATATCCTTTTTGCTTGATGCGATTGCAAGCACTATCCCAAGGTCTATCGCCGGTTCGTTCATCCTTATACCGCCTGCTATATTCACATAAGCGTCACAATCTGACAATGACAGGTTGGCTCTTTTTTCAAGGACCGCCATGAGTAGATTTACTTTATTATAATCTGTGCCATTTGCTGTACGCCTTGGATTATTAAAAAAGCTGTGACATACAAGAGCCTGTATCTCGAGAAGTATCGGGCGGCTTCCCTCTATGGAACATGTGACAATTGATCCTGATGCTCCCTCGGGCTTACCGCTAAGCATATACTCCGACGGATTTTCCACCTCAACAAGCCCCTCCGCCTTCATTTCAAATACGCCTATCTCATTGGTCGAACCAAATCTGTTCTTAACACCTCTAAGTATCCTGTACGACTCATACCTGTCACCCTCAAAATAAAGCACAGTATCAACCATATGCTCTAACGTCCTCGGCCCCGCAACCGCACCATCCTTTGTCACATGTCCTACTATAAAAACAGAAATACCCAGAGTCTTTGCAAGCTGCATAAGCACTCCGGTTGTCTCCCTGACCTGTGAGACACTGCCCGGTGCCGACGCTATCTCCTCATTGTACATAGTCTGGATGGAATCTATTACAACAACCTCCGGTTTTTTTCGTTGAATCACGTCCTTTGCTATATCAAGACTTGTCTCACATAAAAGCTCCAGTGAATCCGTAAAATCGCCAAGTCTGTCGGCACGCATCTTTATCTGATGCAGGGATTCCTCACCTGACACATAAAGTAATGGCACCTTTTTTTGTGAAAGTTCCCTGCATACCTGAAGTAGAAGCGTGGATTTTCCTATACCCGGATCTCCTCCCACAAGCACAAGTGACCCTCTCACAATTCCTCCACCAAGCACTCTGTCAAACTCGGCTATACCTGTCACTATACGCTCCTCTTTCTCGCTTTTTACTGCCGAAAGAGGCAGAACCTGTGCCGCCTTTGATTCTTTTTTTACTTTTCCCGACGAACTTATCGACTTTTTATCTACGGTTTCCTCTACAAATGTATTCCATTCCTTACAGGCCGGGCACTGTCCCATCCATTTTGCCGATTCATAACCACATTCCTGGCAGAAAAATACAGAGGTCTTTCCTTTTGCCATATTGTTCTCCTTTATAAAATACAAAAAGCCCGGCTTTCACCGGGCTAAAAATATGCTCTATTTTCTTGATACTTTGATATCGACTGAATCAACACCCTCAAGCTCTACGCTTAAGCTGAGCTTGCCGCCGAGATTTGTCTTCATAGTACCTGCAACAGCTCCAGCTATATCAATTTCGTACTCTGTCTCCTCTTCAAGGCCAAGAGTAATCTGAGCATCCTCAGGTCCCTCCACAGTAAATGTCACTGTATCAGCAGTCTCCTCGAAATCCATAACCGCTGTTCCCGGAACAGACTCGTATACAAAGAGTCCGTTTCTTTCGAGCTTTGTAATCTCCCTAAAGGTCTTTACCTTGTAGATATCTCCATCCTTCTCAAAATTGTCAAGCTTTGCCTTTGCAGCCAATGTATAATCTCCGAAGCTGAGCTTTCCGTTTTCCTCAGTACGGATTAATTCACTTATTACAGCCATTTTTATCCTCCCGTAGCTATATTGATATATTAATTATAAATCCAATTCTACTCAACAGTCAATGAAATTTGTTTGTTTTTCGTAGAAATTATTACCTTATTGCCGCGCTTAATTTTGCCGGTAATAATATCCTCTGACATACGGTCTTCAATCTCCTCCTGAAGTTTTCGTTTAAGAGGTCTTGCGCCATATTTTCTGTCATAGGCTTTGTCCACGATAAAGGATTTTGCACTGTCGCGCACTGTGAGCTCTATATCAAGCTGTTCTTTACAGCGTTTCTTAAGCTCCTTTACAAGAAGTGTCACTATATGCTTCATGTCATCCTTGTTGAGAGCTCTAAATACAATAGTCTCGTCGATTCGGTTCAAAAACTCAGGTTTAAATATACGGCGTACCTCCTCCATGACACTGTTCTTCATACGCTCGTGATCCTGCTTTTCATCCTCACCAGCGCCAAAGCCAAGGCGCTTTGGTTCTATAATAGAAGAAGCTCCTGCATTTGATGTCATGATGATTATTGTATTCTTGAAATCAACCGTGCGCCCCTGTGAATCAGTGATTCTACCATCATCAAGCACCTGTAAAAGTATATTGAACACATCAGGATGTGCTTTTTCTATCTCATCAAACAGTATAACAGAAAAAGGATTGCGTCTGACCTTCTCTGAGAGCTGTCCACCCTCCTCATGGCCCACATATCCCGGTGGTGAACCAATCATCTTTGAAACACTATGCTTTTCCATGTACTCTGACATGTCAACACGTATCATGGCATCTTCTTTGCCAAAGACAGCCTCAGCAAGCGCCTTTGACACCTCCGTCTTACCTACTCCTGTCGGTCCCAAAAACAGGAATGAGCCAATCGGCTTCTTAGGATCCTTTAAACCAACACGGCCTCGTCTGACTGCCTTTGCGACAGCAGAAACAGCCTCCTCCTGTCCTATTACACGCTTGTGAAGTATCTGTTCAAGCTTTGCAAGTCGTCCTGCCTCTGACTCTGTAAGCTTATTTACAGGTATTTTGGTCCATCCCGATACTACATCCGCTATCTCATTTTCGCCGACTACAGGCTGGTTTTTGGCTCCTGTGCGACGGTTCTTTCTCATAAGCTTCTGCTGTTTATTTTCAAGTACTTCCTTTTCTGACATAAGCGCGCCGGCAGCTGCGAGATCTCCTTTCGACAAAGCATTTTCCACCCGATTCTGCATATCTGTTATCTCTTTTTTCAGAGCAAGCAGCTCGTCAGATGATGTCAGATTCTTAAGCCTTATCCTGGCTGCCGCTTCATCCATCAGGTCTATCGCCTTATCAGGTAAAAATCTGTCATTTATATATCGTGCAGAAAGGTTTACTGCTGCTTTCACACCCTCATCTGTTATGATGACACCATGATGCTTTTCATAGATTCCCTTTAATCCTGTGAGTATCTCTATTGTCTCATCCACACCCGGCTCCTCAACCATCACCGGCTGGAAACGGCGCTCAAGCGCAGCATCCTTTTCCACGTATTTGCGGTACTCTTCTATGGTAGTGGCGCCGATTACCTGTACCTCGCCTCTGGCAAGCGCAGGCTTTAATATGTTAGATGCATCTAACGAGCCTTCTGCTCCTCCTGCACCTATTATAGTGTGAAGCTCATCAATGAAAAGCAGTACATTTTTGGCATTTGAAACCTCGCTTATCACCTTCTTGATACGCTCCTCAAACTCACCACGATACTTTGATTTGGCTACAAGCCCGGACATATCAAGGGAAACCAGTCTCTTTCCCAAAAGAATATCCGGAACATTGCCACTGACTATATCCTGTGCAAGTCCTTCTACTATAGCGGTCTTGCCCACTCCCGGCTCTCCAATCAGACATGGATTGTTTTTGCCACGGCGGCAAAGTATCTGGATAACGCGCTCCATCTCCTTTTTTCTGCCTATAACAGGGTCAAGAAGCCCTGCCTCTGCCATATCTGTCAAATCTCTGGAATACTGATCTAATACAGGAGTCGCAGAATTGTATGATGTACTGTAGCTTTTCATCAGATCCCTGTATGCAGACGGATCCTCACCCATCGCACCAAGAATATCTATAAACATCTTCTGACTGTTAACACCCATGGTGTTTAAAAGTCTTGCAGCTGCACAGTCTCCCTGCAGTACTATAGCCATCAGCAAGTGTTCTGTACCTATCTCATTGCACTCAAATCTATCGGCTTCCTCCGATGCACGCTCCAATACTCTCTGTGTCCTTGGTGAATAGCCATCCCTGTCCATCACTTCGATGTTATCCCCCAGTGAAATCAGGTCTTCAATCATCGAAATAAGCTTATCATATTCCACATTGCAGGCTGTTAGAACCTCAGCTGCCACACCGGTGCCCTCTTTTATAAGGCCAGCCAGTATGTGCTCTGTTCCAACATAGCTGTAATTCATTTTCTTTGATATACGTGCAGCCAAATCTATTGCTTTTTTAGCCTTACTTGTATATGGTTTCAAGTCATATCCTCCAGTCATATTCACTAATTTAAGTCGATGAACTGCAAATCATCATCCTCGCTGTCATCTTCATCGTCATCCTTTGCACTGCTGTCTATAGTCTCAGACGGCTTATTTCCCTCATTGACAAAGCCATCAAGTGCCATTTGAACCTGATTCTTCAATGTATCATCATCTGCAACATTCTCCTGATTTGAAGCCTCTTTTGAATCAAAATCAGATTTTTCATTCTCAGCAGTTTTCTTTAAATCGGATGTAATTTCTACAGTTCTTCCGACATAGGATGCATCGGATGCTTCTGTACTTTCCGTATTTTCGTCTGATTCTAAAATCTCAGCTATCTGTGACTCTTCGCCAGATTCCTCAGCCGGTTCCCGGATTTCATCTACCTGTGATTCTTCAGCCGGTTCCTGAATCTCATCTACCTGTGATTCTTCAGCCGGTTCCTGAATCTCATCTATCTGCGATTCTTCAGCCGATTCCTGAATCTCATCTATCTGCGATTCTTCAGCCGATTCCTGAGCATCATCATTAGCTTCTATATCATTTTCATCTATATAGAACTCTTTTGTATCGTCTTCTTCATCATTTTCTTTATTAGCTGTGCGCTTCTTATTTTTCACAATAACCACTAGAAGAAGTAATGCCAGAATAATGATAATAAGAACCAGTATTGCAGCTAAAACAAGATATTTATTGGCAATTCCCGGGACAAGCTCACTCTTTGTTGTATCGTTTTCCTCCTGTGCCACTGTAGGTGTACTGAGCTTGGTTCTCATATATGTGCCATCTACGCTATCATATGTGTACCAGCCACTCTCACCATTGTCATTCATAGCGTATACGAGGTAAAAATCCTTTGTCTGATCATCGGTTTTTTCGACTTTGGTCTGGTAGGCTGTTGCCACACCCTTGCCCTCTATGGAGAGCGATATCTCATTATATCCCTCAGGCACATCATCCACCTTAGGCAGTAAAACCACTATAAAATGCGACTCTGAATTGATACGGACAAACTCATATGCTGCATTCTGTGCTGCATCATATACAAAAAGTCCATTGCCGCTTTCCGACTGTAAATACACAAGCGTGATATCACCAAAGGTGCCATGAAGGGTATTGTATTCAAGTCCGTCAATCACTGTCTTTGAGTGCTCAAAGCCTTCAGGAACAACATCCTCCGGAATGTCATTTACCATAGTCCACTCTGTGCCATTTATATCGAACTTCTTCCAGTTATCCTGCTTATCTGCATTCTCCGGATCATCCTCGGCTCTTCTGGTAACAACTATATTGTATGTACTTGTGCTGCCATCCTCAGCTGTCACAACGACGCTGACCGTATTCTCTCCAACCTCAAGTGAATCATTGCCTGTAACGGATGTCACACTCGCCTTGGAATCAGCCGGATTTGCTGTAACCGCAAGGCTTGAACAGCTGTAATCTACTGTAGCTGTGTAATCCTTTGTCGCAGCAGAAAACTCAGGGGAAAGCGTACCTGCTGAGATAACAAGCGAGCCAAGAGATGCGTTTGAGGATTTCTTTTCCTCTTTGTTTTCATTATCTTTATTTGCATTGCTGTCATTGCCGGTATTGCTGCCGGAATTGTCCTTGTTATCCTTGTTGCTGTTTGAATCATTGTTTGATGAAGGACTTGTCACGTTCACTGTTGCAGAACCCACTCCAATACTCGGAGTTCCACCACCCGCATCTGTAGTATCATCCAATCTTGGTATCGAAAAAGTACATGTACCTACAGATGTTGCCTTATATGAAAAACTCTTAACATCACCTACACCAGCTCCAATTGTAAAATACTCATCACTGCTTCCGCCAAGCACTCCTGAACTTTTTTGCAAAATTCCCTGAGCTCCATATCCGCTTGTAATCGACAACGTAACTGTTACAGTATCACCAACTTTAACATTCGACTTATTTACTGAAACACTAATATTGGCTGCCGCCAGTACCGGTACTCTACTAAATAATGTCGTCGTTAAAATCAACATCATTGTTAAAATAATACTACGAATTCTTCTCATCTCTATTAATTACTCCTATTGTGTTAATTTTGATTTACCTAAAATCGAATTATTTATTAGCATAATATCCTTTATAGTTACTTTTCCATCTTTATTTACATCTGCTGCCTCCAAATATTCTCCATTCAATGATATTTTTTTAAGAATATTTCTATTTGTAAGCATTATATCTTTAATGGTCACTTTTCCGTCACCATTTACATCACCAAATATAACAATATCAACTGTTTTTACCAAGTTTCCATTTGGATCATATACAGCTATTTTATTTCCAGTACCAACAATTCCATTATTTTCTACACCCGAACTGTTTAAAATTTTAATCGAACCTGCAGAAACAGAAATATTCTTCTTAATTACATCTGAACTAACATTAGGTTCTACGCCAGTAACATATGTATCTATTTTATACTTAGACGATGAGATACTAACAGATGAATTAATTGTATTGTTATTATTGTTTGTATTATTTGCTGCTGATGCCTGTCTATTTATATTAATAGTATAAGTTCTTGTGTCACCACTTTGTGACTTACAATTAATCTTGATTGCATTATTCCCAACAGTAAGTGAGTAACTTCCTGTGCCTGTTATTCCACTATTAGCTGATACAGGATTAGCGGAAACAACAACAGAACTAATTGAGTTAGAAACAACTGCTGAATAACTTGTTGTAGCTCCATTAAATGATGGAGTTAACGTAACTCCACTAATAGAAAGCGACTGTAAATAATTATTCGTATCGCCTGCTTTATTAAATCCAACTGCCGATGAAGGCATGTTATCGTATACTGGTATTCTAAATGTAAAAGCTTGATTTTTATCAGAGTATCCCTTAGCAACACTTTGTCCCTCAGTAAGCGCTGCCGTAACATTTGTCATATATTGATGTGAATAATATGGACAATTGTTTACAACATTAAATTTTTCAAAATATAACGTGTTTTGACCTTTATTTATATAATTTTTACCAATTTTTTCAGCTCCTCCCTGAATTGACTTTACTCTAGTATTCCATCCCTGTTGTTTAGCAAAATATAAACCATTTTTGTATATATCTTGCTTTGTTTTTCCATAAGCATTAAAATTGAAGAAATTATAATACCCTTTATATCCGGAATATGTTCCTGAAATAAGCGGACTAGTCCCATTTGTTCCTTGTTCTTGCTTAACTCGCGATGCTAAATGATATGCACTTACACCTGTATTTTTAGCTACATCTAAAAAAGTGTTCGCATAATTAATAGATTCAGTGGAATATTTTTTTGTTCCTTCCATAAATGTCCCTTTTAGAATCGCATTTACTCCTGATAAATTATCATTAGCTGAATATGCCAAGCTTTGGAATTGAAATATATTCGTTTCATCAAGAAAATTTCTCGGATCCATAATATATGCTATATATGCACTATTAGCTGATACCCAGCCTTTTTCATACTCCGTCCACGTGTTTGTAGCCCAATCATATGCTCCAACTGCAGTAGACTTTTTGGAATCATCTGCTGTCTTAGAAACGACATTTAATCCATTTCTACTTTCATTTTTAATCACTGTATCCCAATTCAGTCCTGTATTTACAGCCTCAAAGGTCCAGTTCGGAAATTTATTGTGAAGAGCCGTGAGGTTTGGGATATAGCTGTCAGGAAAACCTGCATTCTTCATAGCCGTGACGAAATCAGTATTGTCTCCGCTATTATTATATGTCACCTTTATGTATGTACTGATAGTCCAGCCCATAAATGCCTTGCCGTTTAAAGTACCCTTGACATTGTACCAGACGACACCGTTTACCTTGGTCTCTCCAATTATGTCAACCTGATGGTTCCAGTTGAGTGAGACAACCTTGGTAGTGCCGGATGTGCCTGCTGCATTGCGGACATACACATTGCCACCTGTAATCGTACCTGTAGCATATGCTCCCGATGCGGTTGCAAGGGCAAGCTGTTCCTCATTATTCTGCTGTATGGCATCCGCATTGCCGGTGTCTGCCGAAGCATCCCCTGTCTGCGCATTGTCTGATGCAGCTGTGCTGGTACCTGCTGATACAAAATCAGACCTGATATAGCTGACACACTCCTCGTTATTTGCTGCCAGATTGTACTTTGCCTTGTACCACACCTTGCCGTCTGCACCTGTGGTCTGCTCAAGAATAGTAATATCCTTGCCGTTTGAAAGCTTGTGCTCCAGCTCATACTCTGTTCCCGGTCCGCTTCTCGCCGCTACCCAGTATCTCTCATCACACACAACCTTAGCCGCCTGATTTGCATAGACTGCTATGCTGCTGTATGGTGCCAGGTCACATGCGGCTAATGACAATGTAACGACAGAAACTGCCAGAAATTTATTTATCTTTATCATCAAATCCCATCTTTCTTATGTGCATTGTTTACATTAATCCATTATCCATTTAATTATAATAGAATATGGCCTTTGTATCAATGTATTCGGCAGAAATTTATTATTTTTTTATTAATAATATAAAAAACTCCCTTCAACGTGCAGCTCATGCTTACGTTTCAGGGAGTTGTCTGATTCATATTCTGCTTATTCTTACTGTCTTCTGTCGCTTTTTCTAGCTGAACAGGGATTTTATCTTATCCCATAAATCCATGAAAAAGTTACCAAGCTTTTCCCAGAAGCCCGGGTCATTTATCTTATCGCCAAGCTTTGATGCCCAGTCCTGTGCCTGGTTGATGACTGAATCCCAGTCGATATTGGCATCCTTAAGCTTCATAAGAAGCGATGTCAGCTTTGCAATATCATCATCAGAAAGCTTCAGGTCGTAATCCTTTGCAGCCTCCTTTATCGCATCCTTTATCTGGCTCTCATCCTTAAGCCCTCCATCAGCAAGCTGCTTCTTTAAATCTGCAATCATTGCCTCGATATCCTGCGAATCGCCGTCAATGCTCTTGTTGAGCTCTCCTGTTGTGACAAGCTCATCCATCGCTGCATCTGTCACCTTGTCGTCAAGCTTCTTGCCTGTCATCTCCTCGTATGCCTTTAATGTGCCTACAAGTGCTGCCGTTCCGGAAATAGGGAACGGTCCTGCGACTATGATTTTAGCATCAGCTATGCCTGCTGTGGCAAGCGCATTCTTGTACATTCCTACCGTACAGTAATTGATATTGTGCGTGGAAACACTAAGACCCGCACCCTTTTTATCCTCTGTAACGAGTACTGAGGAAAGTGACCTTGTGCCAATCTCGCTCTTGCTGATGTATGAATCGAGGTACTTGTGCTCCTCATCATTATTTACATAGACCACATCGTAATTGTCCAGATCAGTGAGCTCGATTCCCATAAATCCAAGCACTGTCGCTCTCTGCTCCGGTGTGAGGTCTGCTCCAAGACTTAAGTATGGCTTATCATTTTTGCTGATGGTCACCTTGTCGTTTGCCTCACTGCCGGCTGTCGTTGTGCTGTCTGCAGTACTGTCTGTGTTACTCTTATCAGCTGCGTCACTGCTGTCACTGCCTGATACATCAACGCTTGAAACTGTATCAGTCTGTGTAGCTGTCTCTGTTGCAAATACTGCCGGATTCATCGTAAACAGTGTCACCGCAGCAAGCACGCTACATACAATACTCTTTGCTTTTTTCTTTATTAATCTAATCATTTTTCCTCCAATCTACTGCTCTATATCATACGAAATTGTAAAGTTACTTCCGTCGAAGCTGACATCTGCCATGCTTCCGCATATCACAGGCATCATCGGCGACATATGACCTATATCCAGATCCATGATGATTGGCACATTAAACTCTCTAAGCAGTGATGAAAGCGCCTGTCTGTGGTCTATGCCAAACATTTCCTCTCCGAAGTGCGCCGGGCGTCCGATAAGAAAGCCCTTTACATTTGAAAACCATCCTGCATTTTTCATCTGCCACATAGCCCTTCTCATACCCATCACATTAAGGTCACAGGCCTCAAGGAACCATATGATACCATCATCACTGTAGCGCTCATTAAATTCCCTTACATGGTCAAACGATGTACCAAGCAGATTGATAAGACAATCCATGCAGCCACCAAGCAGCCTGCCTCTCATGGTAAGCCTGCTTCCCTTTGCCACCGCAGGAATAGAGCTGATGCACGACTTTTCAGTCAGGTTGTAGCCCACAAACGGAGCATTCTCATCCTTTATCGATTCCTTCTCCCACATAGGGTAATTGGTAAATGAAAGCTTCCTGCCACAAAGCAGATTAAATGCATCGGTAAGTGACTCATGCCACACCTCCATACCAAAGCTGCCCGCACACGGCCCGTAAATACCTGCTGTATCTGCAATAGTAGCCTCCAAAAATGTGAAATTCGTGTTGTCGGAATAGCCCATGTACCATTTCGGCTTTGACTGCTTCACGCGCTCAAAATCAATATAAGGCACTACCTCGCACATCAGCTCGCCACCACCACAGGATATAAGCACATCACTGTCAACAGAAGCATAGCTCTCGTTCAGCTCTTCTGCGCACTTCTTAGGTGTATTGCTGATACCTATGCCACTGTCGCACCTGCAGTTAGGTCCCTCTATCGTCTTATAACCCATGCTGTGAAACTTTTTAATTGCATTGTCAAAGGCACTCCTGTACGGCTCTGTTGTACAGCCCATCGAGGGCGCTACAAAGCCTATTGTCCCTCTATCCTTTAGAAATTCAGGGTATCTCATGTTTCTATCATCCTATCACTATTATTTACATATCTAAGCTTCTGTCTGAAGTAAAATATGTAGGATTTTATCATTTCTGTCAAGGTCATTTTACTGTCATAATTAAATGTCGTCGTGTACTGCACATGCTGTCTGTTGCACCAGTTGTATATATCATGCAGACTTATCGAATCAACATGCTTCATATTGTTCATAAACGCCTTAACCTTTAAAAGCTCATCCTCACTGTCAATGTATAGATGAAAGATAGTATTCGGACATTCAATTATTATCTGCTGTTCTTCTATATTTTTCATCACTGTATCCTCTATTGAATAATGTATCCTGTGTGATTAAAAACATTATCGTCTGTCACACCGGGATGTGAGTAATAACAAAATATCGTAACTGTTCAGTGCCTTCACAGTTAAAAAATATCACATAACCATAGTACTACACCGGCGTCACAAAATCCAGTCATTTTTGCCTGCCAATTCTTACTATTTTATTAAGAAAAACGGTAAATATCATACTCCCTCACAGTCAAATGCCGGGATAAAGCTGTCCTTTGCCACGTCCCCTTCCTGTATAAATGCATTCGTGATTCCTATTTCGAGGGCATAGTCAACAAGCCTTTCATACTCTCTCCTTGTCACTGTACGGTTTATCTCAGGATAATCCTTTAGTGCAATCGGCGTAAACTGGCTCATCATGCTTATATATACGTGATCATGATATGTATCATACAGGTACTTAAGTACAGCCTTTGCATCATTCACATGTCCCGGCAGTAGAAGCTGTCGCACAATAACTCCCTTTTGTATGAGTCCTGTCGCATCATCAATCACGACATCCGGCTGCTGCCTGACCATCTCTGAAAGCGCCTGCTTTGCGACAGACGGATAATCTTTTGCCCTTGAATACATTGCCGAAAGCGTACTGTCCATATATTTAAAATCCGGAAGATACACATCCACTATGCCCTCAAGCTGCTTTAGCTCTGTCACATTTTCATATCCGCTCGTATTATATATAATAGGAAGCTTCATGCCACGGCTCCTTGCATTGTTTACCGCCCACACTATATCAGGGATATACTGCCCCGGTGTGACCAGATTGATATTATTTGCGCCTTTGCCCTCCAGTTCCATAAAGATATCACTCAGCCTCTCTTTACTGATTACCTTTCCCTCTTTTCCGTCAGAAATCTCCCTGTTCTGGCAGAACACGCAGTGCAGGCTGCAACCTGAGAAAAAAACTGCCCCACTTCCTCTTTTTCCTGATATGCATGGCTCCTCCCAATAATGAAGTGCTGCTCGCGCCACCTTTATTTCAGATGAAACGCCACATACGCCTGTTTGTCCGGTTCTTCTGTTTATGCCACATTTTCTGGGACACAATAAGCAATTTTCGTATTTATTCATATTTTTCATTTTAACCCTTGCTAAAAATAATGTTTGATACTACAATCTATATGATTATGCGGTGCATATGCCATGCGCCTTCAGTAGTCATTTTAAAATTATATCATAACTATTCTTACAGAAGAGAATAGTTAAAATACACAATAAGGAGATTACAATGAATCAGTCAAACTGTATCGTCGCCCAGTCAGGCGGCCCAACTGTTGCAATCAACGCAAGCCTTGCAGGAGTCATCGCAGGAGTAAAAAGCTCTGAGAAATACGATATCTGCTATGGCGCCGTAAACGGAATACTCGGCATATTAAATGAGAATTATCTCAATCTGTCAGATATTTTTGCAGATGAAGCTAATCTTGAAAAACTTAAGACCACACCTGCCATGTATCTTGGCTCATGCCGCCACAAGCTACCTGATTACAAGGATGATGATTCACCATATGTATACATCTTCCACCAGTTCGATAAGCTTTCTATAAAAGCTTTCTTTTACATCGGTGGAAATGATTCGATGGATACCGTATTAAAGTTATCCGATTATGCAAAAAAAATCAACAGTGATGTGAAAATTATAGGGATTCCAAAGACCATCGACAATGACCTGTGCATGACAGACCACACTCCGGGCTTTGGCTCTGCCGCCAAATATATCGCATCAAGCATGCTTGAGATAGCCCATGATACCTTTATCTATGCTGTTAAGAGTGTGACAATCGTTGAAATCATGGGACGTGACGCAGGATGGCTCACTGCCGCTTCCGCTCTCGCACGTAATGAGTACAATACAGCGCCTCAGTTCATATATCTGCCTGAGGTGGATTTCGACAAGGACAAATTTGTTGCCGATATAAAAGAAGCCCTCGAGCACACTAACAATGTAATAGTTGCCGTATCCGAAGGAATACATGACGCAGACGGCTCATACATTACATCATCAAAGGCCGCATGTGACCAGTTCGGACACCAGCAGCTAAGCGGTGCCGGAAAGGCTCTTGAGTTCATCGTAAAGGAAAACATCGGTGTCAAGGTGCGCTCTGTAGAGGTAAATGTGCTCCAGCGCTGTGCCTCACATCTTGCATCATTAACCGATATCGAGGAATCTTTTGCTCAGGGTAAAAAGGGTGTCACTATTGCAGCGGAGGGTGTGACCGCATCAATGGTATGCTTGAAGCGCATCTCAAATAATCCTTATCAGGTGGAATACACATATTCGGCTATCAAGGATATCGCAAACGAGGCCAAGTCTGTACCAAGAGAGTGGATCAATGATGCTGGCAATGATGTGAAGCCTGAGCTTATCGAATACTTAAAGCCACTTATTCAGGGAGAAACCGCTGTCGCCTACAAGAATGGTCTGCCTGACTATATGGATGTGTCACATCTTCACAAATGTAACTGATTTTAGCTGCTGTCTACACCCCGGTGTGGGCAGCAACAGCATATCTCCAAGGAGGTCGATTTACATGAAGAAAAAAGTGCTTATAACCTGCGCCGTTGTGCTTGGTGTGCTTTTGGCTGTTTATCTTGGCTTTGCCTTTTATTTTAGCAGCCACTATCTGTTCAACACAAAGATTAACTCTGTAAAATACGCAGGGAAAACTACAAAAGAAGCATTAGAAAAAAATACAGCCCTAAGCCGTGACTATCTGCTCACAATCACTGATAGAAAAGGCAACAGCTTTTCACTTAAGGGACCTGATTTTTCCTATGAATATGTCTCAAACGGTGACGAGGAGCAAATCCTAAAAAGTCAGAATGCTTTTACATGGCCTGTCAGTCTCTTTAAAGCTCAAAACTATACTCTAAAGGGTTCGTCCAAATATGACGATGCCGCTTTGGCGGAAAAGCTCAAGGCTCTTGATATTTTCAGTGATGACTACATTGAAAATCCTGAGGATGCCCATATCGAGATAAAAGACGGCGAATACGATGTGATTGAAGAGAAAAAAGGCTGCAAGCCGATATATGACAGCATCCTTGCCGAGGTAAAGGACGCCCTGGACAACGAGCTTCCAAAGCTTGCCTTAAGTGATGACTGTTATGAAGCTCCAAAAATCACAAAAAACAGTGATACAATCAAAAATGAAAAAGAAGCCCTCGACAAATACACTGCTTCAACCGTCACCTACAAAATTGAAGGTGCAAACGAGAAGCTTGACTCAGCCAAAATCCTTGATATGCTAAGCATCTCAGATGACGGCAGCGTGAGCATAGATGATGCCAAAGTCACTAAATATGTCCAGCAGCTTGCTTCCAAGTACAATACCTTCGGACGCAAACGCTCATTCAAGACATCGTCCGGTGACACTATTGAAATAGGTGGTGGAGACTACGGATGGGTGGTCAGCAAGAAAAATGAAAAAGCCCAGCTCCTTTCAGATTTAGAGGGAGGCAAGCCTGTAGAAAGAGAGCCTGTTTACGAGCAGACTGCTCTTCACCGCGGTGCTGACGACATAGGTAATACATACATAGAGATTGACTACACAAAGCAGCACATGTGGTATTACAAGGATGGTGCTCTCCAGATGGAGTCTGATTTCGTATCAGGTAATCTCGCCCGTCAGAATGGCTCTGTAGACGGTGTATACAAGATTGTTTACAAGCAGAGAAATGCTACTCTTGTCGGCGAGGGATACTCTTCTCCTGTCAGCTATTTCATGCCGTTTGCCTACAATATAGGTATCCATGATGCCAGCTGGCGTGATACCTTCGGAGGAACCATTTACAAAACCTCGGGCTCACACGGATGTATCAATATGCCTCCTGCTTTTGCAGAGCAGCTGTTCAATGCTGTGGATAAGGGCACTCCTGTTGTTGCCTACTACAGAGAGGCTGTCACTCTGACAAACAATGCTGCAAAGATGTCCAATGCATACTCGTATGTGGCTCCTGATGCTGCGCAGTAAGTGTGAATTGCTTGGTATTTTTCAATAATACGGGAAGACGATCGGCGCACGGGGAATTTGCCCCCGGCAGAGGTGCTCCCGACGAGCTAACGCTACGCAGCTAAGATACTGTACGAATTATGCTTTTTAGATTTTCTAGGCTTGACGAAACCGTCGAAACGCGCCGTCCATGGCGCGGTTTCTCCTTGCCCCGGCGTCCATGCCGGGGCATTTCTGCGTTTCATGGGCATAATTCTACAGTATCTAAGCCGCTGCGCTAGTCGCTCTTTCGGGAGCACCTCTGCCGGGGGCAAATTCCCCGTGCGCCGGTCGCCTTCCCTCAAAATACTAAGTATATTACAAATAAATTTCCAATTATACTTTCCCTTATATTGTATCTTCCCACAGCATACCAGACACCAGCCCCACATACCGCGGGAGCGCATACATCCTCCCCCATTTCAGCCACAGCGTAAGGGGCGTAAGTCGCCGGAGTGACTGCCCTGCAGCAGAGGCGCTCTTTCGTAAGCGCATAGCGAAGCTGCCTAGCTACTGTAGAATTATGCACACGATACACAAAAATGAGCTCCCACGGATGGGAGCTCAAGGAGAATCGCGCCATGGACGGCGCGTTTCGACGGTTTTGTCGGGCATAGAAGCCCTAAAAGCATAATTCGTACAGTATCTTGGCAGAGTAGCGTAGCGAACGAGAGAGTGCCTATGCTGTATGGCAGTCACTCCGGCGGCTTACGCCCCGTATTTCCATAGCCCTATGCTATGCAAACTGGCTATTGTAGAGATTTGCATAAAATCCATTGGCTGCAAGCAGACTCTCATGATTGCCCTGCTCTATAATCTTTCCGTCTTTCATAACAAGGATAATATCCGCTTCCCTGATGGTGGACAGACGATGAGCCACTATAAAGCTGGTTCTTCCCTGCATCATGGTAAGGAACGCCTTCTGAATCTTAATCTCTGTACGTGTATCAATCGAAGATGTAGCTTCATCCAATATCAGCATAGGCGGTAAGCAGAGCATGACTCTTGTGATGCATAATAGCTGCTTCTGTCCCTGTGACAGGCTGCCACCGTCCTCACCGATTTCAGTATCATAGCCCTTCGGAAGACGTCTTATAAAGCTGTGTGCATGGGATGCCTTTGCTGCTGCAATGATTTCCTCATCTGTGGCATCAGGCTTTCCCATTATGATATTGTCACGGATTGTGCCCTTCTTGAGCCATGTCTCCTGAAGCACCATGCCATAGTTGTCACGAAGACTCTCTCGTGTAATTTTTCTTATATCGTGTCCGCTCACCTTAATTGTTCCACTGTTTACATCGTAAAACCTCATAAGCAGATTGATAATAGTCGTCTTTCCACAGCCGGTCGGACCTACGATAGCCACGCGCTGTCCCGGCTTTACGTGGAGATTGAAATCCTCGATAAGCTTTTTATCCGGCACATACGAGAAATAAACATCCTCTATGTCCACACGTCCGTCTGCTTCACCAAGTGTTACCGCATCCGAAGCATCCGGTATTTCCTTTTCCTCCTCAATCAGCTCGAAAATACGAGCGGCACAGGCAAGTGCGTTCTGAAGCTCTGTTATGACACCCGATATCTCGTTGAACGGCTTGGTGTACTGGTTGGCATATGATAAAAAGCATGAAAGCTGTCCTACCGTGATTCCGCCGGTGAGTGCACTCATGGCACCAAAAATTCCGACTCCGGCATACACAAGACTGTTGACAAAACGTGTACTCGGATTTGTAAGACTTGAAAAAAATGTTGCCCTCAGTGAGCATTTCTGTAATCTGTCATTTATCTCGTCAAACTGCTCAAGCGCCTCATCCTCATGGTTGAAGGCCTGTACGACCTTTTCATTTCCTACTATCTCGTCGATGAGTGATGTCTGCTCTCCCCTTGTTCTTGTCTGCAGCTGAAACATGGAATATGTCTTTTTAGTGATAAAGCTTGCCACAAAAAGTGACAAAGGTGTGATTAGTACTACGATGCATGATATCTTCACATCTATTGTAAGCATGAAAATAAGCGTGCCTGCTATTGTTGCAATTCCTGTAAAGAGCTGTGTGAAGCCCATCAGAAGTCCCTCTGAAAATGTATCTACATCGGCGATGATACGGCTGACCATATCACCATGTGAGTGACTGTCAATATATGATAACGGCATTTTCTCAATATTCAAAAATGCATCATGCCTTATATCCCTCACTATGTTGTAGGTCATCCTGTTGTTGCAGATATTTGTAAGCCACTGGGCCGCTGCCGCTATGACGACTATTATTGCAGCTCTTGTGAGGATGGCTGTCATAGCCGTAAAATCAACCTTTTCTTTTCCTACAATCAAATCAATTGCGCGTCCTGTGAGGATTGGAAAATAAAGCGTAAGCGCCACTGTAACAACAGACAGGGCAAGGGAAATTACAAGCAAAGGAATATATCTCTTCATGTAGCTTAGTACCTTGCGCATTGTACCTGCTTTATTCATTTTCGCATTATCCATAGCCATACTCTACACCTCCTTTTGTTTAGTCATATCCGACTCTTTTTTAAACTGTGAATCATATATCTCTTTGTAGGTCTCGCATGTCTCAAGCAGCTTTTCATGCGGTCCGAAGCCAACCATCTGTCCGTCGTCGAGCACTATGATATTGTCCGCAAACTGGATAGATGAGGTACGCTGTGACACGATAAATATTGTCTTGTCACCATGCATGCCCTTTAATGCCGCACGAAGGCTCGCATCTGTAGCAAAATCAAGTGCCGATGCACTGTCGTCAAGTATCAGTATGTCAGGATCCTTTACAACTGCCCTGGCAATTGTAAGACGCTGCTTCTGACCACCTGATAAGTTCTTGCCGCCCTGCTCTATCATGTAGTCAAGACCGCCCTCTTTGCCCTTTACAACCTCTGTCGCCTGTGCTATATCGAGCGCCTTCCACATTTCCTCCTCTGTGGCATCATTTTTGCCCCAGCGCAGGTTGTCGGCTATTGTTCCTGCAAAAAGCACTGCCTTTTGCATTACAACACCGATTTTATCTCGAAGCTGCACTGCATCGTAGTCATTTATATCATTTCCCTGAATCCTTATAGTACCCTTTGCGGCATCATAAAACCTCGGGATAAGGTTTACAAGGCTTGATTTTCCTGAACCTGTACCACCGATGATTCCGATTGTCTGCCCCTTTTGCACTGTAAAGCTTATATCTGTGAGTGTCTCATCGGCCGCTCCCTCATAGGTCATGCAGACATGGTCAAACTCAACCTCAGGTGCCCCTGCCTTTGCATCAATGAGCTTAGGATTTTTCTCAGGAAGCTTTGATGGAATAGAAAGCACATCCGCTATACGATTACCGCACGCCACTGCCTTTGTCACCTGTACGATAAGGTTTGCAAGCTTTATCAGCTCGACAAGTATCTGTGACATGTAGTTTACAAGTGCCACAACCTCACCCTGTGTGAGGATTCCTGCGTATACCTGTTTGCCGCCTGATACGATAACTGCAATTGTTGCAATATTTATAATGATAAATGTCAGAGGATTGGTGAGTGCTGAGATTCGTCCTACAACCTGCTGCATATTGGTTAAAAGCTCGTTGTCCCTGTTGAAGCTGTCAATCTCATCCTTTTGCTTATTGAAAGCTCTTATAACCCTGGTTCCCTCTAAATTCTCCCTGGTGTGTGAAAGCACTGTGTCAAGAGAGCTCTGCACCTTTTTGTAAAGCGGAAGGCTTGCAGCCATAACGGAGAATACCACTATTGAAAGCAGAGGTATAGTAACTACAAAAACCATTGCCGCTCTTACATTTACTGTAAAAGCCATCGCCATAGCTCCGAACACAATAAATGGCGAGCGAAGGAAGAGCCGAAGCACCAGATTGACTCCTGACTGTACCTGGTTTATATCGCTTGTCATCCTCGTGATAAGTGTCGATGTGCCCACTGTATCCATCTTTGAAAATGATAATGACTCTATCTTTTCAAACAATATATGACGAAGCTTTGTTGAAAAGCCGACTGCCGCCTTGGCCGCAAAATACTGAGCTGTGACCGAGCTTATCAGGCCGACTGCCGCAAGCAGCACCAGCACACCTCCCATCTTCCATATATATGGCTTGTCCGAAGCCGCGATTCCGTTATCAATGATTGCTGCCATGACAAGCGGTACTATAAGCTCGAAAGATGCCTCGAGCAGCTTAAATAGCGGAGCACAGATGCATTCCTTTTTGTACTCCTTCAAATATTTTAATATCTGTTTCATCTTTTCCCCTTTCAGATTTTATGTTGCCGATTACAGCTTCACTATTATAGATGATTTTTCTCATATATACAAGAAAAACGATACACTAAAAAACCAGTACCCTGCGGTACTGGTTTCATACATCAGCTCTTATGTATATGCTTCTTGATTGCTTCAAAGCTTTCAGGACTTATGACATGCTCTATACGGCATGCGTCCTCTGCGGCAATCTCCTTATCTACACCAAGCTTCTCAAGACACTCTGACAAAAGCTCATGTCTTTCGTATATCATCTCTGCTATCTGTCTTCCTGACTCTGTAAGTGTGATAAAGCCTGCATCACTAACTGTGATATTGTTCTTCTCTCTAAGGTTTTTCATTGCTATACTCACGCTGGATTTCTTATATCCAAGCTCATTTGCTATATCAACTGAGCGTACCACAGGAAGCTTCTTGCTGAGAATAAGTATGGTCTCTAAATAGTTTTCTGATGATTCATTGTTTCGCATTTCGAATACCCCCGTGAGTTTATTTTCGTTCGTTTTAATTCAGTTATTTTATTATAACATACATTTTATTGTTTGCAAAACTTTTCTTTTTGATTTGTACGTGATTTATAAAAAACCAAAAAAATATCAAAATCCCATATTTGTTATTGACTTCTAATTTATGTTAGTGTATACTAACTATCGAATCAGAAAACAAACGTATGCATGATATATTTTTAATCTTGTATGCCATAAATGTTTAATTATAACAGATAAGACCGGCCGATCACCGGTCTTATTTATTTTAAAAAATGTACATATTCAGCTTAAACGAGAGCTCTTTTTAACCTTTGAAGCCCCTCCATAAGCACTGCCCCGGGGCATGCGATATTCAATCTCACAAAGTAGCGGCCATTGCCTCCAAACTCAGCTCCCTCCGACAGATAAAGGCCTGTCTTTTCACGAATCATCTGAGTAAATGCCACAGAATCATCTGTGAGTGCACTGCAGTCAAGCCACATGAGGTATGTCGCATCGGCATCCACTATGTGTATCTGCGGCAGGTTTTCTGCCACGAAGTCACATACTGTTTTGCGGTTTTCCCAGAGATATTTTCTGAGCTCCTCAAGCCACGGCTCACCCTTTGTGAATGCCGCAACTGCTGCCGTGATGGCAAATGCGTTTGGCTCCGCCACCTCGTCTGTATTTAATGCGCGCCATACCTTATGGCGCAAAAATTTATTTGGCACCATCACTGCCGCAGTCTGTAAGCCAGCCATATTAAAGCACTTGGTCGGTGCAATACATGTGATGCTTATATCAGCGCAGTCCTCTGATGCTGCCGCAAACGGCACGTATGATTTTCCCGGTGCTGTGATGTCGCAGTGTATCTCGTCTGATATGACCGTCACATTGTACTTCTTGCAGAGTGCACCTATTTTCGCAAGCTCATCCTTTGTCCAGATGATACCGCACGGATTGTGAGGATTGCAAAATATCATAAGCGAGGTCTGTGGATTGGAAAGGTCATGCTCCAGCCTGTCATAGTCCACAAAATATCTGCCGTTTTCGTACCCAAGCGGGCTTTCCTGCACATTTACGCCGTTATTAAATATAGAATTAAAAAATATATTGTATACCGGTGTCATGATAAGCACATTTTCACCGGGTGTTGTGAGCTTTCGCACTATAGATGATATGGCCGGTACGACCCCTGTGCAAAAAATCAGGCTGTCTCTTTCGATTTTAAGCCCATGGCGTCTGTCCCACCACGAAATATACGCATCATTCCACTCATCCGGAATGATGGAATAGCCAAACACTCCGTGAGAAACACGCTCTGATATTGCATCTATTATCTGGGGAGCTGTCTTAAAATCCATATCTGCTACCCACATCGGGAGCTCATTTTCCGCCACATCCCACTTTAGCGAGCCTGTATTTCTTCTGTCTACAACGGTGTCAAAATCATACATAGATTATTTTCCCTCACATATTATCTTAGTCTTTGATGGGTCAACTCTGTCCTTTTCGATAGTCAGTATGCCAATCTCCTTTGCCCTTATCACTCCGCTTGTCGGATTTAAAACACTGTCCACCTTACTGCAAATCTCTGCATCTACCGAAGAATACTCAAATGCCAATGTAGTGTTTATGAGCTTACAGTTTTTCATAACGAGGTTGTCGATGTAGCAAAGCCCCTGCAGGCTCTCGATTGTGCAGTTTATAAGTGTCAGATTCCTTGCGTTCCAGCCAAGGTATTCACCTGTAATAAATGAATCGTAGACTGTGACATTTTCCGTATTCCAGAAGGCATCCTTTGAGATAAGCTTTGAATCGTGCACCTCTACATTTCTTGAGCCGTCAAACGAGTAGTTGCCGACCAGCTGGAAATTCTTCATGATAAGATTATTTGTATTCATGCCAAAATAATCTCCCTTTGCCGAGACATTCTCGATATCGACATGATCACAGCTCCAGAGTGTCTCCTGGGCATTTGGAAAAGTCACATTTTTAAGCTTCAGGTTATTGCAGCGCCTGAAGTTCTTAGGTGCCTCAACTATTGAATCAGTGACAGAGATATTGTCCGTATACCAGACACCCGCACGCGCCATGTCAAACCATGTGCAGTCCTTTACAGCTATGTCACTGCAGTACCACAGCGGATATTTCCATCTAAAAAAACAGCCTGTCAGGCTAATGCCATGGCTCTCCTTGAGAGGTGACTCTCCGTCATCAAAAATTGTATCATATATATCCAGGTCATTGCTTGCAAACAGGGCTCTTTCGCCTGTCAGAAACTCCTGATGGATTTGTTTTCTTTCGCTCATTATATATACTCCTTTTTGCTCTAAGTAGTTCTAAAGTTATCTGTCATTAACTAAAAGAACTGCCAGGCACATAAGAATATGCAGCCCGACAGTTATCATTATACCCCAAACCCTACTGAATTTATAGTATTTTATATAAGTTTAATATTACAAAATTAATATTAAGAGCCTGATATTTACAGCTCAAGCCCGTCAAGTATGCTCTTAAGTGCATCAGCAGACTCCTTGAGCTTTAAAGCTTCCTCACCGTTTAACTCGATTGGGATATCGCTCTCCACTCCGTTTGCTCCAACGATTGCAGGCATTGAGAGAACCACACCGTCGATGCCGTACTGTCCGTGCATCATGTGTGAAACAGGAAGAATAGACTTCTCATCACGCATAATTACCTCGCAGATACGTCTGACCGACATAGCGATACCATAATATGTCGCATGCTTTCTGTTGATTATCTCGTAGGCACTGTTCTTTACGTTTGCAGCGATTTCCTCTGTATTCTCCTTATGCTTGTAGTGACCTCTCATCTCGCACATCTTGTGAAGCTCCACTCCGGAAACATTGGCTGATGACCATGCAACCACCTCACTGTCTCCGTGCTCACCTACTATAAATGCATGTACGCTTCGGCTATCCACCCCAAGGTGTTCTCCGAGCACATACTTAAGTCTTGCACTGTCAAGCACGGTACCTGAACCGATGACACGCTCCTGCGGAAGTCCTGAAAGCTTCTGTGCCACCTGTGTTAAAATATCTACAGGGTTTGCAACGATAAGTAAGATTCCACCGAAATTTCTCTTTGCGATCTCCGGAATGATGCTCTTGAAGATTGCAACATTTTTATTTACCAGATCAAGTCTTGTCTCGCCCGGTTTTTGGCCTGCACCTGCAGAAACAACAATGATAGCAGCATCTGCCACATCATCATAACCACCTGCATATATCTTCATAGGTCTGGCAAAAGGAATACCGTGGCTTATATCCATCGCCTCTCCCTCAGCTTTGTCCTTATCAGCGTCAATGAGAACTATCTCAGAAAAAAGACCGCTCTGCATAAGTGCAAAAACTGATGCCGAACCAACGAATCCACATCCGATCATGACAGCCTTTCTTGGGTTTGTCTTAACAACTGCGTTAGTTTTATTGCTCATGTACGTTCCTCTCTTTCTTAAACTATAATTCAAATAGTTGCTTTTTATTATAACTATTCATCCCAAACACAAATTCTCAATATCTGCTTTGTTATCAGTAGTTCTGAATAATTATTTTATATATATATTATACCCGCATTGTACATATAATCCGTTGTAAAAACAACAAATTACTTGATAAAATACAATCAATAGCCCATTGTTCCCATTTTTATACAATTTTAATGCAGATTTTCACATAAAAAATGCAATACTAAAAAACAAACCGGACCAATACAGCTGAATGAATTGTCATTTAGCATATTGATCCGGTTATATTAAAATGCTGCATCCGCTTATTTTGTGCTTGAATTTCTGTACTCAAGCGGTGTCATTCCATACAGCTTCTTGAACTGTCTGTTAAAATGCTCCACGTTCTGATATCCTGCCTCAATTGCGATATTCTCAACAGTTGTGATGCTGTTTCTCAGCAGTGTGCGTGCCTTCTTCATCTTGGCATTGGTGACCAGCTCCCCGAAAGTCTTGCCTGACTTCTCCTTTATGTACTTGGAGATATACGGCTCTGTCAGGTTGAACTGTGCAGCCATGTCTGCAAGCGATACTGTCTTGTAGTTGGCCTGGATGAAGTTGAGCATGGCAATATAGCGCTCATCCTTCACGTGACTGTCAGCCTTGGTGGCAAGGTAATGGTTTACCGCAACAACAAGCGCTCCGATTGATGCCTTGATGATATCCTCATCCACACCTGTGCCCCAGAACATACTGCCGTCAACTGTGATACCCACATATGCCATAGCCTTTGATGAAGATCCGTGTGAAAGCGCATGCTCCTCGTATACAGTGAGCTCAAAGCTGATGTCAAAATACTGCTTAATTATATTGCTGACTGCATCGAGACGACCGTTTCCATTGGCATCTACCTTTCTGGTGCTGTCATTGTGTAAAATAACTGCCTCTGCAAAAATGCCGTTTACCTGCTTAAAGTGGCACTCCGGTATAGTGAAATATGGATGAAAATCCACATAATTGTCTGTAAAGATACTGTGTACCCACTCAGGTGAAAGCTCCTTGTGCTCCTCGTCCGATACCTGCTTGACCATGTATCCGACCTGCTCTCTCATCTGCTGTGGCACATTGATACCGAAGCTCTGCTTAAGGATATATGCCACTCCGCCCTTTCCTGACTGGCTGTTGATACGGATAACATCAGCCTCGTATGTCCTGCCGACATCCTTTGGATCTATAGGCAGATATGGAACCGTCCACTTATCAAGCTTCTTTTCCTCTCTCCATGCCATGCCCTTTGAGATCGCATCCTGATGTGAGCCTGAAAAAGCAGAAAAAACAAGGTCTCCCGCATATGGCTGTCTCTCGCCTACCTTCATTCTGGTAAATGTCTCATACTTCTCCCTGATCTCAGGCAGATTTGAAAAATCAAGCTGTGGATCCACTCCGTGTGAGTAAAGATTCATGGCAAGTGTCACGATATCTACATTTCCTGTTCTCTCACCGTTTCCAAACAGAGTACCCTCTATCTCCTCAGCTCCTGCAAGCACACCAAGCTCTGATGTGGCAACACCGCAGCCTCTGTCATTATGAGGATGTAAGCAAAGCACTACTCCATCTCTGTACTTGAGGTGCTTGTTGATATACTCTATCTGTGTGGCAAAAACATGTGGCATAGCATTCTCTACTGTGGTAGGGATATTGATGATGGCCTTATTATCAGCCTTTGGCTGCCATACATCAAGCACAGCGTTGCACACATCAACCGCATAATCTACCTCAGTGCCCGAAAAGCTCTCCGGTGAATACTGGAAACGGAAATTACCGTCAGTCTCTGCGGCAAGGTCTCTCAGTAAAATAGCTCCGTCAACTGCAAGCTGCTTTATCTCTTCCTTTGACTTCTTAAACACCTGCTCACGCTGTGCAACAGATGTGGAATTGTACAGATGTACAACTGCTCTCGGTGCTCCCTCAAGTGCCTTGAAGGTCTTCTTGATGATATGCTCTCTGGCCTGTGTCAGCACATGTATAGTGACATCATCAGGAATCATATCCCTCTCAATAAGAGCTCTCGTGAAATTGAACTCTGTCTCAGAGGCTGCCGGGAAACCTACCTCGATTTCCTTAAAGCCTATATCTACAAGCATCTTAAAGAAGTCAAGCTTCTCCTCAAGGCTCATCGGCTCGATAAGAGCCTGATTGCCATCACGTAAATCAACCGAACACCACAGTGGTGCTTTATCTATATAATCCTTCTTAACCCAGTCATAAGTGCATTCAGGAGGCAGAAAATAACTGCGCTCGTATTTTTCATATCCTTTCATCTTAAAACCTCTTTTCGTTTGAACTGATATAATTGTAACACATAAGCGCAGTTATTGGAATGATTATATTTAATCACTTTGGTTGATGTAATTTAATTTTTTATAAAAATATAATCAACTTTATTGATTTTGATTATTCTAATCAGATATTTAGGCTAAAATATCCGGCTAATCCTCTCTCTTATTACCCCAGAAAAACAATGCAACTGTTCCCGGACCTGTGTGGCTTCCTATAGTCGTACCGATATCATTTATCTCTACTTTTCCCTTCATCTTAGGGAAGGCAGCCTCAATCAGATCAGCTACGGCTTTAGCATCCTCATGGCATGCAGAATTTGATATATAGACCTTATCCGAATAATCGGCACCATCCTTGCAGAGTGCCTGCATCTTCACAAGCATCTCCTTTATTGCCTTCTTTTTAGTGCGGATTTTCTCACGCACAATAAGCTTTCCCTCATTGCTCACATTCATGAAAGGACAGATATTAAGCACATTTCCCACGAATCCCGCGGTCTTTGAGATACGGCCGCCCCTGATAAAAAATGTAAGGTCTGATGAAAAGAACCAGTGATTCACCTCAAGTCTGTGCTCCATGGTCCAATCAGCCAGTGTATCAATATCCATGCCGCTATCCCTAAGGTCAGCGAGCTTATCCATCAAAAGACCAAAGCCTGACGATGCTGCCAGCGAATCAATCACATATATCTTTCTGTCAGGGTATTCCTCCTTAAGAGCCTCCTTTGCAAGCCTTGCCGAGTTGACTGTACCTGATATACCGGAGCTTAGTGTACAGTGAAGCACATCATATCCCTCATCCAGAAACTGTCTGAAGTACTCCATGTACTCCCCCTGATTGATCTGCGAGGTCTTTGTCATGGCACCTGCCTCCATTGCCTTGTAGAAATCCGGCAGTGGCATGGACTGTCCTAAATCATCCATATACTCTTTACCGTCAAGCTCATAGTGAAAGCATGCGTACTTAATATTTCTCTCGAGCATATGCTCCCTGGTAAGATCTGCTGTTGAACAGCAGCTAATCACATAATTTGACATATTATTTTCCTTTACCTTTTGACCTTTTATCATTATATGTAGTCAGATACATATGGTATCTCATGATATAAAATATCGTCAAGCTTTGCAACAGCATCATACGTAGTCTGTATTTTGCCCATCTGCAAAAGCTTCTCAGCACTCTTGTAGCCTAAAAGCAGTGTGGTAAATGTGCCAATAGACATGCTTAGGTGATACTGTGGCTTTTTGTCTGTGAGAGCACAGTGCCCTTTCTCAAAATCAATGACAAATGTGCCATTGTTCCACGGAAGAAGTTCATCTGCTATCTCAAAGCTAAAGCAGCCGCCCGGTCCATCCGGGTCACAGTTATACTGTGATATAAACTGCGCCACGTCGATGATTCTGCCCATGGCATATGGTCTTATTGTCTCCTTTATATCACTGTCATCGAGCTCAAAAGCGATGGGCTCGCTGTAATAGTTGTTGCCTCTGACCTCATCAATCATGGAATCGTGCGCATGAATATACTCCCACAGACCAAGCTGCGCCTCACGGTTTAAGTAGATGAGCTCCTTGATGTGCATGACATCGGAGCTGATAAGATACACCATATAGCCACACGGTTCGTCATCCTCGTTATAGTAGATGGCGACCATCGTATCGTCCTCATCCCAGCGGAAGTACTCCTCCCAAGCCAGATTGTTTCTGTACAGACAGCCGTGAGTCTTCGCGGCAAAGTGAGTATGAAGCTTCTTAAACTGCTCGTCATCCCACTGCACACGGCGCACATAGCCCGGCTCCTTAAGCTTTGTAGGAATCTGTCTGTCCTTTATCACATATGTCATCTTGTTTGAGATAATCTCCCAGCCAAGCCCTCTGTAAAGAGGTATGGAGTATGGATACAAAAGGGCAAACGACTTGTTGCTATCGCGCATCCTCGTAAGACTCTTTCTCATAAGCTTCTTCATGAGACCATGACCTGTGTACTCAGGATACGTGCACACACTTGTGACAAAGCCCACCTCGTAGCGCTCACCATATATATTCATATCGAGCGGATATACCGCAAACTGAGCCACAAGCTCCTCTTTTTTGTCTATGATATTGAAGCAGCCAAGCACATCAGCTCTCTCAAGCACCGGAAACTTCGACTGCTTGATTTCATCATCCTTCCAACCGGTCTCGGCAAGATCTGCCTCTGTTACCTGAAAAGCATAACGAAGCAGTGCATTGTATTCCTCCGCATCATCCTTTGTCAGTACTCTTATCTTAAATTCATCTGATTTAAAAGAATGCATAGTGTCCTTTCTCGCCTGTCTTTACTGTATACATCAGATCATCCGCCTTCTTAATGAGCTCAGTAATCTGGCTCTCACTGGTGACATTTCTCTCATATGAAATACCAATAGAACAGGTGATATTCTTCTCCTCTTTAAACTCTACGTCATGATTCAGGTATTTCTTTATCTGGCAGCTGAAGCCATCGGCCTCTGCAATCCTCGCATAGATGTCCTTCGCAATATTCTCAAGCTCGTATCTGGAGCATGACTCAATGACTATGATGAACTCATCACCGCCATATCTGCTCACAAAGCCTCTGTCCTTTGCCACTTCCCTGAATATAAAGGCCATCTCCTTAAGTATCAGATCACCTATATCATGACCATACGTATCATTATAATGCTTGAAGTTGTCCAGATCAATAAACATAAGTCCCACATCCATACCACCTGATGTCACGCTTATGCGCTTTTCAAGCTTTTCAATCTCCTGATACATACCTGCTCTGTTGTATATGCCTGTCAGCATGTCGGTAACTGCGGCCTGTTTCAGTCTCCTGTTCATCTCATTAGCCTTCTCGTTGGCCTCAATACGGGCAATGGAATACTCAAGTTCTCTGAATAACAGCTTGAAAATACTCAAATCATCCTCGTTGAGCATGTATCGCTCTATGGAGCCATGCCAATTCTCCTTCATGCGCACATATGCTATAAGCACACTTGAAAGCGCATCATTCTTGATAAAAGGCACCGCAGCAAATGAACATACATCATCCACGCCAAAGTACGAGATGATATTTTCATGCTCGTAGAAGTCCTCTCCAAGCTTTGATGTGGCAAACCCCTCCGGATAGTCTATCATGATATCACATATACCCTTTATAACCTCATCTGTCATATCACATTCTGTATCATTATAAAGCACCTGCGGCTCCTTCGCGTGCAGATCTATAATCAGCGCACAGTCCAGACTGAAATGATTGATAAAATTGCTCATGGCATTTTCAATCATAGTCTCCTTCTTCTGGTCATTTACATCTACAATAGTCTGCCATATGGAAATAAACTCAATCTGGCGCTTTGAGCTCTGATAGTCCTTAGCAAGTCCCTGCTGCTTTACAAGCAGCTCAATCTGTCTTTCATTGATAAAGCCTTCACTCAGTGACTCTAAGTTGATATTTTTTAACATTTCAAGCGGAGCTGCTTCTGCTATTTCATGCATTCTTTTATTGTGTGCATCTAAAAGTATTCTCTCATGCTCTATAAGCTCATTTTTGCCGAGCTGTTCAAACAGCTTAATCCTGCTTTTCCTGTATATCGAATATGCAAAAAACTCATTGCCCTCCGCATTAACGAGGTATCTCTCTGCATCCTCAAACTGTAAAAAGGCTTCTTCCTTTTTATCATCGTGCCACAAGAGCATAGCCGATGCAAATGAGTACAGAAACATCTCATCATCGCATCTGGAATAGTCATGAACAGCCTCTGTTCTTGTACTGTCAATTACCCTGTATATGACGTAATTGAGAAACTGCTTGCAGCTGAGCAGATAGCGCTCACAGCTGAATCTGTCACCTGAAAATATAGATGCAAGTGCAAGAAGCGCATATACCTTACTCGTGTTGCACACTCTTAAGCTGTTTAGATGAAGCTTTATAATAGTCTTCATGGCAATTAAAAGTGCCTGGACAGCCTCCTTATAATTACCCTGCATGATATAGTTAAGAGACTTGTTATAATACACCTCAGCTATATCCTCCGGCATCTTCAGATAATATAACATATTTATTGCAGTATTATAATAATCGTCAACAAGCTCATTTTTACCCATGGCACTTAAATTGTAGCCTATAGCCGTAAGTACTCTCGCAACATATATATTGCCGTGTTCCTTCATGAACTCGTATGTACGGATAACATATAAAAATGCTATCTCATTGAGACCGTTTGTGCTGGCAAGCATGATAGTCTTCTGATATGCATCATACACAAGCTGCTCATTTTCTATCTTCTTTGCAAGCTCAAGTCCCTTTGTAAAATGCTTTAGCAATGATTCATCATAAAATGACTGTTTCACCACATCCCGGCTATTGTCATATGCGTAAATATATATATGCGCAAGATGATTTCTGTATCCGTGCTTTATAATCTTTTCTATAAATTCATCACTGACAGGTATATCCTGCACACAGAAAAATATATTGTACCAGCCCGACATCTTTATCATAACGGACAAAAGCTCGGACTTGAATTCGAGCAATTCATCATCCGCCAAAAGTGCATAGTCATAGGCTTTCTTTGCACAGCCCTCAGCCTTCTCAAGCTTGCCCTGATACATATAGCAGGTGCCCTTCATAAAATAATATATAGAAAAATAATGCTCACTGTCACTTTCCGGTATCAGCGCCTTGTACTCATTCGTAAGCTCAATCGCTTTGGACATCTCTCCAAGTAAAACAGATGTCCTTGCATAGATCAAATAAAAACGTCTCAGACTCTTTTCATCAATCCATGCATCCTCAAACTTAATCTTGTGCTCTATGATACGACAGCCTCTCCTTGCCTGCTCATAATCCAGAAACTCCATAATATTTGATGCTTCCTGAATACTCTGCTCAAAGTTTGTAGTGATATACAGCTCGTCATCACTTGTGTCTCTTATATGATTCTTCTGTTGTCCGGCACTGCCTATATAGTATATGGCACTCCTGTCCTCAAGAGACTCGACTATACGATCCCACACCTCAACAGTACTGTCAGTACCCTTGACCTGGACATTAACACCTAAGACAATACCGATATTGGTGCACGGATTGTCAATCAGATACTTGATGGTCTCAATAGAGCTCTTTGACGCCATCTGGAATCTGTTTATCACAATCATCAATGGCCTCACTTCTGAAAGCCTCTTAAGCATGTCAACTATAGCCTTAGTCATGCGTCTCTGCTCGTATGCTACCTCATTTAACAGCACTGTCTCCTCTCTAAAACACTCACCGGTCTCATAATAGCTGTTTAACACCTGTCTGTGCAGGTAGTACACACCGCACTCCCTTTGGAAATCATCAAAGCTTCCGCCTATAAAATGCCTGTGCATATTGCATATGATGTCTAAAAATGGCTCATAAGCTCCGACTAAAGTGTTGTAAGAGAACTCACTGTATGCAAAAAAGACGTTATCCTCATTGCTTTGATAACGTCTTATAACCTCAAGATTTTCAATCGAAAAATCATTGCTATAATTCGCCATTACGATATTTCGAGTCTCTTTTCCTATGCGATTGTAAATCTGTTCAATTACCCCACTATAATACTTTTCTATCATCTGATAACCCCATCACGTTCAAAATCTGACACTGGATAAATCCTTCCATGTAATCAGATATTCCGAAATAATTCTAAAAATATAATAGCCCAAAATACCTAAAAAGTCAATCTTTTGACTCAATAATGATGAATTTTCCTCTATGGATATCAATCACTGCATGGTCATCGACTATTTCATTGGATATACCAAGCGATGTAAATCTGTCAAATGAATAATCAGTAACAGGATACTTAAAGCCTTTAAGACTCACCTCATTGTCGTCTGTCACTGCTATAAGAGAGACAAACCTGCCATACTGGGCTGATTTTTCAATGGTTACGGGCTTATCTGCCATCCTTATACGGTTGTTTGTATCGATAATGCTGATGTCAGTTTTACTTTCCAGTCCTATACCCAAAAGTGAAATATTTCCAAGCACATGGTCTATTCTGCTGCCTGTTGCACCAAGCAGCACTATGCTTCGTGCACCCTCGCTTATGGCAAGTCTTATGGCATACTCTGTATCAGTATCATCCTTTATGGGATTGAGTCTGTGTATCTCGGTCTGTCCCTTTCTCTCAAAAAACTCCAAGGCCTTTGTCGTGGCTGAATCGAAATCACCTACAATTATATCAGGCGTGACACCGTTTTCGTACAGGAAATCCATTCCGCTGTCAGCCGCAATTATGGCATCTATTCCGTCAGTCTTTATCTCATTTAAGCCGAATTCCTTATCTATTTTTCCACCACATACAATCAAATACCTCATTTTATCCACCTTCTTATAAATAACATATCCACATTTGCTACAGCCCCGGAAGCATTTTTGTTTTAACCTGCATCTGTTACATCATGATATTCAGAAAACCCTTTACATTTTCTTCTATATCTCCGCTAAACACCGCACTTCCCGCAACAATGATATTGGCTCCTGCCGCAAGCAGTGTCTCCACGTTCTCAAGATTAACACCACCGTCCACCTCGATATCAGCCTTATTTGCGGTTTTCTCAAGAAGTGCCTTTAAGTCGCGCACCTTGTCTACAGTGTATGGAATAAGCTTTTGTCCTCCAAAGCCCGGATTTACAGTCATGATAAGCACCATGTCCACCTTGGGAAGCACATACTCTATGGCTGAGAGCGGAGTAGCCGGATTTAATGCTACACCTGCCAGTATGCCTTTTTCCTTTATTGCCTCGATTGTCCTGTCAAGATGCTTACATGCCTCCGCATGGACTGTGATGATATCTGCTCCTGCTGTCGCAAAATCATCTATATATCTGACCGGCTCATCTATCATCAGATGCACATCAAACATACGCTCTGTGCACTTTCTGATTGTCTTTATGACCGGCAGTCCTATTGATATGCTTGGAACGAAGCTGCCGTCCATAACATCTATATGCACATACTGTGCTCCGGCCTCATCAAGCTGCTTAAGCTGCTCTCCGAGTATTGAATAATCCGCTGATAAAATTGATGGTGATAAACAGTTCATGTCTTCCTCCGTTTGATTATGCTTTAAATTAATACTTTTGTCTGTTTTTAAGCTCCTCATATAAAAGCTTATAATTATCATACCGCACCTGCGATATTTTCCCATCTGAAAGAGCCTCCTTCACGCCGCAGTCCGGCTCATTTATATGACTGCAGCCCTGAAACCTGCAATACGGCTCATACTCTACAAACTCCGGATAACATGTCCATAGATCTTCCTTTTCAAAGCCCGGCACATCCATCGAGCTGAAGCCGGGTGTATCCATGATATACGTGCCATCCTTTATAGGGATAATCTCAGAATGTCTGGTCGTATGCTTTCCGCGCTCTATTTTCTCACTTATATGTCCAGTCTCCATCTGCACATCATCCTGCAGACAGTTAATGATAGATGACTTGCCAACTCCCGAGGGACCTGCAACCGTGGTTGTCCTTCCCTCTAAAATGTGCTTTATCTCATCTATGCCCTCACCTGTTTTCGTGCTGGTAAAAAGCACTCTATAGCCTGCCGGCTCGTATATGCTTTTAAGCTCCTGCTGCTCTTTAGGTGTGATTAAGTCCTTTTTGTTGAAGCATATGGTAACCGGGACATGCTGGTACTCCATCATACACAAAAACCTATCAAGCAGGTTGAAATTGGGATCCGGCTTTGCGAATGCAAAAATAACCAGGGCCATGTCTATATTGGACACAGCCGGCCTGATAAGTTCGTTTTTCCGTGGCAGTATACGCTCGACATTGCCTATGTGCTTTTCATCATCGAGGACTGCTATGTCGACGATATCGCCTACCAGTGGCTTTATCTTTTGTTTTCTGAAGGTGCCTTTTGCTTTGCACTCGTAGAGAGTGCCGCCTGTGGCAGTTTCTTTTGCTTCTTTGGTTTCTTCTACGTAGACGTAGTAGAAGCCGGCAATTCCTTTAATAATTTTTCCTGTCATGGTTTTCCTTGTGTACTTTTGTATTTGCAGGAGTCACGCTTTCGGCGGGGTACATGCCGCGCTTTGAGGTTGTGTGGGTGGCGGTGGCAGGCATATATTCCTCTTAAAAAATATGAAGCCAGCCCCGGGCTCTCCTACGGACAGGCTATGGCTTGCTCTGCCCTGTTCTTTCCTCGGTAGGTTTATGGCACCCCGGGGCATTTCATATTTTTTCCTCGGAACACATGCCTGCCCCGCTTCCTTAGTTCCTCTCCGCGAGTTCAGGTTTTCGTCCGCGGGTTGGTGTGGGAATGGGGTGCGGATTGCACCACTTCGTGGGTGCTATCCGGTGGCTTACTATGAAGCGTGTATTGGATTGCTGCTTTGTGCGCTATATGTGTATCGCGTGTATTTACAAATACGATGGCGATACGGAAAACTTGACGTAGCTGCGCTACGGCTCGTTTTCCTTGTGCTGGGAATGCTCCCGCTTTCCTTGTATTGCCATCCACGTTTTCATCAAATTATGGTACTTGTACAGAAATCGTTTTTTCTCCCGGCTTTTCACCTGTTACATTTCCATTCTCATCCTTGACAGGCTCTGTATACTTCCATGTAACCGTTACTGTACCTGTTTTACAGTTCATTGTTCCACTTACTGTAACTGAAGCTGATGTTACATCACTTCCGCTTGCATAAGTTTTTCCGTCAGAACCCACAAGTGAATATGAACCACCTGTAATATTAACTTCTCCGATATCAAGCTTAACTGTCTTACTTACGTTAGTTGATATCTCCTGCTTACCCTTACTGAGTGTCAGTGTGATTGTAGTGCCTGCGGCTACGGTTTCGCCGGATTTGGTCTGGCTGATTACGCTGCCGGCGGGTACTGTGTCGCTGTACTGGGAGTCAGCATAGGTGTACTTGAGCCCTGCTCCTGCGAGGGCGCTTTCTGCATGTGACTGTGAGGCACCTACTACGTTTGGCACGGTGATTGGCTTCTGGCCCGGTGAGAGGGTGACTGTTACTGTGCTGCCCTTTGCGGCCTGTTTCTTTGCTGATGGTGACTGTGCTGTTACTACATCTGCTGCTACACTGTCATTGTAATCTCCATACTCGAAGGTGACACTAAAGCCTGCTGACTCGAGTGTACTCTTTGCTGAGCTCTTGGTCTTTCCGATTACACTTGGTATCTTGACCATCTCTGATGTACTATCACCTTTTCCTGCGATAACTACATTAATCTGTGAACCACGCTTTACTGTATCTCCGGCCTTGACATCCTGCTCAAGGATTGTGCCGTCCTTTTGATCTGACTGCTTTGTCTCAAATGCAAATACTGTGAGGTCAAGCTTTAAGCGGTCTACTGCCTTCTGAGCATCCTCCACTGACATGCCTCTGATGTCAATCATCTGGCCCTCTGTCTCAGTCTGTGTCTCTGACTCTGATTCAGACTCGGTCTGTGTCTGTGACTCTGTCTGCTGTGACTCTGAATTCTTTTTGCCGCCAAACTTAAACACTCCTGCCACTGAAAGTGCAAGATATATGATAACTATTACAATGATTACGGCTGTTACTATACCCATGATTGTGATTGCTTTATCCATCTTTGGATTTAAAAGCTTGCCGTCATCATCATCGTCATCGTCTTCTTCGTCATCATCGTCGTCTAAGAGTGACTCATCATATTCATCATCATCTTCATCGTCAGCATACTCATCATCATTATCTGCATCGGTATCATCATCGTTTAAGTCCTCTGCGACACCTCTGCCCTCTTTTATCTTGTCAAGCTCCTCCGGGCTTATAACCTTGGTCTTGCCACCGTCAACGAGTGGTGCTATTGTAACGAAATCCTCATCAGGATGCGCAAGAGAGCGCCTTATGTCTGTGAGAAGCTCCTCAATAGTCTGGTATCTGCGGTCCGGTGTCTTTTGTGTACACTTTAAGATGATTTTCTCAAAGCTGATTGGCAGATCCGGTGCGTAGATGCTTGGCCTTGCAATCTCCTCCTGTAGGTGCTGCAGTGCAACTGCCACTGTGGTATCACCGTCAAACGGCACACGGCCTGTAACCATCTCAAACATTACGATTCCCAGTGAGTAAATATCACTTCTGCCATCGACGAAGCCGTTTCTTGCCTGCTCCGGAGATGCATAGTGTACTGAGCCCATCACATCTGAGCTTATTGTATTTGAAGATGTAGCCTTTGCAATTCCAAAGTCTGTCACCTTTACCTTGCCATCTGTAGAAATAATGATATTCTGCGGCTTGATATCACGGTGAATGATATTTTTATTGTGAGCGGCCTCTATGCCCCTTGCCACCTGGATTGCAATACTTGCAGACTCCTTGAATGACAGCTGACCCTTTTTCTCGATATAAGTCTTAAGTGTGATACCCTCGACATACTCCATGACAATGTAGTACAGACCATTCTCGCTGCCTACATCATAGATATTTACGATATTTGGATGCTCAAGTCCTGCTGCTGACTGTGCCTCAGCACGGAACTTGGTCACAAATGAACTATCCTCCGAAAACTCCTGCTTTAAAACCTTTATAGCTACAAAACGGCTCAGTATATGGTCTTTTGCCTTGTATACATCAGACATGCCGCCTGCGCCAACCTTGCTTAGGATCTCATACCGATCCGATAAAAAACTTCCTATCTCTAACATCTGTTATTACCTCGTCTTAAAATGGTTTAATAATCATTACAGTGATATTATCGCGGCCACCGTTTGCATTGGCCATGGCGACAAGCTGTGACGCTGCTGTCTCGATATTATCATTTTGCCTAATAGTATCGCATATTTCTTTATCTCTCACCATATTGGTAAGTCCGTCTGTACACAGAAGAATCCTGTCGTCCTCACATAGCTCGACCTCAAAAAAATCTGCCTCCACATGATCTGCTGCCCCGACAGCTCTCGTGATGATATTCTTGTCCGGATGAACTCTCGCCTCGTCGGCATTTATCTCACCCATCCTGACCATCTCATCAACCAGTGAATGATCCCTGGTAATTTGTCTGATCTGCTCTGTGCCACCTACAATATAAAGCCTGCTGTCACCTATATTGGCCACAAAAAGCTTGTTTCCTATAATAGTTCCTACGACTAAGGTGGTACCCATTCCACGCTTAGCTTCATCCTCACGAGACTCAGCCACCAAAAGCTCATTTGCCTTGTTGATAGCCTCTTTGATGATGGATACCGGTTCATCCCCGGCATTTCTCGATACCGATGCAACCACACGCTCTATAGTGTATCTGGAAGCATAGTCACCGGCTTTGTGTCCTCCCATTCCATCTGCTACGATGAAAAGATTCGGAAGATTTCCTACTGCAGTGTCAGACGAGAAATAAAAATCCTGATTCATCTCACGAATAGCACCTGCATCCGTAATGGAAAACGTCTTCATCTAGTTTATTCCTCTCTCTTTATCTATATGCTTCTTGCGAAGCTGTCCACAGGCACCGTCTATATCTCTGCCCATTTCCCTTCTAATAGTAACATTAATTCCGTTTTTTTCAAGCCTATTTTTAAAAGCCTCTATAACACCCTTGTTGGACTGCACGTAGTCGCGCTCCTTTATCGGGTTTACCGGAATCAGATTTATATGGCAGTTCATGCCATGCACGAGTGCCGAAAGCTCTGTTGCATCCTCGGCTGTATCGTTCACTCCGCCTACCAGGCTATACTCAAAGGTGACTCTGCGGCCGGTCTGTGCAAAATAATATTTGCATGCATCGACCACATCATGTATATCATAGCTGTTTGCAACCGGCATGAGAGCTTTTCTCTTTTCCTGGTTGGAGGCATGCAGTGAAAGCGCCAGCGTGATAGAAAGCTTTTCATCTGCAAGCTGTCTCATGCGCGGTACGAGACCACATGTGGAAACTGTCAGATTGCGCTGGCTGATATTGATACCGTTTTCATCAGTAAGAAGCTCTATAAAGCGCAGCAGATTGTCGTAATTGTCAAGCGGCTCACCTGTCCCCATGACAACTACATTTGAGATGCGCTCTCCTATGTCCTTGCCTATCTGATAAATCTGGTCAATCATCTCAGACGGCCTAAGCCCCCTAACGAGACCATCAAGAGTAGATGCACAGAATCTGCACCCCATCCTGCAGCCAACCTGCGAAGATATGCATACAGAGTTTCCATGCTTGTACTTCATAAGTACACTTTCTATGACGTTGCCATCATCGAGTGCAAAGAGATATTTTCTCGTGCCGTCGAGCTTTGACACCTGCACCTCCTCTTTTTTTAGCGAGATGAGTATTGCATTGTCCTTTAATACCTGTATGAACTTTTTTGAAATATTGGTCATCTCATCAAAGCTGTCCACATGCTTCACATGAATCCACTCATATATCTGCTTCGCACGGAATTTCTTCTCTCCGAGCGATATGATAAACTCTGTGAGCTCGTCCATATTCATTGATTTGATGTCAGTTAGTTGTTCTTTTATCTGTTCCATATTATTTTTATTAAATCTGCATTTAACTATTGTTTTTAAACCAATTTATATTTATTAATTCATGATTTATTTTAATATCATAATTTACTTTTTATGAATCTTGCAATAAAGAATCCGTCACTTCCATGCTCACCGGGCAGTATCTGTTTCATTCCGGTGCCTTCAGCAAAGCTCTTATCCAGCTCAAACTCCGGATGCTTTTCAATAAACCACCTCACATTGTCCTCATTCTCAGCCTCATCTATCGTACATGTACTGTACACGAGCACTCCGTTTGGCTTCACGTATGTATGCACGGTATCAAGTATCTGTCTTTGAAGAGCGGTAAGCTCATCTACAGACTCAGGCGTCATCTTGTAGCGGATATCCTTCTTTCTGCCGAGCACTCCAAGCCCTGAGCACGGCAGATCACAAATGAGTATATCTGCCTTTCCCGCCGAATCAGCATCAAATACTGTGGCATCCCACACCTCTGCCGACATATTGTTAAGGCCATGCCTTTCTATATTTTCCTCAATCATATCGACCTTGTTATCGGTCAGGTCACGTGCGAGCACATGGCCGCTTCCCTGCAAAAGCTCAGCTATATGGGTGCTCTTGCCACCCGGTGCTGCGCATACATCTATCACATAGTCGCCCTTCTTTGGAGCAGCCGTCTGTGCAACAAGCATGGAGCTGATATCCTGCACATAGAAAAGTCCGTCTCTGAAGCTCTGCAAGCCATTCAAATAATCAAATCCAGATATAACAAACGCATAATTAAGTTCATCAACCGCTGTGACCGTCACACCCTCTGCCTCAAGCATTACACGAAGCTCATCCGGAGTACACCTGGTCAGGTTTGTCCTGATGCTTATGGTGCTCTTACTGTGAAAGGCCTTGAAAATCTCCTCTGCCTTCTTCTCTCCGTATGCCGCAACAAATCTGTCCACTATCCACTGTGGCATGGAGTATTGGATGCTTAATGTATCAAACTGTACTGAATCTATATTTCTTGCAATATTTCTGATTACACCGTTTACAAAGCCCGAAAGTTGTGCAAACTTATGCCTCTTTGCAAGCTTCACCGCCTCATTGCATACAGCTGAATCCGGCACCGCGTCCATGTACTTTATCTGGTAGACGCTCATGCGAAGAAGGTTTCTGATGAAGGGCTTCATCTTCCTTACCTTTGTCTTTGAAAAAGAGTCTATGATGTAGTCGAGCTGCAGCATATACTCGATAGTGCCGTCAACAAGCCTCGTCATAAAGGCTCTGTCCTGCTTTGACAGATACTGATACTTGTCAAGCACACTACGAAGCACGATATGTGAAAATGATCCACGCTCATTAATCTCAATAAGCATCTCAAGGGCAAGCTCACGCGTATCTACAGAGTGCTCATTATGCGCTGCCACATTTGATTTTGCCGGTCTGCCCGGTATATTATTTTTGTTTATTTGGCTATTTTTATTATTATGATTATTTTTACTATGATTATTTATCATGATGATGTTTCCGAATAGTTACATATACATTTAATTTTCTAACTAATATATCCAATTTGAACTGCCACCCTGTAAAATCACAGGCAAACAGAATCTAAAACAATATCAGTCGTCCCGTCTGCGTCCGTTTGTGATAAGTATGATACGAAGGAGCTGTAAAATAGCAGCCGCCGCACTGGCTACATAGGTAAGTGCCGCTGACTTGAGCACCCTTCTTGTGTACCTAAGCTCGTCATCTGCAAGTATGCCCTGTGTACGAAGCATGACAAGCGCACGTCTTGAAGCATCAAACTCTACCGGCAATGTCACGAGCTGGAAAAGCACTGCTGCCGAAAACAGCAATATGCCTATATCAATAATAAGCCCTGACGAGCGTGTGTTAAATAATAAGCCGATAAGTATAACCGGCCATGCAAGCATGGAGCCAAAATTGGCTATAGGTACGAGCGCACTCCTGATTGAAAGAGGTGCATAGCTTTTTGCATGCTGTATAGCGTGTCCACACTCGTGGGCTGCTACGCCAAGTGCTGCGACCGATGTGGCATTGTACACAGGATCAGATAAATTCACTGTTTTGGTGCGCGGATCATAGTGGTCCGTCAGACTGCCGGACACATGACGCACCTGCACATCATATATGCCTGCCGCCTGAAGCACTCTTTGAGCCACCTGTGCGCCATTCATGCCTGACATGCTTCTTAGCTGCGAGTATTTATTAAATGTACCTTTAACTCTTGCCGATGCAATCATACATATCACTGCACCTATCACAACGAGTATATATGTCGGATCCCAATAATAATATCCCATGTATCATCTCTCCTTGCTGCTTATTATAATGCGTGTAGTAGTTTGTCAATAGTTACTTATAATGAATAACTATAATGTGAAGAACGAGCCCTCTTCCACATGACAGCCTCTCAAAAATGAGCCTGTATCCATGCGCTTCTTGCCCTGGAGCTGTACCTCTACTAAAGATAATGCTCCTTTTCCTGTCTGTACATACATATCATTTTTTCCGATATGATAAATACAGCCCGGCTCATAATCATCGCTGCCGTCAATCACCTTTGCACTCCACACCTTAAATGTCTTACCATTCAGGTGGGTGTATGCGCTCGGCCATGGATTAAGCCCCCTTATAAGCCTCTCAATCTCAACAGCCGGCTTTGTCCAGTCGATAAAGCCAAGCTCCTTACTGATCATTGATGTATGTGTGGCCTCCTCGCTGTTTTGAGGAGTATACTCTGCAGTGCCATCCTCTATCATCTTCATGGTCTCCACACACAGCTTTGCTCCCTCTGCTGAGAGCTTATCAAACAGGCTGCCGCCGGTCTCATCAGGTGCGAGTCTGACTGTACTCTTTGCAATCATATCGCCGGTATCGACGCCCTCATCCATCCTCATGGTAGTGACACCTGTAAACTCGTCACCGTTAATCACAGCCCACTGGATAGGAGCCGCACCTCTGTACTTTGGCAAAAGTGAAGCATGCACATTGATACAGCCGTATCGAGGCATATCAAGAATACTCTTTGACAGAATCTGTCCAAAAGCAACCACGATTATTATATCTGCATTAAACTTTCTGAGATACTCTATATTAGCAGTCTCTCTTATTTTAACCGGCTGGAATACCTCAATACCGTGCGAAAGCGCACACTCCTTGACCGGTGTATACTGCATTGTCTTGCCGCGGCCCTTTGGCTTGTCGGGCTGTGTGACAACCAGTGCCACCTCGTGCCCTGCCTCTATAATTGCCTCAAGTGTTCCCACCGAAAAGTCCGGTGTTCCCATGAAAATTACTCTCATCTTACTGCCTCCCAGATATTTTCCAAGCTCAGATAACAAATGTCATCCTAATGATTACTCCTGTGTATCCTCATATGTCACATCGTGAAGTGCGCCCTCAACCTTCTCCACATAGAGATGTCCGTCGAGATGGTCAAGCTCGTGGCAGATACATCTGGCCAAAAGCTCTTCTCCCTCTATCTCATACTCATTCATATCCTCGCCCATGAAGCGAGCCTTTACATAATTCGGGCGGGTCACCTGTCCGGCTTTTCCCGGTACTGAAAGACAGCCCTCATCGCCGGTCTGCTCTCCGTCAGACTCGATAATTTCAGGATTAATCATCACGATTGGACCCTCGCCCACATCGATAACAACGATCCTCTTTAATATGCCAACCTGTGGTGCGGCAAGTCCTACACCATTAGCCTCATACATAGTCTCAAGCATATCATCAATAAGTGTTACTATCTTTGGAGTCACCTCCGTAACCTCTCTGCAGACCTTGCCAAGTACAGGGTCTCCCTCCACTCTAATAGTTCTAAGTGCCATAATTGCCTCCTTCTATATCTATCAAAATCCACTCATCGGATTGAAATCAAATGAGATATTAGCATGTTTCATTGCCGTATCAGCTTTCACAGCCTGCTCTATGACATCCTTTATGGAAATGAGCGCCGCATAGTCAGATGTCTTCATGTAAATCACCTTGCGGTATATGTCATTTACCTTGGCGATGTTCGCATCCGCAGGACCGATGAGCTGAATCAGATGCCTATCATCCGGGCTCTGATTTTCATCTGTATGCGATATCATCTGCGACGCTATATCGTACACTTGCTGTGCCATGCTGCTGCACTCACTCTCATCAGGTGATGTGACATGGACTAAAAGCATATTCCATACAGGTGGATAGTTCATAAGCCTCCTGTACTCTATCTCCTTATCGTAAAAAGCCTCATAATCCTGCTCTTTGGCAGTCCGGATGGCATAGTGGTCAGGGTCGTAGGTCTGGATAACCACATTGCCGGGCAGCTTTCCTCTGCCGGCGCGCCCTGCCGCCTGGGTCAGCAGAGCAAAGGTGCGCTCCGCCGCATGAAAATCATTCACATGCAGTGACATATCCGCCGCCAGCACACCAACCAGCGTGACATTTGAAAAATCATGCCCCTTTACAATCATCTGCGTACCGATAAGTATATCGGCTTCATGATTGGAAAATGCCTGCAGAATCTTCTCATACGCATCCTTCGCCCTCGTGGTGTCATAATCCATGCGCAGTATACGCGCCTGTGGAAAACGCTTTGCCACCATCGCTTCTATCTTCTGTGTGCCGGCCTTAAAGCCGCTAATGTACTTCGAGCCACAGCTCGGACACACCTTAGGCACCGGCTGTCTGTAGCCGCAGTAGTGACAGACCATCACTCCGCCGCTATGTTCACTGAGTGATACATCGCAATGAGGACATTTTACCACAAAACCGCACGCTCTGCACGACATAAATGCCGATTTGCCCCTTCTATTTAAAAAAAGCATGGTCTGCTGGCCATTTAGAAGCCGCTCCTCCATAAGCTCCTGAAGCCTGGTGGAAAGAATCGAGCGGTTTCCCTCACGAAGCTCCTGCCTCAAATCGACAACCTCACACTTTGGAAGAGGTCTGTCGTCCACACGCTTATCCAGCTCCAAAAGCCTGTAAACGCCTGTCTTTGCCTTGTAATAGCTATCCACCGACGGTGTTGCAGAGCCAAGTACCACAATGGCATCGGACATGCGCGCGTACTCTATCGCCACCTCCCTGGCATGATAGCGTGGCACCGACTCGCTCTTGTATGAATTCTCGTGCTCTTCATCTATTATGATAAGTCCTAAATTTGAAAAAGGTGTGAACAACGCCGACCGCGGGCCAATCATGATGTCAATATCACCATTCTTAGCTCTCTCAAACTGGTCATAACGCTCACCATTTGAAAGTCTTGAATTGATTATCGAAACCCTGTTCCCAAATCTTGCAAAAAAACGCATCACGGTCTGGTAAGTGAGGGCAATCTCGGGAATCAGCACAATCGCCTGACGCCCGGACTGTATACAGTGTGCGATAAGCTCCATGTACACCTCTGTCTTGCCGCTTCCGGTGACACCCTTAATCAGATAAGTATTTCTAAGACCGGCGGCAATGTCGCCTTCTATCGCATCAACCACACTCTGCTGCGCGGCATTCAGTACCTTATCATAGGTGTCCACACTCATATGCTCCACAGGATTTCTGTAACCGCTCTGTGTGATGACCTCGATAAAGCCGCTCTGCTCAAGCGCTCTTATAGTGGCAGCCGACACCGACAGCTTGCCTGTCACAAAGGAATACTCAAGGCGCGCCCCCTCATCAGCATCAATCAGCGCACGAAACAGCCTGGCCTTTGCCTTTTGTTTTTTTGCCTCGCAAAGCGCAAGCTGCGCCCTTGCCTTTACCTTGTCTATCTTCAGTACAATACTGCGGCTCACCTGCTCCTTAGCCTGCTTCTTTACAGGTATAACAGTCTTAAGTGCCTGATTCATGGTAGAGCCGTAGTTGCGCCGTATCCATGCCGCAAGTGCGATGAGCTTTGCCTCCACAGCCACAGAGTCTGACTTTATCCCGATAAGAGGCTTTGTCCTTGCCGGGTCGTACTCAGGCTCATCCGTGACCTCAATCACATAGCCTGTGATAGTGCGGCTGCCAAATGGAATATCCACGCACACACCCAGGCGGATATCACATAAAAGCTCATCCGGGATGCTGTACTGAAAAGTCTTATCCAGTTTTTCGTGGGATATATCCACAATCACGTTGGCATACATAACTGATACTATTTAACTCCTTCGTATTTCTCCTCGCAGTACTTGCAGCGGTAGATTTCGTTTTTCTCATCGGAAAGCACGAAAATCTGGTCAAGCTCCTGCTCAATTGAAGTGATGCATCTTGGGTTTTTGCACTTGATGACATTTTTCACCTGATGAGGCAGCTTAAGCTCCATCTTGTCCACAATCTTGTCACCCTTTATCACATTTACAGTGATATTGTGGTCGATAAATCCAAGGATATCGAGGTCTAATGACTCTATCGGACACTCTACCTTGATAATATCCTTCTTGCCCATCTTGCTGCTCTTTGCATTCTTTATGATTGCAACTGTGCAGTCAAGCTTGTCAAGCTTTAAATCCCTGTAAATCTGAAGACTCATACCTGCCTTGATATGATCGAGCACAAAGCCCTCATGTATTCCACTTATATTCAGCATATTATCCTCCTTTAGTCCTCAGCCAGGCCAAGCAATGTCAGAATAAGCGCCATACGCACGTAAACCGCATACTGTGCCTGCCTGAAATAGCATGCTCTCGGGTCATCATCCACATCAACAGAAATCTCATTCACACGTGGGAGCGGATGAAGTACAATCATATCATCCTTTGCAAGCTCCATCTTCTCCTTAGTCAGAATGTAGAAATCCTTCAGACGCACATAGTCCTCCTCATTGAAGAAACGCTCCTTCTGGACACGTGTCATGTAGAGCACATCAAGCTCTCCCATGGCATCCTCGAGCTTTTCTACCTCCTTGAACTCGATATTGTTGGCACGAAGCACATCATCGCGCACATAGTCAGGCACCTTAAGCTCCTCAGGAGAGATAAGCACAATCCTCACATTGTCATATCTGATAAGTGCATTGATCAGTGAATGCACTGTACGTCCAAACTTTAAATCTCCGCAAAAGCCAATTGTGATATTATTCAATCTGCCCTTGATGGAACGGATTGTAAGGAGATCAGCAAGTGTCTGGGTAGGATGCTGATGACCTCCATCGCCTGCATTGATTACAGGGATACGCGATTTCTCTGAAGCCACAAGAGGTGCACCCTCCTTAGGATGACGCATGGCACAGATATCCGCATAGCAGGAAATAACCCTGATAGTATCCGAAACGCTCTCGCCCTTTGACGCAGATGACGAATCAGCACTGTGGAAACCTAACACCGAGCCTCCCAAATTAAGCATGGCAGCCTCAAAGCTAAGCCTGGTTCTCGTGCTTGGCTCGTAAAAACAGGTTGCAAGCTTCTTTCCATCGCACTTGTGTGCATATTTCTCAGGATGAGCCTCTATATCATTTGCAAGATCCAGAAGCTTGTCCAACTCTTCTACAGAAAAATCCAACGGACTCATTAAGTGACGCATAATTTGCCTCCATTCTTTTTCGCGTAACAATTTTTATTACATTTTTTCTATCATATAATAACTTAGCACAATATTCAAGTTGGCTTTTACACTTTTTTGTTGTAGAATATATGACAGAATATAACTGTTCTGAACGCTTAGCAATTGTATTGAAGTTTTCATACAATTGCGACAATTTCAACATCAAAAAGGAGAATAATATGTCAGTAAATGAATCACAAATCAAAAACACCACAGCCGGTGCAATCGATGATGACGATGCTGTAATCTTTAAGGAGAGAAAGAGACTGCTGTTTCTCGGTCTGCCATGGACCTTCACAAAGTACACCATCACACCATCCTTTATCACTGTAGAGTCCGGACTCTTGAGCACCACAGAGGATGACTGCTACATGTATAAGGTAGCTGATGTAAAGCTCACCACATCACTGATGGAGCGCATTTTTAAGCTCGGCACCATAGTCTGCTACACAGGCGACGTCACAAACCCTGAGCTTAAGCTCGTTCACGTAAAGCACTCACGCGACATAAAGAGCTATCTGCTCAAGCAGTCTGAGGCCGCAAGACTAAAAAGACGCACCTTAAACACTGTGGATATCGGTGCGCACGGAGCAGACATGGCAGATTTGGATCATGATGGTATTCCGGATTCGCTGGAATAGACTTTGCTCGTATCATACATCAGATATTGTGTACTATTTAAAGAAAGCAGCTTCCGGTTCGTCCGGAAGCTGCTTCTATTTTTCATTTCATGCTATCTCATTTAGACAAATACCCTCTGACCACAGCCTTTCGCGCCACAAGCTTCTTAAGCCTCTTATACATCACGACTGCAAGCTCACAATCCCCGGCTTCAAGCTTATCAGGTCCATAATTGGCCATAAGCACAAGCTCCATAAACCTCTCAAAATCACTCCTTACAAGCTCAGGATAAACAGCCAGCACCGCATCAACAAACTCAGGCCTTGTGGTATCCAAACCAGCGGCATCCACACAATCGCCAGCCTTAGCAGATATCCTGCCATCCCTCTCAAGCAGCTCATAAAAGCTCTTAAATATGATTCTGACTCTATCTCCCGGTGAAAGCCTCTTATCGAGCGCAAGCGTGCGTCTCTTCACATACCATACGCGCAGTATGACCGCAATTATCACAAGTAATATGCCACACATCGTACCAAGCAAAAGCTTAAGCTGCCTGATGCGCTTCATATCGGCCCCGGTACCCGCTGTATCCTCTCCGTCACGGTCAGCATCCTTGTCCTTTTTGTCCGCAATACTCTCCGTATCCTCTGTGTCAGCCTCCGGCATATCGAGATTGGCAATCGTACCGGCAAAGCCCGGTGTCGTCTCCACAGGAGTCCAGCCGCAGTCAGGCATGTAAATCTCCACCCACGCGTGCGCATTGTCATCCTGAAGCACAGCCATATACGAGCCGTCAGCCTGTCCCGAAAACAGATTGGCAGGAGCCGCATAGCCCACCACGTAGCGCGCCGGTATGCCGCAGGAGCGGAACATCACAACAGCCGCTGAAGCAAAGGCAGTGGAATCACCCTTCTTTTTTTCAAACATAAAGCGCTCTATGTAGTCCTCATCATCAGAAATCTTTGAAGCGGATTTGGAGTACTCACACCTCTCCCACAGAGTCCTCACAACAAAATTCTTCACATCATCAATCTTTTCATATGACAGATCCTGCTTCTGCGTATCGCTCAGATTTCCCTCAAGCTTCTTGTCCCACTCCTTTTTCTTCTTTTTGCAAAGCTTTTCGATGCGCTTTTGGCTCTCAGGCACATCGGTATAGTGGGTATTCACATACGACTCGTATGAAGCCTCCAGCTCATCAAGCATATTCCGGTGATTGTACGAGCCAAGCGCACCTGCTGTGTCACCGTCATCGGAAGCAGAAGCATCCACATCCATCCACTTCTTCATCGTATCCATGTATGCGCTGCTCTCAAAGTACTCATACCGGTCATCCTGTGCAGTCTGCCCCTGCACCGAGCAATCACCGCCCAAAATATTATAGTAATCATTCAGGTAAGCCTGATAAGGCACATAGGTGTATGCAGTATTCGCATTGAGCCTCTCGACTGAGATTGTGCGTGAAGACACAGCTTCCTCACCTTCCTCGGCATCAGAGCCATCCCCATCGCCTGCACCATCTAAAGCTGCACCGTCCATACGGCTCTGCACATACATCATCCGAAGAAATGGCATATTCTGGATATAAAGGAGCGAATCACCATCCGTCTTCCAGTTTAGAGCCGCATCTGTCAGGCTGTCTGCATCGCCCATGCTCCACCTGTTTGGCGTATAGTCCGCACCCACATAGCCCTTTAAATAAAGAATCTCCGTAGGCTTCTCACTGACAGTCACCTTAAGCGACTCCACCTCATCATAGGCAGTACCGTCCACATCGCCAAGCACACCGTCAGACACGCCTCCTCCCACGCCCTCGAGTGAGAGATTGAGCCTGCCGCCTGACACCTGCGGCAAAAACCTGTACAGAAACTGAAGGCCGCTGCTCTTCACAGGAGCTGTCACATCCGACACCACGGAAAGCGGAGCATTTACAGCCGGCCGTACCACAAAAAAAGCTAAAAGCACCACAACAGCACCAAAGCCTGCACAAAAAGCCGCAAGCATATTGGCAGCACGTCTGGCTTCCTTCACATTCGAATCAAACACAGCCTCATCGCCTTTGCCCCAGAGCTTTCTTCTCACGCGCACAGCCGAGCCTGCATATGTACATAAAAAACAAAGGAGCATCACAAAATAAGCTCCCTTTGAAATCCTTCCACCACTAAGCAGTGAGCATATCACCACAGGAAAAGCCACAAACAAAAACATGGCTCCATCCTGCCTCTTAATCACAGCCTCAGCCATCAACCAGGCAACCACAAAAAACATAAAACAAAAAAAAATGGTTGCCCCGGTTCCGGCATCTGAAATGAGAATTATGCCACTTTGATAAGTCCTGTTCATCTGACCGGCAATACAATTAAAGGTATATAGCAAGCCCTTCTTAAAAGCCTCCTGCGCAAGCAAAATGCCAAAGCACCACAGCATGATGCTAAAAAGAAGGACGAAAAAGCGATATCTGGCCAAAGCCCTGTATTCAAATATAAATGTAAACCACACACAAATGGCTGCCCCTACAGCCGCAAGCACCGGGTAATTTACAGACACTGAAAACGCATACAGAAAAATCCTAAAAAGCGCCATCACCGAAAAAAAGCACATGACCATCATAGGCCATATAGCATGCGTTCCCTTATTCCCGGGCTTCGTGAGCAGCGTGGCTCCTACAAGCTCTAAATCTCCCATACTGTAAGCTCATCATCCACCTTGTCATAATCAATATGCTTCACGCGCACACCGTTGTGATAAAAGCTGCCATCCATGCCAAGCCGCATCGTATTGCTGTCAGCCGCAATCTCCCTGTTCTCATAGAGTGCCTCCACATCCACTGGTTCCTCATATATGCCCGACTCACAAAGCTGCTCGAGCATGGAGTATGTATCAGACTCACTCGCCACAAACCGGCTCATGATGCGCTTCTCCTTATCATCCCACCAGATGACATTATGCTTCATAGAAGCTGCTGCCATAGACCACGACACAGAGCCAAGTATCTCAAGAAAAGCATCCATCACACTGACACGTTCATCGCCGGTGCCTTTATATGACATATCGGCAAAGATAAATGCTGTCTCATTCATCGGCAGGCTGTACTCCTTCACCATGAAATCATTAGTCTTTGCGGAAAGCTTCCAGTGAAAGCTGTGGAGCGAATCTCCTCTCCTGTACTGTCTGATATCAAACACCTCAGACGAATCCTCACCATGGCGCAGCTTTGAAAAAAGCTCACCGTCCACCGACTCTGAAAGCCCAAGCACACGCGCCATATCAAGCATATGAATCCTCGGCAGCACAAATACTGACGAGCTATGTTCTGTAACGCTGCACTCGCGTGTAAAGAGGCTCAGGTAATCCTTCACTGCGACCTTTCCTATATTGAAATACAGCTTGCCGCAGTAGCCGGTACGCAGGTAAAAGCAAAGCGAAGAGCCTGAGCCCGGCGTAACAAAGGCATCGCGCGTATAGGCACTCTCCCTGCTTGAAAGCCTGCTGTGACACAAAAGCGTGACAGGTACGGTGCTCATCGGAAGCACAGAAGCATTTGAGACATGCACATCCACCTCAAACTTCTCTCCCTTTGGCACATATCTGTCCGGCACCACTAAAGACGCACTCAGATTGCGCTCTAGATAAACGGAAAGCATAAACAGACACGGCACAAGCAAAAGCTCAAACGAAAGCAGTGTGCGCGCTATATCATTGTCCCAGAACAGTGCAACTGCGAGTGTACATATAATTAAAGCTATGTAAGAAATCTTTTTCTTCATCAATACCTCCGAAAATCAGACAAGCTATCTGCCTTCTGTCTGCGGTGTAGGCTGCTTCACCGACGCTAAAATCTCAGCAAGAATATCCTGCGCAGACTCATTGTACATCCTGCCCTGCGCACTCAGCACAATCCTGTGACGCGCCACATTGATAAACACAGAAGCCACATCACGCGGCAGCACATACTCACGCCCCTCAACATAAGCAGCCGCCTTGCTCATCCTGGCAAGTGCAAGCGCACCACGCGGACTGACTCCAAGCTCTATCCTGTCATTGTTTCTCGTGGCCTCCACCAGGCTCACGATATACTCGTAAACCGTCCTGTGAACAAATACACCCTCCACTTCCTTTTGTATCGCAACGAGCTCATCGGTGAGAATGGACGGCATGATATTCTCCATAGGATTGCCATGGTCACGGCTCATCAGAATACCAAGCTCATCTGCCCTGTTGGGGTATCCCATGCTGATGCTTATCATAAAACGGTCAAGCTGTGACTCCGGAAGCATCTGTGTACCTGCAGAGCCAATAGGGTTCTCCGTAGCGATAACGTGAAACGGTCTTGGCACCGGATGAGTCACACCATCCACCGTCACCGTGCGCTCCTCCATCACCTCAAGAAGCGCGGACTGTGTCTTTGGCGATGTACGGTTTATCTCATCAGCCAGAAACAGATTGCACATGACAGCGCCCTCCTCATAGTCAAACCTGCCAAGCTCCTTCCTGTATACTGAAAAGCCTGTGATATCTGTAGGCAGTACATCAGGTGTAAACTGCACACGGCTCTGCTTCATATCCAAAACCCTCGCAAACGCAAGCGCCATGCTCGTCTTGCCCACGCCCGGAATATCCTCAATCAGTATATGCCCGTTTGCAAGAATAGCCTCCATGATGGCAAGCACACAGTCATCTTTTCCAATAATCACCTGTTTCACAGATTGTATAGCCTGAGCGGCCTTCTCATAACCCTTCATATATTACTCGTTCCTCTCTCTTCTTCTGCGCCTTACAATTATAATAAAAATCACAGTCTCCAGTGTCCCTGCCACAGCAAGCGCCACAAGCATCCACGGCCACACATCCACTATTCGCTTCGTGAGTGCGCCCGACTGCATCTGATTCTTTGTCTCACTCTTCTTCTCGCCTGTGTACTCAGTACGCTCACCGCGCACCAGAAGACGGTGCGAATTAATCGCATACGGTGTACAGGTGACAAGTGTACAGTAATCCTTCCCCTTCACAATATCAAGGTCTCCCGACTCGTTAGGCTCGACTACCTTAATCTGATCCACCTTGTACGCAAGAATCTCATCAAGCACATGCAGATAAAATTCATCGCCAATCTCAAGCTTATCAAGATTAGTAAAAAGCACGGCACTCGGAAGACCTCTGTGACCTGTCAGCACGCAGTGAGTACTCTCGCCACCGAGCGGATAGCTGGACTGCTCCATATGACCAACACCCTTTGCGAGTACATCATCACTCGTGCCGCTATATATAGGCAGATTCACATCAATCTTTGGAATAGTGATATAGCCAAGCGACTCTCCGACATCCACGAGGTCTGCATAGCTTACCGCACTGCTCTCACTCTCTGTGCTCTCAGCCGACACCACAGTACTCAGCTGGTCATTGTACTTGGTCGCAGCCTCCTTTAAGGCATCCACCTTTTCCTCGTCCAGCTGCTTCACTTCACTGTCGTAGCTTGTGATAGCAGAGCTAGCATGCTTTTCATTTATACGGTTGCTGATATATGGGTAGAGCGCAATCGACATTCCGGTGAGAAAGAGGATGGCGCAAAAGATTATTCGCAGTTTCTTCATAGCTTGTATTCCTATAGCTTTTTCCTATACCTAAGGCTTCTGATAGCACTTATTCAAATCCACAACAGCATAAGCTTCATAGCTGTCTGATTGTGGGGTTGAATAAATGTTAGCATATCGTTTCAAAAATGTAAAATGGAATGGTAACCTCCGCACACGCAGACAGGTAAGTCTGTATGTACGAAGGTTAGTCATCCCTTTGCTCTTGTAAAAGCATTTTATTCGGTTAATTCTTATCTAAACTCTCTATGGCTATTGCCAATGGTTAGGCTCTCTTTCTTCCTCTGAGCATGATGTATACTGCAGCGAGCATTCCACCGATACCAATGATAAGGAACATTGCAGTTCCGATGTCACCGGTTTTTGGGAGGGTGAAGCCTTTGCGGTTTTCGATTGTTACGCTGTAAGTACCAGCATTATTTGTATCTCCACCTGTGAATTTTGTTGAAGTAACTGTTGTCTTTGTACCAATTAAGTTATTGCTTTCATCATACCACTTATCAGTAGTCTTTTTTACTACATAATCAACATTTAAGTTCACTTCTACAGGTGCTTTCAATAAGTTATAACCACTTGCAGCTTTTGTCTCAACAAGGAAATATCTTCCATTTTTAAGGCCGTTCAAACCACTCTCAGCAATCTTACCATCTATTCCAGTTGTTAAATTAGTTTTTATAGCAACTGCATTTTGTTTTAATTGTTCTTCAGTAGGATTTGTCTCGTTTCCTGTATATCTGTACAAATCAAATTGTACACCCGAAAGCTTGGTTGCATTGTTATTTCCATCTACTTTTGTTACATCAATAGAAAATGAATATACTATTGCCTGATCCTTGATATGATCCTCACCAGGGGTTTTACTATTATTAGGATTAGTTGGGTCTACTGTTGGATAAATTGCATTTGAGTAATCAAGCTGTGCATCGTTAAGATTACCATCCTTGCCAATTTTCGCATTTTCATTTAACTTTGTTTTGAAAGTTACTTCAATTGAGCTAATATTATTAGCCTTCAATTTCGTCTTTCCTGCCTCGGTAAATTCGATTGTCCATAAACCACCTGCTTTGTTATCAGTTGGCTTTGTTAACTTATAATCAGTATTCTCAGCAAATGCCGGAGCGATATTATTAACTGCTACCCCATTAGCTTTATATGTAATGGTAAGGCCAGCGTCAGCTTCTACCCATGTAAGAGCATCGGACATTGTATCAGTGATTGAGTATTTCTTTAACTGGTCTACATTTGATGGTACTGATGCAGACACTTTCCACTCTACCATATCACCGATTGAGGCATCTGCAGCATTTTGATATGTATCACCTTTTTTTACCTCTTTCTTGAGGTCTGGTTTTTCGTTGTCTGCGGTAATTACTGCACTTTCGCCTTTATTATCACCATTAATTGAAATTGTTTTATCAGTATTTACTATAAACTCATATGGGGTTCCGTTTAAGATATATCCATGGTTTTCCTCGCCTGTTCCTAAGCTTGTCTCGATAAATCTGTACCTATCCGGAGCAAGTCCATCAACAGTTATCTGACCCACTGTTCCAGCTGCACTATTTGTAGTATAAATACCATCTGCATGGTCAGCAGTTGTAACCAACTCCCACTCATTTGATGTCGTATTATATCTTTGCAACGCAAACTGTACTCCACTTAGAGCTGTTGGAGTACCTTTTGTACCATCAGCACTTATTGTTGTACCAGTCTTTTTAAGAGTTATTCCCGAATAAACAGCCTCATTCTTAGGCTCTGCAACTACATCATAGTTCCAGGCTGTACCAGCCTCATTTGTCATAGGAACTGAAACTAAAAAGTTTGCTGTTTTATTTACAATCTGTGAAGGAGCATTTGTCTCCTGTACGAGATAAAGTCCTAATTCAAGTTCTGTAAATTTTGCTGTTGCTGTAGTTTTCGTTGTATCTAAAGCTGTAGTTGCTTTTTTTCCTCCAGCTAAAGTTCCATTTTCAACATCCTTATTAGTATTAAGTTTATTTAATACTTTGGCATATATGTCATCAGTATATTTCTGTGCCTCAGTCTCATTTGACGTAAAATCATCTGCTACAAGTCCCAATCCAGTCACCGGTGTATATTTAAATCCAACCTTTGAAGATGAAGAATCCTGTTCAATATCAGCCACTTTCCAGATTGTAAATTCAACACCTGCTAACGGTTTATCATTTGACGTATTTGCATCTGTACCCTCATACTTATTGATTGTCAACGTACCTTTCTGAGTTGTATCAATCGTAGGTAAAGTAGGTCTTGTAGCACTATCTGCCCAAGTCGGTGTGCCGAATGATGTCAGCACCATGGCAGCGCCAAGGAGACCAGCCAACATTTTTTTAATTTTTTTCATGCTTTTTTCCTCTCTTATATCTTTTTCATTGTTGTCGCGTTACGTGCGACCGACAGGTGTTACTTGCCAATCGCGTTTCTTCTTTGTCTCTTAAGTCTGGAGTATTGTACCTCCTTTCTAAGAGTAATCAAGAAAAATATCAAGCAGCCTAGCGTTGCGAGCGCCATTCCGCATAATATGAATAACATTGCTCCATAACCACCGGTTTTTGGTAGAAGGAACTTGATACGATTGCTGATTTGAAGCTCTATCGTATTCTTATCTGTTGCTTTGGTGAAGTCATATGACTGTCCATCTACTGTTGTTACGTTGTTCCTATATATTTTAATGGTTATTGGATCCTTTAATAAATTGTAGCCTTGTACAGCTTTTGTCTCTGTCAGACGGTATGTTCCATCTTTTAAGTCTTTAAACTCTGCTATTCCCTGTGCAGTTCCAACACTACTATCTGTCCCACCTGTAGTAACAGTTATAGCAGCAAATTTAGGATCTAATTTAAAGCTCTCCCCACCTGTTGATGTACTATCCGGCACCAATCTTTCAAGCTTAAATTCAACACCATTTAGCCTCTTAGTTGTATCCGTAGCATCAACCTTTGTTATCTTGATGTTGGTCAGCGGACTGTATGTATTGGTTATCGTGTAATTCTTTGTAATTGAACTTCCAGCCTCTGTACTTGGCACCGATATAGCATCGGTATATGTAACCTTAAACAAGTCATTCAGATATTCATTATTTTCGATAACTTTTACAGAACCATCAGCTACTGTCACTTCTACTATTCGATACTTATATGGCTTATTTTTATCTACTTTTCCATCAGTATCATTTGCATATCTGTCCAGTCCGGTAAATGAAAATGTCCATTCAGTCTTATCCGGATTATATGGATCTTTTTTCAAAGTAATATAGTTGGCTGTGGTCTGCCCCGGTGTTGCATATTCCACTGCAGCCCACGGATCGCTATCATTTACACGTCTTTGAAGCTGTATATTTATTGAATCAGGCATTGTAACACCACTGACATTTTCCCATTTCTTAGTAAGATCAATGTTTACAACCGGATTCAGTTTATTAGTAAAAATAAACTTCGTTTGTTCAGCAGCATCAGCCTTTACAGTACCTGACACTTCAGTAAGTTTGGTTTCTTCATTATATGTGACAGTTGGTTTGTATTTTTCTTCCAGTCCATTGCCACTTGAGACATCCACACTTTCAAGCACTGCACCATCAGTAGCGCTTATCTCTGATATTGTATACTGTGTTCCTGCAGGAATACCTGAGATGACTATTGGGTCAAATGTTCCGCTTGTATTCTTCTCAATAGTGTATGTCTTCTCAATCGTTTTAGTTCCTTCCAGACCCATACCTGCCACATTGAAAAATTTCACTTTAAAAGTATATGTACCTTTTAGATCATCTGATACAGCAGCCTGTTGTTTTTGAATAGTAATTGTTCCTGTCTTTACTTTATTTGTGTATTTGACCTTTAACCTGGTGGATGTCGTAGAATTGTCAGGATCACTATATGATCTAAATACAATCGTATTTTCATCGTAAGTATTTACATTGCCATTCTTCTTTGCCCAGGCTGATGAACCCTCCACAGAATTTGTTCCAGGATATCCTATCGTTTTTCCACCACTTCTTGCATTTGAAATATCAAGGCCATCATTATTTATTTGCTGACCATCTTCTGTTCCTTTTTTATATTTTTCCTTTCTACCATCCTTTATTGTACTGCCGGTTTGATTTGTCAGGTTGGTAGTCCCAGAAGATAAATCAACCGTAGTTCCTGCTTTATTTACAGCAGTAACCGGCTCACCATTTTCATACATTGTCCACGATGGCTCAAAAACCTCTGTATCCACATCCTCACTTACAGCTATGTAACTGCCTCGTCTGAACTGGTCTGTGAACGTTGCAGTCTCGCCATTTGCCAGTACAAACACGCCATCATCACCCAGGATATTCGTGGTAGATGATTTATCCGATGATATAGTATATACGGCATTTTCCGGATACATCAAGGTGCCGCTCTCAACTGAGCCATAATCAGCTATCTCATACTGCTTTGTAACAAAGCCTGTTGGATTTGTCACCTCAGACGAAGGAATAAACTTAAAATCATCCAAATAGAAATTTCTACTGTAGTCATAGTTAAACCTGATATACTTTATTTTTGATAAATCAATTTGACTACTTCCAATAAGCTTGTCAATTTCCACATTTACAGTTATCCACTTCCTGTTTGTAAGTGAACTATTTGCAGTGGCTACATCATTTGTCAAATAATTCCCAGCCTGTTTTCCGTCTGAATCCTCGAGTCCGATATACATAAACTGTGTACTCGGATTATCTTTATAATCATAGTAAAACTTAAACTGCAGATATTTATAATGATCCTTTGCACTGCCTGCAGTATACGTTACATCAAAGCTATCACTTCCAGCAGGTAAAATGCTTCCCCATCTTTGCTCTTTGTATGAACCGCCCACATTATCAAGCTGTGCCAACCAATGTACTACATTTGTTTGTCCATCCATACCAGCTACTTTTTCAAAAGTATTTCCAGATACATTTTGCACCTTATTGCTTTCAAATGTGTCATTAAATACTCTCGTTTCAATTGACTGTCCTGCAGTTGCTTTTTTAATGCCAAAATGTGTAGCCTGATTCTGTATAGTAAATGGGAATACAGACGTATTGTCAAACAATGTGTCCGGGAATATATCTTTATTCACGTCATTTGTATCCACATTCTTCTCCACCTGGAATTCGTTCTCGTCCGGGAAGTTGAATGATATAGACATATTTGACTCCCAGAGGCCTCGCTCCATGTAGAACATGGTGAGGGTGTGTTCTTTGGTGAAGTAATCCTTCGTAATCGTTTCATCACGAGCAAAACTATTCACCTTTGACGGAGTCACCCCACCACCTGTAGCATCATTCTTCACACTCGATACTGTCGCTGTTTTATCTTTAAAATTAATTGTTCCGGTAACCTTACCATGTCCTCCACCTACATCAAGCACCAGCTTACCATCAATAAATACCCATACGTCATCATCTCCGGAGAAGTTGAACTCGATAGGCGCATCCGCATTTTCTGTTGTCTTAACGGTTCCATCTGATGTCAATTTGAATTTCAAATCAAATTTTTGTCCAAAGCCATAATTGAGCTTGGTAGCGTTTCCTGACTGCGCACTTGTATTAAAAGGAAAATAATTATTATCGCCTGTTGCAGGATAATTTTTACTAGCCGTTTGACCCTTTACAGCCTGGTCTGAAGGATTCAGAAAATATCCATCTTCTTTACTTTGCTGCAGTTGCAGATTCTTATTTTCAGCTGTAGCATCAGCACTGTTAAAATACCAGTAATCCACGCTTCCTTCGTAAGAAGTGCTTGTAACTGGTTTCTTAACAAACGGAAATGTTACATCCTTGTACACCTTACCGAGCACTGTGTTCTTTGAATTGTTTCCTGTCAGGAAATCCTCATTAAAATATGGTGCTGCAACTGTTTTACCTGAGGTCTTTATCATCAGGCTGTTATTGGATAGCGTATCAGCTACAAGCCCCTGCACTGCACTATTTCCATCTAAAAGTACAACACCGTTTCTGCCCCACATGGAATTGTTCTCATATATAAACTTATTCCAATCATTGCTTCCATACAAATTCAAAGAGCCTTTAATTTGTTCATAGTGGCTTCCCGTATAATTTTGGAAATTACCCCAATATATTGGTGATGAAGCATTGTTTTTATTGTAATATGAGCTTAGTGCCTGATCCAGCTGTCTGAAAGGCTGATATATATAGTGTAGTATTGGATTATTGCCAAGGCTATTTAAATCAGTCTTATACGAATAGGCATCTCTATTGTATCCATTCAGCTCATAATCGGAATAATAGTCATACAATGTTGTATTGACATAGAGCATATTGCTATTCCTGGTAAGAGTTCCCTGCGGTATGTCCACAATCGTGTCAGACGTTGCAGTACTGCCACCATCCTTTGTTTTTCCTTCGGCATTTCTAACTGTATATAGTTCTCCCCAGTAGCCGGAGCGGTTGGTTGGTTTATATATACTGTCATCACTTGTATCTGCATAGAAGCAAGGATTTGTCAAACCATCAGGAATAGTTAAGTCATCTGTTTTGTTAGCAGTCGGCGTACTCGGTATATTACCATCTGTACTACTATAAAACAAAATATTGCTATACTTTTTATCAAGCTGAGCCTGATAAACATCTGACCAGGTATGTGTTCCATCTGAGAAATCTTCAAGCTTTGTCAGGTCTCCATCCGTAAAATCAGTTTCAGTATTCCATGCATGATAACTAATGCCGGCATCTTTTAAAGGAAGGGAATTGTCAGCCACATCACCAGCATATGATAATTTAGATAATGTTGCATCAAAATACACTGTATTTGGCGAGCTGGCCTGATATGTTCCCTTTATACATATATTCGATCCGCTGTATGTGATTAAATTATCAGTTCCATTAGGATAGAACCTGTATGTAACACCATTTTTTGTTATAGAAATAATCGTATCCTTATCTATAGTTCCGGATATATTATAGCTCAAAGTGTTGGTTGCGGTGTCATCAGGCACAACTTTTACCGGCTCTCCACTGCCAATCTGGATTGTTATATCATCGCTTGTCCAGAATGAAAGATTATTAAAATATAGCTTTGTTACATTAGGCGTTGTTTCACTCTTCTTTTCCTGACTCCACTCTGAGTATGTTTTACTCGAATCCTGTCTGATTCCGTAGTACAGGATGCCACCTTTGCTAATTGCTGTTGATATGTCAAAGGAATCCGTAATAGCGTTGTTTTGAGCATCAATAAATCTCACATATTGATATGCTTTTCCATTCACATCATTCGGAACTGTTACTTTACCATCAGACAATTGTAGTGCCGTTAACTGATCACTTGTAAAGTCATCATAATTGCTATCTAAGCTAAACTGTGCCTGTACTCCGCTTAGCTCACCTGCTGTCATATTCACAAACGCTAAACTTCGACCTGCATTTGATGTGTATTCTTTTAATGCGTATACATTTTGACTATCAATTTGCTGAGATGCAGTACCATTTTGTGCATATACCTTACCTGTTGCAAGAATATCACTTGATACTTCTGTTCTGTAATATGACTTACTTTTTATTACACTCCAATCAGTGCCGTAAGTGAAAAAATATGTATTTACATCTTTTATTTCCCAATTTGTCGCATCCCAATACCAATATCCGCTCTTTGGATCATATGTACCTTGATGTATATCTTTCCAGCCAGTTACATTCAGCCTGATATCAGCGCTACTACTTGTCCAATCAACACTGCCTAAATTCATACCTGCAGGATTTAAATATATATAATTCGGATTTACCGTAAAAGTTTCCGCGGTAGCAGTCTGCTCCTCCGCAAACGCACTTACCCCATAAACTGCTATTCCCAATATAACAAGCACTGCCATCACAATGCTGACTTTTCTTTTGAGTATTTTTCTCATTACCCTCATCATCAACTCTCCATACGATTCTACTCTTATACTATTTTCGATATATATAATTATATACTTTAGAGACTTTTCGTAAATATAAATATTTTCACATTTGTATCACTATTTTCATATCATTTCATTTTTATCTTAAAAATTTCTTTATTCAAACGGTATTTTATTCCTAATTTTGGTACTTTTTGTAGATTTTTGTCTCTCTATTTACATTCTGCCATAGCGTAAGGGGCTTTATCCCATGGGATAAATTCCCACCCTATTGCCAGCAAAAAGTAAGCAGCCTCTGGGTTCTCACCCAAAGACTGCTTACTTTTGATTATTTTAACTTTCAACTGTAACTGCTATGCCAGCTTCTTATTTTTCTCAAGAAGCTCATAGATTTTCTCAACGTCATAATCCGGCTTCATTGATAAAGCTGCCTCATAAATTGGAGCAATAACCTCCTCTTTTTCTTCCAGGTCATCCGCTATCTCTGCCACGCTCTTGTCCTTTTGCAGCTTTTTTACAATCTGAGAAATTATCTTTTGTCTTTCTCCTAATTCTCTGCCTTCATTTTTCTGTTCTTCCCACGCCTTACACATATCAATCACCTCTTCTTTCTCATCTATGTCTATATCCGTTCCTGCAAACAGGTTGATTGCCTCGACTGTCTCTCTGTCCACACTGCTAAACTTGTCATCATTATGAAGCACTTCCTGCATCTTTTCTTTATCATACGCATTCTTCAATACCTCGAAAAGCTGCCTGATTGAGGTTCTGAATCTTGTAAAGTCGGTTATCTCCCTCGGTGCCAGCAGATTAATCCTGTAATCCGGTATAAATGGCAGAAGTTCCTCGTCTACTTCACCAAACATATCTGACAGCTTCCTTGGACCATCCCATTCCTTTATTCCGAGATATACTGTTATCGTTATCACCGGTATCAGCTTATCCTCTTTCGTAAATCCCGAGAGAAATTCATCCGATGTTGCCGTATCCTTTTCCTTGCGGTGCTTTTTGGCTGTTTCCTTTACCTGATTTCCATATGCCATCACATCATAGAACATGTTTTTTACCGGGATGGCATAGTGTATATCCGACTGATTCTCTACCCCTATCAGTACGACATATGATTTGCCGGTATATTTGATGCTGGCATTTTTGAAGATGTCCCTCATCTTCTGCATCGCTATGGTCTTTTTGTCAAGCCCGAGTGCAGTCAGCACCTCTGTGGTATCCCTTTCCTTAAGGTTTTCCGGCAGGATGACCTCTCTTCCTCCATACAGTATATTGTTGCACAGGTCAGCAAACCTGGCATTGTCTGCAAAGTATTCCTTTGCCATTGAGTCCTTTGCGCTCAATCCTTCTCCTCCTGTTCTCTTGTGTGAGCAGGAAAATCTGGTGCCAATGAGGGTACAGTGGTACAGTTTACAAATTATACATGTGCTGTCCTTCTTTATGTTTTCTATATGTTTACATTATGATTATCACACTGTATACAGTTCATCTGTCTTATGACTACATTATCTGGCTTCTAACTGCCTTCTGACTGCACTTTCTGTATTCTGTCTACATACGGCATTTCAATTTTCCTGCTGTTAATGGGTAATTAAAGCATTGAAAACTTCCATGTCCTTTGTAGAATGATGCGAAGTGGTC
>ENA-OUPZ01000140-OUPZ01000140.1-human-gut-metagenome-genome-assembly--contig:-NODE-140-length-60502-cov-8.521184_pt1 | contig 60502 bp, 59 predicted proteins | sample MGYA00237941_ERZ548813 | MGnify/ENA primary metagenome ERZ548813 (study PRJEB26490, sample SAMN05194712) | human gut metagenome | biome: terrestrial biome; feature: human-associated habitat; material...
ACTCGTCTGATGTTGATACTCAGGTCTGTGCCTGCCGTAATCATTTGGTTGATTGTTTGAAAGAACATAATGATAATGTATTAAAGTGTTATACATAATTTTCTGTAAAGTACTCTCTCAGGATACGTTGCCTGTCGGGATTCGATGCGATGTCTCTCAACGGTTCCAGGTAATAGCCGATGGGCTTAGGTGTATCCTGCGTGTTCGGGAAACGTCTTTTGGCCGGTTTGATATTGTTGATGACTGGCCATACGGCCGGCATGACCGGAACCGGGGCTGAAAAGGTTGTTGTCTTTATGTTTTTGCGGATTAAAGGTTATACGAACAGGTTTGAGATAATCAGTATCAGGATGATTTTCACAATCAGGGAAAATGTCCTGAAAAAAAGACTTATGGTTGCTCCCGAAAAGAGAAGCAGCAGGATGGTGCACACGGGAACGATTCCTTTACTGTAAAGCAGGCATATTCCCACAAGCAATGCCAGTGAGGCTGCCTGTTTGCAGATGTTTTCGACAGTTTGCAGTTTCATACCTTTGATTTTTTTATAATGAATAATCCCATCGGGATATGTTTTCCCGATTTTATAGGCTCCCGAAACTTGGATTGCCTTTTTGTGCAAGGCTTGGCGAAAGAAAATACCGGAGCGAAGCGAGGATGATTTTCTTTCAGCCAACCCAGCCCCTTTTAAGGGGCCGCCTTGCGCAAAAACGAGGCAATCCAAGACCTTTGCCGCTTAAAAGCGGTAAAACGTATCTTGTCGAAAATGAAAAATGCAGACCGTTTGGCCTGCATTCCCCTTATACATTTATATTATACGTGACTCGGAACGGATCCTCTTCAATCGGCATTTTTCCTTTCCTCATCCTCTTTCCGAAAAGTGTTGAATATCTCATCCGTGATTTCTCCCGCCAATTTCAGTACCCCGTTCAAAAATTCTTCCTGCGACAGTTTTCCTTGCTCCATGCGTGCCAGTTGGATTTCCCAACCGGAAGTGAGGGAGGCTTCCGATATTCTCAATCCCTTCATGGTTTCATATACAAACATGCCTTTCGGAGTCGGGATAATGTATTTGCCTGAATAACGGATGTATTTGCGGTCCATTAACGTGCGGATGATGTGGGGACGTGTCGCCACCGTGCCCAATCCGGCATCATCCATATAACCGACCAGTTCCGCATCCGTCAGAGGAGAAACCGGCAGAGATTTACGGTGTATCAGGTTACATCCTATCACTCTTAACAATTCCCCTTCAATCAGTTCCGGCAGTTCTTCTTCCAGCCATCCCTCTTCAGCTACCAAATGGTTGCGGCCAAAAATATTCAACCATCCTCTATCCAAGATACGGTATGTCTGCATACGGAACTTGCGGGTGGAACACAACGCATCCACCGTCGTGTATTCCACCTTGCAGGGAGGCAGGGTGGTCTCAAGCATCCGTCCGACAATGAGCGCATATACCTGCATCTCTTCCCTGTTCAGGTTTTCCGGATATATTCCGGTGACAAGGATAGGCGGATGTTCTGTCGCCCGGTCTTCATCAACGGCTTTACGGGACAAGTCGGCAAGGTCAAGTCCCATGCCCTTGACGTAGGGGCGGAACTCCTTCCAGTCCGAAATCCTTTTCATTACGGACGGTAATGTGGCGAACACATCTTCCGTCAGGAAACGGCCGGAAGTGCGTGGATAAGAGATTAGTTTCTTCTCATAAAGGGTTTGCGTAATCTCCATGACTTGCACGGTAGTGAGGTTGTGATAACGGTTCGCGTCCTTCAAGAGTTCGGTCAGGTTATATAATGTCGGTGCTTCCAGTTCCTTTATCTTGCGGCTTATTGCCGTGATGCGGGCATAGCCCGTTGTCTTGCACTCTTGATAGAGGTCTTGGGCTGATTGTTTGTCAGCCGGCTCCTCCACGTGTCGCATCCGGAATATCTTGTCTTCCTTACTGATATTGACATATACGGGCCAATTGTCTGTGGCAATATGATTCTCCTTTTCGCGGTACCGGGCGCAGATGGCTGCCAAGACGGGAGTCTGTACCCTGCCAAGGGAGTTGTTGCCGAACCCGGTTGCCTTGCAGACCGCATAGCTGGCGTTCATTCCCAAGAGCCAGTCCGCCTTGTTGCGGCTGTCTGCCGCCAGATATATGTTGTCGAACAGACTACACGGGTAGAGGTTTTCCATGCCCTTGCGGATTGCCTCGTCCGTCAATGACGAGATCCACAGACGGCGGAAGGGCTGCGTGCATCCCAAATATTGGTAAAGGTAACGGAAGAGCAGTTCGCCTTCACGGGATGCGTCGGTCGCTACGATGATGGAGTCGCAGTCTGCCAATACGCCCGCTATCACTTTCAGTTGGATAACGGCATTTACGTCCGGAATCCAGCCGTTTTCAGTCTTTACGTGTTTGGGCATCAGCCGGAATGTTTCCGGGCAGAGGGGGAAATCCTTTTGCTCCACGTTTTTCACTCCATAGTTTTTCGGCATGGCCAAAGAAAGCATGTTCCCGAAAGTCCATGTCACTTTATAGCCGTTGCCGCTCATGCAGCCGTTCTCTTTTTTATGCGCACCTAACACTCTTGCTATCTCTCTGCCTACGTTGGGCTTGTCGGTCACTATTGCGATCATATTCTTTTTCCTTTTTAATGCCTCCCGCACCGCAATCGGTCACGGCGCAGGGAGGCGGTTGGACTTTTCTTATTTTATTGCATCACGTTATTTGAGGATTCTCCGGAGTGATTCCGTTGATTTCCAAAATCGGTTTTCCGTCTTTGTCAGGCACCAGTTTCAGCGTGGCGTCCATGTTCAGGTCTATGACCGGAGTCCTGAATTTCAGGGGCATTACTTCCGATTCTTTGCCTTGAAGCAGCGGTTCCATGCTGCCGCTTGCTTCCAATTGTTCCTTGCTGATACCGACGGACTCCAGGGTGTTCCAGTCGATGTCTTCCACCTTGTATAAGGCGGGATTGTTCTGATTCATATTCATACGTTTCGTGGATTGAATGTTGGGTGAAATCTGTTTTCTTTTCCGGCATGGCTTACACGGCTTGTCTTGCACTCCGTCTCTGTTCCTGCTGTTGTGGGTTCTCCGTTTGAGAGGTGCGTCGGGACGTGTTGCGGCGGATATCCGGATTTTCCTGAAAATATTGCAACTGCCCGGTATTGGCATTGACTTTCAGATAGGAACTGAACGATTTCCCGTTATTTTTCAGGTCGGATACCAGAATCGCTTTACCGTCTTGGAGGTTGGCTTTCTCTTTGGCGGTGAATACGTGCCCGTAAACTTCTGCCGGGATGCGTGGGGCTTGCTGCTCGCTGAAACCGTCTGGTGTCCGAGAGTATTGCGGGTTGCCGGTGGTCAGGTTCAATTTGACAAAGGAGGAAAACTCTTCGCCTTTGCGGTTGATCATGTTTTCCAGATAAACCGGCTGTCCTTTTCGGAGTTGTTCCTTGTCCTCGTGCGTGAGTTGCACGTTACAGATTTCCTTGGGGATATAAATCTCGCCCGTCTCCGGATTGTGCCGGGTGTAGTTCGGGCGGCCTGTCACCTTGTCGATGGTGACGAAGGCGGAGAACACCTCGTCCGTATTCCTGCGTTTCATGTCCTCCACCAGGATGGTGTGTCCCTCGCTGAGCATCTTCATCTGTGTGGGGGAAAGCTGTACGCCGCCGATGGACTGCTGGTTGAACATCTGGTCTTTAGGGAAGATGAACTCCAGCCCCCTGCGTTCCGCGCTGTATTGGAGAGTCGCGCTGAACTCCGTGTTCTTGCTGGACATCATGCCGTCCACGAATACCTGCCCGCCGTTCTTGAGGGTCTGTATCTCTTCCGGCGTAAGCTTGACACCTTTCACTTCGTCCTGCACATACACGTGTTCCTGACGTACCGCCACCAGTTCGTTGGTGATTTTGTCTATGGAGATCAGGCAGGGTTCGGTCGAGCCGCCGCGCAGGTTCAGCTCCGCCACGCGTCCCATGTTCCCGCTCTCGCGCAGGTTCTTCTTGTCCTCTTCGGTAAAGATATGCCCGAAGTAAGGACGTTCCAGTTGCGGCTCCTTTCGGATGCCGTGAATACCCAGTCCGACCTGTCCGTCCTGCATAGGTATCAGCGAGAGGCGGGCATCCATCCTTACCGTTGCCGCTCCCAAAGTCAGGGTAAGCGGTACCAGCTTGTTTGTCTTGTAGCCTCTCAACATGGAGTCCAACAACCCCTGCTGTTCGAGCGAAGCCTTGGAGACACCCATTTTTTCCAGTGATTCCCAGTCCACCATGTTCTCGTTGTAACGGTAGCGGGGAGCGTCCAGTCCCTGCTGCTGCGGTGCAGGTTGCTGTTCTCGTCCTTGCGCTGCCTGTTGCACTTCACTCGGTTGCAGGGGTTCCTGCGGTTGCGGCTGTTGTTTCTTTGCCATTGTCGTTTCTTCTTTTTGATTCGTACCTTGTTCCTCCTTCTTCTCTATAGGACGGATTTCGTAGCGTTCGAGGAACTTCTTCACTGCGTCCGTCTGTTTGCCATTTGCCAGGTCATTCAGAGCCTGTTTGTTCATCTTGTAGTCGTGGATGGTCATTCGCAGCAGACGGAAATGTGTCGGCTCTTTGAACTGGCTCCAGAAGTTCTTGATGAAATTTTCGAGGATGCTCGAATTCTTGTCGAATTTCAGGAACGAGTTCTCGTTTTGCTCGTTTGCCGGAACCGTCTTTACCTTGCCGTCCTTGCCGATTTCGCTGACCACCTGCACTCCTGCTTTCGGGTCGTTCTTGTTGTGGAGCAACATCAGTTCGTTGATTTGCTCCACCGGAACTCCGTTGCCTTTTATCTCCGGTTCTTGGAGCTGTTCAGGCTTTTGCTGATTACCTTTTTTCTTTGCCATATTCCCTTCGTTTTTGAGTTGATGGATTCGTTTGACAGTCCAAAAGTAGGAGAAGGATTTGAATAAAATACTGATTTTTAAAAAGGTGACATCACGTGTCATCGAATGTCATCAAATGTCTGGAAAGGGAAAGGATGAAAAGAAAAAAAATGAGAGAAAAATAGTAAGCGCCTAAGTAAGTACATCTTCTACAGTTCATTTTCCCTCCTTACTTTTGCTACAAAAAAATAATATCCTATGATGCAGCGACGTAAACACATGATGAGCAGAGAAAAATTTATCTCCGTTCTTTTCCGTCAGCAGCAGAGTGGTTTGTCCATTGCTGATTTTTGTGAGAATGAAGGTTATAGCCGTAGTAGATTCTATCTTTGGAAACAAAAATACGGTATAACGGAGCGGGAGTTATTGGCAGAAGCCTCCCGCTTAGGGGTTAAAGACAGCTTTGTCCCCATAGTAATCAATGGCGACACGCCATCCCCCGGTATATCTCACGAGACTCCCCTGCCATCTCCCCAGCCTAGCGTCCCCTTTCCCTTGAAAGGAAAGGACAGCTCTGAAATATCCTTGGAATTACCCAACGGATTGAAGTTGAAGTTTAAAGGGTCTTCCGGCTGTGAAGCTGCCCTGAATCTGATCTCTAAAATATATAATGCCAATGTTCTGCCTAAATGACAGCATGAGATATTTCCTATGCCCCGGTTATACGGACATGAGGAAAGGTATGTTCACTCTTTGCGGCCTTGTGCATGAGAGGATGGGAGGCGACATCAGAAGTGGGGACGTATTCATTTTCTACAACCGTTTCCGGACCAAGATAAAATTGCTCCATGCCGAACCGGGCGGTCTGGTCCTTTACGAGAAACTGCTTGAAGAAGGCACCTTCAAGATACCCGCCTATGATCCTGCCACCCGTTCTTACCCCATGACCTGGAGTGACCTGGTCGTTATGGTGGAAGGCATCAATGAAGATGTCAGCAAAGGCAGGCAAAGACGGCTTTCCAATTTGAAAAAGCATTGGTAAACAGTTGTAAACAAACAGCTTGAAGGCTTGTTTTTCTTATAGCTTTTCGCTATCTTTATATCATCAAAAAAGGATATTGAATGGCAAAAGAAGATGCAACCGGACAAGCTGTGGAATCCTCAATGGAACAACTGCTGGATATCAACCGTAAACAGAGTGAGATCATCTCGGCCCAGGCAAGGACCATAGAAGAGCTCCGGGGTACGATAGTTGAGCTGAACGCCTCCCTGGCATGGCTGAAGAGGAAGGTGTTCGGAAAGATGAGTGAGAAATGCAAGCCTGTCGATAACGGAGACCCGAAGCTCCCTTTTGACTATGGCGACCTGGAACAGATAGAGGCGGAAATCGAAGAGGCCCGGAGCAGGGCGGCTGAACAGATTACCGTCCCCAAGTCCCGGGCCGCCAATAAAACGCCACGCCGTAACCGGGTCGTCATGAATAACCTTCCGGTTGTAACAGTCGTCATCGAACCGGAGAATGTCGATTTAAGCAGATACGTCAAGATAGGCGAGGAACATACCAGGACCCTTGAGATGAAACCCGGCTACCTCTATGTGAAAGACACGGTACGTCCCACATATGCCCTGAAAAATGAAATGGAGGCCGTTGACAACGGAGAAAAGGCTGTAATAACCGCTCCCATGCCACTGATGCCCATATATAAAGGCATGCCCGGGGCTTCCATGCTCGCTGAGGTCCTTTTACAGAAGTACGAATATCATGTCCCGTTCTACCGACAAGTGAAACAGCTGGAACATCTGGGTGTGAAACCAGGACCCTTGAGATGAAACCCGGCTACCTCTATGTGAAAGACACGGTACGTCCCACATATGCCCTGAAAAATGAAATGGAGGCCGTTGACAACGGAGAAAAGGCTGTAATAACCGCTCCCATGCCACTGATGCCCATATATAAAGGCATGCCCGGGGCTTCCATGCTCGCTGAGGTCCTTTTACAGAAGTACGAATATCATGTCCCGTTCTACCGACAAGTGAAACAGCTGGAACATCTGGGTGTGAAACTGTCCAGAAACACATTGGACGGCTGGTTCAGACCGGTCTGCGAACTTCTCAGACCACTTTATCTGGAACTCAGGAAGAAAGTACTGGCCGCAGATTACCTCCAGGTTGACGAGACCACGCTTCCGGTTATAAACCATGAGAGGCATAAAGCCGCAAAAGAATACATCTGGATAGTCCGAGCGGCTGTGCCGCGTCTGCTCTTCTTCCATTACGACAACGGATCGCGTTCACAAAAAGTTGCGGTCAGGCTTTTGAAAAACTTCAAAGGATATCTCCAAAGTGACGGCCATCCTATTTATGACGCCTTTGAGGATAGAGAGGACGTGTGCCTGTGTGGCTGTCTCGCACATATCCGCAGGCATATAGAGCTGTGCAAGGAAGAAAATCCGGAATATGCCATGCAGGGACTCAAATTTATCCAGGATATGTATAATGTGGAATACATGGCGGATAAACAGGAACTCCCGTATGAAAAACGTGCTGAATTACGTCAACGTCTATCCGAGCCGATACTTGACAGCTTTGAACTTTGGCTTAAAAACACATACCCTAAAGTTCTAAAACGAAGTCTTATAGGGAAAGCCATAGCCTATGCCTACTCCCTGCTGCCAAGAATGAAACCGTATCTCCATGACGGAAGAATCTTTATAGACAACAACCGCTGTGAGAATGCCCTGAGGCCACTGGTCATATCAAGAAAGAACATGCTGTTCTGCGGAAATCACGAAGCTGCTGAGAATACGGCTATAATCTGCTCCTTGCTTGGCTCATGTAAGGAACGTGGTGTCAACCCCAGAGAGTGGCTGAATGATGTGATCAGTAAACTCCCCTATTATCTGGCACCCAAATCAGACAGAGACCTGAAGGAACTGCTACCGGATGTATGGAGAAAATAATCGGGACAGTTCCGGGAAAATGCAGGAAAAAACGGGAAAAAGCGAGATTGACACTCAATAACAACCCTGAGATAAGTTGGCATATGAAAAAATCGAGACGCACTTACAATGGAGTGCACCTCAATAAAAAATCGAATACACAAGATGTAGTTGAGCAGTCGCTTACGAAAAATACAAGTTCCGGCGAAAAAAGAAAAGTCGATTCCAAAGGTACGGAACCGGCAGATAGATGCAGATGATATACGCAAACAGCTATGCAGAACAGAGGGAACTGAAGCCCCCGTTTTTTCATGGGATACGGAATATTCCGTAAACAGATTGTTTCAAGATACTTGATGTGTGATGGGGATGGTTATGGATTCCCGGCAAAGGAATGGCTCTCCTGCCGCATATTCCATGTTCGTTATATGCAACGTCTATGCGTCACGTCGGTCACAGTTAGCCCCTATAATCTTCCTTCAAATCAAACCCGTTGTCCGGGTGTTTGTTTTCATAAGTATTTTCAGCGACGTCAGTCGCAAGGAAAATACTTATGGAAAGCGAAGCTGGAACACCCGCGACAATACGGGCTTGATTTACCTTTGATTATAGGGGAAACTGTGTAATGGATATCATCGAATCTTGTGCCGATGTAGAATAAAATCATGTTGAGGAATGCGAAGAACGTAGCCATCATGGGGGCTTTCTCCCAATGGAAACTATAATCAAAGTTCGTTTCCATACAATTATAACACATTGTATTTTAATAGTTTCGGACAAATTGAAAGAACCTTTCGGACAAAATGAAAGTCCTCTTTCTTTTTTTCATCCTTTACTTTCGCCTTAACCTTTTATTTTTGTCAGACGATAATGAGTGCCCTCCGACACAATTCATTCAATAAATACAAGGAATAATATGAAAAGCCAAGCTACATCAACCACCGGCATCCGGAAACGAAGCACAAGGGGCACTGTCCTCTTTCTCCTGTCGTGCCTTTTCCTTCTTCCAGCTTGCCAACATCAAAAAAATGAAGGGACTATGACTCCGAAAGGACAGATGGAGAAAGCTATCGGGCAAACCTCCGCTTCTGAAACAAACGTGAGAACATTTAAAGGCTACATTGTCGACATCGAAGAGGAGTGTGTCTATCCGGGAGAGATCAGACTTTCGGGCGATGTGATTGATACCATCGTGCGTCTGGAACATGTGCCTGACGGGGCTTTGTATTACTTGCCGGGGTTCACCGATGCACATATACACATCGAAAGTTCCATGATGATTCCGGAGAATTTTGCCAAAGTTGCCGTGAGTCATGGGGTGGTTAATGCCGTTTGCGACCCTCATGAGATAGCCAATGTCCTCGGTGTCGAAGGTATAGACTTCATGATTGAGAACGCCCGGAACTCGCGGTTCAATTTCTATTTCGGAGTGCCGTCGTGCGTGCCTTCCTCCCACCTCGAAACTGCCGGTGCTACCATTGACGCGGCAATGACCCGAGAGCTTATCCGCCGTGACGACCTCTACTTCCTGGGCGAAATGATGAACTATCCGGGAGTGATTCATCAGGACAGGGAAGTGATGGAGAAGATTGAGGCAGCCAGGCAAGCCAACAAGAAGATTGACGGACATGCGCCCGGCGTGAAGGGCGAGGAACTTGCCAAGTATGCGGCAGCAGGCATATCCACCGACCATGAATGCTCCACGCTGAACGAGGCTCGGGAAAGGATAGCCCAAGGAATGAAAGTCATTGTGAGGGAAGGAAGTGCCGCACGCAATTTCGATGCGCTTGCATCCATCATCGGGCAGGCACCGGAGCACACGATGCTTTGTTCGGATGACAAGCACCCTGACGATTTGCTGAAAGGACATATCGATGAATTGGTCCGGCGAGGGGTAGCCAAGGGGATTCCGGTGTGGAAGATGCTGAAGGCGGCCTGCCTCACTCCCGTCAGACATTACGGCCTGCCTTCGGGAATGATGAGGAAGGGGGACAAGGCAACCTTCATCGCTGTAAACAATCTGGAGGACTTCAGGGTAATGGCTACCGTTATCGGGGGACGGATGGTGTATGAACAGGCAGCAGGGACAGACTGCGATGCCTTGGCCATGGAGAAGAATCCGGTGCGGCTGCTCAACAACTTCCGGGCGGAAGCGATTACGGAAAAGGACATAACCGTGGACACCTCCCAGGGAGGAATGGCGAATGTTATTGTAGCGCAAGACGGAGAGTTGCTCACGCAGAGAGAGAGGATTGAGGTAGAGAGGCTTTCCGACCCGGACATACAGAAGATTGTGGCATACAATCGCTACGGGAACGGTACGCCCAAGGTGGGATTCATCAAGGGATTCCGGCTGAAGGAAGGGGCTTTTGGCGCGACGGTGGCGCACGACAGCCACAACATCATGGCCGTGGGAGCTTCGGATGCCGACCTGGTGAGGGTCATCAACACCCTGATAGAGGCAAAAGGCGGAGTGGGAGTAAGCAACAACGGCACAACGGACATTCTGCCGCTGCCCATAGCCGGACTGATGTCCACACTGACGGCCGAAGAAATCTCCGAGAAATACCAGGCGCTGGATGACCAGGTGAAGGCGTTGGGATGTCCGCTGAAAGCTCCGTTCATCACGCTGTCGTTCATGGCGCTGCCGGTCATTCCGGAATTGAAGCTCACGGACAGGGGGCTTGTGGATGTCAATGCATTCAACTTTACAGAAGTGATAGAATAAAACCCAAAGAACAGTTATGAAAAACCAAGCTACATCAACCACCGGCATCCGGGAACGAAGCACAAGGAGCACTGCCCTCTTTCTCCTGTCGTGCCTTTTGCTTTTTTCTTCTTGCCAACATCCAAAAAATGAAGAGACTATGACTCAAAAAGAACTGATGAAAAAAGCCATCGAGCTTTCCGTAGAAAACGTAGAGAATGGCGGAGGACCCTTCGGAGCCGTCATTGCCAGGGAAGGAAAAATCATCGCTACCGGAGTGAACCGCGTTACCGCCAACCACGACCCCACGGCTCATGCCGAAGTGAGTGCCATACGTGCCGCCTGCCAGGCATTGGGTACCTTCGACCTGAGCGGATGCGAAATCTACACCTCCTGCGAACCCTGCCCCATGTGTCTGGGTGCCATCTACTGGGCGCACCTCGACAAAATGTATTATGGCAACGACAAGCACGATGCCGCACGTATAGGGTTCGATGACTCCTTCATCTATGACGAGCTGACACTGCCATACACCGAGCGACGCCTCGTTGCCACGCCCCTGTTGGGAGAGGAGGCTGAGGAAGCCTTCAGAATGTGGGAGGAAAAGACGGACAAGATAGCCTATTGACCCCCCAAAAGCATAAGTGGATATGAAACAGAAAGAGAGCAAGGAAAAATTCCCGCTATCGGACGAGCAGATGCTCATCATGCAGCTCGTCCTCTGTGTGGCGGCATTAATCGTAGCCATTTTCACTCTTATATTGCTACTGTAGTTGTAAAAAAGAGATAATCATATAAATGTATTACATAAAAAACAATATCCGACATGAAATGTACCAAGAACTTATGGACAAAGCTGGCCGCATGCCTTTTCGTTGCCGCACTGGCCACAGCATGCGGTAACGATGACGAAAAACCTGTGGAAGGCCTTACCGTCGATGACTTCAAAGTGGCACAAAGCGACTTCACCGCCCCTACAATGAGGGGCACGATGATGATAGACTTCAGCATGGCACGCCACGACAGGACACCAGCCAAGGAGGAGTTTGCCTTCACTTCGTTTCGACTGTCGGGCGACAACTTGAGTGACCTGGCACGTACCTTCCGGATTGAAGAGTTGCACCTGAATGGGGAGAGTTGCCGGCTGGAAGTGTCCTACAACTATGCGGGAAGCCGTGCCGACGTCAGCGCCGACTTGGCCTATAAGGGAGAGGTGGTGACCACCCTCACGCTGAAGTGTACGGACGGCATACTCGTCGAGACGCCGCTCGTCTGCCCGTCGCTCCGGTCCGAAGTCAGCTTCCGGCAGAAGGTGGAGAAAGACTACATACCGAAAGGCACCCTGCTGACCGACATCGTGGTGCGCGATAACCGGACGGGTGTCAGCACCTCAGCGGGCGAAAGCGACGGAAACTTCATCGCCCTCGGCAGTTCGTTCCAGTTCACGGTCGAGGAGCGGCAGGCAGGCAAGGCCAGCATCCCCCTGACCTACATCCTGACGACGGAGAACCAACGCTTCGAGATGGACAGCGAAGTGACCGTGTGGGACACTTACGTGCTAGACGAGACATGCATCGCGAAGGACGACCCTGAACATCCCGACACCTTCCCCGTGGACGAAGCACTGGACTACTTCGGCATCACGCCCGACCCGGAGAAGCTATTCTATGATGATTTCCCCACATTCTATTTCGCTACCACAGGTATCATCCGCCAAGAAGGGATACCCGACGGTTTCTACGCCGGAGGCGGATACACCCTTGATGGGATTACCCCCCTCAGCTATGACTTTAAGATAGGTCCGATGGAGGAACTGGAAGCGGGAAGCTACCACGTGGTGGCCCACTTCGCCAAACCGGGAATGCCTAAAAAGCGGGTAAACATCGTTGTTCCGATAAAGGTGCTGAATGGGCATGAGAACAACTGAAAAGAGAATAAGATGAACAATCCTAATATAAGAATAAAGACATGAAGATTTTCAAGCTACGCCGGACAGCACTGCTGTGGCTGCCGACACTGATACTGGCCAGCATCCTGAGCTTCGCCTCGTGCGGAGATGACGTGACCAACAACAACTACTACATCCAGGAGCCCGAAGTTCCCCCCACCGAAGAAGAGCCGCAGCCCTCGTACCCCGAGGGCGAATGGGTGGAGCGCGTGTATAGCCTCTGTGAATATGGTTTCTCCATGCATCAACCTACGCTCTATCCCGCCTGGCTGCTGCAGGCCGAAGGCGTGAAGCGCTACTATGCCGACAGCCCCTTTGCGCAGGAGTACATCACCGACGACCTGCTGATGACCCTGCGCAACCCCGGAGCCGGCACCCGTATCACCCTGCGCATGGAGGCCTCGGACATCTGCCACGCCTGGGAAGATAGCTACACCGTACCCCAAGACCTGACGGGCGAGACGCTGGCACTGCAGATACCCGTGGACTGGGACTACAACGTCCTGCTGGCTTGGCACACCGACCGCTTGGTGAAGTTGAAATGGACCCTGCTGTTGGACGGGCAGGAGGTGGACAGGCACACGGAGCAATTCAACTGCCGCAGCCTGCGTTGCTATACCTATAGATACTATTACGACAAATCCATCCCGGAGTTCGATGATGTCATCAACCTGCTGAAAGAAACCGGTTTCGGTAGCTACTCCATAGAGGAAGACGATAAGTATCTGTGTATATATAGCGACGGATTCCTCATGGGATACATCGACGAACAATCGCCCCTCATCGACCGGCTGAAGGACTCCGTGATACGCGACGGAATCGTGTCCTACTTGACCGGCCTCTTTTCACCCACGTTCGAGGAGAGGGTGGAGTGCACCGCCAAAGCCTTCTGCTACCTGCTGCTGAAGCACCGAGTGGCCTACAGCGCACGCCACTCCGACGAGAGACAATACTTGCGCACCATCGACGAACTGTTTGCCAACCACCAGGGCTACTGCGTGGAGTATGCCATGGCCTTCGCCTCGTGGTGCATGAACCTGGGAGTGTCCTGCATGTTGGTTGCCGTACCTGAACACCTGAGCACCAACGTCTATAACGGCGACCAGATATGTGCGGTGGACATGACCTACTGCGGCAGCTGGTACACCTACCTTCCCCCCTTCTCCAATCCGATCACGGACCAAGACCGGAAAGACTTCCTCTGGCTCTACAGCGAGATAATGAACGCCTCCAACCTCGACTACGAGGAAATATACCTTCCTGACATGCAGGCAGGCGATGCGCGATACCACTCGTTCGACCCCGCACCGCTGCGCCCCTTCCTGCCCTCGTTCAACATCGGCGAGCGTTATGCTGCCACACGAGCGGCAGCCCCTATCAAGTCCATCAAGCCTGTGAAGTCCGAGCTGTGGAAAAAGGCGATAAAGGGGGAATTGATCGGAGTTTCAGCCCGGACAACCATCCCGTAGAACCCATAAACCGAACGAAGAACATGAAAACGAAAGAAACCATACTGAATGATGCACAGCGATGTTTGATGTGCCATCTGCCCGCCTGTGACCGGGCATGCCCCACAGGGACAGAACCTTCCGGCATCATCCAGTCCCTGCATCTGGAGAACGAAGAAGGTGCCCGGCGGCAAGCCGCGGCACGTACGCAATGCCTGACGTGCGAAGTGCCGCGCTGCGAACAGGCATGCGCCCGGAAGCACACGGACCACGCCCTGCACATCCGGGAAATCTGCCGCACACTGGTTGCGGAAGCCTCCCACAGTTGCACACTGCGCACGGTGGACGAACTCCCTGCCCAAACTCCTGACCTGGCACTGAGTTTCTGTGGTGTGCGGTGTCAGAACCCCTTCTTTCTCGCCTCCTCGCCCGTAGCCTCCTCCTTCGACATGTGCCGAAGGGCTTTCGATGCCGGCTGGGCGGGCATCTCCTACAAGACCATCAGTTTCTACCACAGCCGCGAAGTATCTCCCCGGTTCGATAGTCTGCCCGCCTCGCGTCCCGCCACCTTCGGCGGGTTCAAGAATCTGGAACAACTCTCGCCCCGCCCGGCCGAAGAGAACTTCGACATCCTCAGCCGCTTGAAAGCGGAATACCCGGAAAAAGTAATCATTGCCTCCATCATGGGGCAGACCGAAGAGGAATGGACTCGTCTGGCACGCATGGCCGAAGAAGCAGGAGCAGACTTGATAGAGTGTAACTTCTCCTGTCCGCAGATGGTTAGGCAGGGATTGGGAAGCGACATCGGGCAAGACCCCGAACTGATAGCCCTCTACACCCGTGCCACACGCCAGGGCAGCCGGTTGCCCGTTATCGCCAAAATGACACCCAACATAGGCAACATGGAACCGCCCGCTATAGCCGCCATAGCCAACGGAGCCGATGCGCTGGCAGCTATCAATACGATAAAAAGCATCACACGCATCCATACCGGCAACTTCTCCTCCTATCCTGACATTGCAGGACGCTCTGCCGTGGGCGGCTATTCGGGCCGCGCTGTCAAGCCCATCGCCCTGCGCTTCGTCCGCGACCTGGCGGCCTATCCGCCTCTGGCAGGCGTACCTTTGTTCGGCATTGGAGGCATCACCACCTGGCGCGATGCGCTGGACTTCCTGCTGCTGGGATGTACCGCCGTACAAGTGTGCACCGCCGTCATGGAGTACGGCTACCGCATCATCCACCACCTCACGGAAGGACTCTCCACCTACATGCAACAGCAGGGCTACCGTTCCGTGGACGAACTGCGCGGTCTTGCCCTGCCCCACATCGTACCCCCTGAGCAACTGGATCGCAACCGCCGGCTGCACGCTGTCATCCACCGCCGCCACTGCATCGGTTGCGGGCGGTGCCACCTCTCTTGCCAGGACGGCGGACATCAAGCCATCCGCTTAGAGGGACTACGCCCGGAAGTGGACAAGTCACGTTGTGTAGGCTGCGGGCTATGCACGCTGGTGTGCCCCACAGGAGCATGCCGGCTGGAAGAAGAAACTTCCGTCGAAGCCGACACTCGCAGCAGAAAACCCATCAGCGGACTCAGAAAAATACCGCACATCTGACACCGGACTCCTGCCATGACTGTCTCCACCACCGCCGCCAACGGTGTCAGTGACGGAAAGGCAGAGGAATTGATAGAATTTTTATAAATATTCTCAGCCAACGCGCAGAGACCTGGATTATTTTACGTAAATTCGCATTGTTTTTAACAATAGAATTCTGTTTATGAAGCATATTCGTTCGTTGTTGTTGTTCTTGCTGCTGTCCGTGCACCTCTTTTCAGGACCGCTGTGTGCCGCTGACACTCCTGTCCCCGACAGCCTGTTGAACGCGGCATACATACAGCGCATCTACCTCCGTCAGCCCGACCGTGCCCTGCAATTGCTGGATATCGCCGACAGCCGCCGTCTGCCGGGGCTGGAACCTTTTTGGACAGACATGCTGCGTGCCATGTGCTACGAGATAAAGAACGAGAGCCGTTTGAAAGAAAAATACGCACGCCGGGCACTCGAAGCCGACTCCGTGAGGCTCGTGCCTCGTCGCAAGCTACTCATGACCGCCTCGCTGGTGGACGCGCTCGAAGACCAAAGCAAGTTTGAAGAAGCCATTCCCCTCTGCCTCGACGCTGTGGAGCAGGCACGCCGCGCGGGCAGCATCGCCGAGGAAGGGAAGATGTACCTCATCATGGGGCGCATCTACGCAGGCATGAACCGTTTGGAAGAGTCACTCGAAGCCTTCGGGAGCGGCATCTTCCTGATGGAAAGTTCGGAGGACCCGCGCGTCATGGCACAGCTCTCCACCACCTACGGCGAACTGATGACGGTGCTCGACGACCACGGACGCATAGACGATGCCATCGCCACGGGGCGCAAGCGTGCCACGCTGATAGACCGCCTGGCGGAGAAGTCCGGTCCCCCGCCGGGATTCGTCGACCGTCAGCGGGGCTACTGCTACTCCAAGATGGCCTGTTTCCTCCTGAAAGCGGGTCAGGAGGCCGAGGCGGAAGAGTATTGCCGCCGCTTCCTTGACACTGAGTTTGCCGCCGACACATACCAGCGCCGCGAGATTATCCCCTACATGTTGCAGGCAGGGCACTATCGCGAGGCGTTGCAGCTGAACGATGCCGCCTTCGCCCGCTGGAGCGGTGACAGCATCAGCCACAGCTACCTGATTCTGCTGGAACGCTATGCGCAGGTCTATCGGGGGCTGCACCGTTTTGACCTTGCCGACAACTTCCAGCGGCGCATCAGCACGTTGCAAGACAGCCTCTACACCCGCGAACAGGAGAGCCGTGCCCAGGAATATGCCGCCGTGTTCCGTCTGAACGAAAAGGAATTGCAACTGGCCGAGGCACGCCTGCAAACGCAACGGCGCAACTACCTGTTGGGCAGTTCGAGCATTGTGCTGGTGCTGATGACGGTGCTCATCGCAACCATCGGCCACAACCTGAACAAGACACGTAAGCGCAACCGCATCGCCGTGAAGCAGATAGACGAACTGCTGGAGCAGCGTGAGAAACTCCGTTTAGCCTACGACAGGCTGGAGGCTCTCAACGCCGCCGAGCCTGCTGCCCCCGCTCCCGAGGCACCGCTCTGCGAGGCGAACGTTTCCGCTCCCGAGGCATCGCCCTGCGGAGTGGACAAAACGACGGAGGCCTCCGCCTCATCTGTGGAGTATGCTCTTTTCATGCGTATGGAGCACCGCCTCCTGGAGCAGAAGCTCTTCTTGCAGCCTAAGTTCGGGCGCAACGAACTGATACAGATGTCCGGCATCAACAAGAACGACCTGCCGCGCCTGCTGAAACTGTATGGCGAAGCCAGCAACGTGAACGACTACCTGAACCGCCTGCGGGTGGAGTATGCCGTGAAGCTGATGAAGGAAAAGCCTTCGCTTTCCATCAACGGAGTGGCGCAGGAGGCGAACTTCAACAGCCACGTTACCTTTTACCGCGCTTTCTACAAGACGTTCGGACTCTCGCCGACGCAGTACATCAAGGCGTACGAAGAGTAACTTGTTTCTTTTAATAGCGTCAGTTCGGTATAAGTATATTTTCTCTCATTAACTTCACTCAAAACCTCTTTTCATTCTGACATTCAGAGGATCGAAGCGACGAAGAATTTTTCTCTTATCAAGAAGAGATAGGTTCTTCGTCGCTTCGTTCCTCGTGCCGGTACTGATAGCCGTGCTCATCGTAACCATCGGCCACAACTGCATTCCCGTCGTTTGACAGCGATATATTCAATCAGCTTTAAAGTATTGTATTCCATCTGCTTCGGACAAAATGAAAGAACCTTTCGGACAAAATGAAAGTCCTGCAAAGTCCGTTTCTTTCCCTTTCCGGCTTCAAATATCTAAGTTTGCAAAGCAAAAGGGCGGCCGGTTGCCGGCTGCCTGCTGTTTATTTAAAAAATCTATATTTAGTATTACGGAAATGGAAACATTTTTACTGTTTGGTTTCAATGCCTATGCGTGGATTACGATTCTTACGATTCTGACCATGTTCACCGTTCTGGCATTTACGAAGTTGCCTGCCGATTTGGTGTTTATGGGAGGTATGACTGTTTTATTCGTTACGGGTGTGCTCTCACCCCAAGAGGCACTGGCGGGATTTAGTTCGGAGTCGGTGGTGACCATAGGCGTGCTGTTTGTGGTGATAGCCGGAATGACGCACACCGGGGTGATACAATGGATAGCGCGTTACGTGCTGGGCGTCCCCTCTTCCTATCCCCGCGCCATTGTGCGTCTTATGCTGCCGGTGGCGGCACTCAGTTCGTTCCTTAGTAACACGTCGGTGGTGGCATTGTTCCTCAACGTGGTGAAGCTGTGGGGCAAGAAGATGGGCATTGCTCCCTCGCGCCTGCTCATTCCGCTGAGCTACGCTTCGGGGCTGGGTGGCATCTGCACCATCATCGGCACGCCGCCCAACCTTATCATCTCCGGCTTTTATGCGAAAGATACCGGCGTGGCCATGAACTTCTTCATCACCACTCTGCCCGGACTCTTCTGCTTGGCGGTGGGCGTGCTTTCCGTCCTGGCGCTGCGCCGCCTGCTGCCCGACCGCAAATCGGCCGACGAGAACTTTGAGTCCACTTCCGACTATACGGTGGAACTGCTTGTGCCCGCCGATTGCCCGGTCATCGGGCAGACCGTTGCCGAGGCATCGTTGCTGAACGTGAAGGGCGGCAGCCTGATTGAAATCGTGCGTTTCGACAAGGAAATCATCAGCCCCGTGCCCGACGATGAATACATCATGGGCGGCGACCGCCTGATTTATTCGGGCCAGATAGACGAGATTCTGGACCTGAAGCGCACCCACCACCTGGTGAACGCCACCCATAGCGTCTTCACCTATTCGGAGATAGAAAAGGGGCGCAAGCTGCGCACGGCTTCCGTGGGGGCAGGCTGCCCGCTGATAGGTACCCGCATGTCCGAGACCGACTTTGAACAGCAGAATAATCTGGTGCTGGTGGCGGTGTCGCGCATGGGCGAACGCATCAATGCCGGTCCCCGCGACATTAAGCTGGCGATGAGCGACGTGCTGCTCTTCGAGTGTCCTTCCTCCTTCAAACCGGAGAAGCTGCCTTACGGCAACTCCCTGCGTTTTTTCAGTTCCGAAGAGATTCCCAACATCGGGCGCGGAACGGTCGTTTCATCGTTCATCATGATAGCCATGATACTGCTCTCCACGTTCAACGTTCTCCCCTTGTTGCACTCCTGCTTCCTGGCGGCTTTCGCCATGATTATCACCCGCTGCTGCTCTATCGAGCAGGCACGCAACAGCATCAACTGGAATGTGCTGATGATTTTCGCCGGGTCGGTCTGCTTAGGCACTGCCATCGAGAAGAGCGGCATAGCCACGGGCATGGCAAACGGGCTGCTTGAACTTTGCGGTGCCAATCCGTTGTTAGTGCTGGCGTGCATCTGCTTGCTGGGCACCTTCATCACCGAGTTCATCAGCAACACGGCCTGTGCCGCCATGTTCTATCCCATTGCCTATCATGCCGCGCTTACTTTAGGGGTGAACCCGCTCACCTTCTGTGTGGCGCTGATGCTTGCCGTATCCTCCAGCTTCGCCACGCCCATCGGGTCACCCACCCACATGCTGGTCTATGGTGTGGGCGGTTACCGCTTCACCGACTTCTTTAAGATAGGCATTCTGATGAATTTCATCATACTGGCCGCCAACATCTTCATTGTGACACGGCTTTTCCCCTTGTAGGAGGACGGAAAATCATCCCGTTAGTTTGAAAACAAATGAACTAAAAAATTCAATAACTTAATAACTCAAAAACTCAAGAAAATATGACACTTGAAATCAAAATTGAAAACGATTCTTACACCGCTATTCTCGACGGACGGCTCGATACCGTTGCCTCCGCTCAGTTCTCTAAAGACATGCAACCTCTGCTGGACAACGCCGACAAGGAAATCAAGCTCGACTGCTCGCGCCTGGAGTACATCAGCAGCACAGGCCTGCGCCTCTTCCTGATGTTGCGCAAAGCCGTGGACCAGAAGGGAGGAAGCCTGATTGTCTATCACATCAACGACGAGCTTCGGAAGATTTTCACCATCACCGGGTTCTTCCCCCTGTTCGACATCCGTTCATAAGCCATGAAGAACAAACTTTTCCGCCAGCAGGCCACCGACCGCATCACTTCGCCCGAGAAGGTGAACGACTACGTGCGCATCATGCGGTCCTCGCTCTACGTCCTGCTTGCCGCCCTGCTTTCGGTGGTGGTGGCGGTGGGGCTGTGGATGGGGCAAGGCACCGTGAACGACTTCGTGAAGCTTTCCGGCGTGGTGTTCCCCCACCAGGGCTTCATCAACATCTCCGCTTCGCACGACGGTATGGTGACGGAGGTCTGTGCCCACCGCGGGCAGTTCGTGCGCGAGGGCGAAAAGCTGTTCCGCTTCTTCCGCGAGGGGACGTTCGGTTACGTTACCACTTCCCGTTCGGGCATTCTCCTTTCGGTCAAGGGAGAGAACGAGTCTTTTAACGCCTTCGAGTCCTGCGCCAGCCTTTTCCCGCAAGAAGAGGCAGAGAGGCAGATGCGCGAAGTGACGGCCTTTGTCACCTTCAAGGACTTGCGCAAGCTGAAGACAGGCATGGAGGTGCAGGTGTCGCCCGCCGACCTTTCGCGCGAGGAGTACGGATACATGACGGGACGTATCATCGACATCGGCGCCTACCCCGTGGGGCGCGAAGAGATGGTGAAGCACTTCCGTTCCGAAGAGCTTGCCAATGCCGTCTTCCCCGAAGAGGCGGCATTCGAGGTAAAGATTCTGCTGGATGAGGATGCCTCCCGTCCGGGGCAGATACGCTGGTCGCACAAGGCATCGGCGCAGACCGACATCTGCATCGGCACGTTCTGCCACATACAGGTGCTCACCCGCCAGCGCCCCGTCATGGAGTTGATATTTAAGAAAGGGAAATAACGGAGGAGGATGCCTATGTGGGGAAAGAAGAAGAGAGTGCCTGTCATCATACAAATGGAGGCGGTGGAATGCGGAGCCGCCTCGTTGGGGATGATACTTGCCTATTACGGTTGCTGGCTGCCACCGGAACAGTTGCGCAAGGAGTGCGGCGTGTCGCGCGACGGCTGCAACGCCCGCCAGCTGCTGCTTGCCGCACGCGACCACGGCCTGCAGGCACAAGGCATGCGTGCCGACCCGGAAGACCTGCCCGAACTGGCGCCCGCCATCCTTTACTGGGAGATGAACCACTTTCTCGTGTTCACCGGCATGAGGGGCAACAAGATATTTCTGAACGACCCGGCACGCGGGCGGGTGACGGTGAGCCGCGAGGAGTTCGACAAAGCTTTCTCGGGCATCGTCCTGACCTTCTCCAAGGGGCCGGACTTCAAGCCGCAGGGGGCGCCCGCGTCGGTGCTTCGATTTGCCGGCACCCGCCTGAGGAATGCCTGGGGGGCACTGCTCTTCACGCTGATTATGGGTGTGCTGACGGCTGCCATCGGGCTGGTCACCCCGCTCTTCTCACAGGTGTTCATGGATTACATCCTTTCCGGCAGCAATCCCGAGTGGAAGATGCCGTTCATCGGCGTCATGGTGGCAGTCACCCTCTTCAACCTCCTTGTGCTTGCCCTGCAGGACATTTACCGCCGCCGCTACCACTACGGCATGGCGATGGATGCCAACCTGCGCTACTTCTGGCATGTGCTCCACCTGCCGCTCGACTTCTTCAGTCAACGTTACGTGGGCGACCTCATCTTCCGCCAGTCCACCAACGAAAACATCACCGACACGTTGGTGGAAAAGCTGGGACCCCTCTGCGTACACATCGCCCTGCTGTTCGTCTATTTAGGCTTCATGTTGCGCTACAACGTGGGGCTGGCGTGTATCGGGCTGGGTGCCGTGGTGCTCAACATGCTGGTGGTGCGCTACGTGTCGGCAAGGCGTGTGGAGCTGAGCCGCACCACGGAGCGTGACACCGGCAAGTTCTACGGCGTCACCATGTCCTGCCTCGACAATATGGAGACCATCAAGGCGGCGGGTGCCGAACGGGGCTTCTTCGAGCACTGGGCGGGACACTTCACCTGCATGCACAACTCCCGTGTCAACGCCGACCGCTTCTCCATGCTGATGAGTGTGCTGCCCGCCCTGCTGGCGCAGTTCACCAACAGCCTGGTGCTGATATTGGGCGTTTACCTGATACTGGGCGGAGCGTTCTCCATCGGTATGCTGATGGCGTTCCAGGGATTCATGGGCGCGTTCATGGCGCCGGTGAACAGGCTGATGAACGCCGCCGAGACCCTGATAGAGGTGCGCACGCAGATGGAGCGCGTGGAGGATGTGTTCCGTTACGCCACGGACGACGCCACCGCCGACCCGCCTCCGGGCGAGATGCCGCAGGCAGGCGAAGAGAAGCTGGGCGGCGCACTGGAGCTGCGGCACGTCACCTTCGGCTACAGCAAGCACACCGCCCCGCAGGTGAAAGACTTCTCGCTCAGCCTGAAGCCCGGACAGAGCGTAGCCCTGGTGGGCGCATCGGGTTGCGGCAAGAGCACCGTAGGCAAGCTGATTTCGGGGCTTTACCGTCCGTGGGAGGGCGAAATACTCTTCGACGGGCAGCCCATGCAGGAGATAGACCGCCGCAAGTTCACCTCGTCGGTGGTGGTGATAGACCAGAACGTGGTGCTCTTCGACGACACCCTGACTGCCAACATCAAGATGTGGGACAACTCCATCGAAGACTTCACCATGATACTTGCCTGCCGTGACGCACAGATACGCGAGGAAATCATCAGCCGCCCCGGAGGCTTCAACGCCCGCCTGGTGAAGGGAGGGCAGAATTTCTCGGGCGGGGAGCGGCAGCGCATAGAGATAGCCACCGCCCTGGCCCGCGAGCCGGTGATACTCATCATGGACGAGGCCACCAGCGCCCTCGACTCCGACACCGAGAAGCGCATCATGGATGCCATCAAGCAGAGCGGAGCCACCCTTGTCATCATAGCCCACCGCCTGAGCACCATACGCGACTGCGACGAGATTGTCGTCATGGACCGCGGCGCCACCGTGGAGCGCGGCACCCACGAGAGCCTGCTGGCACGGCAGGGCATCTACAGCGAACTGATGAAGAACAACTGATGATATGGAGTTACACACACACATATATATAGGATATAAGAACCATGCTATTCAAGAGCCAGATAGAGAAACGCGAGGAGCAGGAGCAAGCCCGGCTGCTGGAAGCCCTGGAGCGGCTGACCACCGCCATCGGGGCGCACATGCGTGTCCGCCGCAAGCGTCATTCCGACGGCGATGCCCTGAAGGACATCCTCCATGCCTTGGGCGTGGAGGAGTACACCCTTGACGAGGACGGCTTCGCCACCCCCGAAGAGCAGCTGGAGCGGATACTCGCCGCCCACAACATCATGCAACGCCGCGTGCTGCTGGAGGGCGACTGGTGGAAGCACACCGTGGGCCCGCTCTTAGGGCGTGACCGCCAGGACCGGATGGTGGCATTGCTGCCCGACCGCTGGAGCCGCCGCTACCGCTACACCGACCGCGAGGGGAAGCGCGTAGCCGTAAGCCGCCGCACCATGAAGGAGAGGCTGAAGCCCGAAGCGCTCTCCTTCTACGCCGCACTGCCCAACCGCAAGTTAGGCTACAGCGACCTGATACATTTCGCCTGGAGCACCGTGGCGGCGGTCGATGCCCTCAAGCTGCTGCTCATATCGCTGGTCATCAGCCTCTTCGGCATGTTCGCTCCGTTCATCAACAAGCAACTGTTCGACAATGTCATCCCCAACGGCGTGCGCGAAGGCGTGCTGCCCCTGGCAGGACTGCTGATAGGCGCGGGCGTGGGCGGGGCACTCTTCGGACTGCTGCGCGACTTGTTGCTGGCAAGGCTGAGGGACGTGGTGAAGACCTCCGTGCAGCCTGCCGTCATGGCGCGCACCTTCAGCCTGCGCACCACCTTCTTCGGCCGCTTCTCCACCGGCGAGCTGAGCCTGCGCATCACTGGTGTCACCCAGCTGTGTGAGCTGCTGAACGACACCATCCTCAGCGCCTCGCTCACGCTCCTCTTCTCCATCATCTACTTAGGGCAGATGGCGATGTATGCCCACGCCCTGCTGCTACCTGCCATGTACATACTCTTCGCCCAGCTGGTGCTGATGGCTTCCACCTTCTGGATGGAGAGCCGCCACCACGACCACCTCTACGCCGTGCGTTCCAAGATGAACGGACTGGTGTTCAACCTCTTCTCGGGCATACAGAAGATAAAACTGACGGGCGCGGAGCGGCGCAGCTTCGCCCGCTGGATGGACGACTACACCCCCGCCGTGGACCTGAAGTACGTCCCACTGCTGCTGCGCCTCTACCCCTCGCTCTCGGCCACGCTGCAGATGGGCGGCACGGTGGTGCTCTACTTCTACGCCCTGCGCCACGGCCTCACGCCTTCGGACTACATCGCCTTCACCGCCGCCTACGGGCAGGTGAACGGCGCCATCATGGGCATGGCGGGCATCGTCCCCTCGCTGGCGCAGATAAAGCCCCTGCTGCGCATGGCGGCGCCCATCATGGAGGAGGAGCCGGAGGTGGAGCGCAACGCCACCACCGTCGGCTACCTCAGCGGAGCCATCGAGGTGAGCAACCTCAGCTTCCGCTATGCGCCGGACATGCCGCCCGTGATAGACGGGCTGAACCTGAAGATACAGCCCGGCGAATACGTGGGCATCGTGGGCCGCTCCGGCTGCGGCAAGAGCACCCTGCTCCGGCTGCTCCTGGGCTTCGAGACGCCACAGGCAGGCTCCGTCTATTACGACGACTACGACCTGCAGAAGGTGAACAAGCCCAGCCTGCGCCGCCGCATAGGCACCTGCCTGCAGAACGGCAGCCTCTTTCCCGGCAACCTCTTCAGCAACCTCACCATCACCGCCCCCGACGCCACCCTGGAGGATGCCTGGCGCGCGGCGAGGCTGGCGGACATAGACAAGGAGATAGCCGAGCTGCCCATGGGCATGCACACCCTCATCGTGGAGGGAGGAGGGGGATTCAGCGGAGGGCAGAAGCAGCGCATGCTCATCGCCAGGGCGTTGGTCAACACCCCCTCCATCGTCTTCTTCGACGAGGCGACCAGCGCATTGGACAACATCAGCCAGCAGCAGGTGGCGGACAATATGGACACCTTAGGGTGCACGCGCCTCGTCATCGCCCACCGCTTCAGCACTATACGCCACTGCCACCGCATCATCGTGCTGGACAAGGGCAGGATAGCCGAAGAGGGCACCTTCGATGAGCTGATGCAGCGCCGAGGACTCTTCTACGAGATGAGCAAGAGGCAGATGTGAGATTAGTGACGAGTGACAAGCTACGAGCTACGAGTGACGAGCTACAGGAAACAATATTTATTAACCTTTTAAAAAAACAACAAGCGTATGAAACAGAAAGAAGAACAACCACAGAAAGCAGTTCCCGTATCGGACGAAGAACTGGCAAGAATGAACGGAGGCGCGTTCTTTTCAAAAGAACCGGAAGTGAAGTGCCGCTATTGCGGACAGACGTTCCCGAAAAAGGACATCGAGGTACACGAGAGAAACTGCCCGGCGAAACCGAAGTCGGGATTCGGTGGATTCATTTAAGCGGAACAACCCTATTAACCATTAAAACAAGAAAAGATATGACAAGTAAGAAATTAATACAGTGTAGGGGGGGGGTAAAAACCGCCTCAACGAAGACCTGACCGCACAGACGGCAGGGGAGCCGGGCGCAGCCCAAACGTCGGACAGAGAGCCTGAAAACGGCGCGCAACCCGTGGCTGACGAGGAGCTGGAAGCCGTGACGGGCGGCGGCATGGGGCAGATGATGGAGGCGTACAGACCTGTCACTTATTATTGCAAGTATTGCGGTAAAAAGTTTGTAAACGACAAAGAGGCGTACGATGCCCACGAAGCCCAGTGCCCCGAGAACCCTGCCAACAAGAAGTAAAACAGTATAAACCAATCATCAACAATTACCAATATGAAGAAACAGAAAACAATCCGCTTCCTGCTCTGCGCCCTCGCCCTGGCGGCAACCCTCGGGGCGTGTAGCGACAGCAAGGAGGCACAAGTGCTGAAACCCATCGCCCGGCACATCACCGGGCGGTGGAAGCTGACCAAATCCCTTGAGATGAAGGACGGCAAGTGGGTGGAAGACCCCCTGGCAGGCGAGGCCGGACAAATCTACAACTACCACACCGACGGCACCCTCGTCCTCACCAACATCGACCCCAAAGGCACCGCCTCCATGAAGTCCATGCGCTGGAGCGCCGACGACGAGCAGCGCACGCTGACCTACGATGAAGACTGCACCGTGAAGCTGCTGCGCCTCACCGCCGACGAGTTCGAAATGGGCTACCACCTCTCCACCGACGAGGAGACCGGAGCCGTCAGCGAGGGTGAGTTCAGTTGGCTGATGGCACGCGCCGACCAAGAGCCCCTCATCCTTGCCGAACGCCTCGTGGGCCGCTGGCTCTACGTCAGCACCTACGAGAAGAAGGACGGCACGTGGACCGAGTGCAACTACGGCCGCCCCGACGAGGGATGGCACCGCTACCAGCCCGACGGCACCGCCGTCAGCTACTCGCGCATGGGCAGTCAGGAGCAAACCGCCACCATGAAGTGGACTGCCAACCAACGTACCGGCACAGTGGTCTGGACCAATCCCGAGAACGAGGCACAGACCTCCACCCTGCAAGTGGAGCCGGAGGGCGACGACACGCTGAACGTGCTCTACAGCAAGAACTTCGACCCCGCCACCGGACAAGTGGTGGAAGGCGAGTTCAAGGACGTGATGAAGCGCGTGGAATGACGGATGGAACTCAAGGTAGCTACCTCGGCCATCTCAAGGTAGCTACCTCGGCATCCACTTGGTAGCTACCTCGACCACATAAAGGCAGACACCCCTCTACGAGCCTTCCGGGGACACCTGCCTGCACAAGACGCGAAGGCGAAAAACAATTTACAAACATTTTTTAGGAAAGGAGAAAAGACTATGCCATTCTGGAAAAAAACATTCAGCAAGAGAACCGCGGTTTACTATCCCCAAGCCATCGTGCAGGGAAAGCCCGTGGAAACGGAAACCATCGCCAAGGACCTGGCGAAGATTTCCACCGTATCGAACAGCGACGTGCAGGCGGTGCTGGGCGACATCGCAGGCGTGATGCACACCCGCATGAGCCAGGGCAAGAGCGTACACATCAAGGGGCTGGGCTACTTCCGCTACGTGCTCGACACCAAAGGCGTGAAGAACCTCGATGACTTCGACTTCGAGAAGCAGGTGCAGGCCGTGCGCGTGCAGTTCGTCCCCGAGCGCACCAAGCTCCCCTCCGGCGGCACCTACACCCGTGCGCTGGTGGACAGCGAAGAGCTGGAGTGGATAGAGCTGCCCGCCGATGCCAAAGACACCACCCCCGGCGGCGATGGCGGCGGAAGCGGCGGCGGCGATGACGGCAATATGGACGTGAATCCGTTGGGATAAGGAATTGAAATAAAACAGACCATTAAAACAAGAAAAAGATATGACAAGTAAGAAATTGATACAATGTAAGGGGGGTAAAAACCGCCTCAACGAAGACCTGACCGCGCAGACGGCAGGGGAGCCGGGCGCAAGCCAAACGTCGCACAGAGAGCCGGAAAACGGCGCACGGCCCGTAGATGACGAAGAACTGGAGGCCGTGACGGGCGGCGGCATGGGGCAGGTTATTGATTCTTTCTACCCGGTGACACAAGGTGTGAAATATACTTGCAGGTATTGCAAAGAAAAGTTTTCCAAAAAAGAGGCTTGCGAAGCCCACATGCAAGTCTGCCCCGAGAACCCTGTCAACAAGAAGTGAGTAAATCGCAAGAAATACTTTATATCAACAGTATCTCTGTCATTCTGAACGGTAGTGAAGAATCTACTCTCTCTGTATTCACAAAGGGAAGAGATTAGCTTCGCTCAAAACCTCTTCTGACTTTTACACCAAGGTATAGTCTTCACTACCGTTCAGAATGACGGATAGAATAAACTGATTATCAACAATCACTTAAACAAAAGAAAGGAACAACAAAGATGAAGAAAACCATACAGACCTGCCTCCTGCTCTGCGCCCTCTGCCTCGCGGCAGTGCTCCCGGCAGGATGCAGCGACGATGACAACCCCACAGACATCCCCTTCCCCGACAAGGAAACAGTGCTCACCCCCATCGCCGGACACATCACCGGCAAGTGGCGCCAGGCCACCAGCTACAGCCTGCAGAACGGCATTTGGGTGGAAGACCCCAACCCCGAGGGACACTACCTCACCATCGAAATCCGTCCCGACGGCACCGCCCGCCGCGTGGACACCAACCTCGCCAACGGCTTCAGCTACCTCTCCGCCTCGCCCTGGACGGTGGATGAGGACGGGCCCTCCATCAGCATGGGCAACATCACCACCCCCATCTTCCGCCTCACCGCCGATGAGTTCGGCTTCGCCTACAGTGCCGCCAGCGCCGGCGACGGCACCCTGACCGAGGGCAGCTTCCGCTGGCTCTACCGCCGCGTGGCGCAGAGCGAGCCGCCGCACCCCATAGAACGCCTCGTGGGCCGATGGAACTACACCGCCTGCTACGAGAAGGTGGACGGCGAGTGGCGGCAGACCACCTTCGGCATGCCCGACGAGGGATGGAGCGAGTACCGCGAAGACGGCACCTTCAGTCACTACTGGCGCCGCGGCACCACCGTGCGCAGCTCCGACACGCGCTGGGTCTTCAACGCCCAAACCGGCGAGGTGAACTACCTCATCCCCGACTACCCCGACTTCACCGGGAGCGCCCACATCACCCTCTCCGATGACGGCAGCACCCTCAGCCTGCACTACACCAGCAACACCGACCCCGCCCTGAACGAGACCCGCGAAGGCGAGTTCAAGGACGTGTTCACGCTCGTGGACCCCGAACATCCCGACCCGGACGCGGACAAGAACCTCGTCAGAGTGGCATCCGCCACCATCGAGCCCTACCGCACGCCCGACGGCAAACCCTTCGCGCCCGAAAAAGACACCTACGTGCTGCACGGCTTCTACGGCCCGCTGAAGCTGAAGTTCGTGCCGGGCGACGTGCTGCACCTCTCCGTCCACGTGCCCGCCGACGGCGGCGAGCAGACGGCAAACGGCTATAGCAGCGTCGTGATGCAGGGCGATGGCAGCTGGAAGCCCGTGAACGCCACCGACTGGCCCGCAGGCACCCGCCCCGAATACATGCTCTGCTTCTACGACGGCAGGCAGGAGCACTACACCGACATACGCAGCTGGATCCGCGCCTCCGTGTCGTGCATGAACCGCTTCACAGACATGGTGAACCCCCTCAGCTATCCCGACATCCTGCTGGAACGCCGCTACGAAGACGCGGACGACCCCTTCGTGGAACCCGTCGAGGGCCTGACCTACGAGCTGGAGATGGATCACTACAACGCCATGCTGATGGTGGACAACATAGACAACCGCACGGGCAGCGATGTCACCTCCATCACCGCCTACAACTACTACGGCCGGCCCTCCATCACCGCCGAAACGCCGGATATCGAGCTGGAGTACTATCCGATGGAGCGCCCCTTCCTTTTCTTAGGCCCGTGGCTTACCACTCTGCCCGTAGCCGGCAACGAAGACAGCCTGAACGAACTCCGCGTGACACTGAAGGACGGCGCCGTGCTCTCCGTGCCCGTGGAAGGCACCTTCACCACGCCGCAGGGCGAACAGCTCTACGGCATGAAGCCGGCAGTGAGGACGCTCTATCCCGCCACGCTGACGCTGGACCGCGACCCGGCGAAGTGCAAGGTGGAGTTCAGGGAGGGGGTGTGAGAGACGAGATACCGGCCCGCCCCCGCACGGGCAGCTCCACACAGTATGAATCTTAAAAAAACAAATGCGATAGATATGAAGAAAGAGAAAGAAGAAAACCTGCCGAAAGGCGTAGCTCTGAACGACGACGAGCTGGACCGTGTGAACGGCGGACTCGTGGGAGCGGCACCCGAAACAGAACCTTGCCCCTATTGCGGCAAGATGTTCCCCAAAAGTGAACTCGAGCAGCACAAGCTGCAATGTCCCAAAAGACCGAAAACAAGATTCATCTTCTAAAACAAGCCCGAGGACAAGAACGAACCTACATAACAGAAGTAAAAGCCCCCCGGCACGGGCAAAGAAGATATATTATGGTATAGATAAGTAAACGTATGAACAGAAAACCAACGCACATCGCCCTCCGCCTGCTGCTGTGCCTGCTGCCCGCCCTCTGCGGCGCAGGCACGGCGCGGGCGCAGCAACAACAGCAGCAACCCCTGCACCGCCTCGTCTTCACCCCGCAATGGACCCCACAGAGCCAGTTTGCCGGCTACTACGCCGCCCTGGCGCAAGGCTTCTACCGCGAAGAGGGGCTGGACGTGGTCATCAGCCACCCCTCGGCATCCAACCCCGCCCTGAACCGCCTGCGGCAGGGCACCAGCCATGTCATCACCCTGCAACTGGTGCAGGCCGTCTGCCGCACCGCCGAGGGCTTCCCCCTGGTGAACATCCTGCAGACCTCGCAGCGCAACTCGCTGATGATAGTCCCCCGCCGCGACGACATACGCACCCTCGATGACCTGCGCGGCAGGAAGATAGGCATCTGGAAGGCGGGCTTCGGCGAACTGGCGCGCATACTGGACAGCCGCGAGGGGCTGGGCGTGCAGTGGATTCCCTTCATCAACAACGTCAACCTCTTCGTCTCCGGTGCTATCGATGCCACGCTGGCGATGAGCTACAACGAGTACTTCCAGATTCTGGCGTGCGGCATGCAGCCCCGCCACGTGTTCCACCTCGCCGACCTGGGCTACGACATCCCCGAGGACGGGCTCTACGTCAGCGCCTCCTACTACCGCCGCCACCGCGCCCGGCTGGAGGCCTTTGCCCGTGCCTCGCGGCGCGGCTGGCAGTGGGTGGCGGAGCATCCGCAGGAAGCGCTGGAGCTGGTGATGGAGCAGGTGCGCCACCACCACGTGGGCACCAACCGCGTGCAGCAGAAGCGCATGCTCGAGGCCGTGCTGCAACTGCAATGCCCACGCGGCGCCACGCAGCCTACCTTCACGCTGCAGCCCGCACAGGTGGAGCAGGCATCGCGCCTGCTCCACGACAACGGCTACATCAGCCGGGAAGTCACGTACCGGGAACTCACCGGAAAGGAGGAAAAGTAGTATATAATGAAAACGATATGATACAATGAAAACAAATTCCGTCAGACACTCTTTCTCCACCCGCGTCAGCCTGCACATACTGCTGATAGCGGGCATCGTGTTCAGCGTGGCATTCGCCAGCTTCTACCACGCCGCACGCCGCCAGGTGCAGGCAGACGCCGAACGGCACGCACGCAGCAGCCTGAACAACACCGTGCTGCAAATGGACAACGTGCTGCACGCCGTGGAAGTGGCGGTGGCGAACAACGCCTGCCAGGTGGCACGCCTTGCCCACCGTCCCGACTCGCTCTACGGCGTGGTGCGCCAGATGCTCGCCGCCAACCCGCTCATCTCGGGCAGCGCCATCGCCTTCGAGCCGGACTACTACCCGGAGCGCGGACGCTTCTTCTCGCCCTACGCCTACCGCACCGCCGGGGGCGACAGCATAGCCGTGAAGCAACTGGGCACGGACAACTACGACTACCACCACATGGACTGGTACCAGATACCGAAACTGCTGGACAAGCCCTACTGGAGCGAACCCTATTTTGACGACGGCGGGGGCGAAATCATCATGACCACCTACTCGCTGCCCCTCTACGACAGCACGGGCAGGATGTACGCCATCTTCACCGCCGACCTCTCGCTGGAGTGGCTGACGCAGATGGTGAACTCGCTGCAGCTCTACCCGCACTCCTACAATCTGATGGTGGGACGCAGCGGTGCCTACCTGGCGCACCCCATCACGGAACGCATACTGGACGAAACCGTCTTCACCGCCACATTAGACATGGCGGACACCACCATCGCCGAACTGGGACGGCGCATGACGGCGGGCGAAGAGGGATTCATGACGATACAGAACGACAGCCTCTCCACCTCCTACGTCTTCTACGCCCCGGTGAAGCGCAGCGGATGGTCCATGGCGGTGGCGTGTACCTACAAGGACATCTTCTCCGGCGTGGACAGCATGCGCACCCGGGTGCTTGCCATCGCCGGCACCGGACTGCTGTTGCTGCTGCTCTTCTGCCTCTACGACATCCGCCAACTGGTGCGCCCGCTCAGGCGGCTGGCAGACGCCACACGCACCATCGCACAGGGCAACCTCACCGCCCCGCTGCCCCCGCTGCGCAGGCGGGGCGACGAGATGGGGATGCTCTACGACTCGTTCCACCACATGCAGCACTCGCTGGCCGACTACATGGACGAACTGGCACGCACCACCGCCAACAAGGAGCGCATCGAAAGCGAGCTGCGCATTGCCAGCGACATACAGATGGGGATGATTCCCAAGATATTCCCGCCCTTCCCCGACCGCAAGGACATCGACCTCTATGCCACGCTGACACCCGCCAAGGAGGTGGGAGGCGACCTCTACGACTTCTTTGTGGAGGACGACCGGCTCTACTTCACCGTGGGCGACGTGTCGGGCAAGGGCGTGCCCGCCTCGCTGCTCATGGCGGTCACCCGCAGCCTGTTCCGCACCATGGCGCCCCACTTCAAGGCACCCGCCGACATCGTGGCTGCGCTGAACGACGCCCTGTCCGACAGCAATGAGTCCAACATGTTTGTCACCCTCTTCCTGGGCGTGCTGAACCTGAAGGACGGCACGCTGCGCTACTGCAACGCGGGACACAACGCCCCCGTGCGCTTCGGCGGCACGGACACCCCCGACTTCATCCCCGTGCAGCCCAACCTGGCGCTGGGCCTCTTCAAGGGCTTCCCCTATCGGGAGCAGGAGATGACATTGGAGGCAGGCACCTCGCTGCTGCTCTACACCGACGGGGTGACCGAAGCCGAAGACCCCGCCCAGCAGCTCTTCTCCGACGAGCGCCTGCTCAGCCTCCTGGCGCACGAGGCAGGCAGCCGCCCCGCCCGGGTGGTGGAACACCTGATGCAAGCCATCCGCACCCATGCCGCCGAGGCGGAGCAGAACGACGACATCACCATCCTCTGCCTGAGCTACGAGCCGAACGGAGAGAGAGGCAAGTAATTAACATAATAATATATAGACAACCGTATGAAAGAACTGAAGAAAGAACTGACACTGCGCAACGAGCTGACGGAACTGGAGAAGCTCGTGCCCTTCATCGAGCAGCTCTCCGACGAGCTGGCGCTGCCCCACGAGCTTGCCTTCAACCTCAACCTGGTGCTCGAAGAGGCGATATCCAACATCATCCTCTACGCCTATCCCGGACAGACGGGCAAGGAAATCAGCGTGCAGGCACTCAGCAACGGCCGGAGCCTGATACTCACCCTGACCGACACCGGCGTGCCCTTCGACCCCACGCAGGTGGAGGACGCCGACATCACCCTCTCCGTAGAGGAACGCCCCATAGGCGGCCTGGGCATCTTCCTGATAAAGAACATTATGAACGAGGTGGAGTACCAGCGCATCGAGGGGAAGAACATCTTCACGCTGAAGAAGGAGATAAATAATGAAGAATGAGCCGCACGCCCGTAATTCATAATTCATAATTCATAATTCATAATTAAACATGAAACCTATCAGATTACTGTTTGCCGCCACCCTCTTGCTGCTTGGGCTGACGGCTTGCGACAAGGAAGACCGGCACCTCCCCGTGCTGGAGTTTGAAACCACCGAGCTCTCCATCGATGCCGCCGGAGACATCCTGACGGTAGGCATCCTGACGGACGTGGCCTACGAAGTGGTGATGCCCGCCGATGCCCCCTGGCTGAAATATGCGGAGGGCGCACAGACAAAGGCACAGCCCACCGCCGCCACGCTCCTGCTCGAAGTGGAGAAGAACACCACCCCCGCGCCACGCACGGCAGAAGTCATTGTCCGCGCCACGGACCTCCCGCTTGCCGACACGCTGCACATCAGCCAGAGCGGCATCTCCGCCAATACCGACATCACCGCCGAGTTCGACCCCGACTTCGCCAACTGTTTGCAGGACAAAGGCATCATTGCCGATGCCGGACGCATCACCTATGCCGACGTGGCAGGCATCACCGAGCTGGATGTCCGCGGGAATTACAGCGACTGGAAAGAGGGAAAGGGACTCACCTCGCTGAAAGGCATCGAATACTTCACCTCGCTGGCAGGGCTGGACTGCCGTATAAACCAACTGACGGCATTGGACGTAAGCAAGAACACTGCGCTGACCGAGCTGGACTGCGACAACAATCAACTGACAGCCCTTGACCTCAGCCGGAACACCGCCCTGAAAGTGCTGTACTGCGGTAGAAACCAACTGACAGACCTTGACCTCAGCCGGAACACCGCGCTGACGGAACTGTATTGCTACAGTAACCAACTAACGGTATTGGATGTCAGCCGGAACACCGCCTTGACAAAACTGTCCTGCGTTGATAACCGACTGACGGTATTGGACCTCAGCCGGAACACCACCCTGGTATGGCTGTTTTGCAACAACAACCAACTGGCCACATTGGACCTCAGCCGGAACACTGCGCTGACACTGCTCCACTGCGAAAATAATCCCGGTAAGGAGGGGTTCTTCGAGATTACCCGCTGGCCCGGCAGTGAACTGAAGGCAGGGATGGAATCGTGGGAATACGACGGGAAGCCCGTAGCCGTGAAATACTTGGGAAATGGAGAATGAAGAATGAGGAATGGAGAATGTGCTGCGCGCCCGTAACTCGTAACCCGTATCTCGTAACTAATAACTAATAACTAATGAATATGAGACCTATCAGATTACTATTTGCCGCCGCCATCGTGCTGCTGGCGGCTTGCGACAAGGAGGACGACCCCGTCCTCACCCCCGAGACAGACATCACCGCCGGGTTCGACCCCGACTTCGCCAACTGTTTGCAGGACAAAGGCATCATTGCCGATGCCGGACGCATCACCTATGCCGACGTGGCAGGCATCACCGAGCTGGATGTCCGCGGGAATTACAGCGACTGGAAAGAGGGAAAGGGACTCACCTCGCTGAAAGGCATCGAATACTTCACCTCGCTGGCAGGGCTGGACTGCCGTATAAACCAACTGACGGCATTGGACGTAAGCAAGAACACTGCGCTGACCGAGCTGGACTGCGACAACAATCAACTGACAGCCCTTGACCTCAGCCGGAACACCGCCCTGAAAGTGCTGTACTGCGGTAGAAACCAACTGACAGACCTTGACCTCAGCCGGAACACCGCGCTGAAAGTGCTGTTCTGCGCTTATAACCACCTGACGGCATTGGACCTCAGCCAGAACACTGCACTGAGCACCCTCTTCTGCCCCCACAACCAACTGACCGACCTCGACGTAAGCCGGAACACTGCGCTGAAAAATCTGTCCTGCCACGAAAACCAACTCACCGCCATCGACCTCAGCCGGAACACCGCCCTGACATCGTTCACCTGCTATACAAACCGGCTGACCGCCATCGACGTCAGCCAGAACACTGCCCTGACAACGCTCTCCTGCTTCCAAAACCAATTCACTGCCCTAGACCTCAGCCGGAACACCGCGCTGGAAATGCTCTTCTGCTACGAAAACCAACTGACAGCATTGGATCTCAGCAAGAACACCGCGATGACATTGCTCTACTGCGAAACGAACCCCGGCAACCACGGCATCTTCGAGGTCACCCTTTGGCCCGGAAGCGAGCTGACGGCAAGGAAGGAATCGTGGGAATACGACGGGCAGCCTGTCGCCGTGAAGTACCTGGGGTGCGAATGAAATTGAAAATGGAAAATTGAGAAATAGGCTGCGCGCTCGCAACTCGTAGCCCGTAACTAATAACTAATGAATATGAGACCAATCAGATTACTGTTTGCCACCGCCCTCGTGCTGTTTGCCGCCGGAGTGTCGGGCGGCTGTAGCGAGAGAAAAGCCGATACTTCGGGAAAAGAGGGGGCAGGGACCGAGGTGCCTCCACACGTGGCCGAGGTGACGGTGATGACGCTGAAAAAGAGTGTGTTCAATCATGAACTTGTGAGCAACGGAAAGGTTACTGCCTCACGCTATGCCGACCTTTCGTTTCGTGTGACCTCGGAACCTGTGGCACGCATCTATGTGAAGAACGGTGACCGTGTGAGGAAAGGCGGGAAGATAGCGGAGCTTGACCTATTCACCCTGAGGAACAGCCTGGAAAAAGCGGAGATAGCGCTGCGACAGTCGGAACTGGAGATGACGGATGTGCTGATAGGTCAGGGCTATTCACCCGACTATGCGGGGAAGATTCCCGAGGATATAGTCCGGCTTGCCGAGGTGAAAAGCGGCTATGCCCAAAGTCGTGCCGCCTGCGAGATGGCAAGGTATGAGCTTGAACAGGCTGTGCTCACTGCCCCGTTTGACGGGGTGGTGGCCAATCTGGAATTGCGCGGCTTGAACCGTCCTGACGCCTCAAAGCCTTTCTGCCGGGTGATAGGATGCGGAGGAATGGAGATTGCCTTCAAGGTGTCCGAAAGCGAACTGCCCCTTGTGAACAAAGGCGACAGGATAGAGGTGGCTCCGCTTTCCGGAACCGCCGTCGAGTGCAGCGGGACGGTGTCGGAAATCAATCCGCAGGTGGATGAGAACGGGCTGGTGAGTGTGAGGGCAAAGGTGAATGGCGGCGCGAGGCTGTTTGATGGCATGAACGTGTGTGTGAGCGTGAAATGTTCCGTTCACGACCGCTTTGTGGTGCCCAAGACAGCCGTGGTGCTCCGCAACGGCAAGCAGGGGATATTTACCGTGGAAGAGGGGAAGGCGATGTGGAAGCATGTGGCTACCGGACTGGAGAACATAACCGAATATACAGTGACGGGCAACGGCATGGAGGAGGGAGCGCAGATAGCGGTGACCGGAAATGCAGACCTTGCCCACGAGACTCCCGTAAAAGTGATACGCTGATATGAAACCAAGAATAACTGCCCTGCTGCTCCTGCCGCTTCTTTTCGCTGCGGGAATACACGCCCAGACGGTCTTGAGGCTGAGCCTTGAAAAGACCATCGCTATGGCAAACGACAGTTCCCTGTCGATTTTCCGTTATCAGAACATGTATCTTTCGGGCTATTGGGAATACAGAAGCTACAAGGCTGCGCGTTTGCCGAGTCTTACGCTGAACATGACCCCGGCACAGTATTACAGAAACATTACCCGCCGATATGATTCTCAAGAGGACATCGACGTGTATCGCGAACAACAGATGTTCAGCACCGGAGCGGGACTGAGCCTTGCACAGAACTTCGACCTGCTGGGCGGAACATTCTATGTGGATACGCAGCTGGATTATATGCGGAACTTCGGTGACTCCAAGTCGAACCAGTTTTCCACCATTCCCTTCCGCATCGGCTATCAGCAGGACCTGCTCGGGTTTAACCCTTTCCGTTGGGACAGGAAGATTGAGCCTCTGAAGTTTGAGAAGGTAAAGAAACAGTATCTCTATCATGCCGAGAGCGTGGCGGAAGAGGCGGTGGAGCACTTCTTTGCGCTTGCCATGGCACAGGCCGACTATAAGCTGGCTCGGGACAATGTGGCGACCACTGACACGCTTTATGCCATAGGCGAACAGAGGCAAAAAATTGCTTCCATTTCGCAGGCTGACCTCCTGACCTTGAAACTGGACAGAGTGAATGCACGCAACACACTGAGGAATGCGGAGATAGCCCGCAAGCGTGCGATGTCGGCACTTGCCACATTCCTGAATCTGGACCGCAACTCGTGTATCGAGATAGATTTGCCTGCCCGTCCGTGTTATATGGATATACCTGCCGACCATGCCATGGCACTGGCCCGTGAGAACAATCCCACCTATCTGGAGCAGCATCAGAATGTGCTGGAGGCGGAGCGTGAGGTGGAGCGCACGAAGAAGGAGTCGCGCTTTAACACCAGTTTCAATGCCAGTGTGGGATTCAACCAAGTGGCAGACAACATCGGTGCGGCCTACCGCAACATGCTCCAGCAGGATCTCGTATCGTTTTCCGTGTCGGTCCCGCTCGTGGACTGGGGCGTGCGCAAGGGGAAGTACAATATGGCGAAGAACAATCTGGATGTGGTGAAGATAGCAGCCCGTCAGGAAGAAATAAGTCTGGAAGAGGATGTGATGATGACGGTAAACGACTTCAATGTGCAGCAGGACATGATAGCCAGTGCGGAGGAAGCTCTGAACCTTGCCGAACTGGCTTACGACCAGACACGCAAGAGGTTCATCATAGGCAAGGCGGACATAAACAGCCTGACACTGGCACTAAACCGCCAGCAGGAGGCGCGGAAAAACTATATCCAGGCATTGCAGAACTATTGGCTGAACTACTACAAGATACGCAAACTGACGCTGCACGACTTCGAATCGGGAATGTCGCTTTCCGCCCGCTTCGATTTTGAGCACCATTTGAGATGAGCTTGTAATGAACAATATTAATAATAAGAATAGGCGGCTAATGCCCCCAATTCAGCTATAGTCAGTTACTTTTGCAACTGAAATACTATGGAAACCAGCCATTTATAAAATCAAAGCTATAAATAATAATGAGCAGTTTATTACATATTAAATATGAGGGTTAAATGAAAATTACTGCGTATTACACCCTATTGATAACAGGATACGTTCTTTTATTTGTCATTATGACCTGTTTCACTGGAATTATCCTCAATGAACGGAGTAAAAAACAACAGATAGAGGACACTGTAACAGAAATACGTTCTCTCAGACGATTGGTAGATACTGCTCATCGGCAAATTGCGGAACTATCTCTTATAGGCGAGTCTGTAGCCGGATGGGAAGAAGCGGACTGCTACCAATATAAAGAGAAAACTATCATCTTGGACAGCACTCTTTTAGCTGCCAAGCTACTCTGCAAGGGGTTTATTTCATGCGAACAGATAGATTCTTTGCGCAGTTTGTTCAGTCAAAAGGAAATGTTCATGTCCCGTCTTATGCGGTTGTCCCAAACGCAAGATTGGAGCGGGAAGCCTATCATTCAACAACTTCCAGAACTCAGCAAGGAAGCGATGGTAACCGAACAACAGAACCGCAAGGAGTCAAAGGGATTCCGATTGTTCAAGAAGAAAGAAAAAAATCTGGGCAACTCCTCATTAGACCGGTTGCATGCTTTGAATAAGTCTTTGGTCAGGCAACAACAGGACTGGGAAAGACAGTTTGGCAGATCCATAGATAGCTTACAAGGACAGAATATACAGCTAAACCAAAAGATGAATATACTGATTGCCGAATTGGATTCCAAGACTCAAGAGGCAATCCAAAAAAAAGAAACGGACATTCAAAGTCTGTATAGTTTTTCTTCCGTTTTGATTGTGTGCGGAATAATCAGTTCCATCTTGCTGCTTGCTTTCTTGTTCTATGCCACTTACCGGGACAGGAAGCAGCAATTGAAAGTCAACGGCATACTGGAAGATACATTGAAGCAGAATCGTCTGCTGGTTGACAGCCAAAAGAAGATCTTGTTGGCTGTTTCCCATGACGTGCGCGGTCCATTGGGTACTATATTGAACAGCACTGAGTTGGTCATGGATATCCGCGAAAAGAAAAAGCGGAACATCCATCTGGGAAACATCCAAGTCACGTGTCGGCACATCCTCAGAATTGTGAACGACCTGATGGATGTTTATCGCATTGAAGCGGGTAAGGATTCGGTCAACACCGTTCCGTTCCGGCTGAGACCGATGTTGGGCAAGATAGTCGAAGTCTATAGACAACGAGCCAACGCCGTAGGACTTCAATTCAAAAGCAAATGTGAAGTCCCGGATATTATTGTAAACGGAGATTCGGATAGGATTGAGCGTGTATTGGAGAACCTGTTGTCCAATGCAGTCAAGTTCACTCCCAACGGAAGTGTATGCCTATCTGCCTCTTATGAAAACGGGACTCTTTCCCTTACCATACAGGATACCGGTATCGGTATGTCCGAAGAGACTCTGTCTGAAGTGTTTGAGCCTTTGGTACGTGCCGCCCCGGACGTGGATGCCGGAGGATTCGGGCTTGGACTTCCGATAGTACGCGGGCTTGTAAGAAACATGTCCGGCACACTGGACGTGAAGAGTGAAGTGGGCAGGGGTACCGTTTTTCATGTATCATTGCCACTTTCGGAAACGGACAGTGACATATGCCCGGAAATGCGCCCTACTGAAAAGCCTTCTGTTCTTCCTAAAAGAATCATAGCCGTTGATGATGACAGGATGCAGTTGGCCGTCCTTAAAGAAATGTTGGAACGCAACGGAATAGCTTGTCGTGCCTACAACCACGTAAAGGAGGTTGTTACCGCTTTGCGTGAGGGAGAATATGACCTGATCCTGACGGATATACAGATGGCAGGAGCCGGAGGATTTGAGCTGTTATCGTTGTTGCGCACCGCTAATATCGGAAATTCAAAAAGCATTCCTGTGGCTGCCATGACCGCACGCGGGGATGACAAGCTGGAGGTCTATCTGAAGGCGGGATTTTGCGACTGCATCTTCAAGCCATTCTCCATGAATGAACTGCTGTCTTTTCTGACTGCGCAAATGCCCCGGAATAAAACGGACGCAGACGTTGATTTTTCCGTCCTGACAGATGAGGTGGATGACAAAACGGAAATATTGAAGTTGTTCATTGCGGAAAGTAGCCGTGATATAAAAGAACTGGAAGATGGATTAAAGTGCAATAACCGTACCTCCATGCGCAATATTGTTCATCGTATGCTTCCTACTTGGACTCTTTTGCAACGTGAGAACATTCTGTATGCTTATCAGAACTTTTTGCATGACGAACAGGTCGAAATGAAAATATTGGAGGAAGAGACGGAGCGAATAATTCTCCGGATACGGGAATTCATATCCGATGCCGGAGAGGAACTGAAAAGAATGAAATATGAAGAAAAGGATACTGATTGTTGAGGATAACCTGACCTTGTCTCATATACAGCGGAGCTGGCTGGAACAGGCAGGCTATGAGGTTGTGACCACCATTGACGAACCCTCAGCCCGAAAACAGATAAAGAAAACAGGGTTCGATTTGATACTTTCGGACGTGCGCCTTCCTGAAGGTAACGGCATCCGATTGTTGGAATGGCTCTGTAAAAACAATATGGCCACCCCGTTTGTCGTTATGACGGAATATGCTTCCTATGCGGATGCAGTAAATGCCATCAAATTGGGTGCGGAAGATTACCTTCCTAAACCGGTACACCGCGAACGGTTGTTGGACTTAGCGCACAGCCTGCTCAACACCCCGTCTGTCATCCGGGGTGAGAAGCGGATATTCAAACGGGTTAGCCCGCAGGCACGGGAAACGGAACGTCTTGTCCGTCTAGTGGCTCCTTTCGACATGTCTGTATTGATTTTCGGTCCGAGCGGTAGCGGAAAGGAATCCATCGCCCAAAGCATCCATCAGCAGAGTGACCGGAACGGGAAGCCCTTTGTAGCAGTGAACTGCGGCGGTATTCCTGACGGGCTGATTGCTTCGGAGTTTTTCGGACACGTGAAAGGGGCTTTTACCGGTGCTGATATGGAACGAAAAGGCTGTTTTGATGCGGCACAGGGCGGCACGTTGTTTTTGGACGAGGTGGGAAACATGCCACTGAATTTGCAGAAACTATTACTGCGAGTATTACAGGAACGTGTCTATCAACCATTAGGAAGCCAAAAACTCATCAAGACCGATGTGCGTATTATCGCTGCAACGAACGAGGATATGCAAAAGCTTATCAAGGAGGGACATTTCAGAGAAGACCTATACCATCGTCTGAATGAGTTTGACCTCTATCAACCTCCATTGTGCGAGTGCAAAGAAGACATCCTGCCGCTCGCTTCGTTTTTCAGGGAGCAGTATGCCGGGGATCTACGGCGGGAATGTGAGGGATTCACTCCGGAAGCCGAACAGATGATGTTGGATTATGCTTGGAGCGGGAATGTACGTGAGATGAGCAACCGGATCAAACGCGCCGTGCTGGTTTGCAACCAAAAACTGATTACGGTCACTGATTTGGGATTGGACACAGGCAAACCGTTGGAAACAACGGCAACACTTCGCAAAAATACCAGAGAAACACTGCAAGTCTCAAAGTTGAGGAAAGAAGAAGAGAAGAGACGAATGTTGGTTCAGACACTGGAAAAGACCGGGTATAACATCACCCGAACGGCTGAATTGCTTGGTGTCAGCCGACCTTCCGTATATGCACTGATGCAAAAATACGGCTTGAAATAAATGTTCATTCTATTACGACCGGTGATGTCCCTGCCTTCTGTAAACCATACGGCAGATGCCGTTTCGGAATGTTCGTACACCGCATAGTTTCCAGTCGCATTGCTGGAAATCATTATATAAAGGGATTTCCCGCTTGTAGGATATGGGAAATATATAGAAGTAATTTCGTCTGTCGGCGGCGTATTATTTCGATTTCTTTTCTTTTTTATCTTTTTCGTCTTCCAGTCCCAACCGTTTGCAAAGTTCCGGGTCTGCCTTGATGCGTTCCATTTCCATATTGATGATAGCTTGGGCATCCGCCTTAATCTGGTCATAGTTGCGCTGGATCTGTTCTTGCATGATGTCATTTCCATCCTCATCCCGAAAATCATTAATAATTGGAATTTTCTTGTATGCCTTTTCCTCCGCGCAGACTTTGGCATGGTCCACAATGATTTCGGCATGGAATATTTTTTGGTCTATCTTCTCACCGAAATTATCAGAAACAGCACCAACAAATGTACCTTGAGACAAAGTGGCAATCTTGGAAGCCGGAATGAGCGAGTCGAGTTGTGTATTGATGGATGTAGAGACATCCTGCCGGTTGATGGAGACAGACTGCCTTTGTTGTAACACCTTGCCGAAGCGTTCGGAAAGCGTTTTTGCCGTTTCGCCAACCACCTGCCCGCTGAAAATGTTTCCCACAGTGTTCTGCACCACTTTCGACTCTTTTTCACCGTAGTCGCGGTTCAGTTGGGAAAAATCCTGAAAACCGAGGCAGACTGCCACTTTGTTGCTTCGTGCGGTGGCAATTAGGTTGTCCAAACCGCGAAAATAGATGGTGGGTAATTCATCTATGATGACTGCACTTTTGAGCTTCCCTTTTTTGTTAATGAGTTTCACGATACGGGAGTTATAAAGACCAAGTGCCGCCGAATAAATATTCTGTCTATCAGGATTATTACCCACACACAAGATTTTAGGTTCTTCAGGATTGTTGATGTCCAGCGAGAAATCGTTGCCCGTCATTACCCAGTAAAGTTGTGGGGAAATCATGCGTGTAAGGGGGATTTTGGCTGAAGCTATCTGGCCCTGGAGCTGATCTTGCGCTCCGGATTTCCAGGCATCCATAAAGGGGGAAAGGTAGTTCTCCAACTCCGGATAAGAGGTCAGGATGGTAAACAAGTCCGAGTAAGGTTTGTTGAGAAGTTCCACTGCATGGGGGAAAGTGCAATACATACCGTTCTTGTATATTTTGAGATACCACACTATGGCCGCCAACAGGATAATCGGTGACTCCACAAAGAAATCCCCCTGCTTTTCAATCCAAGTCTTGTTCAGGTTCAATAAGATGGTATAGCTTGCCTCATACGCATCGGAAATGTCCGTCATAAACTCCGGGGTAATGGGATTACAGCGGTGCGAACGGCGCGGATCATCGAAATTGATGACATAGAACCGGGGCTTGACCTTATACTTGTCCATATTGTTCAACAATGTATTGTAAGCAATGGTAGAGAGGTCATCGAACTTGTAATCATACAGGTAGCAACTATACCCCTTGGAAATCATCTGGCGGATGTAGTTGTTCACCACCGCATACGATTTGCCGGATCCCGGTGTACCCAGCACGATGGTGGCACGGAACGGGTTTACTACGTTAATCCATCCGTCGTTGAGTTTTCCCCGATATTGGAACCGGGTAGGCAAATTAACCGAGTACTCATTCTCCATCAACATTGTTTCTTGCTGGAAGGACTCGTTCTCATTGTTGAACACATCGGTCATCAGGTTATGCTTGTAGAGCCGGCTCATCCACAAACCGGCCATCAGCAGACCGAGATAACCAGCGGCAAGCGTGCTTACATATAATAAGGTGCTTATCGGATGCGATAGTGGCAAATCCAGCAGCCACCAGTTTAAGAAAAAGAGAGTACATCCGGCCACTAATGCCGCATAGATTTTGTGCCAGGTGATTTTCTCCTCCTTGACCCCATGTGTGCCCATGCAGGAAATCGCCAGCAGAAGTACCGCCAGCAGTTTGCTCCACAAGATGTTGTCGAAGACACCCGTGTGAAAATTGAAGTTTATCAGAATCTTGTCCAGTACCGCAAGGTCCAAGTGCCAGGCGACTATGCTCGGATAGCAGTACACATAGACGTGTACGACCAAAAGAAAAATACTCACGGCCCGTCCAAACTCCATTATTTTGGCGAGAGCCCTCAAATCGTCTTCCTGTTGCATAAGAATCGGGAATAAATGGTTGATACTTGTTTGGATTAGATGCCACGCGACTTGCGTTTGGCTTTCTGTCTTTTTCTCATACGGCGTGCGAAGGCTTCCTCCTCGTAATCATACGGGTTGGTTTCCATGGAGAGGATACCTGCCGCCTGTCCAAGTGTATTGCCTGAATCGTGACGATGGTGTTGCCAAAGCTCCGTAGCAGAATGACCGCTACGTTCCTTCTCAGGAATACCCTTCAGCCACTTGAAATAACCGTTGAACATATTGGCGGAAAATTCCTTGCCCATGCGTGAGCCGTTGAACACCTGCCGACGGTTGTGGTCAATGAAAGTGACACCGTAGATGCGCCCCTGTTCGTTCTCCCGGAACACCACGTCGATACGTTTTTGCTTGAGTAACTCCACAAAGCTTTTCCGGGAATCTGCTTGGCGTAAAGCACGGGCGATGTCCGCCTGTATGGATGGTGCCCATTTCCCTTCCTTGAGTTCTTTCAGGTTCACCAGCATCCGTTTTTCCAACTGTTCGTTGCCGAACCGTTTTCCGAAACGGGAACTCTTGAACGGCGGGCTGACTACTTTTCCGTTGTCATCGGTTGCCGAATAGATGATACCGGTATAGGGTACACCGTTGTATTCCCCTCTGACCTGCTTCGCCTCGATGTAGAGTGTGGAGAGCAGGGCACTGTATTCACCGAAGGTCTGGAAACGGTAGCTTTCCAACACGGCTTTGAGCGTGTTGCCCACCTGATGGCGTACATTTCCCAAAGAGGCATCCACCTTTCTTAGTTCCACTTTCGGATTCTGCCGCTCGGCATCCGCACCGTTGCGCAGGCAAAAGTCTGCTTCCAATTCCCGGCAGGCTGTCATGGAACGGCGGTACTCGTAGGAGTCGCTGATTTTCTTTCCCTCCTCATCCACGCATACACTGACTATATGGACGTGCGTGTTGTGCGTATCGCCATGCTTATAGGCGATGTAGGGCTGGTCGCCATATCCCATCTTCCGCATATACCGTTCCGCCAGTTCCTCCAACTGCCCATCAGCCAGTTTGTCTTCCGGCGCCGGAGAGAGTGAGATGTGCAGGACGGGCTTTGCCGTGTTGCGGTTTGCCAGTAGGTAGTTCTCGAAAGAGAGTAATGCCAGGCGGATATCCTCGCTCGGTCGTCCTAACCGGTCGGAAATCATGCGGTTGCCCGAAAGGATTTCGGCTGTACCTGCCGCCACCTTGTTATGGTTGTAGGCGAGAGCCCCGTAAAGACTCATTCCGTAACTTATTTTTGCAACCATTTCCGCTCGTATTCTTCGGTTAATGCCATCACTTTCTTGCAGACCATCATCAGTTCGATGCTCAGTTTCTCTAACTTGTAGAGCAACGCCATCGCCCGCTTCTCCCCGAAATTGTTCTTGACGGCACGTACCACCTGGTTGTAATTGTTGCCGATTGCCTGGAACTGCTTGTGGAACTCGGTCAGCCTGATGTAGTAGTCCATCGTCGCCTTGTCAATCCTCACCACTTTGATTTGACCGCCGAAGAGGGATTTCTTGATGAACAGCGTGCGGTCTTTGGCACCGGAATCCGCCAGCAGCCGTTCAAACCTTGTGTTTTCCTCTGCATTCAGGCGGAAGCTGTACTTGTAGTCCGCCGGGTCTTGCTTGGGCTTTCTGCCTGTTCTTGTCCTTGTTGTTTTCTCCATTGTCTGAGACATTTTTGTTTCTGCCGGAATCCGCGACTTTGGAGCGGATTGCCCCCGACTTCAGTCGGGGCAAGATGGTCTTTGTCGGACAAAATACTTTTTGTCGGACGAAGACACAACTTGCTCTGTTCGCTTGAACAGAGAATCCTCCTTCGTCGGATTGCTGCGCGGCGCTTGCGGCGTGCTGTGGTCCGATGAAGCGGCTTTTCTCCATCGCCTTGTTCTGACTTTGCAAAATTAGGCAGTTGAAATCAGCTGTTAAACAGACGGATATGTGACAGGTGATGACATCTGATGACACGTGATGACAGGGGAAGGTGATTGTGCTGGAAGTTTGGTGAATTGATTCTATTTTTGGGCATCGGATAAGGATATACGATACTGTCGCTGTCTTGAAATGCTTCGATTTTATTGGTACATTATATCCGTATGCCGATATGTCAGGAAAATATTATGTCAATATGTTAAACGGTATGTTGATATGGCAAAAGAAAAACAGAGCGTTATGATAACAGAGCAAAACCACATCGCCACCGTGCGGAATGGCGATAAGAGATTGAGACAACAATCGGTAGAGACATCATCAGGTTATTCGTCCCCTGTATTATTACCTCATTTCGAAAACAGCGGATTGCTTTCGGATAATGCAGCCATACGATGGGATTCTTGTGTGATGATACCCGTTCGGAATAACCAAGAAATCTTGTGTTGTCCTAGGCCTGTCATATTCCATTGTCCTTGTAAGCCAATGAAAAGAAGAAACAACGAGAGAATAAAGTGATTATTAACCCCTCATTCAAAATGTGTATGAGTAAACAATCCATCTTTATCGCCCTGAGCAACCAGAAGGGCGGTGTGGGCAAGTCCACCTTGACAGTGCTTCTTGCCAGTTATTTCCACTACGTCAAAGGCAGGAATGTCGCCGTTGTGGATTGTGATTATCCCCAGTTCAGCATCCAAGCCTTGCGTACCCGTGACACACAAAGCGTGGAAAAGAACGAACAGTTGCAGCGACAGCTCTGTGAACAGTTTGAACAGACCGGGAAGAAAGCCTATCCTGTACTGACATCCGGACCGGGCAAGGTGCTGGAAACGGCAGGCAAACTGGAAGATTCCTGTGAACTTGTTTTTTTTGACTTGCCCGGCACGGTAAACTCACCGGGAATCCTGGAAGCTATTATCAATATGGACTATTTGTTCACCCCCGTCATACAAGACCGTATGGTTATGCAGAGCAGCCTCTCCTTTGTCGCTACCCTTCAGGATTTTATCCGCCAATACCCGAATGCCCCGCTGAAAGAGATCCGGTTGTTCTGGAATAAGATTGACGGGCGCGTGTCCAAAGATATTTACCGTCATTACAATGGTATCTTTGAAAGAATCGGCTTGAAAACGCTTGATACGGTTATGCCGGATATGGAGCGATATAATCGGGAATCCTCCTCCGGGAACCGCCTGCTGTTCAGAAGCACCTACTTCCCTCCATCCGGCAAGTTGCTGAAAGGGAGCAACCTCGATATGCTAGTCGGGGAGATCGAGCGTATTATCTATCCCAACTCCTAAGAAGTATGGCTAAAAGAGAGGTGTTCAACGTAAACGAGGAACAGTTGAAAGAGATTATGGCTCATGGGACGGATGCGGAAGGGACTCCAAAGCATCCGTCGGCAGAAGAAGAGGAAATGGCAAGCGGGAATATTACTGTTTCCCGGCCTAAGAGCAATGACAAAAGCAGGAAGAGTGAACCCGTACTTTCGGGAAAGATACGGGAGTACCGGGAACTGTTCCTGAGCCGTAAGAACTCAGTACATCGTAAGCAGACTTACATCTGTTACGAGACCTACCGCAGGCTTGCCCGGATATTGCCCCTGTTGAGCGAAGGCATGACCGTACCAGCCTTTTTGGACAATGTGCTGGATCAGCACCTGGCACAATATGAAGAAGAACTAAACGAAATGGTTCGTCAAGGAACCTTAAACTCACACTGATTATGGAAATGATTGTTGTTTATTCCCTTTTGGCGGTAATAGCCTTATTGTATGTTATGTATGTTGCATACCGGTTGAAGCAGAAAATCTTCCGGACGAAAAGAAAAACGGTGCGGTTGGAAACAGCCGGACCAAGTTTGGAAAAGCGTTTATCAGAAGAAAACGTTGCAGGAAGGGGCTGGAGAGATTGCATTCCTGTACCCGAAGCAGATAGGGAGCATGAAACGACCGAGCCTCCGATAGAGAAAGTATCGGAGGGTAATGTGCTTTGTTCGGATGCAATAACAGATTTTGAAAAAGAAGTATTGGCAAACCTTTTTAATGAAATGGATATGGAAAACAGAAATTCAGTAAAAGGAATTGAGGCATTTGATGAGAAACAAATGTATGCGGAAGCTTTTTTGAACCGAAAAGTGGGTGGAGCGAGAAGGCAAACTTATCTGGATTCCTTCTTGTATGAGGAACTGTCCAAAGTGTTGCCGGTTATTGCACCGGGCATATCTGTACCCGTATTTGTCAGTAATGTGTTGGTCAAGCATTTGACGCAATACCGTACTCTCATCAATGAACTGTACAAAGAAAAAACTGAAAATTTATTGTCGGAATGGCCGGAATGATTTATCTGTCGGTTCGCCTGTTCTGTATTGCCTACCTATTATATAAGGTATGGCAACAGAAAGGCAGGATTCGTAAGTTGTGCGATTTGATCTATACTCCCGTTAAAAGGGAAGAACCGGAGATTGTTTCCCCCACATTTGCTGATGAAGCGGACGTAATAGGTAAGACCCGGTTCGTTTATCTGGATGAGAATGCCGGAAAAACGATAGCTCCCTATATGTGCCAGCCCTTGGAAACAAGTAAGGATTATATAGGCGAGGAGGAAAAGATATCTTCGGAAGAGGTAGATTGTACGCTATCTCCAGAGGAGATGGTGGCACTGCGTGAAGCACAGGAGGAGATGGATGAGTCGCAACCTGAAACAGATGCCGTATCCCAGACGGTTACACTCGATGATTTGAATCTTGCCGGGGATGTTTTGATGGGACTGAATGGTGCGGACAAGGATGAGGGTAAAAAGTCAAGTGCCGCCCGGACCTTGTTTGCCATCCGTAACACGGATTTGTTTGACGTATTTGTCTCTCAAGTGGGAAACGAGGAAGCGGTGTCGAAAATGCTGGATGAGTATTTGGATGAAGAGGGACGACCGTTACCCCCAAAGAGGGAACGAAAAGGTATTGACTGGCGGGAGCTGGTGTAAGTAAACGAATGGGGAAGCCTGCACATCGGAGGACGGTGGCAGGCTTTCTCTATTTTAAGTTGGAGGATATATTATTTTTCTTTATTTTTGGGAGCTTATTGCATTGTGCTTTAGAAAAACGGGAACTGAGTGCCGAAGAAGTCTTTAAAAAGAAAAACCCGTCCATTGCTGAACGGGTATATCTCTTAACTTGGTTACGTGTCAGACAGAGGCTTTACCAAGCATTACGATGCAAAGATAGGATAATAATTGGAATTGTACAAATGAAATATAAGAAATTCGTCCGTTTATACTCTTATTCAAGAGTTTTTAAGTATTATAAAGCTACTGATGGCAATAAACACAAAGCCATGCAGCTTTATTATGCCAATGTCCGGATTGCGCAAGCGTTCCATCCGTTGCTTGGAGCATTCGAAGTTATTTTGCGTAACCAATTGCATTATGCTCTTGCCAGACATTTTTCCGATGGGAGTTGGATTGTCAATCAAAAAAGCGGATTTATGTCTGCTCCTTCCTTGGTACATATTGATAAGAAAAGTGGCAAGCGAAAAGTAAACAACTATTTGTTGAAAGAGGTAGAGAATGCCGAGAGGAAAATACGTGATAAAGGCGTTGCCGTTACTGCCGGTCGGGTAATCGCCGAACAAAATTTAGGATTTTGGAACAGCCTGTATGAAAAGCATCATTATATATTGCTTGCCGGTACACCTTGTACTATCTTTCAATCACTACCGAGCGGATATGGCCGCAAAGAGGTTAATGAGACCATTACCAAAATCCGTGAATTGCGTAACCGGATTAACCATAACGAACCAATCTGCTTTGTGGACAAGAAACGTGATTTCTCATATGTGAGGGATATGTATCAAAAAATAATGGATTTCCTTTCTTGGATAGATTCAACCATACCGGCTTCTCTTGCCGAAGTCGATAAGGTGCTCGGAATCATAGACAAGGAAGAGAAAAAGCAATTAAGCTGAATAATAATTGTGTATGTATCCTTTTAAAACCGATTTACCCTCGTCACTTAAGAACATTATTCTTAGGTGACGAGGGTAAAAAACAAAGCTATGCTTTGAGTGGAGCGAACGGGAGTCGAACCCGCCTCAAACGATTTTTCAGGTCGTTGCATAATCCGCTCTGCCATCGCCTGACACATATATGCCATATCTCAGTCGATTGCATTTGCAATAGATACGAAGATAATTTGATAAAAAAAATATTTTCCTGTTTCCTTTATGGCATTGTAAAACTAAAATTCATTCTCCACATCTTGCCTTATTAAGAAAATTCGGACATCTGATGACATCCGCTGACATCTGATGAAAGGTTTGTCTCAAAGCGTATTATCCCATCTTATCTTCGCCGTCGAAATCAATTTTATGTCTTACCCAAACGATTCGACAATGAAGAGAAGAATCCTTTTTTCAGTGCTGTGTGCGGCGATAGCCGCCAGTGCTTTCGCGCAGGGCCAGGGCCTTGCAGGTATCAACGAGGCGACCAGCCTCATGACCTCCTATTTCGATCCCGCCACGAAACTCTGTTATGCCATCGGTGCCGTGCTGGGTCTGGTAGGCGGCATCAAGACCTACGGCAAGTTCTCCAGCGGCGATCCCGACACCTCGAAGACTGCTGCCAGCTGGTTCTTCGCCTGTATCTTCCTGATTGTAGCCGCCACCATCCTGCGTTCCTTCTTCCTCTAAGCGCATGGAGTATCCTGTAAACAAAGGGGCGGGCAATCCCGTCGAGTTCAAGGGGCTCAAGTCGCAATACCTGTTCGTCTTTGCGGGCGGTCTGGTGGCGGTGCTCCTGGCGGTGGTCGTCCTTTACTTGGCAGGCGTGGACCAATGGATATGCATCCCATTCGGGATTGTCTCCGGCAGCCTGCTGGTATGGGAGACATTCCGCCTGAACGCCCGCTACGGCGAGCACGGGCTGATGAAGCTGCTGGCGGAGAAACGGCATCCCCGCTACCTGATCCACCGCAAGAGAATATTCCGGTTATTCACGAAAAGAAAGAAGAAACCATGAGAAATGTATTGAAAGCGGAAACGCTGGAACGCAAGTTCCCCCTGCTCTCGGTGGAGAACGGCTGCATCGTGAGCAAGGATGCCGATCTGACCGTGGCTTTCGAGGTGGAACTGCCTGAACTGTACACGGTGACGGCGGAAGAGTATGAATCCATGCACTCCACCTGGACAAAAGCCATCAAGGTGCTGCCCGAACACAGCATCGTCTGCAAGCAGGACTGGTTCATAAAAGAGAGCTACCGTCCGAAAAACAGCGAGGAGGAACAGAGTTTCCTCTCGCATAGCTATGAGCGTCACTTCAACGAAAGGCCGTACCTGAACCACCGCTGTTTCCTGTACCTGACAAAGACCACCCGTGAGCGCAACCGCCGGCAAAGTGACTTCAACACCCTTTGCCGGGGATTCCTGCTGCCCAAGGAGATTACCGACAAAGACATGGCAGCCCGTTTTCTGGAAGCGGTGGAGCAGTTCGGACATATCGTGAACGACTCCGGCCACATCCGGCTGCGCCGTCTGGAAACGGAGGAGATAATTGGCACGAAGGAACGTCCCGGACTGGTGGAGAAATACTTCTCCCTTTCGATGGAAGATGAAACCTCCGTGTTGCAGGACATCTGCCTCAAGCCCGGACGGATGCGTATCGGGGACAAACGGCTCTGCCTGCACACCCTCTCGGACACGGAAGACCTGCCGGGCAGGCTCTCCACCGATATGCGCTACGAGCGTATGTCCACCGACAAGAGCGACTGCCGGCTCTCCTTCGCCGCCCCCGTGGGGCTGCTGCTCTCCTGCAACCACATCTATTCGCAGTACGTGTTCATCGATAATGCGCAGGAAATTCTGCAAATGATGGAGAAGAACTCGCGCTACATGCTCTCGCTGTCCCGTTACAGCCGGAGCAATGCCGTGAACCAGGAGTGGACGGAGATGTACCTGGACGAGGCGCATGCCAAGGGCGTGCTTCCCGTCAGGTGCCACTGCAACGTCATCGCCTGGGCGGAGGATGCCGAGGAGTTCCGCCGTATCAAGAACGACACGGGCAGCCAGCTCGCCATGATGGAGTGTACGCCCCGGTACAACACTATCGATACCCCGGTGCTCTACTGGGCGGGCATTCCCGGCAATGCGGCGGATTTTCCGGCAGAGGAATCATTTTATACGTTCCTGGAACAGGCGGTCTGCCTCTTTGCCGGAGAGACCAATTACCGGAGTTCGCCCAGCCCGTTCGGCATCCGTATGGCGGACCGGCAGAACGGCATTCCGGTTCACGTGGATATTTCTGACCTGCCGATGAGACGGGGTATCATCACCAACCGTAATAAATTTATCCTGGGGCCAAGCGGCAGCGGCAAGTCCTTTTTCACCAACCATCTGGTACGTAACTATTACGAGCAGGGAGCGCATATCCTGCTGGTGGACACGGGTAACAGTTATCAAGGCTTGTGCCGGATGATTCACGACCGCACACACGGTGGGGACGGCATCTACATCACGTATGAAGAAGACAACCCGATTGCCTTCAACCCGTTTTACACAGATTCCGGCGAGTTCGATGTGGAAAAGCGCGAGAGTATCAAGACATTGATACTGACCCTGTGGAAACGGGAGGATGAAGCCCCGAAACGGTCGGAAGAGGTGGCGCTCTCCGGGGCGGTGAACGCCTATATCCGTAAAATCACCGGAAGCCGGGAGGCAAAGCCGGACTTCAACGGCTTTTACGAGTTCGTGGACGGCGACTACCGCCGGATGATAGCGGACAAGAAAGTGCGGGAGAAGGATTTCGACATCGACGGTTTCCTGAACGTGCTGGAACCTTTCTACAAAGGTGGTGACTATGATTTCCTGCTGAACTCCGACAAGGAACTGGACTTGACGAGCAAGCGGTTCATCGTATTTGAACTGGACAATATCAGCAGCAACAAGGTACTGCTTCCGGTGGTAACGCTGATTATCATGGAAACCTTCATCAGCAAGATGCGCAAGCTGAAAGGGGTACGCAAGATGATATTGATCGAGGAGTGCTGGAAAGCCCTGATGTCCGCCAATATGAGCGGTTACATCCAGTACCTCTTCAAGACTGTCCGCAAATATTTCGGCGAGGCTGTAGTGGTCACTCAAGAAGTTGATGACATCATCAGTTCCCCCATTGTGAAGGAGGCCATCATCAACAATTCCGACTGCAAGATTCTTCTGGACCAGCGGAAATACATGAACAAGTTCGAGCACATCCAGCGGCTGCTTGGGCTGACCGAGAAGGAGAAAGGGCAAATCCTCTCCATCAACCAGGCGAACCATCCCGGACGTTTCTACCGGGAGGTGTGGATAGGGCTTGGCGGCACCCAGTCGGCGGTCTATGCCACGGAGGTAAGCGCTGAAGAGTATTTCACTTTCACGACGGAGGAATCCGAAAAACTGGAAGTGCAGCGGCTTGCCGCAGAGTTGGACGGTAACTTAGAGCTTGCCATCCACCGGATGGCAGATAAGAAACGAGAAGAGCAAAAACAAGTATCAACCCCCAAATGAGAACGATTATGAGAAACAAATCCCTTATGAAACTGGCGGTATGCCTGATTGGTATGGCCGCTATGGTATTGCAAAGCTGCTCGGAGAGCGGCACCGACCGTGACAAGCTCTGCGGGTCGTGGAGCAGCGTGGAAGGCAAGCCGGACGTGCTGGTATATAAGGAAGGGGAGGCCTACAAGGTGACGGTGTTCGCCCGAAGCAGTAAGACGCGCCTTCTCAGGCCGCAGACCTACCTGCTGGTGGAGGAGAACGGCAACCTGTTCATCCACACGGGCTACCGCATCGACGTCTCTTACAACGAGGCGACCGACGTGCTGACCTTCTCCCCGAACGGTGACTATGTACGCAAGGAGGAACGCCCATGAAAGCGAAGTCATTCCTGGCAGGTGCGGTGCTCGCCATCTGCGCTGCCGGCGCCAATGCCCAGTGGGTGGTGACCGACCCCGGCAACCTTGCCCAAAGCATCATCAACATGTCGGACAACATCGCCCACACCTCGAAGACGGCGGTCAATACCGCCGAGAGCTTTGCCGAGACGGTGAAAATCTATGAGCAGGCGAAGAAGTATTACGACCAACTGAAGGCGGTGAACAACCTGATACAGGATGCCCGCAAGGTGCGTGACATCATCCTGATGGTGGGCGACGTGTCCGATATCTATGTGACGAACTTCGGCAAGATGCTGGACGACGGGAACTTCTCGCCCCGTGAACTGGATGCCATCGCCTTCGGCTATGCCCGCCTGTTGGAGGAGAGCAACGGCGTGTTGCAGGATTTGAGGCAGGTCATCAACGTGAGCACGCTCTCCATGACCGACAAGGACCGTATGGACGTGGTGGACCGCTGCCACTACGAGATGCGCCGCTACCGCAACCTGGTAAGATACTATACGAACAAGAACATCGCCGTGAGCTATCTTCGTGCCCGGAAGAAGAACGACCTGGACCGTGTGATGCGGCTTTACGGGGATGAAACCTCCAGATACTGGTAGCCTATGGTACTGATGTCGATTGATTTCGCCAACCTGCATACCATCTTGGCGACCCTGTATGACGAGATGCTTCCCCTCTGTGAAGACATGATGGATGTGGGCAAGGGGCTTGCCGGACTGGGGGCGCTCTTCTATGTCGCCGTCCGTGTGTGGCAGTCGATGGCACGTGCCGAACCGATAGACGTGTATCCGCTGTTGCGTCCCTTCGCCATCGGCATCTGCATCCTGCTCTTTCCCACACTGGTGCTCGGCACGGTGAACAGCGTGCTCAGCCCCATCGTGCAAGGCACGCACAGGATGCTTGAGGGGCAGACGCTGGACATGGAACAGTACCGTGCCCAGAAGGAGGAACTGGAAAGGGAGGCCATGCTTCGGAATCCCGAAACCGCCTACCTGGTAAGCGACGAGGAGTTTGACCGGCAGTTGGACGAGCTGGGCTGGTCGCCCTCGGATGCCGCCTCCCGGCTGGGCATGTATGTGGAAGTGGGGATATACAACCTGGAAAAAAGCATCCGTGACGCCTTCCGCAGCCTGCTGGAACTGATATTCGCGGCGGCCTCGCTGCTGATAGACACCGTGCGTACCTTTTTCCTGGTCGTGCTCTCCATATTGGGACCGGTAGCCTTCGCTTTCAGCGTATGGGACGGCTTCCAGTCCACGCTCAGCCAGTGGTTCACGAGGTACATATCCGTCTATCTGTGGCTTCCGGTCAGCGACCTGTTCAGCACCCTGCTCGCCAAGCTCCAGGTGCTGATGCTCCAGAACGACATTCAGGAACTGCAAAACAATCCCGACTATTCGATGGACAATTCCAACAGCGTGTATATCATATTCATGCTGATAGGAATCATCGGGTATTTCACCGTCCCGACGGTGGCCGGCTGGATTGTGCAGGCGGGCGGTGCAGGCAACTATAACCGTAACCTGAACCGGACAGCCACGAAAACGGGCGGATTCGCAGCCGGAGCCGGTGGAGCCGTTTTGGGCAATATCGGGGGAAGGCTGAGAGGTAAATAATGCACCGGATTACGGGATGCGTATGCGGCATCTTGCTACTAACGTATGCAGTCTTATGCTACTAACGTATGTAGCACCCGATTACTAACGTATGTAGCTATGTGCTACTAACGTATGTAACAAGAGGCTGCCAACGTATGTAATTGGAGGCAACATACGTGTCCCATCGAAAGAAACAAACATTCAAATCAAACATCCCAAAAAGAAATGGAATTCAAATCATTGACCAACATCGAGAGCAGCTTCAAGCGCATCCGTCTGATGCTGGCGGTCTTTACCGTCTGCTGCACGCTTGTCACCGGCTATGCGCTGTGGAGCTCGTACCGTTTCGCCGAGAAGCAACGCGAGAAAATCTATGTGCTGGACGGGGGCAAGTCGCTGATGCTCGCCCTTTCGCAGGACCTCTCGCAGAACCGTCCCGCCGAGGCACGTGAACACGTCCGGCGTTTTCACGAACTGTTCTTCTCGCTCTCCCCGCAGAAGGATGCCATCGAGCACAACATCGGCCGCGCCCTGCAACTGGCGGACAAGAGCGCCTACCATTACTATGTGGACTTTGCCGAAAAAGGGTATTACAACCGCCTGATTTCGGGAAACATCAACCAGGTGGTACATGTGGACAGCGTGGTGTGCGACTTTGCCGCCTATCCTTACAAGGCACGGACATACGCCCGGCAGTTGATTATCCGCGAGAGCAACGTGACCGAACGCAGCCTGGTCACCTCCTGTTCGCTCCAGAACACCGGACGCTCGGACGACAACCCCAACGGGTTCATCATCGAGCAGTTCACCATTCAGGAGAACAAAGACATAAGGAGTGCCGGGCGATGAAAAAGAGACCTGCTGTTTTAAGACGGGCAGACATCCGGATACGGCTGTCCTGCCGCCGGCTGACCGGAAAGCAACGCGTCATCCTTGTAGGCATGGCCTCGCTTTTGTTCACGGTCGCCTGCCTCTATTCGATTATCTCTTCCATATCCCGTTTGGGAGGACCGGGCACAGAAACACGACCGGGCCGGCTTCCTTCCATCGGGGTACAACGGGAGAATACAACAAACATTCATCCAAACATCCAGAAACATGAAAATGGACTTTCAGAGAATCAGGGAACGGCTGGGACTGTCAAGTGACAAGCCGCTGGCTCCCGAAGAGAAGCGCCAACGCGCCAAGTATGTTGTCTATCCGTTCTTCTGCCTGCTGTGCGCCGGATTCCTCCTGTTGATATTCAGCCCCTCGGAAAAGGAAAGGGCGGAAGCGGAAAAGGGCAAGGGGTTCAATGTGGAGATGCCCTCGCCGGAGGATTCCAAAATGGAGGGCGACAAAGTCAGTGCCTACGAACAGGAAGCGCTGGCGAAAAAGGAAAAGTGGCGCAAAGGCACCTTCCAGGAGATGTCGGAGCTGTTCAACAGAGGCGGTGGCGACACATCCGAACCGGCAACAGGCAGAATCAATGTGGAACTTCCTGCCAGGGAGGAAGCAAGAAAATCCCCCGGCCCTGTCCACACCTCGGCAGAAGCCTATAGGAATGTGAACCGCTCGCTCGGCACCCTCTACACCCGGCAGGAAAATCCGCAGAATACCGGACTGCTCCGCCGCATCGAGGAACTGGAAAAAGAAAAAAGACAGTCGGAAGCACAACCGGAAGGACAGACCTTGGAGGAGAAGATGGCCCTGTTGGAGAGGTCTTACGAACTTGCCGCCCGCTATAACGGGAAACAGCCGGAAATGTCCTCTGATGCGAATGGCCGGAACAACCGGAAAGAGCGGACGGCAGCCCGGCCGGTGAAGCAGGTACAGGACCGGGTGGTGTCATCGCTTGCGCAACCTATGTCTGATGAAGGTTGCACCGCTGAATTTGCGGGAGAAAGGAACACCGGTTTCCACACCCCGGTAGGAAAGACGCTCTCTTCCGGCAGGAACACCATCGCCGCCTGCGTACACGGTACGCAGACCGTATCGGACGGGCAGGTAGTACGCATCCGCCTGCTGGAACCGATGGCGGTGGACGACCGGCTCATCCCCAAAGGGACGGTATTGGCCGGCGGCACACGCATACAAGGAGAACGGATGGATATCCTTATCGAGAAGGTGGAATACAAGGGCACGCTGTTCCCGGTGGAACTGGAAGTGTATGACGCCGACGGGCAGCAAGGAATCCTCGTGCCGAACTCGATGGAGTATGATGCGGCGCGTGAGATAGCCGCGGGTATGGGCACTTCTATGGGAAGCAGCATCAACATCTCGACGGATGCCGGAGCACAGATTGCCTCGGACGTGGGCAAGGGGGTGATTCAGGGCGTGTCGCAATATGTGGGCAAGAAGATGCGCACGGTGAAAATTACCTTGAAAGCCGGGCACCGCCTGCTGTTGCACTCTCCCGAGTCCTGAGAAGAAAAGAGAAACCAACCATTTATTCACCAACCAATCAAGAACACACATGAAGAAGATTCTGATGATGTTTGCCCTGGTCATGGGCACAGTGGCTGCCTACGCGCAGCAAAGCAACGGGGATTATTACGAGGGACTGAGCCGTAAAATCGGATTCAGCCGGATGATTCCCCCTCACGGCCTTGAAATCACTTACGACAAGACCGTGCACGTGATTTTTCCCTCTCCCGTAAGGTACGTGGATTTGGGTTCCCCCAACCTGATAGCGGGCAAGGCAGACGGTGCGGAGAATGTCATCCGTGTGAAGGCGACCCGGAAACATTTCCGCAGCGAGACCAATATGAGCGTGATAACCGAAGACGGGAACTTTTACACCTTCAATGTCAAGTATGCCGACGAGCCGTTGCTGCTGAATGTGGAGATGTGCGACTTCATCCATGACGGGGAGGCGGTGAACCGCCCGAACAACGCGATGGAAATCTACTTGCAGGAACTCGCCGGAGAGTCACCCCGTCTGGTACGGCTGATTATGAAGTCCGTACATAAAGAGGACAAGCGCAAGGTCAAGCACATCGGCAGCAAACGGTTCGGGGTGCAATACCTACTCAAGGGGCTTTACGCGCACGGCGAGTTGCTCTATTTCCATACCGAGGTGAAGAACGCCACGCACGTGCCTTTCGATGTGGATTTCGTGACCTTCAAGGTTGTGGATAAGAAAATCGTGAAACGTACCGCCATGCAGGAACAGGTCATCTATCCGCTGCGTGCCTTCAACTATGTGACCCGTATAGACGGAAAGAAGAATGAGCGAACGGTGTTCGCCCTGCCCAAGTTCACCATCCCCGACGGCAAGAAGCTGGTCGTGGAGATGTACGAGAAACAAGGCGGCCGCCATCAATCGTTTGAGGTAGAGAACGAAGACCTGGTGCTTGCGGAAACCGTCAATGAACTGAAAGTAAGATGAGCGTCATGAAAAGAAGCCTCAGTTTGATCATCCTCCTGCTTGCCCTCTTTACGGGGCAGGCGGGAGCCCAGCGGCGTCTGCCGGGAATGAGAGCCATCCGTTTCACCGCTGAAATGGCCGACAGATTTTACAGCCGGGCGAACCGTCACAATGCGGGCTATGTCTTTTCGCTGGCCGTCTCCTCTTATACAAAGAATGGGGACCAATGGTTGTTCGGCGGCGAAATGCTGCAACGGAATATTCCCTACCGGAGTGCCCATATCCCGCTGGCGCAATATACGGGGGAAGGCGGCTATTGCCATACAATCTTCTCTACACCCAATAAGTCGTTCTTCCTGAACCTCGGTGCCTTCGCTTTGCTGGGCTATGAGACCGTGAATGGAGGAAACCAATTGTTGGATGACGGAGCCGCCTTGTGCAAGCATGAATCCTTCATCTATGGAGGCGCGGTGACATTGGAGGCGGAAGGATACCTGTCGGACAGGATAGTCCTGCTGCTACGTCTGCGTGAGCGTTTTGTATGGGGCGGCGCTTCCGGCCGCTGCCATTTCCAGTACGGAGCCGGAGTCAAATATATTTTCTAACCTCAAAAAACAGATATCCATGAAAAGAAGAATCCTTGATCTTATGATGATTGCCTGCTGCATGGCCGTTTCCTTTCTTAGCCTTGCCGCTTGTGGCAACGAGTTGGATATCCTACAGGAATATCCATTTAAGGTAGAGAGTATGCCGGTGGCGGGCGAAATAACCGATGGCGAGACGGTGGAAATCCGTCTGGAAATCAAACCTGAAGGGAATTTCACCGGAACGGTCTATATGCTAAGGTATTTCCAGCCGGATGGCAAGGGCAGCCTGAAGATGGAGGATGGCACGGTGCTGAAGCCCAATGACCGTTACCTGTTGAACGAATGGAAATTCCGTCTTTATTATACCTCGCAGAGCGGCAGGGAGGCGCAGACCATTGACCTCTATTTTGAAGATAACTGGGGGAATTTGCAAAAGCTGACATACGATTTCAATGGAAGGGATGCGGAGGAGGATAACAAGGAGACTGTATGAAAAGAATGTCGATTATTATAATTCTTCTGTCATTTCTCCTAAATGGCAAGGCGGAAAATCCTCCTTCGGATATAGACAAGGCTGTTGCTTGTATCAAACGGTGGGATTATGACAAGTAATATGTTATGTAAAGTGCAAGACTTATAAAGTGAGCA
>ENA-OUPZ01000197-OUPZ01000197.1-human-gut-metagenome-genome-assembly--contig:-NODE-197-length-50671-cov-25.974040_pt1 | contig 50671 bp, 49 predicted proteins | sample MGYA00237941_ERZ548813 | MGnify/ENA primary metagenome ERZ548813 (study PRJEB26490, sample SAMN05194712) | human gut metagenome | biome: terrestrial biome; feature: human-associated habitat; material...
TATAAAAAAAGCTTCCACCTTACGGCAGAAGCTTTTCTTTGGTGGGCCATCCAGGGGCCCAACACCCACGGACTAATAAACAGTCCACTGGACTGTTCATTACCTCGCTCTCGCTCGGCCGTCCTTTCAAGCCCTGGATGGCCTTTTTATAAAAAAAGCTTCCACCTTACGGCAGAAGCTTTTCTTTGGTGGGCCATCCAGGACTTGAACCCGGGACCAAGCGGTTATGAGAATCACGAAAATCTTAAAATCCCGTTTTTCTTGTGCAACAGTGACAAATGGCATCGGCGCACGAGCAAGAGGCATTAGTTATTATGACGGAGTTTTTAGTCTGATTTCGTAGTGAAAATCAGACTAAATCGCCAGGTTCGTCGCCAGAAAAAAAGCTGGCGACGAAAATCGCCAAAAAAGACTCATTTGGTGCGATTTTGGCGATGAAAAAAGCTACTGTGGATTCGAGGCTTTTATGCCCCACCGTTTTTCTCATTATAAATCGTTCATTTTAGAATGTCAATATCGCCAACAAGGGGGAAGTGTACCATTTTAGTAGAATACCGACCCAGTGTTCCTCTCCCCCACACCCCCTCTCCAGCTGGCTGAAGAAACAGCCAACTGAAAAAGAGAATATCGGCTCTTATAAGCATCTTACCTGTCCACAGGCAAGGTGCTTTTTTAATTTCAAAAATCGGAGGTCATCATGGGCAAATATCAAAAAAATATTGAGGCTGCACGGCGCATCAGCGTCATGCAGTACCTTGAAACCTACCATCCCGGCGAGCTTGTCCGCAAAACAGACAAGGAGTATTGCACCAAGGCGCACAGCAGCCTTGTTATCACACCTTCGAATGGTCTATTCCATTGGTTCTCGCAGCACAAGGGCGGCAATAATGCCCTTGACTATCTGGTAAAGGTTGAGGGCATGGACTTTGTCTCGGCGGTACGGTTGTTGAGTGCAATGGCTCCCGCGCCTGTTTCTATTCAGACGGCTAAGGCTTCTTCTCCCCAGCAGCACACGACCCGCCCGTTTGAGTTACCCACCGCAGATCGAAACACCGAAGCTGCAACGGCCTATCTGATGCACCGCGGCATCAGCCCCAAGGTACTGCGCTACTGTGTGGGTAGTGGAATCCTATACCAAACTACGCGCGGCAACTACCGCAACTGCGTTTTTGTGGGCAAAGATGAAAACGGCGTACCGCGCTCTGCTTTTCAGCGCGGCTGTCAAGGCAGCTTTCGCGGAGATGTCGCGGGCAGCCAAAAACAGTATGGCTTTCTGATTCCCGCCGAATCGGAAACCTGCGATAACGTAGAGATCTACGAAGCCCCCATTGATGCCATGTCCGGCGCAACACTGCGGCAGTACAAACATGATTCCCCGTGGCGCAGTGTCCACTACTTGGCGCTGGGCGGGTTGAACCATCAGCCGATTGACTACTTTTTGCAGCAGCATCCCGAAGTAAAGCGCGTGTCGCTTTGCTTTGACCGTGACGACCCCGGACGAAACTTCACAAAAATTGTTGCGAAACAGCTTGCAGAACGCGGATATATCATACAGGACGCGCCCCCGGCCATAGGCAAGGATTATAACGACTATCTGCTGGCGGCTCGTAGACTTATCAGCATGGAACGGTAAAGGAGCGGAACATGAAAACTATTGCAGTTGCAAACCAAAAAGGCGGCGTGGGTAAAACGACCACCACCGTAAATCTTGGCACAGCACTTGCGGCGATGGGCTACAAGGTGCTGTTGGTGGACGCCGACCCGCAGGGTGATTTGAGCAGCTATCTCGGCTATGAGGGCACCGAAAACGGCGCAACAATCAGCGACCTAATGGAATCTGTTATCAAGGACGAAAATCCGCCAGAAGTGGTAATTCACCATGAAGAAAAGGTGGATTTCATTCCTTCCGACATTGGGCTGTCCGATATGGAAGTGAGCCTTGTAAATGTTATGGCGCACGAGAAAATCATGGAACAGGCATTGGAGCCGTTCAAGGATAAATACGACTACTGCTTGATCGACTGTATGCCCTCGCTGGGCATCATCACCGTAGCATCGCTTGTTGCGGCTGACAGGGTGTTGATTCCCGTGCAGGCGCAGCATTTCGCCCTCAAAGGTCTGGTATCCCTGTTCAAATCCGTCAACCAAGTAAAGCGCCGTATCAATCCCCGGCTGGATATTGACGGCATTGTACTGACGATGGTGGACAAGCGGACAAACCTTTCCAAAGATGTGTGTGCTGCCCTGCGCAGTGCCTACGGTCACGCGCTGAAAATTTACCGCGCGGAAATCCCTGTCAGTACGCGCACAGCAGAAAGCGCTGCCAGTACACATAGCGTGCTGACCTACGATGCCAACGGCCCGGCCAGTTTGGCATACAAAGCGCTTGCCAAGGAGGTGACGGAGAATGAGAGAGTACGGCAGCAACATCAATCTGCCCTCACTCGATAATCTGTTTTCGAGTGAGCAGGAGCGGCAGGATGCAAAGCTGGAGAAAATTCAAATTTTGCCGCTGACGGAATTACATCCCTTTCGGAATCACCCTTTTCAAGTCCGTGACGATGACGAAATGGACAAAATGGTGGACAGTGTCAAGGAATACGGTGTCATGACCCCGGCCGTTGTCCGTCCTCGGCAAGATGGCGGGTATGAAATTGTAGCGGGCCACCGCCGCTGCCATGCCAGCCAGCGGGCTGGCGTGGAGACTATGCCCTGCATCGTGCGGGATATGGACGATGATACTGCTATTATTCTGATGGTGGATAGCAACTGCCAGCGAGAGCATATTCTACCGAGTGAAAAGGCGAAAGCGTATCAGATGAAGCTGGAAGCTGTAAAGAGAAAGGCCGGTAGACCGTCAAAAAATAATTCGGCCCAAGTTGGGCCGAATTTATGGGCTTCTGAAAAAGTTGCAGCTGATGCAGGAGAAAGTAGGTCACAGGTAAAAAGATTTATTGCATTGAACAACCTCACGCCAGCTTTAATGCAGATGGTAGATGCGGGCCGTCTGAAAACGACACCCGCCGTAGAACTTAGCTACCTTACCCCAGAAGAACAAGAGGACTTCCTCTCTTACATGGAATCCGAGGGCTGTACTCCCTCACTGTCACAAGCACAAAAACTCAAGGAAGCCAGCAGGGAAAGCGTACTGACACCAGAAAAAATCCAGCATATTATGGCCGCCAAGCCGCCCAGTGTAAAGCCGCGTGACTCGCAGCTTATGATTCCCGTTGCTAAAGTTGAGCGCTATTTCCCCAAAGGCTTTACAAGCGACCAGATGCAGCAGGTTATCGTAAAACTGCTGGAAAACTATGCCCGTGCCCACCAGCACGGCAGCAGATGAGGGGGGACACCGATGACGAGATTATTAGTTGTTGAACCCGGCTACTGCCCTTATCAAGCGGGTTTTTCCAGTGCGGCGACTGCGGTTTCCGAGGTAATCGAGGGTGAAAGCCAAATTCTAAAACCGTTTGGCACACCTCGCATCGGGCTAATATGCAGCAAAGCCCAAAGCCGACTGAAATATAACAGACAGGTCAATGACGAGGGAATTACCGTGCGCGGGCGATTTCTCATCTGCGGGCTAAATGGTGATAAAGTCGTGGGCTTATCCAAAGACCAAGCAGACCGATACAGCCGTCTACTTTTTCTACCGCAAGTCGAAGATATGGCAAGCGGTGAACTGCCCGCCGCAAAGGTACGCCCGCAGGATGAACGCTACGGGAACAAACTATCTTTTTGGGAAAGGTTGGAAAGATAATGGAAGAAAAGACAGATAAAGTAGTCGGCTACATCGAATATCTCGGTGCAGGCGGGATGATCGGTGAAATCGTTCCTTACACAAGCGTGGAAAAATTCAAGGATGAAATTCTGGATTCCTTGGATTGTGGGCGGCCAGTGACACCGGTTGTATTCTCAGATGAACTGGATGAGCCAATCCAATTTGATTCAGGCACCTATTTTCCGTGGGGATTTCGCAGCGAAAAGCGAGTGCAAATCCCTTATGAAATCTATCAAACTAACAGGCGAGACCTTGTTTTTATGGAGTATTCTCCTGCGAGGCTCGCTGCCGGAGCAAAGGACTACGAACTCGTGTACAAGGGGCAGATGGAGCGTTGGGAAACGCTGGACAGCATTTATTCACGGCATAATCGGGATGACCGTCCAAACGCCAAAACTATGCGTTCCGTCTCTGTCAGCGATATTATTGTGACACACAAAGATAACGAGACACACGCTTTTTATGTTCAGCCGATTGGGTATAAGCAAGTAGATAACTTGTTGCCGGAACTTGAAAATGCCACACCGTCAAAAGCAGAACAGCACGAGCGATAAGGAGCAGCCTATGGCTAAATACGAAAATATCCGTGCGCTTGCCAAAAAGCAACTGCACGCCGTCACGGAGAGCAGTGACCGCTGGAAAGCATTTTTGCGGACAGCGGCCATTGCTTATAATTATAGTTTCCCGAACCAGCTTTTGATTCACGAGCAAAGCCCCACCGCCACAGCTGTGGCCGACATAGCCTACTGGAATAATAATGCGGGCCGCTGGGTCAAGCGCGGCGCGCACGGTATCGCGGTATTTGACACTCGCGCCAATTCTTCCCGGCTGCGGTATCTGTTTGACATTTCCGATACCATCCCCCGCGCAGAGATTCCCGAAGCGCTGCCGTGGGTCGTTACAGACCAGAACTGGCGGCCTGTTTGGGATAAAATCGTAGCGGATAATCACGCCGACAGCATCCAGAGCGCCCTCCTCATGCTCTCCACATCCTGCGTTGCCCAGCGCAGCGCCATGTTCACAACCGCACTGGGAAAAGCCATAGACGGCAGCAGCTTACAGTGGGCCAAGCCAGACGAACAGCGGCAGCTATTTTTACAGCTTATCACCCAAAGCTGTCTGTATATGGCCGCGCTGCGGTGCGGCGTGGATACTGCGCGGCTGGACCTGTCTGCGCTTGAGTCCGTGAACCAGTTTGACACAAACCGCATTGCTCTGTGTTTGGGCAGCGCTTGCCAACAGGCGGCACGGCCTCTCATGCAGCAGATCGGCAGCATCACGAGAGAAATCGACAGTGTTGCACGCGCCGAAAAAGTCCGCTATTATGGTGACAAACAGGAAGAAACCAATAACACCAAGGAGGTCAACAATGGAGTACATGATGGTGAACGGCTACCAAATCCCGGCGCTGACGCTGAACGAGCCGCCGATGCCGGAGATCGGCAAGTACGGCAGCCTGCGGCGAAAATTCCTGCTGGAGAACGCGCCGATGGTGTTCGACGAGATGATGCTGGAGGGAACGCTGTATCCGCATCTGGCGGAGATGGACAACGCAGTACACCGGCAAATCGAACAGACGATGCAGACGCTGATGCAGCAGAGCACCGCCCCGAACCGGCAGACCGACCCGATGGGCTGGACGCAGTGGATGAACGCCTTGCAGGCCCAAGCCGAGGAACTGGCGATGCAGCAGATTTACAGCCTGTAACACAAGAGCCCCAAGCGGAGAGCGATACAACGCCCTCCGCTTTTTCTGTACCCATTTCTGATTTGCCGCCGCTGAGCGATGAACTGATTCTAGGCTTGCTGGCGAAGGACTCCTCCAGCCGTGCCGACAATGCGGCTATTCTGGAATATTTCAATGAGCATCCCGACCTTGCCGAGCGCAGCGCCTTTTGCAAGCACTGTTACAAGCAAATTTATACATATTTGTTCGTGGATGACCATACCGTGGGTTTTATCCGGCATGATATGTACCTTGAACTTTGGGAGGGCAACTATCTTACCAAAACAGCACAGGTCAATCTGACATGGGATGCTGTTGCAGCAAAGATTGCTGACCTTATCGAGGAAGGGCGGCTGATTGTTCCCATCAAAGCAGCACCCGTGCAGCAGCAGATGGAGCAGCTTACCCTTACCCCCGAAGATTCTGAAAAGGCAGGGCTGCCGAGCCATGAGCAACAGGTTAAAAACATCGACCTTGCGGCAGAAGCCAAAAAGTGGAACAAGCCCATCATTGACGCATCCGGCAAGTATATTTCCGAGCAGGATATTACCGATGCCCTGTGCAACGGCAGCGGTTTTGAAGATAGCAAATTTCGTATTCAGCAATATCTCTCTGCACAGGTACTTCCTATCGAGGAAGATCAGGCCCGCTGGCTGAAAAAAGAATATGGCATCGGCGGCGGCACATTCTATTTCCGTGATGGTGGGCGCGGTGCAATCGACCACATGGGTAAAAATCTTGAAATCATTCGGAATACGGATGATGGAAAATATCGCCGTGTTTTGAAATGGAAAGAGGTTGCCCAACGCCTACGGCTTCTGGTTTATAACGGTCAGTATTTGTTTGAGGACGAAAAAGTTCTCTACAAAACATGGTCCGAAAGGCAACAAGCCGCCCGCGCAGCGAACGATGCCGCCCTTAACCACGCAAAACACGCCATCGAGGATTTCTGTGAGAATGAGGGGCTAAGCGAACCGAATTTTTCCGACTTGACCCGCGTGGAGTTTGCTTACTCTACCACCGAGGACGATGAGCACGAGATCCAAGTGTATGCCAATCTTCTGCGGAATGAAATCCGCTATGAGGTTGACGGTAACATTGTCCATATCGACTACTTCCAAGATAACCACGAGCTTGCTGCGCAGGGCATTGAAAACAGCGCTTTCTCGGATTTTATCAATACCGCCGAAGCAGAGTTTGAAAAGCATCATCCGACTACAAGAAAAGTCGAAAAATCACCTGTAACTATCGGCAGCACGGTTTATCTGGAAGATGCCAGACCCTTTACCGTGGAGGAAATCGGCAGAGAAAACATTCATCTGCGGGATGAAAGTTTCCCGCTGGTAGGCCGTGCTGTCAGCCATGAAGAATTTGCGCGGCTGCTTGCGGCCAACCCCAAAAATGCAGCACTATCCGCCCCGGAAGTTCCAAGCCGTCAAGAGCAGCCGGAAGAAACTGCCAAACCCATCGTGGGCGAAGTCATCGAAGAACCCAGCCCCTTTGTGGAGCAGGTTATGGCGGATGCAGAACGGCTTTCGGCAGAAGATGAACCTTACCACCGCGAACCCATTACCTATGAAGCACCCTATCTGGACAACCTGCCGACAGCACCGCGCGAAAAGTTTGCAGCCAACATTGCCGCCATCCAAAAGCTGAAAGAAATTGAGCAGCGCGTAGCGAACGGTGGCAGCCCTGCTTTTGAGGATGAGCAGAAAATTTTAGCACAGTACACGGGCTGGGGCGGGCTTTCGGATGCATTCGATCCGAACAAAAGTGCATGGTCGAACGAGTACAGCCAGCTGAAAGCAGCATTGTCTGAATCTGAGTATGAAGCTGCCCGCAGCAGCACCCTGACGGCGTTTTATACCCCTGCCACCGTTATCCACCCCATCTACCGCGCACTGGAACGCTTCGGCGTAAAGGGCGGAAAAATCCTAGAACCCAGCATGGGCACAGGTGCATTTCTCGCACACGGACATTTTGGCAGCAGTGATGCCAAATTCTACGGCGTAGAATTGGACAGCATCACAGGCCGCATCTCCAAGCAGCTATATCAAAAGGCCAATATCCAAGTAACCGGCTATGAAAATGCACTTCTCCCCGACAACTATTTTGACTGCGTTATTGGCAATGTCCCTTTCGGCAATTTCCAAGTCAATGACCCGCAGTATAACCGGCTGCATTTTCCCATTCACGACTATTTCTTTGCCAAGAGCATCGACAAGCTGCGCACCGGCGGCATCATGGCGTTCATCACCTCCAGCGGCACATTGGACAAAAAGGATGACCGTGCCCGCAAGTACATTGCCGAGCGCTGCGACCTCATCGGTGCGGTGCGCTTGCCCAACAATGCGTTCAAGGGCAGTGGAACTAAAATCATGACGGATGTGATTTTTCTGCAAAAGCGCGATACGCTGCGCCAGCAGGACGAGCCTTGGCTGCACCTTGCAGAAGATGCCAACGGCATTACCATGAACCACTACTTTGTGGAGCACCCTGAAATGATTTGCGGCAGAATGGAGATAGTCGCAGGTCCGTATGGCCCGACTTCCACCTGCCAGCCGATAGACCCCGATGCGGTGGACCGTTTCGGAAAGCCGTTGCTGGAAACGCAAATCGACACTGCTATGCAGCACTTGACCGCCACGCTGACAAAAGCCGAAATTCCCATACAGGAGGAAAGCGGCGAGGACACCAAGTACATTGATGCCGATCCCTTTGTGCGTAATTTCAGCTACACGGTAAAGGACGATAAAATCTATTACCGCGAAGGCGCAGTCATGCGGGAGTGTAATCCCAACGCAGCCTCTGCCGAGCGTATCCGCAAACTGGTGGAACTGCGCGATACCACCCGCGCTCTGATCGATGCGCAGTTGCAGGACTTGTCGGACGAGGAAATCCACCGTCTGCAAGCCCAGCTTAATCGCCAGTATGATGCCTTCCGCGCCAAGCACGGCCTTATCAACAGCCGCAGCGCGGAGTTGTCTTTCCGGGATGACAGCAGCTACTATTTGCTGTGTTCACTGGAAAATGTCGATGAAAAAGGAAACTTTATCAGCAAGTCGGATATGTTCACCAAAAGGACTATCCGCTCTGCACAGATACCAGACCACGCCGACACGGCATCGGACGCTCTGGCACTGAGCATCGGGGAACGTGCCAAGGTCGATATGCCTTACATGATGCACCTTACCGGGAAAGATGAAGCAACGCTTGCCAAGGAACTGGCGGGCGTTATTTTTGTAGAGCCTTTCCGCAAACAGGAGGACGGCAGCCCTGTTTACCTTATGGCGGACGAGTATTTATCCGGCAATGTACGCGAAAAGCTGCGTATTGCTCATGTTGCAGCCGACCAAGACCCAGCGTTCCGCATCAATGTAGAAGCGTTGGAACAGGTGCAGCCCAAGGACTTGACGGCGGGCGAAATAACGGTTCGGTTGGGTGTCACATGGATCGGGCCGGAAATCATCAAGCGGTTTGCCGATGAACTTTTTCAGTCAACCTACCGCGAACAGAAAATAGCTGTCCGTTACAATGAATACCTGAATAACTGGTATATTTCCAACAAGAGCCAGGGCAACGATAATATCCGCGTCACGAACACCTACGGCACAAAACGTATCAACGGCTATCATTTGTTGGAGAACGCACTCAACCTGCGGGCCACCAAAATTTACGATACAATCTATGACGAAAACGGCAAGGAGCAGCATAAACTCAATGGTCCTGCCACCGAAGAAGCACAGGCCAAGCAGCGGATGATAGAAGATGCTTTTAAAGACTGGATTTTCAAGGACCGTGAACGCCGGGAAAGCTTGGTGGCGTTGTACAATGAAAAGTTCAACTGCATCCGCCCCCGTGAGTACGACGGCAGCCACATCCAGTTTTTCGGCATGAACCCGGAAATCGCGCTGCGGCCCCACCAGCGCAATGCCATTGCACATATTTTGTACGGGCACAACACCTTGCTGGCCCATGTGGTTGGCGCGGGTAAAACTTACGAAATGGTTGCCGCCGCAATGGAAAAAAAGCGGCTGGGCCTGTGCAGTAAAACGCTTGTTGCCGTGCCAAACCATCTGACAGGCCAGTTTGCCAGTGAAGCACTGAAACTGTATCCCAACGCAAACATTTTAGTCACAACGCAGCGTGATTTTGAAAAAACGAACCGCAAGCGGTTTTGCGCCAGAATCGCCACCGGCAACTATGACATTGTGGTAATCGGTCACAGCCAGTTTGAAAAGATTCCACTTTCCGATGCCAGAAAAGCCGAGTTTATCCGCAAGCAAATTGACGAACTGGAGATGCAGTTGGAGAGCATGGACAACAGCGACAGCCGTCTGACCGTCAAGCAGTTGGAAAGTAAGAAAAAGCAGTTGAAAACCAAGTTGTCAAATTTGCTGGACGCCCCGAAACGGGATGATGTGGTGACTTTTGAGGAACTGGGCGCAGACTCCCTCATGGTCGATGAAGCACACAATTTCAAGAACCTCATGACCGTTACTAAGATGCACAACATCGCGGGTATCAGCACCACCGAGAGCCAAAAGGCCAGTGACCTGTTTATGAAGTGCCAGTACCTTGATGAAATCACCGGGGCACGCGGCGTAACGTTTGCCACAGGCACCCCCATTTCCAACAGTATGACCGAGCTGTATACCATGCAGCGCTATTTGCAGCAGTACACCTTGGAACGCAACGGCCTTGCAAACTTTGACAGCTGGGCGGCCACCTTTGGCGAAACCGTCACAGCCATCGAACTTGCGCCGGAGGGAACCGGCTACCGCACAAAAACACGCTTTGCTCGTTTTTTCAATCTGCCAGAACTTATGGCAATGTTCAAAGAATGCGCTGACATTCAAACAGCAGATATGCTGAAACTGCCTGTCCCTGCTCTTGTGGGCGGCAAGCCGACCAACATTCAGCTAAAGCCCTCCGAAATACAAAAGCAGATGGTGACAGAATTGGGCGAACGGGCCGACAAAATCCGCAATAAAATGGTAAAGCCCTATGAGGACAATATGCTTAAAATCACTAACGACGGACGCAAGTTGGCGCTGGATCAACGCTTGATCGACCCCGACTTGCCCGACGATCCTGACAGCAAGGTCAATATCTGTGTGGGCAAAATTTTTGAGATATGGGAGCAGACCATGCCTCAACGCAGTGCGCAGCTTGTTTTCTGCGATTTGTCTACGCCCAAGGCGGGCGTTTTCAATGTCTACGATGACATGAAAGCAAAGCTGATCGAACGCGGAATCCCCGAAACAGAAATTGCCTTCATCCATGAAGCGAACACCGATGCCCGCAAGACGGAACTTTTCGGAAAAGTTCGCAGCGGTGCAGTTCGCGTGCTGATGGGCAGCACCGCCAAAATGGGAGCCGGAACCAATGTCCAAAAGCGGTTGATTGCGTTGCACCATCTGGATGTACCGTGGCGGCCATCTGATATTGAGCAGCGTGAGGGCAGAATATTACGACAGGGCAATGAAAATAAGGAGGTCTATGTTTTCCGTTATGTAACGGAGGGAACATTTGATGCCTACTCGTGGCAGCTTATCGAGAATAAGCAGAAATTCATCGGGCAGATCATGACCTCAAAATCTCCGGCTCGCAGCTGCGATGATATGGACGAGGCCGCGCTGTCCTATGCCGAGGTCAAGGCATTGGCGGCAGGCAATCCGCTTATCAAGGAAAAGATGGACTTGGACGTGCAGTTGACCCGTCTTAAAACACTGAAAGCTGCCCATGACAGCCAGCGTTATGAACTGGAGAACAAAATTGCCATCGGCTTCCCGGCTGAAATCCGAAAATGCAAAGAACAGATTGAAAATGCCACGGTAGACGCCGCCACCGTAAAGGAACACTCCGTAGTGGATGCGGACGGCAAAGATGTTTTCTGTATCCAGTTGGAAAAGAAAGTTTACTACGAAAAAGAACCTGCGGGGAAAGCCCTGTTAGGTCTGCTTGGCTTGGCACTGAATAGCGAAAAGCCCGTACCTATCGGGTATTTCAAGGGTATGGAACTGCAAATCCAGCATCTTCCTTTTGGCAACGAGTACCATGCAAGATTGGCTGGCTCTGGTACATATAGCACTCAGCTGGGAGCTGATGTGCTAGGCAATCTGACACGCCTTTCCAATTTGGCAAATGGTATTGAACCGAGCATTGAAAAGACCCGCAATATGCAAATCCAGTTGGAACAGCAGCTTGCCAGCGCCGAGGAAGAAGTCAAGCGGCCATTTCCACAGGCAACGGAACTGACTGAAAAGAGTAAGCGCCTTGCGGTGCTGGAGGGACTGCTGAACATGAACGACAAAGACATTGTGACCGACACCGAGCCGGAACAACAGTGTCAAACCGACAATCGACAGCGTGGACAGGAGGAACGATAAATTTTATGATTAAAGGCAGAAAGACCAATCGTATACGCGACCACCCCAAGGATGAAAGGAGTAGTTTTTATGAAAAAATCTATTGTTGCATTGGGCATAGTATTGACGCTGTCCGGGTGTGCAGCGGCAGCGGATGAAACTCTTGCGGCTGAACCGGCTGCACTGGTGGAAATCTCACCGGCCACCGAAGAAACTGCGCAGCTGGTGGAAGCTGCTGCAACTGCCGAACCTGCGCAGACAGCAACCCCTGAGCCGACACCCGAACCGACACCCGAACCGACACAGGCCCCCACGCCCGCGCCGACAGCAGAGCCTACGGCAGTCCCCACCGCAGAACCTACGCAAGCCCCGGTGGAGGAAACCGTAACCGCCGCTCCGGCACAGGTTAGTATGAGTTATGGTGCGGTGCCGTTCGACCTTGCAGCCGGTACGGAGCAATGGTGGAGCATCGACAGCAGCGACAGTGCATACTGGGCCGTGCAGGAGAACATCAACGCCATCCGTGCGGCGGCGGGACTTTCCCCGCTGGCAATGGACGGTGGGCTGAGCGCGGCGGCAGATGCCCGCTGCGAGAGCTTTGTCGCGGGCGGTGCGTTCGACCACAGCGGCATGACCACCCGCAGTGAAATCTGCGCAGCCGGTCCTATCGGCTCGGCCAGCAGCGTATGCAGCTATTGGCAGAACAGTCCTGCCCACTATGCCAACATCACCAACGCCAGCTTTACGAGCATGGGTGTCGGCTGTTGGTTTTGCTCCACCGCCGAGGGGCAGTATACCTACTGGACTGTCACATTCAACTAAAACTCCTACTTGTTTTCATACACAAATTATGATATAATTTCTGTATGAAAGAGAGGTGCTATCTATGCCGAACATTCGTTCCAGCGCAGATTTGAGAAACAACTACAATGACATTTCCTCTTACTGCCATGCCTACAACGAGCCGGTCTTTATTACCAAAAACGGTAAGGGCGACCTTGCCGTTATGAGCATGGAAACCTACGAGGAAATGGCGGGCCGCATTGAACTGTACAGCAAGCTGCAAGAGGGCCTTGCCGACGTGGAAGCCGGGAACACGCGCCCCTTTGCCGATGTTATGGCTGATTTGCGCCACCGCAGGGAGCGCAGATGAAATACAACATTCATGTCACCCAAGCCGCCGAGCGCGATATGGCGAACGCCTACGACTATATCGACCTTGTACTGAAAAATCCAACTGCCGCCGACAAGCTGTTGGATGTGGCCGACGAAAAAATCGGAGCACTGGCAGAATTCCCGCACAAATTTGAAGTCGTTTCCGACAAACTGCTTTCCCTATGGGGAATCCGCTTCACCATCGTTATGAATTACCTTGCGTTCTATACGGTGGACGATGCCACGCAAACGGTGCATATCGTGCGGTTTCTCTATGGCAAAAGCAACTGGATCACCATTCTGAAAACAGATGCAGCAAACGGAAGTTTACCGGTGTTTTCATAACCGAATATTTTACCCAAGCGCTCACTTTTGTGGGCGCTTTTTCTATTGGAGGAAAACATGATTTATGACGAACTTATTGAAGAATTAGCGTTGACCCTGCTTACAAAGGCAAGGTATGAGGGCTGTATTAGCGTTATAGACGGTTTCTCCCAGTGCGAGGAGGATAAAACTCGCATAGAGTATCCTGTTGACGCTGTTATGCGCATCATGCCGGTGGGCAGCGAAATCTGGCCGGAAGAGTGCGAACCGTTACTGAAAAAAATTGGTGCTGAAACGATTGGAGACGTTGCCGATTATCTGAACAAAAACGAATCCGAAAATTCAAGTGCCGATGATGTTCTTTCTACTGCATTGCTCAAAATCTGCTATGAAAATATGGACATGGACGGCAAGATGGTATTTTGGGAAGATATGCTTGAAAACAACTCCTTGGAATGGAGAGATGTTGAATGATTTGCATACACGAAGTGATTTATTCAGTATGCAGTCGTAATTTTTGTGGAATCTTATCTGCTTCGGAGGATTTTATGACGCACGATGAAATGATGAGTCTGCTGGCAAACACGCTGGCAGATGCAGCCGGGAGTTCCGGCTGTTTACCTATTTTGGACTGTTTCAGCCCGCATCCGGGAGAGGAAGTAACCGTAAGTATTCCTATGTGTGACGACACGGTGGATATTGTGCTGGAAGATCTCGATTTTCCGCACGAGTGGGAAGAATTGTTGGAGAACAGCGGTGCAGATACTATGGGCGACCTTGTTGATTACCTGTGCTATTGTTCGCAAAACAATATTTCTCTTGCCATTTCCCCTGAAGATGAGGAAAAGCTGTATGCAACGCTGATTGATGTCTGCTATGAAAATATGTCTTATGACAGGCAGGTCGATTTTTGGCGTCATGTGCTGGAAACCAATTCTTTGGTGTGCGAGGTAAAAGAATGACCCTGCAGGAGCAGCTCTGCGAAAAAATGCGGGTGGAGCAGAGCGCCTATTGCCTATGGCTGACCGCACAGCCGCCAGAAGAAATTCTACACCACGCCTACGAGTACAGCGTCCGTGAGGACATTATTCTGGCAACGGAAGAAATGAACCTCACCCCTGCACGGGTGCGGGCGCTGCTGAAATCTCCCGCGCCGCTGGCGGATGTGTATAAGGATTTTTCCAAGCTGGAAACCGATTATATGAGCATTGTGGCTCAGTGCGTGGAAGACCGCGCAGATGACTTGCTGAAAAAGGAGCAGCAGCAGAACCCACCCAAAGTATATCGACAGTCCGTCACTTATGCCCGCGAACACGGCGAATTGCAGCAGTACCATGCGTCTTGCCACTTGAATGAAAGGTGTCGGGACGAGATTGACGCAGCGCTTGCACAGCGCTTTGATGGTATGCGGCTGGGCTCTGGCGCTGTTGAACAGGTAGTGGCGGAATATGGTTTGGAGCGCACAAAATATGTGTTGGCAGCGGCCATTCAAACCCGTGATGGAGATGGTCGTATTTCTCGCACAAATAGAGAATGGGCAGATTCCATTCGCACGATCAAAGATATGGATCGCCGTGGATTTGACCGTTCCTGTTACTACGCTGACCTACAAGCGCATACCTGCCTATTGGACGGTTTTGTAAACCAAGTGCGAAAATTTGAAAAAGCAAAAGGCCAGCCCGCCCAAGATACCCCCGAAAGATAACCGCAGCGTCTGCATTTTGCAGGCGCTTTTTTTCGTGAAAAAATCTCTGCTTTGAAAGGATTTCACAATGAAAGAAACACATTATAAATTGAAGCATCGCGTTACCGCGCTGTTTGCGGCGGCGGTAATGCTCTGCTCCATGCTGCCCGGTGCAGCGTTTGCGGAGGAACCCACACCGCAGCCCACCGAGGAAACCGTGCAGATGGAGCAGCAGACCGAGCCGTCTGAAACAGACAACGGCCAGACCGACGAGAGCAGCCCCGACCCCGGCGAGGATGTAACCGAAGCCACCCCGGAAGCGGCAGAAGAGCAGCCCGCTGAAGAAGAAATCCCTGCTGCCGTTGTCGGCGCGGAACTGTACACCGATCTCCCCAATGCACCCATTGGTTCCTACATCGGCAGCGAGGGTCTGCCGGTTGCCACCGGTGAAACTAAAATCGGTATTTCCGAGTGGCCCGAAAGCCAACTGGAAGAAACCAGCGGCAGCTATCTGACCGCCGCTGCACTGGACAATGACGGCCTTACCATGGCCGCGCCCCTGCTGGACGGCGCAGACTATGCCATTGTTCCTATTATGGTGCAGGTGGAGTACCCCGCCGACGGCAGCACGCTCGATCTGGTTCTGCCGGACAGCGTGACCCTGCTGGACTACTACGGCGCACCCGCCGCGGATGCCGAAAGTCTGCTGCATAGCGAATACAGTGAAACTTCCGCTGCGGTGCTGGGTGTATATGTACAGGCAGATGCGAATTTTACCGCGCAGCTGGTTTATACCGCGCCGGATGGCAGCACACTGACTAAGACATTAAATGTAACCATCGACCGCAATGCCACTGCCGAGTATCCTTTCCCCGACAGTGAAATTGCCGCCTTTGCCGAGCGCCCCACCCCTGCGGTGACCAGCGGCAAGATCACCAAGGTTGCCAAGGTCAACGGCACTTGGCTGATCTGGTTCAACGGCGAACCCGCCTACTGCTGCACCCCTGGCGCAGACGGCCAGCCCAAGAACTGTCCAACGTACACTTATGTCAATACTTCTATGGTTGGCGCAGACCAGTATGTACCCGGCGACCACTATGGCAACCAGTACAGAATCTGGGGCGGTTTGACCCAGCTTTCGCTCGGTATGCAGGAGCTCCCTCCGGTTGCGCTCTCCGCAGAAGCGCCGAGTTTGCTGGATTTCTGCCGCACGATCTATACAAATGCGCAGATGCAGATTATCGAGAATTATCCTGACAGCACTGCCGCCAAAATTCTTATTGGATCCGCGCAGACGCTGTTGGAGGGCACAGACGCTTACGCATCCGCCCGCGGCTACTATACCTATATTTATCAGCCGGGCCGTGCGGGCTGGCAGACTGTGGCTGTGATTGGCCCCGAAATCTCCGATGACGAACCGAACCCCAAACCCATCGTGCAGGAAATTTACGCCAACTGGGAAGCCCCTGCGCAGACCGCAAGCGGTAGCTTTGATTTTGACTACGGTATCATCACCAACAAGGTGCAGCTTAAAACCACCGAGAAAGTGGACGGCGCGACCATCGAGATTGAACCCATCACCAAAAGCGGTACTATTGACGGCGGCACATGGAATATTTCTCCCGCAGATAAACAGAGCGTTACCACTGCTGGCCACACCAACGATGACAATTTTCAAAACAATGGCGGTGCTGCATCTGCAAGTTGGACGCTGCACTACTCCGTAAGCAAAACCACCGACAGCCGCAGCGGGCGAGTAGGCCCCTACACCACGCAGGACGAAGCCGATGCAGCCGCCGACAGCGCCCGCGATGCTGCGATTGCCGAGTTGCAGGGCGAGGCCCAGCGCATGGTGGACAATGCGGTTGCATCTGCAAAGGCAGAACTGGCGAACGTCAAATTCCGCTATGAGGAAGTGGGTGTTCCATACGGTTTTGAAATGTATTGGGGCAGCAACGGCAGCAACCAGACCATTTCTGTACCGGCCAATTCAAACAATGCCTATCTGATGAAAAACGATGAATGGTCCTTGCAGGTCAACATCAAGAAAACCGACAGCGAAACCGGCAATCAGATTGCTGCCGACGCGCAATATGAGATTTTCCAGTGGGATACTGTAACAGGCAAATACCAGCCCACCGGCGGTTACAACACTTACAGTGTGCAGCGTCAGGGAGATGGCAGCTATGCGGTCATCAACAGTGCGGCCTATGCGACCACGGATTCTATGCGCCACACCCTCTACTACACACAACGTAATGCGGGCAAGTTTATCATCGTGGAAACCAAAGCGCCCACAGGCTATTTTGGCGATTGGACAGACATCAATCATCCCGGCATGGCCAACACTCCGCTGGGCAAGCGCGGTTACTATATCGAAATCACCGAGGACAGCGACAATTCTGTAATCTGGCTGGACAACGCTGACTACAATGCCGACATTGCCGCTACCGACAAAGGCGGCACCAAACTTGTCACCCGTACAGGTGTAGAAACTACCGTTACCATTTACGACACTGCCAAAGACCCCAGCCGCACTTATAACACCGACAATAGCGGCAAGGCGGCCAATGAGGACAGCTACACAATCACGCCCACAGACGGCGTTATGAAAAATGACCGCACCTTGGGCGAAATCAGCATCTCCAAGGTTGACCTTGATGCCGTGCGGTATGTGGGCGGCAGCGCCGCCCACGGCACAGCCCTTGCCAGCGGGCAAACTCACGGCGATGCCTCGCTGGACGGCGCGGTGTATGACCTCTACGCCGCCGAAGATATTACGCACCCCGATGGCGTGACCGGCGTGGTGGACTACTCCAAAATCGTGGATGCAGACGGCAATCCCATCTGGCACACCACAATCCGCGACAACAGCGGGCAGTGGGTGTCTGATTATTTACCCGTTCTGAAAAAAGACCACCTTGTAGCCAGCGCTAAAATCGAGAATGGCTGGCTGTGCTTCAGCAATTTGTACCTCGGCAAATATTATGTCGTAGAGCGCTCCACCGGTGTGGTTATCCCGCTGCGTGACGGCGCTCTTGCAGTTTCCGGCACCTATCCCACCGTGGACAGCCGCACCAAGGCAGCCACCGGGCAGACCGCCGCGCTTGCCAAGAACGGCAGCGGGCAGTACACGGATTGGGTGTACAAGAACCAGTTTTCTACAGTCTCTAAAGGTAAAGCGTTGGATGGCTCTTGGACTTACGATGCCTATTACCTGTCCTTTGCAGATGGCTACCTCTGCGATGAGCATAATTACTACATCACGCCTGCCTATTCTGATGAGGGTTGGTATGTAGAAAAGACCACCTTTGCCGACAACCGACAGGCAGCCGGTGAACAGATCGACAAGACCAGTTACAGCGCCAATTACCACATCCATGCTGACAATGCACTGGCCGAGAGCCAAGACCAAGTAGCAAAAGGCAATGTGGAAATCAGTAAAATCGTATCCTCCAGCGGCCAAAGCAACGGACTGGAACTGGAGGGCGCAGGCTTTACATTCTTCCTTGTGTCCGACCTGTCCAAACTGAAGCAGTTTGAGCAGACCCGCAGCGGCAGCTACACCCTGCAAAGCATTTTGGATGCCTACATTGATAAGACCTACGATAACGAGCATCCGAAGTGGGATTTTTCTGCGGAAACGCAGGCCATCGCAAAGACCTATGAGGTCAACGCTGACGAAATTGACGCGTACAACAAAACGCTGACTGCCGCAGGAGAAAACAAGAACGGTAAGGGCGATGGCTGGCAGCCCACCGGCAGCGCCAACGAATACCAGCTTGCCGAAATCTTCAGCAATGACACCGGGAATATTCGTGTGCAGGGCTTGCCCTATGGCACTTATCTGGTCGTGGAAACCACCGTACCGCACGACCTGTTCCAAGCTGAGCCTTTTATTGTCACCGTTGACCCCGAACAGGATAACAACCCGTGGGGCGCTATGGCCACCCCCAAGGACAGCGTAATGACAGGCTCTGACAGTTATCAGAAATTTACGGTACTGGACGAGGAAATCGAAGTTTATCTTCGCATCACAAAAATTGACGAGGAAACCGGCAAACCGGTACTGCTGCCCGACACCGCTTTCCAAATCTACTGGCTGGACGAGCAGGGGCATTACCGTTATGACAGCAACGGCAACCCGAAGCTCGTCACAATGACCGATACTGTCAACGGCCATCTGACAAAAGATGTAAACACTTTTCATACCAACGGCGAGGGCATTCTGACCTTGCCCGAAAAATTGCCATTGGGCAAGTATCGCATTGTAGAAGTCACCGGCCCGAACGGATTCTACAACGAATGGCTGGATTCTGCCGGGTACGAAAACGGGGTCCTTGCCGATGATGCCGATGGCAGCTACTATGTGGATTTTGAAATCACCACAGACCGCATTTATGCAGCCACCGGCGACAAAAACGAGAACGGCATGGATACCCTTGTAATTGGTGAAAACTACTCTAACCATGAGACGCTGGGCAAATTGACGATCCGCAAAACAGGCGAGGTCTTAGCTGGCTGGAAAACAGAAGTTGGCGCACTTGACCCGTGGATGACCGGCGAGGCCGAGGACGGCAATTTCGTGTATGAAACCCGCCCGCTGGCCGGTGCGGAATACACCATCACCGCCGCCGAGGATATTTATACGCAGGATCGGCAGACCGACAATTATGGCAACCGCACGCTCTGGTATGCCAAGGGCGATGTAGTCGCCGTAGTCACCACCGGCGACGGCAGCGCAGACATTGCCGCCTTTGCCCCTGCCCGCACCAAGGCCACCTACGATTTCCTGTCCGTAATCCATGACGGCACGATTGGCGAAGTCAGTGTGACCCTGCCGCTGGGCAGCTACCACATTGAGGAAACCAAGCCGCCTTACGGCTATATCGGCACCCCTGAAAGCTATGATGTCACCTTTGCATGGGATAACGAACGGAACGATGTGGTTATGGCCACGAGCATTGCCAAGGTTGACGGCGCTGCATCTTCCCAGAGTTTTGAGGTCGTGCGCAGCAAGGATGCCAACGCAGATTTCACCGAGCAGCAGACCTTAAAATTCTACAATGACCGTGAAAAGGCCAAAGTAGGTGTTTACAAAGTTGACCGCGAAACCGGCAAATACCTTGCGGGTGCGGTATTCAACCTGTACGCTGCCGACGATATTTACAGCGTGGACGGAAAGCTGCTGTTTGCAGCGGGCGAACTGGTCGCCACCAGCCCCGAAACTGGCGCAGACGGCCACACCTATTTTGACTGCGATATTCCTATTCGCGGCGAGTATTACGGCAGCAGCATCCGCAAGGACGCCACCACCAACAGCGGTAATTACATCGTCAAGGAACTCCGCGCCCCTCTCGGCTATTACGTCAACGAGGAGCCGATGGAAGTCACTTTCGCCTATGATGGACAAGCTATTATGGTGCTGGATAACACCTGTGCCAACAAGCCTACGGAAATGTGGGTAAGTAAACGTGACCTTACCAACGACGAGGAACTGCCCGGCGCCACCCTTGCTATCAAGGATACGGACGGCAATACCGTAACCACATGGGTGTCCACCGATGAGCCGCATCGCGTGACCGGGCTGCATTTCGGTGAATCTTACACACTGACGGAGATCCGCGCCGCTGATGGGTACGCACTGGCCAATGATATTACTTTCCGCCTGATTCAGAAATCCGATGAGGACGGCAATCATCTGGAGGAGTGCGAAGTTTACTATCTGACCACCAAGAACATTTTGTTCTGGAAGTGGGATGATTGGAAACTGCTGGACGATGCGACCGTTATTATGCAGGATGATATTACCAAGGTGCAGATTTCCAAGAAAGACCTTACCACCAATGAAGAACTTCCCGGTGCGGAACTGGTTATCAAGGACAAGGACGGCACCGAGATTGACCGTTGGATTTCCACAAACGGACCACATTATGTGGAAAAGATGCCAGCAGGAGATTATACACTGACGGAAATCACCGCACCCAACGGCTACAAGGTTGCAGAAAGTATCGACTTTACCGTTCTGCCCACCGGCGAGATGCAGACCGTGGTAATGAAAGATGCCCGCGAGGACACACCGACACCTACCCCCGACAACACGCCGACCCCGGACCATACTCCGCAGCCCACGCCGAACACGACCCCAGCGCCGACACCCGTGCCCGCTGCACCCACTGCAACACCCACGCCGCTGCTGACGATTCCTAAGACCGGCGACAATTCTTCGTTGGGACTGCTGCTGGCGATTGCGGGAATCTCTCTTGCAGGGCTGGCCGTTCTGGTCCACAAGAGCGCCCGCCGCAAAGATATTGCGCCCCGTGACGATGATGACGAGGACACCGAGGACTAAGAAATAATCGGAAAATGAAATATACTTTTTTACAGGGAGGACCGCGTGGCCCTCCCTATTTTTATAGGAGAGAAGATGGCAAAACACATTTTAAGTTGCAGTTTCGGAAAAGACAGTATCGCCACCGCGTTGCTGGCCTTGCAGCATGGTGAACCGCTGGACGAACTTGTGTATTGCGAGGTCATGTTCAACGAGGAAATATCCGGCGAGCTGCCCGAACACAACCGATTTATCCACGAAACGGCAATCCCGTATTTTGAACAGCGCGGCATCCCGACACGGGTTTTGCGCTCCGAAAAGACCTATCTATCCTGCTTTTACCATGTTGTCACACGAGGAAAAACCAAGGGGATGCTTTCGGGATTTCCTCTGAGCGGGCGCTGTACAATTCAGCGGGATTGCAAGCTGCCGCCGATCAAGGCATATCAGAAGGCATTGCCCCCGGACACGGTGCAGTACATCGGCATCGCCGCAGATGAACCCAAGCGACTGGCACGATTAAAGCCCGGTCAGATTTCTTTGCTGGACAAGTACCATGTGGCCGAACCAGAAGCGAGGTCTATGTGCGCAGCTGAGGGGCTGCTGTCCCCGCTGTATGACTTCACTAAACGCGGGGGTTGTTGGTTTTGCCCGAACGCATCAATCAGCGAACTGCGGCATCTCTACAGATACCACCCCGAACTCTGGCAGCTTTTGCTTGAATTACAGGACGTGCCGAATAAACCCACCGAACGTTTTAGTTGGCGGCGAACTTTTCGTGAGATAGACGAACGCTTTCGGCAGGAGGGCGAACAACTAAGTTTTTATGAGGAACGGTGAACAATGGACGAACAGAAAAGACCCCGCGCGTGGGTGTACGCGAGAATTCCCGGCGACTACGATGGCACAATGAACAGCTATAAAGTTTGCTCAATGCAGGCGCTGCATGACGGCTGTGATATTGTCGGTGGGAGCATCGACGAACGCGGCGGCTGGCTGCTGCGCCCTGGCTACCGTGATATGCTGCGGCAGATTAAGGCCGGAAAAGTTGACCGGGTTTACATCTGCCGTATGCGGCAGATCAGCGGCAAGGAGCGCCACTTGTACTCTTTTTTCAAGCGGCTTATGCAGCATGGGGTACAGGTCACGGCCACCGAGTACAGCTTGCGTGACCGGGTTAATATGTTTCGGCTGGCTCGTCGTGTCGAACGTTATGCGACCAGAAAAGGTCTGCGGCTGCCGTGGTGATTGTCAGCGGGCGGCGTACTGTGCCTATGGCACAGTACGAGCAAGCACGGCAATGTGATATCACATCGCCCACTTGTTAGGGGAATACCCCTAAAACCCCTGCATCGGATGGTGAATTATGAAAGCAAGAACCTATAAAAAGCTCCTACGGCTCAATCAAGACGAGCAGGAACGACTGCGGTATTTAAGTAAAAGCACAGGGCTAAATCAAGAGCAAGTGCTGCGCAAAGTATTGATGGACGCTCCACTTCTGGAGCGTCCGACAGCCGACTACATAAAAATGTCACGCCAAATTGCAGCCCTTGGCAACAATCTAAACCAGCTTGCCCACATTGCCAACGCCAGCGGAAAAGTAAGTAATACCGACTTGCTGACTGCAAAACAAATCATGGAGCAAATATGGAGGTACATTAAGGGAGGTGGCGTCCAATAGCTTATACAAAAATCAAAGCAGTAAAGCATCATCTGCAACGATGTCTGGATTATACCAGCAATCCAAACAAAACTGAAAAATTTGCTGATGATGATTTAAGGCGGCTCTTATCCTATACGCAGAACCAAGATAAGACAGAGCATCAACTGTATGTGACAGGCTTTCATTGTGACCCGGAGACAGCCTGTATGAGCATGGAATTAACCAAACGATTGTGGGAGCAACCCACGGATAAGGGAGTTTTGGCCTACCACATCATACAAAGTTTCAGCCCCGGTGAAGCCACGCCCGACCAAGTACACGAGATTGGCTGTGAATTTGCACGGCGGTTTCTTGCGGATCGGTTTGAGTGTACGGTCAGCACCCATTTGGACAAAGGCCACCTGCACAATCATATAGTCGTCAATTCGGTATCCTATGCGGACGGAAAAATGTTCCGCAACAACTTTGACACCTACTACCACGGAATCCGACAGGTATCGGATGAACTTTGCAGAGAAAATCGCTTGTCCGTCATCGAAACGGACGGCAAGGGAAAATCTTATGACGAGTGGCTAAGCGGTCAGGCCGGCAAGCCTACCATCCGAGGTATGGTTCGTAAAGATGTGGAACAGGCTATTGCTGCCGCCGACAGCTTTGATGGCTTTATCACGGAATTGCAGAACATGGGCTACACGGTCAAATATGGCCCGCGTGTGGAACACATGGCTGTGCGCCATAAAGACGCCCAGCGAAATATCCGCGTTGACCGGCTCGACCCGCGCTTTTCTGAAACAGCGCTGCGGGAGTACTACCATAAACTGCACCGTATGCCCACCGAAATGCAGCAAGAATACCGGCAGGAAAACGCCCCGGCAAAACCGAAATGGCAACCCACAGAATTACAGCCCACTGTGCAGCGGGCGAGGTATCGCGGCAAGCTGCCGCGCCGGTATCCGAAGGTATCCGGCTTTATGGCTTGCTACTATCACTACTGCGCCCTGCTGCGGAAAGCCTACCACGGCAAGGCAACAAAGCGCTGCTACTTTTTGCTGCGTGAGGATTTTCTGCTGTTCAGCCGATACCAGCAGCAAACGAAATTCCTATGGGAAAACCATATTGAAACTATGGATGAACTGCTGGCCTACAAGGAAAATGCAGAAGTCCAAATCCAACAGCTTGCCCGCCAGCGCAAAGTTCTGTATCGGCAAAAGCGTGAGCCGGAACGTGCCGTGCGGGAAGAAAAAATCAAATCACTGACCCAGCAAATGAAAGCCCTGCGCCATGAGGTTTACATCTGTTCCGACATCGAAACAGATGCTGCCGAGGTGCAGGAAAAACTACGGCAAGCAGAACTTGCCGCACAGGAAGAACGAAATGAGGTGAAACAAGATGAACAACGGAGGCGAAGCAGCCGATCAGATGGTGCGGGAAGCCTTACAGGTTACAGAGGTGGCCATTAAGCTGTCTGCGCTGGGTATTAAAAATGCACTGGCCTTATCGCTGGCCTACGCCAAGGAAAATCCTAAAGTGAAAGGCAAAACCAGCCTTGACCGTCTGCTGCGGGAGGGCAAAGAATTGAAAATTATTGCCCTGCAAAGCAAAGACGTGGGACAGTTTAAGGAATTGGCCAAGCAGTACGGCGTTTTATTCGCGGTCATCAAGGATAAGGCACAGAACGAAAAAGTTGACGTCATGTTCAAAGCCGAAGATGTCGCCAAACTGAACCGCATCTATGAGCAGTTGGGATATGCCATTCCCAAGGTCACTACGGCAGACAGAAAAAAAGACCCAACCCGCCGTCAATCCGGCGACAGCTTGCTGACGCGCGGGAAGAATCCTTTGGATATTGACCCCCGGCCATCTGTGCGGGCAACCATTATGGCGCTGAAAAGCGCTGCCCGGACAGCAGCACAGGCGCAGGAAAAAGTGCAGGATATTACTGCGAAGGAGGAGCGATAAATGTACGAACAGCGATTACCCATCGAGGAGTGGAAAGCCAAAAAGCAAGCCGAACTCAAAGAAACCATTGCGGCACAGAAATCCGCATTGCAGGAAGTCGTGCAGGACGGCCAGCGCCTTGCCGATTATCTGTACGGCAGAGGGCGGCTAGGCAGTCACATCACATCCGGCAATGCAGCACTTGTGCTGCAAACCCTGCCGCAAGCGCGGGCCGTATTGACCGCCAAAGACTGGGATAAATTCGGGCGGCGCGTAAACAAAGGGGCAAAAGGCATCCCGCAGCTTGTGCGCGTCAATGGTTATTATAATGTCGGCTCAATTTTCGATGTGTCCATGACCTACGGCAACAAGCCGTATCCGATTCCTGAAATCAAGCCGGATCAGATGGACAAGGCCATCAAGGAACTGGAGCGCCTTTCTCCGGTCAACATCATGTTTCAAAATGAGGGCGTTGTCGGGTACGATGCCGAGCAACACGCGATTGTGTTCCCAACGGCCATGCCGCAGCGTGAAGTGCTGGCACGACTGCCCGTCGAAATCGTTATTGCAACCGCAGAGCAGCACACGCCGGGTATCTCCCAAGCGCCTTATCTGCGAAAAACAGCAATGGCCGTTTCGGTGGAGTTTTGCGGGCGGTTTTCCCTGCCGATGCCCGATACCACTGCCGCTGTTTTGGACGGGATGGATACCCACATTCCACCCGGCGAGGAACGCAAAACACTGGAAGAAATTCGGGAACTGTCTGTGACTATTGGAGACACTGTAGAAAAGGCACTTGGCCTGCAGCGCGGTCAGAGCGCACCGCAGCGGGATGAGGCCCGTTAATCCATGCGTCCGAATAAGGACCGCCGCACAGAAATTATTCTGTACGGGCTGTTGCTGATACCGCTGCTGTTTGCTGCCGCAGCGCTGGCACAGGCAACTGAACAGGCACAGGGACTGGCAGAAATCACCGCAGTGTTGTCCGAAATTCTGCACACCCCATCCATGCTGCGCTGGTGCGCCAGCACTCCAAAATTTCTGCTGGCGGTGCTGGTGCTTTATCCGTTGGCCGTCTACTGCTATATGCTCGACCAAGCAGACCGCCACCCCGGCGCGGAACATGGTACAGCCAAGTGGGGCAGCGCCCACACACTTAACCTAAAATATCGGAACACAAAGCAACCGGCAGAAAACTACATCTTGACCGAGAATGTACGCTTCAGCACCGACAGCCACGCGCATAAACATAATCTCAACATTATCGTAATCGGCGGATCTGGCAGCGGCAAGACACGCTTTTATGTGAAACCCAACGCGCTGCAACTGATTGGCTCTTATCTTTTTCTGGACCCCAAAGGGGAGTTGACACGCACCCTCGGCAGAATCATGGAAACGAAAGGTATCAGTGTGACAGTGCTTGACCTTGTGCATTTTCAAGGCCATTACAATCCGATGGCCTATCTCGAAACCGATGAGGACGCCATCAAGCTGGCGTTCGCCATCGTCAACAACACCAAACCCAAGGATGCCCCCAGCGGCGGCGATAAGTTTTGGGATGATTCCTCGGTGCTGCTGATTTCCGCGCTGATTCTCTATCTGATGTACGAAGCCCCCGCCAGTGAGCAGAATTTCTCGACGTTGATGTACATGATTCTGAATTGTCAGGTCAGTGAGAATGAAATGGTCGAAAATCCCTTGATGATGCTGTTTGGAGAACTGGAGCGCCGCGACCCGCAGCACCCCGCTGTCCTGCAATTCAAATCTTTTATGTTAGGTGCAAAAAAGACGTTGCAATCCATCTTGATTTCGGCAGCGGCAAACTTGTACATGTTCAACTCCCGCAAGTTTGCAGAAATGACTTCGCGCGATGAAATGTTCCTGCCGCGTATGGGGCTGGAGCAGCGGGCATTATTTATTGTTTTGCCCGACAATGATACAACTTTTAATTTCATTGCAACGATGCTCTACACGCAGCTTTTTGACCAGCTTTTTCGGCTGGCCGATTCCACGCCGGAATACAACGGTGCGCTGCCGGTTCATGTGCGGCTAATGATGGACGAGTTTGCAAATGTTGCCTTGCCCAAGAACTTCAAAAATATCTTGGCAGTCTGCCGCAGCCGCAATATCAGCTGCGACATTATTTTGCAGAACATTGCCCAGCTAAAAAGCCTGTTCAAAGACGATTGGGAAGGCATAATCGGAAACTGTGACACCCTGCTTTACCTCGGCGGTAACGAGTACGGCACATACGAATATCTTTCCAAGATTCTCGGCAAGGAAACCGAACGCACCAAAAGCCAAAGCATTGGAAAAGGCAGCCGGGGCAGCAGCAGCGACAGCCTGCAAACCGCTGGCCGTGAACTGTGTATGCCGGATGAAATCCGCCGTATGCGGGATGATGAATGTCTACTGCTGATGCGCAGCGAGGACCCGGTAATTGATCGAAAGTATAACCTATTAAAGCATCCCAATGTAAAATATACACCCGATGCAGGAGGTGAGCCTTATGTAATCCCGCCCGACTATATGGGTGACGCCGCTACTATTACAATGGACGCTGTTGCCGCAGCGACAGCACCCGAAATCACCGAAGAAATGTACGAACAGCTCGACTACTTAGAAAAACACCCGGAGGAAAATTATTATGAAAATGAAGAAAGCTTCTCTCAATACGACCAAGGTGACTGACCGCAAAATCAAGCGCCTTTATCTTGTGGCGGCGACGGTGGTTGCCGCTGCTTTTGTTATGGCCATGCCTGCCTTTGCAGATGATCCGCTGACGACCATCAACAATCTGAGCGACTTTGTGTTCAGCGCCATCAAAGCCATCGGCGCAATCCTGTTGGGGTTCGGCATCGTGCAAATCGGCCTTGCTCTCAAAGGCCACGATGCCAGCCAGCGGGCGCAAGGTTTTATGACGTTCTTCGGCGGCGTAGTCATTTACTTTGCAAAGGATATTCTTGATATGATTCTGTAAGCGATGCCGCCTCGTTGACTTTTATGCTAAATAAGCGTATAATGTTTAGCGTAAAAGTCAATTCGAGAGAAGGTGTGTGCTATGGATTCTACAACGAAGATTATAGAGTTGGCTTCCCAAAATAATGGCATCGTAACTGCTGCTATGATTTCTTCTGCCGGAATATCACGCGGAAGTTTGAAATATTTGGCCGATACAGGCCGATTAGATCAGGTCTCCCGTGGGGTATATACCCTGCCGGAAGTTTGGGAGGATGAATTTGTATCCATTCAAGAGCGATATAAGCGTGGTGTATTTGCATTGGATACCGCACTGTTTCTGCATGATTTGACTGACAGGACACCACACAAGTTTCACATGGCATTTCCCTATGGATATAATACATCCAGTCCAAAAGCAGCGGGAATTTTATGCTCTTGCAAGAAAGAGCCTTATTACAGTCTTGGAATCGCGCTGGTTGACACCCCTGCCGGAAATACAGTCCGGGCCTACAATGCAGAAAAAACCCTATGTGAAATTCTAAAGCCCATCAGCCACACGGATATTCAGATCATTACAGATGCATTCAAGCGGTACGCTGGCCGTAAAGATAAGAACATTCCTTTGCTTTCGGAATATGCTCATCAACTACGCGTAGAAAAACGGCTGCGTCCTTATTTGGAGGTACTATTATGAAAAACGCTATGCAGCTGAAAGCGATTATGAAAAAGCTGGCGAAAGAAAACCAGATTTCCGCACAGCTTGTTCTGCAAAATTATATGCTGGAACGATTCTTGGAGCGGGTATCATTATCCCCGTATCGGGATAATTACATTATCAAAGGTGGCTTTTTAATTTCCTCTATGGTGGGGCTGAACTCCAGAGCGACAATGGATATGGATGCAACCATAAAGGGTTATCCAGTTACGCAGGATGCCGTCCAAAAAATGATAGAGCAGATTCTCACCGTTCCTGTTGACGATGACATCACATTTACATTCAAAAGCATTGGTGAAATCCGGGAGGGTGATGAATATACTGGATACCGCGTAGCTTTGACAGCCGATTTTCCGCCTATGGCAGTTCCCTTAAAGCTGGACATCACTACTGGCGATAAAATCACACCACGCGAAATTCAATATGACTACAAGTTGATGCTGGAAGATCGTCATATTCAAGTTATGGCATACAATTTGGCCACCATTCTGGCGGAAAAGCTGGAGACTGTAATATCTCGCAGTGACCAGAATACCCGGCCAAGAGATTATTATGATGTCTATATCCTTACCAAACTGCAAGCAGAAAATATAGACTTTCCCGCTTTAGGGGCGGCACTGATGGCTACAGCCAGTAAGCGAGGCTCTGATTCGATTTTGCAAGATTATAGAGCAATTGTGGAAGCGGTGCGAAACAGCGAGATTATGCGTAGGCAATGGGATAATTACCGAAAAGATTTCGACTACGCTTCCACCATCAGCTTTGATGAAGTGTGTGATGCAGTTGCTTCTACAATGGACACCCTAATAACAAACAATTTTTTTAATTAAGCTATGCAGTCGGCAGACTTTCTGTCGGCTGTTTTCTTTTATCTGAAAGTGGGTGAAAACTTGAATCAAAACTGGATCGTCGAAAATCTGAACAATGCATTTTCCACATGGAATGGAAAGCTGGGCGAGTTATGGGGGCTGGTGACAACCGGCCCCCAAACTTTTAAGGGCGGCGCAGTGTGGAGCGTGATGCAGACACTGCACAATGGTATGGTTGGCATTGGCTATGCACTGGTCGTGCTGTTCTTTGCTATATCGCTATGCAAAAACACAATGAATTTTCACGAGTTAAAACGCCCCGAAGCTGCAATCCATTACTTTCTCCGCTTTGTGGCAGCAAAAGCGCTTGTGGGATACGGCATGGACATTATGCTGAATGTGTTTTCCATCTGTAACGGCATCGTCACAGATATGGCCGACAGCATGGGCGGTATCTCAGAAGCTATGGTGTCGCTGCCCGCAGAAATGCAGACCGCTATCGAAAATGTGGGATTTCTCGCCAGCATACCGCTATGGCTCGTAACGATTCTCGGCAGCTTGTTCATTACGGTGCTTTCCTTTGTAATGATCCTTACCGTGTATGGCCGCTTCTTCCGTTTGTATATGTACACAGCGCTGGCTCCGCTGCCGCTGGCGGCTTTTGCGGGGGAAAGCACACAATCCGTGGGCATATCATTTTTGAAAAGTTATGTCGGCGTGTGCTTAGAGGGTGCGGTCATTGTGCTGGCCTGCGTGATTTACTCGGCGTTTGTCAGTACGCCAACAGTAGCCAGCGGCGAGGCGACCACTATTGTGTGGAGCTACCTTGCCGAAACCGTGTTCAATATGCTCGTACTTGTGGGGCTAATAAAAGGCTCTGACCGAATTATCCATGAAATGATGGGGTTGTAATATGCAAATTCCAATAAATAAAGAAATCCGCCATTACCAAGAGGAAATCTTTTTGGGGCTGAATCTGCGGCAGATGATTTGCTCCGGCGCGGCCATTGCCGTGGCAGTTGCGGTCTATTTGGGGCTGACCCCGCTGTTGGGTCATGAAACGGCGGGCTGGGTCTGCATTGTGGCCGCTGCGCCGATTGCAGCAGCAGGATTTTTCACTTATGACTGTCTGACCTTTGAAAAATTCCTGCTTGTTGTAATAGACAGCACAATTATCCGTAACGACTGGCGGTTGTGGAAAACCGAAAACAAATATTGCAAAAAGGAAAAAGGTGATAAGCATTGAGATTGAGTGAGTACGCATCTACGCGAAAAACACGCGGCAGCTATAAAATGCCCCGTTCCGTGCAGCAGAGCATCCCCATCGACAGAATCTATGCAGACGGTGTTTGGCAATCGGGAAATGTGTTCAGCATGATGTGGCAAATCAGCGACATCAACTACGCCATGCAGAGTGACGCGGCCAAGCAGAATATTCTAACGCAGCTTGGCACGGTCTACGCGGGCATCCCCGCTGACTGCTGGATGCAAGTCTGCATCGTCAGCCAGCGCATGGATGAAAAAGCCTTTGCCCGTGATGTGCTGTACCACCGCGAGAACGACGGCTTTGATGCCCTCCGCGCCGAGCGTAACCGCCAAATCAAGGCCAACGCCCGCGAAAATGGAAATGTGGTGCAGCATAAGTACATCATCGTGTCCACGAACAAACCCGGCGTAAAAGAGGCCCGCGAACGCTTTGTACAGGTGCAGGGGCATTTGCTGTCTGCATTTTCCGCCTTGGAATGTGCCGTCACGCCGCTGGACAACCGCGCACGGCTGGAGGTACTGCACAAGTTTTTCCGCATTTCCGAGGAGGGGCGTTTTAACTTCGACTTTGATAATTGCGCCAAACTGGGGCAGGACTTCCGCGATTCTATCGCCCCGGACTGCATCCGCTTTTGCAAAAAGCATATTGAAATTGAGGATTTTTATGCCAAGTGCATGACGATCAGCGAGTACCCGCAGCAGCTTGATGATAAGTTTATCTCCGCACTGCTCCAGCAAGTGCCGTATATTGTTCTATCCATTGACATTGAACCAGTGGAAACCGAGGATGCTTTCAAGGAAATCGACAGCGCACAGATGAAAACCGACGCCGAGAAAGTCCGTTTCAATAAGAAATCCGTGGAAAATCTGGACTTCACTTCCTCCGTACCGCAGCGGACGCAGGAGCAGGACCGCATCATTGCCAACATCCGCAAAGAAATGACGGAGAACGACCAGCAGATGTTTTTGAGCCTGCTCACCGTCACTTACTTTGCTGACACACTGGAAGATCTCGCGCTGGAAACCGATGCACTGAAAACCACGGCGGCAAACTATAACTGCCGATTCACCGAGTTGTATTTTCAGCAGGAACGCGCCTTTAACACGGCCATGCCTTACGGCTTGCGCCGCATCGAGAGTGTGCGCACGATGCTGACGAAATCGCTGACAGCACTTGTACCGTTCAATACGCAAGAAATTCTCACACCGGGCGGCATTTGTTACGGCAGAAACGCCGTGACAGGCAATCTCATCATCGGGCTGCGCACTAGCCTTGTCAACGGCAATGCAATGGTTGTCGCTACCTCCGGCGGCGGTAAATCCATGTTTGTTAAGCTGGAAATTTTGATGCTGTATCTGCGCTTCACAAAAGCACGTTTCTATGTCGTAGATCCCGAAAATGAGTACGCGCCCCTCGTGCAGGAATTGGGTGGCGAGGTTGTGAATATCTCGGTGGACAGCGCTACGCACTTTAATCCGCTGGACTTCAAATACGATAAGGCAACGAAAATTCCTCCCCATGTTGCCAAGGCAGAATTTGTGTTGAGCCTGTGTGAGCAGATAATGGGCAAGGAGCATATTCTGGCCGGTGATAAAAGTCTGATTGACGATGCTCTTGAAAACATCTATAAACCCTTGATGGAATCTCACTATACCGCGCCATGCCCGACTATCAAGGACTTGTGGATGGCACTGAACAATCAGCGCGATAAACGGTCAAAGGAAATCGCGCTTGCATTGCGGATTTTCGCCACCGGCAGTATGCAAGCGTTCGCCCAGCCCACCAACGTGGACATGAGCAACCGCCTGATCTGCTTCAACATCCAGAGCTTGGGGGAACAGCTAAAGCCAGTTGCTATGCTGTCCATGTTGGAGTACATCAACACCGCCGTTATGAGCAACGAACGCAACGACCCCAAGGCCGCCACATGGGTATACTTTGATGAAATCTATCTGCTGCTGCGCGATTCTTTGAGCGCCAATTTCCTGTACACAAGTTGGAAGCGATTCAGAAAGTACAACGCCTACGCCACCGGCATCACGCAAAATGTGCAGGACTGCCTTACCAATGACACCGCCTATGCCATGCTGGCAAACTCCGAATTTGTGGTCATGCTGCGCCAAACCAAGGACATTGACAGCGTGGTGGAGTTGTACGGACTGTCCGACCCGCAGCGAAAATACTTGCTGCTGGCCCAGCCCGGTGAGGGTATTATCAAAATGGGCAACAGCCTTATCCCATTCAACAACCCCCAGCCCAAGGATACTAAGACATATAAGCTGCTTACCACAAAACCCGGTGAAATGGAGTGAAAATATGAGTGAGAACGAAATCCGCGTGCTGTATGTGCAGCCCGGTAAATACCCGGAGGAACGCACAATTCCCAACACATTAAGGGCATTGCAGGAGCTTGTCGGCGGTGATATTGAATGTTGCCGTCCGTGGAGAGATAGCGTTTGCGTTATCTGCAACGACTCCGGGAAGATTGACGGTTTGCCGCCTAACCGGCTTTACGGACATACAGATTTTCTTGCAGGTTCTTTTGTGGTCTGCGGCAATGGCGGAGAAGACTTTATCAGTTTGACTGATAGACAGGTTTTCTTATATGAAAGGCTGTATCATAACCCTGTTGTCTTTCTCCCCACGCCGCACGGCCTGTTGCCGATGAAATGCACTCCTGAACAGTACGAGCAATTCCAGCGCGATGGCAATAAGCTGAAAATCAAACCCATCGACCACGGAGAACGCTAAGAGCATGATTTTACACAAACAAAAGGCGGGGTGTCGACCGCCGTAGGAATCAAAAAGCACAACTTTTATATAAAATAGGAGGATACCACCATGACCGACCCCAAATTTATGACCCCGCCTCACCGTAGGGCATACTTAACCCACCTTAACCGCTGCAAGGTGATGGATAACTACCCGGAATATACGCGCCAGTTGGATGATGTGGTAATTGACGATGCCCGGAATTAAAGCAAAGCGCAAGCAGCTTGTGCGCAAAACGCTTATGCGGGCCAAGGCGCAGGGCGAACGCCCCGCCGAGCAGCGGCAGGAATCCCCCGAAGAATACGCACAAACCGAGGTGCAGCAGGGCATTTCCGATGTGGCTGCCCGTACAGGCAACACCGCCAAAAGCACCGCCCGCATGAGCTACCGCAAGTTTCGTGCAATGCAGGAGAAGCGGAAAAATCTCACCTTGCAGGGCAGCACCCAATCTGCATCAAAGCTGACTGAGAAAGAGAAAGTCACTGTTCCCACGCAGACCGAGCGCAGGGAAATGTTCAAAAAGCAGCGTTTCCGGCAAAAGGCCATCGCAGCCAAAACACCAGCACCGCAAGCCCCTGTGCCGTCATCGGCCACACCGGCACCGCCGCCTTACCAAGCCCAAATGCAGCAGCACTTAAAGCGGCAGCACCTGACCCGCGAGGCTGTGCGCCGCTATCTGCAAAAGCAGACGACTGCCACAGCGGCGGGCAATACCGCTCCCATCGTTACCCGCGCACCCAAGCTGCCCACAATCAGCAATAAACAAGCCACGGTTGAAACAATCAGCCGTGGCGTTCATTATATCGCAGCCAAAATCAAAGCCCTGCTCTCCCAAACTGTGCGGCACGCCGCGCAATCGCTGTTGGCGCTGCTTGGTGCGGGCGGCGTGGTGCTGTTGCTGGCGATGGTCATAGGCGCGGCTGCGGCGGTGATCGGCTCCCCGATGGGCATCTTGTTTGCCGATGAATCCGGCGACCCGAACAGCATCCCTATTGCCGAAATCGTAGCCGACACCAACGCCGACTTCGGCGCGGCCATCAATGACATCGTATCCGCCCACCCGGAGTGCAGCGAAACCACCATCACATACGACTACGAGGACGGTCATACATGGGCAAGCTACTGGCCGGAGGTGCTGGCTATCTTTGCAGTACATACCAACCTCAACTCTGATAGCGACGTTGTCGTTATCAATGCCGCCCAAATGCAGCGCATCCAAGACACCTTTTGGGCTATGCACGAGATCACCTACGAGGTCGAAGAAGTAGACACCACTCCCGAACCCACCGAGGACGACCCCGACCCGGAGCAGCAGACCGACTATATTTTGCACATCACCGTCAGCAGCAAAACTGTGGATGAACTGGCCGAGTTGTACAATTTCACCCAAGACCAAAAAGACATTTTGCACCAGCTGCTATCCGAGGAAATGCGCCCCAGCCTGCTTGCTCTGTGCGGCGGGATTGCTGTTGCCGATGGCGAGTTGTGCTGGCCGCTGCCGGGGCACACTTATATATCCTGCCACTTCGGGGAAGTGGACGCCTTCGGCAATGCCGGGCATCGCGGTACGGACATTCCCGCGCCGGAGAGCACACCCATCCTCGCCGCCCACAGCGGCACTGTGCTGGTCAGCGGCTGGAATGACAGCTATGGCAATCAGGTGTTGCTGGATAACGGCGCGGGTTTGTCCACGCGGTATGCCCATATGACGCAAACTGCCGTTACCGCAGGGGAAGCGGTAACGGCAGGGCAGGTTATAGGTTATGTAGGCAATACCGGCGACAGCACAGGTTTCCACCTGCATTTTGAGGTGATGCAAAACGGTGTGCGTGTGAACCCTTTAGAGTTAGTGTTCGCGCAGTAATCTGCAACATGATTTTGGGGTTATTTAATAAGATACCCATATTAAGCGCTATATCGACCAGGGTATTCCTCCGATTTGTCACTGCTTACCCGTTAGCTTGAACCAGCACTGGGTCGTTCCATTCAAATATACTAACGGTTCTGGCTGGGATAGCAATAGAGACAGGTTCTCAAACCAATGCCATAGGACCGACACAAATTGGCAAGTCAACGCAACAAAGCGCGCTTGTCTATCGGGTCGAGGATATTGCCCAAATGCTGTCCATCAGCCTGCGGGCAGCTTATACACTGTGCAACACAACAACGGATTTCCGTGTGCTGCATATAGGTACTTCGATCCGAGTCAGCAAGGCCAGCTTTGACGCATGGCTTGCCCGCATTGAGGAGGCTTAACTATGGCATACATCAACAAACGCGGCGACGGCTAACACTCGATTTGAAGCCAGGCAGCGGCAGTTCTAATTTGCAGACCTCTGCAAAGATTCAACGCATCAAGATTTGCACCCGCCCACTCCGTAGGCTTCGACCAAGGCGTTGATCAGCACCCACGCAAGCGCCGCAGCGGCGAGTAGCCGGAGCACCGGCACCCATTGCCCCCTAAGTTTAGGCCTGTACGATACCCCATACAGCGCTTCAGAACTGGGGGCAAAGCTGCTTTTCCTGTGTATTTTCACTCTCATGAAGATTGCAGAATCACTTTTTGTGGATAAACAGACATGACGAGGCTTATATCGGAAGTGGAAAGGTTACTCCATTCCGTATTGCGAAAAGCATCCTTATGGAGTCCAATCGCCATTGCGAGTTCTTCGGTTTCACCTACGGATAGCTGCGACGGCTTTTTTGCCAGAGGGTTCAGCGATTCGAAAATTTCCGGGGAAACCAAATTTCGCCAGCCATCTTTTTCCGCTCCGCAATAATCAAAACGATAGTATGTCAACAATGGGGAATCCGACACCTTCGTCACAGATATATGAAACAGTGCGTACTTTTCTGACAGGGAATCCGAAAAAATTGATTCCCGATCGATGTTATATTCCTGTAAAAATGCTTCCCCGTCAACAATTTCAGCACCGATCAATTCTATTTTCAGACCATTCCACTCGATAGGCTTTTGCGGATACCCATAACAATCCTCGGTTGCCAAATAAGAACCATTTAAGCGTGTGATTCTCAGGCCGATTGCGAAAGAGAGAACCAGCAAAAGGAGCAAAAGCAGAATCGCACGATGATGAAGTCGTTTGTTTTTCACTTCAAACCTCCTCGTGGCAATTCTTGTCCACATTCACAATCCGGCCCTCACGCATCGCTATGATTTCATCCGCAAGCGATTCCATTTGCTGGCGATCATGGCAGGTCAGCACAATCAGCTTTCCCTTTTGGCGCAGTTCACGCAAAAGGTCACGTATTTCTTTTATTCCCGACTCATCCAACGCATTGAATGGCTCGTCCAACAGAATCAGATCAGGTGATTCAACGATAGCGGCTGCGATTCCAAGGCGCTGCTTCATGCCGAGAGAATATTTGCGGAAGGGCCTTTTGTCGGATGGGTTCAGTCCGACACGACGCAACGTATCGCCAATCTGCGCTTGCGAAACAAGTCGTTTGATATCACAGAGAAGAGAAAGATTTTTTGCGCCAGTGAATTCATCGATAAAGATTGGGTTCTCCAGCAAAAGGCCAATGCTTCGCGGGAATGAGATACCCTTACCAATGATTTCTCCATCGATTGACACGGTGCCCATTGTGGGAAGCACAAGGCCACAGATCACGCGCATAAGCATGGTTTTGCCACTTCCATTGATTCCTTGAATCCCGTAAATGCGTCCCCCGTTTTCGCCGGAAGCACAGGAAAAACAGGCATTGATATCATCCAGAACAACATTGCCCTGAATCACCTTGGTAAGATGGTTGATTTCAACTTTCATTGCGGCCTCCTTTGAAGTCCGGGAAACAAGTCAAGTTGTAAAAACAGGAACATACCGATGAAGCATACGATTCCGGCAAATATAAGGTAGAAAAGCAAGCCTGCCCTTTCGTCGAATCCAGCGGGAGACATGGCTCTACAGCGAATCAGCATGGCATAGCAGAGAAAAGGAGATGGAAACTCAGTGAATGAGACGGCCACAAGGCAACTTATGGCAAACACCTGTCCCCAGACAAAAGAGCAAAAGATGCAAAGGCAAAAGGCAAGAAGCGAGATTGCCAACGCAAAACCGAAAGGCAAAAGGCAGGTCAAAGCATCGCAAGGCAATACATCATACGGCAAAATGGTAAAGCAAGACAAACCATTTGTAAAAAAGCAGAATACGCATACAGAGCAAAAGCCGACTGCAAAGTAAAGCAGATTCCACACGGTTAGCGCAAGACATTTGCTGAACCACCACAAGGCTCTGCTCTTTGCCCGCAGCAGAACATGAATGCCTGCCCCGCTGGCGTCCCGAATCGGATATAAGAGAGCAGTGTAAATACAAAAGTACATGAGTGTAAACCATGTAAGTGGAACCTGAAACACTTCTGTTCTGGCATCCGTAAACGGATAGCAGCCCCGAAATATCTGCATATAATATTGAATGGTAGTATATTTGCCGTAGCTATCGGGCTTTTGCATATCCGCAATCATGCAGGCAATCAAAAACAGCGCTGCTTCCGCGATCAGGAAGAAACGATTCGTTCGGATATAGTTCTTGATATCCCGCAGGAGCAATCGAATAAAACTGTTCTTCACCTTAAAAAGTCCTTTCTGGTAACGGCAAAGTGCAGAAACAGAGATTCAAGAAACAGAATACAGATGCCTGAGAGAAAATGGCGCCAAACTGTATTTTCGGCAATTCGATTCACGGAGAAAGAAACGCTCTTTTGCAGCCTATACAGTTTCGGTGTAACAGGAAACGAACACATCCACAAAGCCAAAAGGCAGACGCCCCATGAGAGTATGCTTCCGAGTTGGTGCGATTCGCAGGAAAGATTGATTGACAGGAAAAGAATCGATACCAGCAAGACTGTGAGCCAGATCGTCATAGCCTGCCAGACAATCAAGGAGCCTGTTTTGACAGGGGTTATTAACGTTTGGCCCGTCATATAGGCATAGTAGCTTGCTCCGCTTTCCCATGTACAAGGTTTGCCACCTCGAAACAGCAGAGCACCCAATGCAATGGACGGGATTGAAACCGCCATCACCGCTCTGAACGCAATAAAAAGGAGCGCAGCAAGGAGATTGCGGGCAAGCCGTGCTCTATTATCTAACGCACAAATGACAAAGGGCTGCTCTAAAATGAACTTCAGTTGGTGTACAAGGCCAAGCGTCGGGGGAATCAGCAGCATTAAAAGGAAGCTCGGTTGAACGCCTGTCATCATAGTGTCGGCAAAGCACAGCTCCACACCCTGTTCATGCCATTTATGCAGCCAGAAAAGTGCATTGCCGGTTGCAAGCGCAACGCACAAAAGCGAATAAACCAGCAATCGCTTTCTATAAGTTACCCGAAATTGCCGATAAATTGTCAAAGCACATCACTCTTATTCCGCTTCAAGAAATACATAGTCATGCTGCCGATGGGGACAGCTAAGAAGTAAATTGCAATCGTAACCCATTTCACATTGACCGCAGGCTGGAAGGGCAACAGAATTGCAAACAACGAGACCGAATCCATCTGAAGCCAGTTGCAGATAAAATACAGGAGCAGGTAGAGCAAGAAAGGAAACAGCGCAGGCTGCAGAGGATTTCTTGTAGCTACCGATACTGCCAGGGCAATGATTTCCCATGCGCCAACCAATAAAGCATCCATTATAATATAGATGACGGTGTACTGCAGCGGCTTATGATAAAACAGATGCGCCATCAGGCTGCGATTGCTGATTCCGTAAAGGTTGGTAAGCGCTTCCGGCCGGACAAGCGGCAAATATAAGGCGGTGCCTGCAAAGTCGAAGAACAAGATTGTCGCTGTCAAAAAGGCGGAGGCAATAAAAATCGTCAGAGCCTTGGCAAACAGATAGGTGGATTTTTTTCGGCGCACAAAAATCTGCATCACATAGCCCGTGTTAAAGTCCCATGATACAGTATCCGAAAACGGAAAGGCACAAAGGAACGGAAGAAGCATATACAAAAGGGTAGGCCAGACAGTGGAGGAGTCCATCCCGATCCAATGCCCGTATGCAGAGTGAGGAGTAAGAAAAAAATCTCCTTGCCAACTCGACAGCCACTGGGTCAAGGGAAGAACCCCGAATATGATATGGAGAAGGGAAATGACGATGCCTGTCAGCAGAGAGAGATACAGCCGCTTGCTTCCAAAACAGCGCTTCAGCTCAAAACATAGAATGCTTTTCATGGTCACATATCCGTTTCTGTGTGCATGGCAGGAGCATTAGGCTAACGCCAGCCACTCTTCGTTCATCACATTGTCGGCGGTCTTGACTTCGGTCATCGCATTACCGCCGAGGTTTGCCCTCAGATATAAGTCACTCAACTCGATTTCCGCTCTCACATAGTAAAGGACCGTGCAAGTGCGTGTCTCCCCTGGGGCCAACATGAGCTGGAACTGGTTCTTTTCACCGAAAGCAACCGCGGGCAAGTCAGATGTGACAGCCTCGCTGCAAGTCGTTTCTGTTGCGATGGAACCGTCAACACAGCATTGAATGGACAGGTTGTTCAGATAAACCTCGGCCTCTGCGCTGCCGGAATTTGTCAGATTCACCGTAACAGTCAGATATTCATAGTTTTCGTTCTTCTCACCGAAGGTGTCTATCCCCTCCTGTAACTTATCCTGCGGAATCTGAGCCGCAGCCTCCCCCTTTTCAGCGCCCGCCACAGAGATAGTTACCTGTTGGTCACCGAAGTAATCGCACGTCAGGCTTTCGCCCCTTGCTTTCAGATTTTCGGAGGCTATCGTGTAAAATGCATAGTCTGTCAGGGTGTCGCTTGCGATGCCGTCCAGCAGAGTCGGATATTTCTGCGCCCAGGGGAAATCGGAAAGGTTTCGGCGGTTGCCCTCTACGTCGGTCACAAAAACCTGCGGCAAGGACGCAACCGTTTCATTGGAACCGTTTTGTTCATTCGTCTCCGAATTGGAGGCGTCGGTGGTCTGTTGCTGGATAGTGCTTTCTGCATCCGAACCCCCGACTGCCTGCGATGCGCTGTCTGAGGAGGTCTGGCACCCGGTGAGCAGTGCAGACATTGACAGCGAAACAAGAATCACGGCAAAGGGACGAAGCGCTTTCTTTGAAACTCTCATATTGGTTCCTCCGTTCTGGTGTGAATTGAGTCAGGGTAGTGCAACATTTATATAATAACAAACTAAATATAGCTGTAGCACGCCGCAGCCAAAGCCGTTGACCTCTTGGCGCAAGAGTTCAGTGCGATTTGTTTTCTCTAATAGCCAGTTCGTGTATTGGCTTATTGCAGTGAATCGTTGAAAGTGCAAAAAGTGATTCGATATCGCAAAGCCAATACACGAACTGGGACACTCAGAGATAAAACAAGGAATTTATAATACTACTATCTCATCATACGGAATCCGGACTCCATTGGCCCCACGCGCTAAATTCATATCCATAATTGGGCGCTGCATAGATGGCCGCATATGGATAACTCGGCGAGCCATCGTGCACCCAGTTGCGCATCCGATATACGCCTACATTAGAGATAGAATATGTATATCCATGAGAGCAATCGTGGGCAGTGGTGGAATAATTATTATCTGCTCCAACCACATGAGCGGTAAAGGCGTGTTGTACGCCTTTTACCGACATATAGACGTTGGTATCATCGGTCTTTGAGCGCCATTCCGTCCTTTGGGGCAAGCCACCGCTAAATTTGAAGGTGAAGTCAGTGTCGGCAGAATTGGATGCAAAGGCTGCCGTAGCCGCCATAAGCGCTACAATGCAGGCCACAGCAAAAGAAAGAAAAGATTTTCTTGACGTAGTCATAAGAGTTCCTCCATTTTAAAAGCAACTTGTATCGGGTTTGTTTCGGGGCGGATATATTCAGCATCTGCGCGCCGATGCTGGGAACCTTTGCTGTGCCCCCAAAATACCACAGCGTTTCACCGAAATCTACAAAACCTGCGCAAGTGACAGAAAATCGTGCGTGAACGCAAAAGCGTGTCTGCCCCCACCGGAGGCAGACACGCCGAGCAGCCAATGCTTTTAACGATAAAATTCCTGATACAGCCGCCGCAGAATATCCAGCTTTCGGTCACTGAAAGCTGCACCGTGGCTAGTAGGTGCTGCAAACTCCTGCGCCAGATCGGTCAACAGCTGCACGCGGTTCTCGCTCATCTTTTGCAGCGGAAGGGTGCGGCTCTTTTCACCGTACAGCAGATAATCCAACGAAACATGAAGCGCTTCCGCCAGTGCTGCCGCGTTTTCCAGCGTCGGCACGGCAGTATCGTTTTCATACGAGCCGATGGTCGAGGCTGATTTGCCAATTTTCTCGCCCAACTGCTTTTGCGACAAGTGTGCGTCCCTGCGCAATTTACAGATGCGCTTGCCCATATCAAACATACCAAACGGCCCCCTTCCACTACCTTATAGTGTACCGTTTGACACACCGATATATCTGTTATATAATCAGAAAAACAACAGTAATTCTGCGATTTTAGGCAAGATACTTGACAACAAGGGGGCAAAAGATTATGTTTGCAGCAGATGCCCGCAAGCACACGCCGGGCAAAAATGCCGAAAAGGAGAACTTTTCCATGCGCATACTGGTTTGCGATGATGACGCGGCCTTTGCCGGTCAGCTGGCGGAAAAGATAGAGGCCATCGTAAAGCCGCAGATGCCGCGCTCCACGGTTGATTGCGCCACAGATGCAGCGCTGCTGCGTGCTTTGCCGCTGGCAAAATACGATCTGGCTTTTTTGGATATTGATATGGGCCCGCTGAACGGCGTTGATCTGGCCCGTCGCCTGCATGAGCTGCGCCCCGATATGCTGCTGATTTTTGTGACGAACTACGTCGAATACAGCCTGCAGGGGTACGAGGTGCAGGCGTTTCGCTATCTGCTGAAAGCCGAGATGCCGCAAAAGCTGGAGCGTTATGTGCAGCAGGCCCTTACCGCATACCGCAAGACCCGCGATACGGTTCGCATATTTTGCGATGGCGAGGATGTCGAGCTGCAGCCGCAGCAGATCTTGTACGCCGAGATGTCGGCCCGCAAGGTATGCCTGCACCTGCAGGGGGCCGACCGGGCCTTGTTGTACACGACCGCTACCATGGCCGATTTGGCTGACCTACTGGAAAACCACGGCTTCGTGCGCACACACAAAAGCGTTTTGGTCAATATGGAGCACATCCGCAATCTGCAAAGCACGCGACTGTATCTGCGCGACGGAACCGAGCTGCCGGTCAGTTCGCACACAGCCAGTGCCGTGCGGAAAATCTATACGCAGTGGAGGAGCGCGAAAAAATGGGTTATTGGTTAGGGATCGTTTTCAGCTGCTTGGACGTGCTGTGCGTGGCCGTTTTTTGCGATGCGTTTCTTGAAAGAAAAACAAGAGGCTTACGCTTTGTAGTGGGGGCGCTGCTCTGCGGAGTATTGTCTTATATCGCTACGATTTTCGTTTCGCATATTTCGGAAGAATCGCCGATAACACTTTTAAAATTTGCCGCACTTATTACGGTTTACTTTGTTTTTGCATCACTGTTTTATTTAGGAAAGTTCTGGATGCGCCTACTGGTGGTTCTTTTGGCGTATGCAATTTTCACCTTGCTGGAATTTTGCGTGCTTTATTCTCTATTGGCCTTGCTTCACATCCACTATGACGAATATGTGTCGAATATGGTGCTCTATTTCACAGGGGTGACGATAACATACAGCCTTAAATTTTTGCTTTTTTCCGCAATCAAAAGGATTCACAGGCCCGTGGTGGCAAGTTCCGGCAACATCAAATGGGCTCCTTTGACAATCGGATTCCCGCTTATTTCTCTGGTTGGTATAACAATTTACTCTTACTTATCTATGAGCGGCAAAATGACTGCCACATTTGTGCTTTTTGCAAGTGGAGTTCTGCTGGCAACTAATGTCGTGATTCTGATTTTAATAGATTTGACAGAAAAAAACAACCTCGCGCAGGAGCAGCAAAAAACGCTTAACGAGCAGCTGCGCTCCCAGCGTGCCAACATTGATGCCTTGAGCAGCGCCTACGCCACACAGCGCAAAATGACGCACGATTTTCGGCATCACATCGCGGCCCTTTCCGGGATGCTGCAGGGAGGCGAGACACAACAAGCACAGGACTATCTTGCCGCTTTGCAGGAGCAGCAGACTGAGCGTGCCCTGATGGTCAACACCCACAACTCGGCCATCGACGCCGTGCTGAACCAAAAGGGCTATGCCGCTCAGAAGCAGCATATCGATATTCAGTTTGAAGTCAACGACCTGTCGCCCCTGCAGATCGAACTGATCGACTGCACGGTCGTGCTTGGCAACCTGCTGGACAACGCCATCGAAGCCTGCCTAAAGCTGGAGGAAGCAAAGCGCCGCATTGAGGTCAGCGTTTTACGGGACGAAGCCTACGCGGATAGCGATGCCAAGCTGTATGTCTCGATTATCAACACCAGTCTGCCGGTCCACATCGAGAAAGATTGCATCGCCACAACCAAGCCGGAGCCGCACCTGCACGGCTTTGGCCTGCCCTGCGCCAAGGAACTGCTGCGCCGCAACAATGCCTTTTACACGATGGATTATCATGACGGTGCGTTCCAATTCTGCTTTGAATGGCCCGATGTGACCCGCAATTCTTGCGTTCACGCATAAGTTTCTGTCACTTGCGCAGGATTCTTTGTACTTTAGCCTGGTTTGCGGTAGGATAAGGGCGAAAGATGACAAGGAGATGCCGATGGAACAGATTGCAAAAAAGCTGACGCAATACTTTCTGGCGCACGGTCTTATCAAAGAGGACGACGCCGAGGTGTGCCAATACGCGCTGTACCGACGTATTTCCCGCGCCGTGGGCCTGATTGCTCTGACCCTGCTTGGTGGACTGATTACGGATTTCGGTTCGGCCTTTTGCTTTACCGTTTCGTTTCTTTTCCTCCGTGAGCGCACCGGCGGCTACCATGCCAAAACAGAATGGCAGTGCGCATTATACTCTGCCGCCATGATTTTTGCAACGATGTTCGCTTTGCCGATTTTTGCGGAGGAGCCCAACAATTATTGGGCAATTATGATTGCCTCCTCTGCCCTGATATGGGTTTCGTCACCTGCCGATAATAAGCAGATACACCTTTCCCGTGCGGAAAGCAAGGCGATGGCAAAGCGCGCACGTTTGCGGCTATTGCTTCTGGGCGCTGTTTCGCTTGCCCTGTTGGGCGTCCATGGTCACCTTTTCGCCAGCTCCATTGCGTTGGCGGAGCTTTCGGTCGCGGTTTCCCTTATGATGGCCACAGCCGGCTTTGGCATACAATAAATAAATCATTACAATTCAGGAGGAATCCACTCATGAAAGAAACCATGCAGCAACATTTGCACACCGTTGGGCAAAAAGCCATTCAGAACGTGATTCGCCACGAATACGGCGATTGGCCGCCCAAGAGTGGGGGCTTTTATTACCAACCCCACCGCCCGGAGAAAAAGCCCGCGGCGGCCCAGCCCCAGACCCCCAGCAAGTGACCCCATCTTAGCAGCTGCGCCATCGCCTCCACGTTTCCGAGCATAAAATGAGCCTTGACCTTGGCAAAAGCGGCAGCTATATGCGCAGTATTTCAATCGGCAAGGCATTGCCCTCAATGCACGAATTTCTGCGCATCTGTGAATACCTCGGCGTAACCCCGCAGGAATTCTTTACCGGTGCCGGGGATGAAACCGACCGTATCAACATTTTTAACCGACTGCAAGACCTCGATGATGGTGACATACAGAAATTGCAGACATTCCTTGGTTGGATGGAAGAAAAGTAAATCCGCTTTCTGCCCGACAAGTTTTTGCTTGCCGGGCTTTTTCTTTTTGTGGAACATATTTAGTTGAAAGGCGTATTGCATGGCAGATGTGCTTGACGCTCCGGTAAGCGGAGCCATGCCGTATTAAGGCAGAAACCCCGTCAAGCGCTACTGCGTCCTTTCAAAAGTCCCTTCGCCGCGTAGTTTTTCTTGTATTATTCGTATGCCAGATGGTTTTTATAACCATCTGGCGTATTTTTTTGCTTCTTTTTTGCTTTGGCGGCAGAGGACTGCCGTTTTCTGCCCGCGCCCCTCCGAGTTTTGAGGTCTATTCAATGAAACTCAAAATTCAGGAGGTTTACAATGGCAAAGAAAAATATTGCCGATAAGTATTGGATTTACGGCGAGGATGCAGAATTAGCCGCGCGCCTTACAAGCTATTTGACAAGAGTGGTATACAATCAGCGAGCAAATTATATCCGCGCACTAATGAAGATTAAGGAACATGAGTGCTCGATTGAAGATTGTGATTCGGATATTGAATCTCAATCCATGCGCTCAGGTAATTCATTGGAGGAAAGTATTGAATCCAAGCTAATGTGGGAAGCTATTCGAAAATATTTGCCCAAACTGGAACTGAAAGAGTGCGAGGTTATGATAGCCTTGTACATTGACCGTCTTTCCGTTACGGCTACGGCTGCTAAGTTGAGAGTTGATGCCAGTACGGTCAGGCGCCGCCGTGACAGCGCCTGTGACAAAATTCGCAAAGCAATGGAGGAAAAATAAAATGGGAATGTTCAAAAACACCCTTTTGCTGGCCCAGCAGGGTAATGAAAAGGCAATGGAGAAATTGCTTAATCGCTACGATCCTCTGCTGAAAAAGTGCAGCATTATACAAGGACACTTCGATGAAGATTTATATCAGTCCTTGATTCTTGAATTTGTGCGGGCTGTATCCGCATTCAAAATTTAACTAAAAAAGTGGCTGTCGCAATTCAGTGCGGCGGCCACTTCCTCTTTTAGGCTGATTCCATATCGTTATTATCTGTCCACAGTTCACACTGGGTCATAACTGTTTGCACGGCATCGTCCATCCCTTCCGGCGGGTAGCGGTGCCTTTTGAGCAAACACTTTATCATCATACTATATTTAGCTTTATTATAGCAAAATTTGATAGCTTTTGGGGGCTTATAGTAAAAATTATAAAATTTTTTTGATTTTTTTGCACGATTTGGCTTTTAATTGCGATGATATATATAGAGGGACAAAAAAGACCCTCTCCCCTTGAGGACCTTGAAAGCAAAATATCCGAATCACCGGCTACATACAACTGACCTTGCCGCAACCCAAGGAGCGTTTCGGCAGGTGCGTCCCGGTTCTGACGCGAGGATACCGCCGTAACGGCGGTGGAGCGCCCCCAGAGGCGGGAGAGGTGGCGTGGAACACATACCTCAAGCGAAGGGTCAGCAATCATGATACGCACCGTGGCGATGCTCTCAAGGCGTCGGCGGTACTGCCAACAATGTGGTACAGGAAGCGGGAGCTGTTTCCAGCAGCCGGGTCGGTGGTTCGCCCTCGTATGTCCGGGAAGTAGTGTCGAATAGGACGTACAATTTGATTTCAGATTATGGCGGTCACTTGTTTTCCACAAGTGGCCGCTATGCTTGTGGAATCAAATATGATACACATGAAGGAGGAAAATCTATGGAAATGAATTCTGTTATGGCTACGGAAATTGTAGCCGCAGAAGTGGAGCACATTGTGCTGCCGCAAATCGTCAGCATTAAGCAAGCCAGCCGAATGTTGGGGCTGCCGCCGTATTACCTGCGGCGGCTTTGCAAAGAGGTTCCCGGCGTGGCATTTCAGTCCGGCATCAAGTGGTACATCAACTTGGGGAAACTAGTTGATTACTACAACAATTCGGGCAGAAATGCCGCTGGGTAAGAGCACAAAAGGGCCGCAATGTCAAGGGTGTCGTGCGTTCCGGCGACAGCCTACCGCTTTTATGGCAAACGCTGTATAGTGTGGCTTGTCAGAAAAATCAGCCAAGGAGGAATAGAAAATGGCATCCATCGAACTGCGTACCCCAAAGAATAAACCTGCCTACTACAAAATCACAGCAAGTATCACACTCAATGGTCAGACCATACGCAAATTTTCCCGCTTTGAGTTTGACCCCAAGACGCTGAAAACCGCAAAGCAGCGCGTAGCGGCAGCCACGGCAGCAGCATTTGAATTTGAAGCAAAAGCACAGGAAGAAGCCGAGCGCAGCCTCAGCGGTGCCAATAAGCCATTCCAAGAAGTAGCCGAGGAATACATTGCTTCGGCAAAAGCCAAGCTGGAGCCTGCAGCGCTGCTGCGCGGCAACTATGACTCAGATAAAAACAAGGCAAATACAACGCTCAACAAAGTTGGCTATCTGAAGAAAATCGTAAGCGTAGCGCCATGGTTTGCCAAAAAGTCCGTGTCCGAAATCACAAGAGAGGACTGCGCAAGAGTTATTGAGGAAATTAAAGAAAAAGGCTGTTTGCGCAGTGAATATGCTTTTATCCTGCCGGAGTATGCCACAATGAAAAACAAATCCTTTACTAAAATGGTAGTTGGCTATGACATTTCTGCTTATACCGCCATGAAGTGCTTCAGCGGCGCGGCAGTCACGCGAAAAACGGCAGAAGTGGTTTCAAATATCCTCGGTGTTTCTGTACGCGATGCGTTCCGTTTTGAGCGCGACGAGAGACCCCTGTCTAAAAAGACAATTCGGGAATATGTGCTCTTCGCCAATCAAGTGCTGCACTTTGCAAATGAGCGCTATCACTCGGTGCAAGCCGAATTCAAGATGCCGGCGAAAGGAGCACGCCCCAGATTTGTAGACTGCATACATGAGGATGAAGTATGCAAACTCATGTCAGAAATTGATAAGTGCTCTATGCCGGAGCAAGCCATTGTATTATCCCTGCTGAATACGGGTGTGCGTCGTGCTGAATTGGCCGGCCTGACATGGAGTGATTTCGATTTCAAAGAATGTACCGTTCATGTCAACAAAAGCCTTTTAGTTTTTAGGGACTTCGGCTATCAACACACAGCCACAAAAGAAAGCAACGACCGTTATATTGATGTAGCCCCAGAGTACATGGAATTTATGCAGCAATACAAAGAGTGGTGGTACACAAAAAAGAGGTTGATGGGGGCCAGTTGGCAGCGAGACATGGTAAAAAACAAAGAGAGCAAGCGTGAATCACTGATGCGACTGGCCGGAGAAGAATTTGTCATCATTGACGATTTCGGTTGGCCTCGCAACCCGGATGGTTACAATGCGCTGGTAAAGCGTGTAGCAAAGAAAGCCGGTCTCAAGGATATTCACCCACACATGTTTCGCCATACCTTTGTCAGCCTGCTCATGTCGAATCCTGACATCGGTGTTGCAACGGTTGCCGCTGAAGCAGGTCACGCCCAGCCGAGCACGACTTTAATGATCTACACCCAGCAATACAAAAAACGCCGGGAGTCGATACGCAATCAGTTGAGCCGTGAATTGTACGAAAAATAAAGAATCGCAGCCGTGTTATCTTAAAAAATAACATAGCTGCGTTCTTTTTATGGGCCGTGAGGGATTCGAACCCCCACTGAACCGGTTATGAGCCGGTGGCTTTAACCGTTAAGCTAACGGCCCTTATTATGATGAAGAAGTGCTGTTGATGGCTAAATCGCCAACTTATCGCCAAAACGAAAATCTTGGCGATGAAATTCAGCAAAAATCGCGGCACTTCATCATATTTGAAAGTAGAAATGATTGGGTCAGGCGGTTATGAGCCGCCAGCTCTGACCAACTGAGCTAATGGCCCTCATGATGTCAGATACCTGTTTAGTATATCACAATTTTACCCGCTTGCCAACACTTATTTTCGTTTTCGGCGCATATGCTGGGGTGTATGGCAAACCGGCAAAGGGGTGGTATCATGCGCATATTCTTATCAACCTTGGGGGTGTTTTTCCTTATGTCATTTCTTTTCATAATGCCCGCCGTATGGGGGCCGTCTACCACGCCGCAGCCATCCGCAAGCCCGGTGCTTTCCGCTGCACCCACTCCGTCCCCTGCTGCCGCGCAGGAGATTCGCGCCGTCTGGGTCAGCTTTCTGGAATGGCAGCATACCGATTTCAGCAGTGAATCCGCTTTCCGTGCCGATGCCGCCGCCATCATGCAGAACATTGCCTCCCTTGGGGCAAACACCGTTTTTGCCCATGTGCGGCCTTTTGGAGATGCCCTGTACCCCAGCCGGTATTTTCCGTTCAGCCACCTTTGCACCGGCACCCAAGGGCAGGACCCCGGTTTTGACCCGCTTGCCGTGCTGGTAGAAACCGCCCATGCCCAGGGCCTTACGCTGGAAGCCTGGATCAACCCCTACCGCCTGCAGGCCAACGGAACCCCGGCTGAGCTCTGCGCGCAAAGCCCTGCTCTGCTGCATCCCAACTGGGTCAAGCACACTGCAACCGGCCTGTATCTGGACCCCGCCAGCATCGAAGTCCAGCAGTATCTGGCCGATTCCATCCGTGAGCTATGTACCAATTATGCCATTGACGGCATTCATTTTGATGATTACTTTTACCCCACTACTGCCCCGGATTTTGATGCCGACAGTTATGCCGCAAGCGGCTGCACCATCTCGCTGGCCGATTGGCGGCGGCAAAATGTAAACGATCTAATGCGGGCCTGTTACGCCGCCGCCCATGCGTTCAATGTGCGCTTTGGGGTTTCGCCACAGGGCACACTGAGCGGCTGCCGCGACGGCCAATACAGCGATGCCGCGCTCTGGCTGGCCAAGCCAGGCTATTGTGATTATCTGATCCCGCAGCTGTACTGGGGCCTGAACTACCGCAAAAATGGTTCCGATGCTCTGTCACTTGGCCGCCTTGCCGCCGAGTGGCTCTCGCTGCCGCGCACAGAATCCGTTCAACTGGCATTCGGCCTTGGTGCTTACCGTATCGGTGACGGCGACGAGGGCGATACCTCCGGTCCCGGCACCGAGTGGTGCACCGGCCATGCCATTGCAACCCAGACCCGCACCCTGCGCTCCCTCGGTGCCAGCGGCGCTGCCCTCTACCGCTATGATTTTCTTTTTGCCAACCCCCTCTACCCCACCCTGGCGGAACAGGAGATTGCGGCGCTGCGGGAGGTTTGGGGATAGATTGTCGGTACCCACACTCACTTATTGTTCTAAATGTGGAATGTGCGAATTATAAAATTCAAGAAGAAAATTGTCAATCTAATTGTAAGAAATATTTAAGTAGATGGCCTATTTTAAAAGTAGGACATATTAGATATCAGGTAATCATGTTTGAAAGGGTGAATTAGATGATATTAAGCGTAAGTAGAAGAACTGATATTCCTAATTATTATTCGGAATGGTTCTATAATAGAATAAAAGAAGGATTTTTATATGTTC
>ENA-OUPZ01000240-OUPZ01000240.1-human-gut-metagenome-genome-assembly--contig:-NODE-240-length-43388-cov-17.641982_pt1 | contig 43388 bp, 40 predicted proteins | sample MGYA00237941_ERZ548813 | MGnify/ENA primary metagenome ERZ548813 (study PRJEB26490, sample SAMN05194712) | human gut metagenome | biome: terrestrial biome; feature: human-associated habitat; material...
GGAATAACCTCTCGGCAGAGGAACAGCGAGTTTTCGAGCAGCTCATGGAGGAAGAACCACCCGAAGATGCACTGGCATTTTTCGCACAGCTGTATGATGATGCCCCGAAAGAGCAGACCAGCGAGACTGTGAACATCTCCGAAAATGAAATCTATTTCAAGCGGAAGCCCTTGACCGAAGAGCAGAAGAAACACAGCTCTTATGTGGACGAGAACGGCAACCTCCATGTCAAGAACCTGTCCGCTTTCTGGATTCCAGAACTGACCACCACGGAGAAAGTCGGTCACACCACCTACACCGTGACCGGCAGCTATGAGGGCAAGGAGTCCTTTTTGAAGAAGCTGGAGCGCATTGTTGCCAAGAACGCCCAGAAAAAATTTGAAGATGAGGGTGCAGACGAATGACAACTGCGTCCAATTCTGCTATACTTGACCCGGTAACCAATCCTGTACCGACAGTTGCTCCACAGAGTAAGGAGGACACAACAATGTCTGGAGCAACGAATAAAATCACCGCACTTTACTGCCGACTGTCGCAAGAGGACGCACGGCTCGGCGAAAGCCTGTCCATTGAGAACCAGAAGGCTATTCTTCTGGAATACGCTAAGAAGAATCACTTTCCGAACCCGGTGTTCTTTGTGGACGATGGATATTCCGGCACGAACTACGACCGCCCCGGCTTTCAGAGTATGCTGGTCGAGATTGAAGCGGGGCGTGTAGGAATCGTTATCACGAAGGATTTGTCCCGACTGGGACGCAATTCTGCCTTGACAGGTCTGTACACAAACTTCACTTTTCCCCAGTATGGCGTTCGCTACATTGCCATTAACGACAACTACGACACCATTGACCCGAACAGCGTAAACAACGATTTTGCGGGCATTAAGAACTGGTTCAACGAGTTTTACGCCCGTGATACCAGCCGCAAGATTCGGGCTGTTCAGAAGGCCAAGGGAGAGCGTGGAGTACCGCTGACGGTCAATGTGCCGTACGGCTATGTGAAAGACCCGGAGAACCTGAAACATTGGCTTGTTGATCCAGAAGCGGCTGCAATCGTGAAGCGCATCTTCTCCATGTGCATGGAAGGCCGTGGCCCGACCCAAATTGCAAACCAACTGTGGGTGGACAAAGTTCTGACTCCCACCGCCTATAAGTTGAGCCATGGCCTGAGTACGAACTCACCCGCCCCGGAAGACCCTTATCGCTGGGATAAAAGAGCAGTAAGTTCGATTCTGGAACGCCTGGAGTACACTGGCTGCACAGTCAACTTTAAGACCTATACTAACTCTATCTGGGATAAAAAGAGACATCTGAATCCCGTGGAAAATCAGGCTATCTTCCCGGATACACATGAGCGCATTATTGACGATGATGTGTTTGAAAAGGTTCGGGAGATTCGTAGCCAGCGTCACCGCATGACCCGGACAGGCAAGAGCAGCATTTTCTCCGGTATGGTCTACTGCGCTGACTGCGGTTCCAAGATGCAATATGGTTCGTCCAATCACAGGGACTTCAGTCAAGACTTCTTTGATTGCTCTCTGCACAAGAAGAACGGGAGCAAGTGCAAGGGACACTTCATCCGGGTAAAGGTTTTGGAGGGCCGTGTGCTAAGCCATGTTCAGCGGGTGACGGACTACATCCTCTGTCATGAGGACTACTTCCGCAAGGTCATGGAGGAGCAGCTTCGGGTGGAAAGCACCGAAAAGCTGACTGTCCTGAAGAAGCAGCTTGCCCGGAATGAGAAGCGGATCGCAGACCTCAAACGGCTGTTCATGAAGATTTACGAGGACAATGTTAACGGAAAGCTTAGCGATGACCGCTTCGACATGATGAGTCAGAGCTACGATGCCGAACAGAAGCAGCTGGAAGAGGAAGTTCTCTCCACCCAGCAGGAAATTGAAGTACAGGAACAGCAGATCGAGAATATTGAAAAGTTCGTCCAGAAAGCGCACAAGTACGTTCATATTGAAGAACTCACCCCTTATGCTCTCCGTGAACTGGTGTCGGCCATCTATGTGGATGCCCCGGATAAGTCCAGCGGAAAGCGGGTGCAGCACATCCATATCAAGTACGATGGGCTGGGGTACATCCCTCTGGATGAACTGGAAGCAAAAGAAAAGGCGTGACCGAAGTCACGCCAAATTTTCCCCATTTCGGGAGCTTTTGCAAATACTGTTTTATGGGAACTCTGCTACCCCACAGAGGGTGGCAGCGGCTTCCGCTTATCCCAGACCAGAGGGCCTCTTTGGCGCTGTGGGTCCCTCCGGCAGAAAGTGTTGACGGAACGGCGGCTTTTTGCTATAATTATATAGCTATGAATATGGAGATGTATCGAAGTGGTCGTAACGAGAACGACTCGAAATCCAAGTGGATGCTTCGCCGGATGTCTCCATATCCCACGAGGAAACGTCAATTTTGATGTCCTGACAGGCTTCAAAGCCTGTCTGAATGATGCGTTTTCTAACAATATTCTAACAGCAACTGTTCCAAGTTTCAAGGCAAATTTGCGATATACAAATCGTAAATTTGCCATGAAAATATACTTGGAGATGTATCGAAGCGGTCGTAACGAGAACGACTCGAAATCGTTTTGTCCTTAATCGGGCACGTGGGTTCGAATCCCACCATCTCCGCCAGAAGTCGCAGATTCAAACGAACCTGCGACTTTTTCTTTTGCATCAAGCAAAGAAAGACCGCTTTTGTCTCATCACAGTATGCTTTATACATGAACGATAAATCCATAATTATTTGGGGAGTTTGGATTCTCCCAAAAGGTTCGCAATGACCCCAGCAGACCCCTGTTTGCTTTTGTAATCGAGATGTGCGTAGATGTCAGCGGTGGTAGAAAAGGTACTGTGCCCCAGCCACTCCTGAACCTGCTTCATGGATACGCCGTTCATCACCATCAGGCTGGCGCAGCTGTGGCGCAGATCGTGGAAACGGATATGCTTCAACCCATACTTGGTCAACAGCCAGTCGAAGTGCTCCGTCACGAAGTTCGGGCGGATCAGCTTGCCTTCCTGATCGGTGCAGACGAAATCCAGATACTCAGTGCTGTAGCTCTTCTTGAACAGCTTGCGGTAAAGCTGCTGCTTTTCCTTCTGCTTCAGAAGTTCTTCTTCCACAGCCGGGATCAGCGGCAGGGTACGGCAGCTGGTCTTGTTCTTCATCACATCGCTGACCACAGGAACGTACTTGCCGTTCACCAACTGTTCCGTCACCTTGTGGTTGATGGTGATGGACTTCCGCTCAAAGTCGATGGACGACCACTTCAGCCCAAGCACCTCGCTGCGGCGCAGACCGTAGTAGGCCGTAATGAGGATGCACAGGTGCAGGGGGTCATCCTGCGATACTTCCAGCAGCTGCTGGACCTCATCCTTGGTGTAGAAGTTGGGGCGAAAGCTGTTCTTCTTGGGCCGGTCCACTTTCAGCATCGGGTTGACTTCCAGATAGTCCTTGCGCACAGCATCCTTGAACGCCTTGCCGAAGATGGCGTGGTAGTGGATGACGGTGTTGGTGGTGCAACCACCCAACAGGATCTTCTCCTGAAACTCATCCAGCACCTGCGGCGTGACCTCACACAGCTTCAAGCCCAGCGGCCTGAAGTACTGCGTGATACGTCCCTGAATCATCTGATTATAGCTGATAAAGGTTGCAGGCTGGATGGATGCCTTGTGGACTTGCACCCACTCGTTGAGATAGTCAAGAAACAACATCTCCGACTTGTTGACGGGTTGGAGGGGCAGTGGCAGGGGCTTGGCGGTTTTAGCATCTACTTTTTCGTAGGCTCCGCCCCGCCCTGTGGGCAGCTCCCCGGTCTCATCATAGTGGAGCAATACTTCCCGGAGCATGGATTCCGCCTTGCGCTTGTTGCCCCGGACGGTCAGACCTGTGGAGATCCACTTGATCTTCCGCTTGCCGTTGGCATCATAAAGATTGATCACGAAATAGAAACGTCCATTTTTCTCTTGGACAGACCCTGTAGTTTTCATCATAAACCTCCTTTGGGTCAACAGGCGTGCTGTCCGTTGCTGCACCCACAGCATACCACATCCAGCGGCGGATTTCCAGCCGGGAAGGTGCTCTGCCCGGTGAGCAGGAACTCGATCACACTCAGCTTCGGGATACGATAGGTGCGGCCGATTTTAAGCGCAAACAGGCGGCGGGAACGGATCAGTTCCCCAACTGTATGGCGGTTCAGACCAAGCATCTCCGCAGCCTGCTGAAGGCTGACGGCATCGTGGTAGCCGGGAAACATCTGGGAATAGGCATTGTTAAACTTCATAGGCACTCCTTCAGCATAAGTAGTTTAAGGTCAAAAGTGTGTGCCACCTGCGGTTATATCCTTTGCAGCAAAGCTGCGGTCAGGTGGCAATGTAAAGAGAGCTGACAGTAGTTCCAACTCCCCCATCGCAGATGGGTTCAAACCCGTCTGCGTTAATAAGTTAAGGTCTCCCATATTGGTCCTCGACTTCCCTAGGAGTGGGGAATCGTCCGGCGGCGGGCTTGCACCGCACCATTGGCATTTCAGCCACCCCGTCTTCGTTATGACCGGGCTGCGAATTACAGAAGTACCTTTTGTGAAGTACCGGACGATTGAACTATTCTGTTTTCAAAGAACGGAGTTTTATAGAAAATCTTCGGAATTTAAGGCTTCCGAAAAATTGTCCCTCTACTTACGAGCCATCGAAAATGGCCCAAAAGTAGCCCGAAAAAGAAATTTGTTGAAAAGTTTTTGGAAAATATAGTTGAAGTGGCTGCTTGATTAAAATAACATTGATCCATGGGCGACCGACGGAGGACGAAACTTTGCAGCAGCGGCAGTGCCTGAAGTTGAAAATGGTCTTGAAAAAGATGCCCTACACTTGGTAGGCATCGAGAACGCCTGTTTCATAGCATCGAAGGGGAAATTGTAATTCTTGAGGCCGAATCTCCACCTTTGAAAAAGTCCTCTCACTTGGTAGCCGACGAAAAAGGTCAAAAGACAACCAGCTTTTTGAGAATTAACAAAAAGGTCACGAATGAGTGGCTTTCAAAGAAGCGTTTCTATTATTAACAGAAAAAGCGGCCTAAAATGGGGGGTGTTGACGCTGATTTTTTTGCCTTCATTGAAAATTGAAAAACTTCCCTCACTTGGTAGGCATCGAGAAAGGCTCGTTGACAACCTTTATTTTGAAAATTAACAGAAAGTTAACAAAGCAAGATGCGCTGAACAAGAAACAACCGCCGCTCACTCCGGGAAAGAGTGAGTGGCGGTTGCAATATCAAATTTTTGATTCAGAAAATCAGATGCTCGCTAAAATATCTGTCAGTGTGGCGACAAATGCTTCATCCTGCTCCTTCGTCCGCTTTGGGCTCCCCTTGGGGTGCTTTCCGGCACGGAGGAGCTTTTTGTTTTCATAACGCCGTAGCATGAGAGCGTCTATATTATCAGCGGTGTATTCCAGCCCGTTCTGGTTCAGCACTCGTGCGCACTTGGCAAGACACATACTCGCAAGACCGTAGTCCTGTGTTACGACAATATCACCCGGTTTTACCCGGTTGACGAGGGCAAAGTCCACGCTGTCAGAACCTTTATCGAACATCAGCGTTTGCACACCTTCCCGCTCGATTTGGTGAGCTGTGTCGCACAGGATGATGACCGGAACGCCAAACTGTTTTGCAATCTGCAACGTCAGGTCCACCACCGGGCAGCCGTCTGCATCAATCAAAATGGTCATGTGTGTTCCTCCATTACCCACTGAAATGCTTTCGCCGTGCGCAGGTCAGCGTCTTTGAAATGCCCGCCGCTGTTCCATTCAAGCGTGCAGTCTGTGCTACGCTCTGCAAGCCGACTGTGCAGGGTGCGGATGTTATCCCCTACCACAGCCATGACGATGTTTTTCGTGCGCTCTTCCTTGTCGCCAAGGCTCAGATAAATGTGCTGCGTCTGTATCGGGCGCTGTTGTTCAAACTCCATCCAGTCCGGAAACCACACCGAGGGAGAAGCAGCGGCGATACCGTAGGTCAGCTTTGTCTGGGTGGATGCCCACAGTGCAAACAGCCCGGCCAGCGAATAGCCGCCCAGAATGATTTTGATGTTCTCCGGGAGATTGAACTGTTGTTTCAGTGTTGGGATGACCTGCTCTGTCAAAAAGCGCAGCGTGTCCGCAGCATTGCCACCGAAACCTTGCGTTCCCCGCATAGCAGGGGCTTCCCACGGGGAAAGTGCATCGTTCCAGCTTTCCACCGGAATAGCCGCAAACAAAAAGTGGTGCGCACTCTGTGCAATAGCGGTAACCGCACTTTCCATGCTTTGCAGCTCATGTTCACCGGTCATTTGGAGCAGTAGGTATTCTGCATGGGCTTCGCCGTAAATGCGGCAAGGTCTGTTCCCGATTTGCATTGTCTGTGCAGTCACTGTGGCGTCCTCCCGAAAAAATTTTGATAAGCCCAGTATAGCAACTGAAAAATCATTTTACAATTCAAAAGGCGTTCATAGCCGTAGCAAGCAGTGTCTTCGTATATACAAAGACCATTTTGCGTTGCAAAATGCTTGTTGGGAAATCCCAAACCCTTGAACTGCATCCGACGGATGCAGGCTGCGCGTTTTTGCAAAACGCTCTTTCAGCACTCTGCAGGAGCACACAGCCATCACGGAATCGTGATGATAGCAGGGACTGGGAGTTTGTCCCAACAAGCGAATGAACACAGCAGAATTTCATTCTACATGTGAATTTGGCCTTTGTGCGCACAAAGGCACTGCTTGCTGCTGAGGTTTCAATTACCTTTTCAAAACTCTACAGAGCGTGTAGATATCGCAAAAATGTGATGTCCCGCAAGATCAATTATATTAAAATTGCCGGGTGCTTGACTGCACCCGGCAATGATTAATTTAATTGGAAATTTTTGTTTCTACTGGTTGAGATGATTTAGCTGATTGTAAAATTTAAGGAAATAAATTATGGCATTGAACAGGGAACGGTATGTAGCGTTTTATACTGCTCGTCAGCCTCTCTCATTAACTCCCACAAGAGATCTCTTGAATTCTTTTTGGCAGAAATGATTTTATGCTGTTCTCCCGTACAAACGAGAAACAGCCGATCAGATCGTCCAACGGGATCATGCGGCAAAATCCCCCCCCCCCCCCAAAAAAAAATCCGGGATTCTGATGCCGATTGGATTTTTGGGAGGGATGCAGGAAAAAGTGCTTCTCAGCCGCAAGTGATTGACGTAGAGATGACTTAGTACCGATTGATCATCTGTGCTTCCGCTTCCTCGCGGGTGATCTCACCATTGTTGCACTTGGACATGAGCTGAACATCATGGTCGTTGAGTTTGTACAGGCGCAGGATGAGCAGCGTGCTGATCCCCCCAATGATGCTGCCAAGGCAGCTGAAGGTCCACAATTTATCGGCAAATCCTGCCGCCTGAATGACGCCCTCACCTTCTTTGAAACCGATCAGAGTCAGGGCAAAAACGCTGACGGCGGTTGCGATCGCACCGTTCAGTTTGGTAAAGAACGTCTGCGCCGCAAAAGTAACGCCACGCATTTTCAGTCCGGTTTTGTACTGCCCGTACTCATAACAATCGGGGGTGAATTGGTATTGCAGGATCACGGCGATGCCCAGCGGAAATCCACCCAGTGCGTTTAGGATCACATAGACCATCATGTTCTCATATCCGGCTATGTAGCGAACGAAGCCCAAAATCAAAGCAAACATATAGGAGAAATAGAGAATTTTGAATTTGTCATATTTCTTGCATAGTTGTACAGCAATCGCCGCACCGATCAGTGTCGGAACGATCACCGCCATCGAGACAAAGGAAGCAATTTCTTCGCCGCCGAGGCAATACCGGGCAATGTACAACCCCCAGGTGGCACCAACATTGAGCAGACTGCTGATAAGAGGAGCAGCAAAGAAAATCAACAGGTATTTATTGGAACGCAGGCATTCGACCATATCGCGCAGCGTATAGTTTTCCTCGGCTCCTCCATCCAGTGCTTTTTCTTTTTCGATCACGCGCTCTTTTGCAAACAGACAAATCGGGATCATCATGGCAGCGGACAAAATGGACAACACGATCACAGTCGTAGCCCAGCCGCCCAAACTCTGTCGGACCAGCGGCAAAAGGATGCCGGTCACAATGCCGGCAAAAATTGCAAAAAATCTTCCGATGCTGTTCAGGGACACGCGCTCTTTCTGGTCAAGCGTCATTGTAGTGACAATGCCAAAAATCGGCACATCGCAAAGCGTATAGGCCGTATCCCACAGCATATAGGCAAGGGTCGCCCAGATGAGTTTGGCCACCAACGGGATGCCCGTAGGAATCACGTAAAGAAGAATGGTAGAGACCGGGATCGCGATGACAGAAATTCGGAGCCAGGGGAGAAATTTTCCTTTCTTAAAATGCACCTTATCCATGATCATGCCGAAGATGGGATCGTTGATGGCATCCCATACTTTTGTGATCAGTGCCACGACCGCAACCAAAGCCGCCGTGATGCCGATATCCGTGAAATAAGTGGTCATGTATCCAATCAGACCGTAGAATACGTTCTGGCCCATAAAATACATACCGTAGCTGATTTTTTCCCTTTTGGTAACAGTGTTTTCCATTATGTTATCCTTCCTTTCCGTGTGTTGGAAAATGGGGCGTTCCATCGCGGCGCCGCCCGCTGATCTGACGTTTTTGCCCGGAATTACTGCTTTACATCGCAATCAAACGTATAGGAACCACTTCCGATCTTGTACGAACTTCCGTCTGGCAGGTTTACCACTGCCGTAGTGTTGCAGGGGATATCCACTTCTATATGGAACTTGCCATCTTTGAGATCCCATGCAGTTGCAATTTTCCCGTATTCGCTCATATAGGCGCGTTTTGCATTGGTGAATGCGTCATTCAACTCCGGTGCGATCACGATTTCCTTAAAGCCGGGTGCCGCTGGCTGAATGCCGCTGATCTTACGGAACATCCAGTCGTCCACACAGCCAAAGGCATAATGGTTCAGGCTTGTCATAACAGGGGTTCCATCTTCCTTGTAAGCGATGTAGTTTTCCCAAATCGTTGTCGCCCCTTGCTTCACCTCATAGAGCCATGACGGGCACTTGGTCTGGAGCAAAAGTTGATAGGCCTGATCGACCCTGCCGGTCTTACAAATCGCATCCAGCAGATACGGCGTCGCAAGAAAACCAGTGTCAAGGCAGCCCCCGTTTTCTTCGATCTTGCGAATCAGATGCCCTGCCATGCTCTTTTTTCTGCTTTCGGGCACAAGGTCAAAGGCAATCGCCAGTACATAGCCGCCCATCATGTCAAACGGCATTTTTCCGTCCTCGGCGATCAGACCTTTTTGGATGGCGGTCTTCATTTTGGAGGCAATCCCCATGTAATATTGTTCATCCGCCTTGTGCCCAAGAAGCGCTGCTGTATCTGCTATGATCTTGCAGGAATTCCATCCAAAAATCGGCGCACAGTACGCTGCCGTATCAATATGGTTTGCATTGGTGCGGTCGACTCCGTCTACCGTCTGGCTGGGGATCAGCCACTCTCCATATTGGTGCCCGGTATTCCAAAGATACTGATCGATCTCTTTGGGAAGTTTCATTTTCCCGCGGCGCTTTTTCGCTGTCGTGATGATATAGTCACACCAGCGTTTCATCGTGTCATACTGTTCCCGGAGAATCCTGACGTTTCCTGTCATTTGGTACATACTCCACGGTACGATGCAGGCAGCATCGCCCCATCCCGCCTCTCCGACCGGCGAAAAATTGCGGCACGCAATACGGTTCACTCGTTCAAAGAACTCATAAATGCCGGTGTTGGGAACCACGGCGGGGACTGCGCCGTTTTTTTGTTGGCTACAAGTCACGTTGCGCAGCCACCTCGTTAAAAACGGAGTCACATTTTCATTGAGCAGGGCTGTTTCCGCATAAATCTGGATGTCACCGGTCCAGCCACCCTTTTCTCGCTGTGGGCAGTCCGTAGGGATCGAGAACAGGTTGGACCGCTGCGACCAGCGGGTGTTTTCGTAAAGTCGATTGATGTCCTTGCGGGAGGTTTCAAACGTTCCGAGATCCTCATTGTCGGAGGACAGGACAATCGCGGTGAAATCTTCCGGGCGGATCGGAACGTCACAACTCACGCGTACGTAGCGAAACCCATGATACGTAAAATGCGGCTGATAGAAGGACGCCTTTCCGTTTGAAATATAAACATCGCGCTGGGTACGGCCTATTTTTTCGGCCATCATAATATTATTGAAATAATTCCCGTGCTGATCCAGCGTTTCAAAATGATCCAGTACGATTTTTGCCCCGGACGGCAGAGAAGTCTTTACACGAAGCACGCCGGCCAGATTTTGACCAAAATCAAGGATCGTCTCCCCCTTGGGACTGACCGTCAGCCCAACCGCCGGGAGTTCCAGAACCGGGCGCACCGGCTCCCCGTACTGGGCGACCAGATTTGCGGGATCATTGCCTGACAGGATGCCGGCTTTCCAGGAATTGTCGTCAAATCCCGGGCAATCCCAGCCTTCCTGTTCCATCCGTGCGTCGTAAAGTTCCCCCGCAAACAGGTCAGAGGAGCGCACCGGACTATCGGAGACGGTTACGCCGCCATCGGAAACCACCATCTCGTTGGTTCCATCTTCATACTCGATTTTGACCTGGAACAGAACCGCGTGTTCGGGTTTGAATTTTCTGCTCAACGGCTTAAAATTCGCGCAGTTATACCAGCCATCACCCACCAGCATCCCGATGACATTCTCGCCTGTCTGTAAAAGGGGCGTAATATCATAGGTCTGGTAACACAGATATTTGGAGTAAACGGTAAACTCCGGTGCAAATTCTCTGTCATCGGGGCGGGTGCCGTTTATACTGAGCTGATAGGCCCCGTGACAGGTGGCATAGACACGCGCCCATCTGACGCGGTCTCTGACCACGAATGCTTTGCGGAAATACTCTGCCGCGTTCTGCCCGCCGGTTCCTTTTTTTGCTTTTTTCATCGGAAACGGGGACCTGACCCATTGCGCCGACCATTTTTTCTGCATAAATCCCGTTTCAAAGGAGGAAGAAGCAACCGCAGAGTCGCCGGTATTGTCTGTCACAGTCACCGTCCAGCGGTACTCGCAGAGACTTTTCAGAGGGGGACCGGCGTACTCCACAAAAATGCTCTTGTCGCTTTCCACGATTCCGGAATCCCACACGACTTCTTCGGGGCCTGTCACTGTGATATGATAGGAAGTCTGCATCACATTCTTTTTTTCACTGGTTAGGACCCATGAAAAATATGGCTTTTCGTCCACGCATGGTCTGTATTGACTGTTTGCTTTAAGTCTTGTAAGCTCCATAATGGTCTCCTGTGCTTGTAGAAATTAGCGTTCCTTCGTCGGGAACGTGTTCCTGAAACATTCAAAATTCTTCCAGCAATGCGTTGAGACGTTGTGCTTGCTCTGCGCTCACCCCGCCCGCGAAAGCTTCTGCGGCCTGCCGCAGCGTAAGCCCATACGCAAGATCCGGGATCATATCCACCTCCATCATATTGGAAAGGAACGCCCTGATCGCCGGCTCAGCCAACAAGTCTTCCAGCGTGGAGTCTACGCTGTAGCTTTTTTTCAAGGGGCTTGCGGCCTTGTAGGTAACCGTATATTGCCCGGCCTTTACGCAGCAGATCCCGTTTTCCACCGTTTCAAACAAAGGGTTTTCCGTATCGTGGTATACGGAGTCTGGCGCATACGGAAGGATCACCTGCGCCTTTGCACCGAACGGAACGGTGACGGTGACTGTGATTTGGTCGCCGTTTGCGATCTGCCACCCACAGCGATAGCATCCGCTGGCCGAATCGTAAACCGCGCTTGCCGAGCCCAACTTGTAATCCACCTTGGGGCTGATGCGCATCATCTTGCCGCCCGGGCCTTGCTCCGTCACATCGATCCCGGCTACATGGCGGAAGATCCACTCCAATACAGCGCCATAGGAATAATGATTCAGGCTGTTCATCCCGGTGCTGGAAATGCGACCGTTTTCATCCAGCGAGTTCCAGCGCTCCCACACCGTTGTGGCCCCCAACTTTACTTCGTGGAGCCAGCCCGGGTACTCCTCGTTCAGGAGCAGCCGATAAGCCAAATCCGTCATGCCATGCTCGGTCAGGACGTTACACAGCAGCGGGGTCCCCACAAAGCCGGTGTTCAGCTTATTTTTGTTGTCCCGAAGGAGTTTTCGGAGCATCTGCTCCGTCAGACGTTCATTGTCCGACAAATGGTATTTCAGTGCAAGGACGAGCCCTGTCTGCGTTTTCACGGCACATCTGCCGGTAGCGGTAAAATATTCTTCCTTCACCACCTGCCACTGGCGGTCGGCGATGGCCTGGTAGTTCTGTCTTGTTTCTTCCAGACCGAGAACTGCGGCCGCTTTGGCAACGATCTGGGCACTTGCCGCATAGTAGATGTCAGCGATGTAGGCTTCGTCCGTCGCCCCGTAAACGCTGTTTGCAACGGCCCCGGCACGGTCAAGTGCCAGCCAGTCTCCGTAATGAAAAACCTGTCTCCATCCATGGTGATCGCCGTCGATCTTGCGGATATAATCGACCCATGCTTTCATGCTCTCGATCTGGTTTTCAAGGATCGTTTTGTCACCGCTGAACAAATATACATTCCACGGAATGATACACGCAGCATCGCCCCATGCGCAGGAACACTTGCTCGGCCCGAATGTGGGGACGACCTCGGGGACCATACCGCCAGCCAAGAGCTGTTCCTGATACAGATCGTATAAATATTTCCGATAGAAGGCAAACGAATCGGCCAGATAGCTTGCCGTTGCGGAAAAGACCTGCGTATCGCCGGTCCAGCCCATTCGCTCATCGCGTTGCGGGCAATCGGTTGGCACATCGAGAAAGTTTCCCCTCATGCCCCATTCTACATTAGAGATCAGTTGATTTACCAGCGCATTGCCCGTTTTCACGTTGCCGATGCTCTCGTAATCGCTGTGCAGCACAATGGCTGTAAAATCCCCGCATGACAAGTTGGAAACACCGCTGACCTTTACATAACGGTAGCCGTAGTATGTAAAATGGGGAACAATGGTTTTTTCTTTTCCATCTGAGACATAGATATATTCCGAAAGTGCCGTTCTCAGGTTTTCGTTATAGAAACACCCATCTTGAAGCACCTCGCCGGTTTGAATGCGAATCGTTGTCCCCGCCGGTTCCCGCACACGCAGTTGGAAAATTCCTGTGATTTCCTGCCCCAAATCGAATACTTCTTCACCGCGCGGCGTATGGATCAACGCCACCGGCTTCCGCAGCATTTGTGCCTTGACCGGGATAGACAGCCGTTCCATAAGCCGCCCCTTCGGTGCCTGTGCGATCCGTGCGCAGCATTCCGGGGTAGGCGGCAAGGTATCATCCCGCCGTTCGCCGTCATAAATGTTGGAGAACCACAGGTTGCTTCGTTTTACCGACCAAGTCTCATCGGTGCCGACCACCTCGTTTGTGCCATCTTGGTACGCAATGTGAATCTCCGCGATCAGCTTCCATTCACTTCCATAGTATTCTTTCCGCTCAGGATCGCTGAATCCGAACCGCCCTTTGTACCAGCCGTTTCCCAGCAGGATCGACAGCATACCACCTTCCGATACCTGCTCCGTAACATCATAAGTCTGGTACTGAATCCACTGTGCATAATTGTTACAGTACGGCGTTAAATACTCGTCGCCGATTTTGCTCGATACTTTGCTGGTTTCCCCCAGAAAATATGCTTCGTACAATCCCAGACCGCAAATATACAGCCTTGCGCGTGCAACTGCCCGGGTCGGGCTGATCCGCTTGGAAAAAATCGGATGACGTTGCTGGCTGCTGTCACAGGTGATCCACTGGGCTGTCCATGGCTCCTCCATCTTGGCGGTCTCAAAAAACTGCACGTCGGACTCGATCGTTTCTGCGGCATCCGTTGCCACAAGGACTTTCCAGTAATATCTTGTGTAGGGTTGTGGATCAAATTCTACCCTTGCGGCGCGGCTGTCAAGTACGGCCTCTCCCGTATCGAAGCAAAGCGTGGTAAAGGTCGGCTCTTTGCTGATCACGATCCTTGCGTGGCGCTGTTCCTGCCCTTTGCACCCTTTTACCTTCCACGAAAACACCAGCGGCTTCAGAGCATAGCCTACAGGGTTTGTGATGTGATTGGTTTTTGCGGCATAAATCTCGCCCATACGGTTTTCCTCACTTCTCTGTTATCTGTGCGCTTCCCAAAAGACAACTGCTTCCTGAAGCCAGTTTTTCACTTTGGTTTCTGACCCAATGCCAAAGCCATGCCCCAGACCGTCAATGATTTTGACGCTCACATTTTCTCTGCCCAGTGTTTTTTCCAACGCCGGAAGCTGTGCTTCTACGTTGGCAAAGCCGAACTCATCCTGACGCCCTGCGATGGAAAACACGGCCAAACCTTGATCCTCCGGGAGTGCTTTGATATTCCAATCCAGTCCGTACATAGGAAAAATCGCCTTCGGCCTTGGCAGGTGATGATTGTGGCAGCAATCGGCATAGCTTGCAAAAGAATAGGCTGTCGTCATAAGTCCCCCGGCCGAGAACCCGAAGATGGCATAATCATCCATACAGATCGCAAGTTCCTTTTGATGGTTCGTCAGATAACGGATCGCCTGTGTCAGTTCCTTAGCAGCTGCCTGCCCCTGCTTCAACGGCTCTGTTTCGCCCAGTTGCTTGCCGATCGGATAGCTGAGGACAAAGACGGAATATCCCATTTTATGCAGTTCCATCGCGATGGGGTATCCCTCGCAATCCGTCACATTAGAAATGAAACCGCCCCCGGGAACCACAATGGCAAGTGGCTTGCCCGGCTGCCCGTAGTAAAACATTCCCGTCAGATGGCTTCGATAGGGATGGTCCTTCATGGCTTCCTGCGGGTACAGGCCGGACACCAATTTGGCTTGTCCCTTCTCCACAAGGCCCGTCAGATAATTGAACGCATCCAGCGAGGTGTTGGTCTGTTCCGCACGGCCCTGTGCCTGCATGAAATCCTTGTACTTTGCAGGGGCAATGGCTTTTAGCGCGTTATCCTCCAGATTGAAGAACATATGATAAAAGCCGCCAAAGATTGGATGCTGCATAAAAAAACCGACCTTGTCCTCCTTGGTTGCCGGCCGGAAGTGTCCGCTTCCATCATAATAACAGCTTTCCTTTATCTTGGGGAAGCCGCATAAGCCGAAAAGTGCTGGCAGAAACACCGCCTTTTTTTGATACACATACCAAATCGCGCCTGCCACACAGAACAAAAGAGCGGCCAATGCCCCACAAACGATTTTCATAGCCGTTTCGTCCTCCCTTTTACGAATATCTTACGGGAAATCTGCTTTACCCCAACGGAAACCAAAGAGCGTGCCGTCCATGGTCAGTCATCGGTTTTGATGCCGACTTTTTTACGCTGTTGGGTTGGTTCTCGCCATTATTATAGCACGCTCCACGTGCTGCCGCCATACGGAAACAACTAATCCTGTATGATTTCAACGGCTTTCTCCGCAGTTCCGGGAAAGCGGAGTACATCCCGCAAGGGAATGCTCAGGTTTGATAAAGAAGTGAAAATATTGTTTACATGGATTGCCATTCCTACTATTTCGTAAATATAAAGATACTCTACGATGCGTAGGTTGTCTGCCGCTGAAAAAAATGTTATCGTAAAATACAGAAAGGAGAGATTTATGGAATGAATAATTATATTACTGGTGCTGCAATCAGGGCACTGCGCGAGAAGAAGCGACTAACACAACATCAGCTGGCAGAGAAACTTTGTGTTAGCGACAAGGCTATCTCAAAATGGGAAACAGGAAAAGGATTTCCTGATATTTCATTGATTGAACCTTTAGCTAACATACTACAGGTTTCTCTTCCGGAACTGTTGTCCGGAGAACAAATCATCAATACCAATCGCTCAGCAAATATTTTGAAATCCAATCTTTATGTCTGTCCTATTTGTGGAAATATTTTTCACTCTACTGGATCAGCCATGATTTCGTGTTGCGGCGTTACACTGCCAGCTTTAGAGGCAGAGCAGGCCGACGAGGAACATCAAATAAAATGCGAAAAAATCGAAGATGAATTTTTCATATCCATACAGCACCCAATGACCAAAGAACATTATATTTCGTTTGTGGCATACTGCACCGGAGAAAGATTTGAGTCTGTAAAGCTCTACCCGGAAAGCAGTATCGAAGTGCGCTTTTTCAGCAGAGGACATGGAACACTGTATTGGTATTGTAATCATCATGGACTGTTTAAGAAACGAATTTAGGAGAAAACGATGAAGGTAACCGTATTTAACGGAAGTCCCGCCGGGTGCAATAGTGCAACCAATGTCATTGCCAGCGCCTTTTTGAAAGGAGCAATATCAGCCGGAGCAGAAACGGAAAATATATTTTTAAGCGACTATCATATTACCCGTGGCTCTGGGCGCACCCGCCGGTGTATGCCATAGCAAACGGTGGTCTTGGTGCGATCCGCGCCAAGACCACCGTTTTTATAGTTTCAAAATGCAACAGGAGGCACCCATTTCGGGTGCCTCCTGTTGTGTCAAGAAGGAAAACGCGGCCCTTTATTGGCCCAGATAATCGTACAGGTACGCCTCCATCTTGGGGGTCCACCAGTTCAGGTAGCCCGCCTGCGTGGGATGGATGCCGTCGAACATATAGAGCTTGTAATCTTCCTCAGAAACTTGATTCATCTCAGCATCATCCCACAGGTCGATGACCCCGATCTCATACTTTTCCTGCAACTTCAGCAGCTGCTCCACCATCTTGCCGTAGGCGGGGCTGTCGTACTTGGTGCCCGTATAGAACACCACCGGGCAATGCCATGTGGTGTCGGCATATACGATGATGTATTCGAGCGCGCCAAGAACGGTTTTGGTGTCAAAGTCCTCCAAATTGCGGGAACTGCTGATTTCCCCCAGCGGGATCGCGCTGCTTGCATCGTTGGTGGAAAGCTGGCAGATGAACGCATCAAACTGTGCGTTGGGGTCGATATTGTGCAGCATCCGCTGGATGTAGGAGGTCTTGTCGTTGTCGGCCAATGTGGTGCCGCTGACAGCCTCTTTGACATAGGTGCAGTTGTTGCGAACGGCAATGTACTCCGCAAAGGAGGTTTCCAGCGAGGTAGCCCCCAAGGTCACCGAGGACCCCAAAAAGCACAGGTTCATACCGCTCAACGGGCTGTTCTCCACCGGTGCCACGTTTTCGGGGCGGTAGATCTCGGCGTTGCCGGGCAAGCCTTTGAGGTACATCGTGTTCAGGAAGCGGAACGGTCCATGGCCCAAAAGACCTTGCAGAGCACCATAAGCCAGCGCTAATAGCAGGACCAGGATCAGAGCAATGATCAAAAGGACTTTTCCTACTTTTTTCATACAAACTATCTTCTTTCTTCGCTTGCGTTTCCGGATGTCCCGCGCCGTGTAACAGGGGATCACGAGAGAACTCCAGATACAAAGCCCTTTACTGCGCCAGCAGCAGGTTCATCTGCTGGATCAGCAGCTCGATCTGATCACCGGGCATCACGCTGACCAGAGATTTCAGCGGCATTTCCATGATCATCTTTTTCATCATGTTCATCAACCCTTCATCCAACCCGTCGGTACCGGCGCTTTGCGCAAGCGGGGCCAACAACTGCATGATGGTCGGCGCGGTCTTGGGGCAGGTCAGCAACTCGCCCAGTGTGGTGGTCAGTGTTACGACAAAGGGAAGTTGTTTTTCGGTGGTAAAGGACAACTCGGCCGTCAGGCGGATGTCGTCGCTGGCGCGACCCACCATGACCTCATACACGCCGCTGGGGGCAAACCAGTCGTGCAGGCGTTCCTCATAGTAGCTCAAGTCGCGTGCCGCCAGCGTCAGGGTCACCGTCTTGCACTCGCCCGGTTCCAGCAGTACCTTGGCAAAGCCGCGCAGCTCTTTGCTGGGACGCTCCGGCGTGCCGTTTTTGTCGCGGACGTAAAGCTGGACGACCTCGCGCCCGGCCACCTTGCCGGTGTTGGTCACATCCACACTGACGGTGACAGTCTGGCCATCCTGCAATGCGGGCGCGGAAAGCTGCAAATTGCTGTAAGCGAACTCGGTGTAGGACAAGCCGTGACCGAACGCAAAGCGGACAGGGACCTGCTTGGTATCGTAGTAGCGGTAGCCGACAAAGACATCCTCGCCATAGGCAACACGCTCGTCATTGCCCGGAAAGTGCAAATAGCTGGGGTTGTCCTGCAAACGGAGCGGGAAGGTCTCAGCCAGATGTCCGCTGGGGTTGGCCTCGCCGTACAGCAGTTGGTCGGCGGCCTCACCGACGCCCTCGCCGCCGAGATACAGTTCCAGAATGGCCGAGACGCGGTCGGCCCACGGCAGCTCGACCGCGCTGCCGTTGTGCAGGACCACGACCACATGGGGCTGGACCTTTGCGATCTCGTCGATCAGGCGATTCTGGCAGGCGGGCAGTTCCATCGAAGTGCGGTCATAGCCTTCAGACTCAAACGATTCGGGCAAACCGGCAAAGACAACGGCGACATCGGCGTTTTGTGCCGCCTGAATGGCCTCGGCAAACTCTGCGTCGGTCATCTCGTCCCGCATCGCCGAGAAGCCCTTGGCGTAGCAGACGTTGCGGCCCTTTTGCTGCGCAACTTCCCACGCGGAGGTCACGCGGCTGGGATGGATGTGGCTGGAGCCGCCGCCCTGATAGCGCGGTACTGCGGCAAACTCGCCGATGTAGGCGATCTTCTGATCCGTGCCCAGCGGCAAAACACCCTGATTGGTCAGCAGTACCGCGCACTGCGTCTCGACGGCAACGGCCTCGGCGTGGTCTTTGGCGCGGTCGAACACGGTGTCGGGGCGGCGGGCATCCACATAGGAGAACACGACCTTCAGGATGCGTTCCACCGCGCGGTCCAGTACCGCCTCGTCCAGCGAGCCGTTCTGCACGGCCGCGACAATCTTGGCATCGTTGTAACCGTTGGAGGAAGGCATCTCCAGGTCAAGACCCGCTTCTAAGCCTTTCACACGGTCATTGGCGGCACCCCAGTCACTGACGACGTACCCCTCAAAGCCCCATTGGTCCCGCAGGATGTCGGTGAGCAGCATCTTGTTTTCGGAAGCATACACGCCGTTGATCTTGTTGTAGCTGCACATCACCGTTTTGGGCTGGGCGGTCTTGACGGCTTCCTCAAAGGCGGGCAGGTAGATCTCATACAGCGCACGTTCCGAGAGGTCCGAGGAGATGGTCAGGCGGCGGGTCTCCTGATTGTTGGCGGCAAAGTGCTTGATGGAGGTCCCCACGCCCCGGCTTTGTACGCCGCGAATGTACGCAGCGGACAGCTTACCGGCCAGATACGGGTCCTCAGAAATGTACTCGAAATTGCGGCCGCACAGCGGGCTGCGCTTGATGTTGACGGCGGGTCCCAACAGGATGCTGACATCCTCGGCCTGGCACTCGTCGCCCAAAACCTGACCCATGTGCTCCAAAAGGTCGGGGTCAAAGCTGGAACCGGTGGCGCACCCGGCCGGGAAGCAGACAGCCTCGACGCTGTCGTTCAGGCCGAGGTGGTCCGCTTCACCTGCCTGCTTGCGCAGACCGTGCGGGCCGTCGGTCACCATCACGGCCGGGATGCCCAGCCGCTCGATCCCCTGCGTGTGCCAGAAATCCGAGCCGGAGCAAAGGCTGGCTTTTTCTTCCAATGTCATTTGACCGATCAATGCTTTCAAATCGCGCTTCATATTCTATTCTCCTTGTCTGTTATTTGGCAACGGCATTGTACCGCGCATTCCTTACTTGCTATTTTACACAGCAAGACGTATAATGACTATATGGTATAAACTATCTCAACACGATTTCAACGAAAAGGTGATTTTTTATGCGGACCGGTATCTTTGAGGAAAAATCCAACAACCACTTGAAGGAAGTCACGGCCAAGATTCGTGAGCGTTATCGGGCAAGCACCTACGAACAGTTGGAGGAAACGGCAAGTGGAGACTCGAATCGTGTCAAGGAAAAACGCTTTCTGTCGTTCATCGCACTGGGCAACGCCGTGCTGGCCGATGAGTTTCTGGCTCGTGCTTACAACAAGCAGGAATCGTTTCGCTTTGGGGTGATGAGCACCTCGCCGATCCAGCAGGCGCGATACGCCACCGTGGCTTCGGTCACGCTGTCTTGCCGCACGGCCATCGACAACGGCTTGCCGGAGAATCTCGCCTACAGCATCAGCGATTCCTATTTGCTGCACTTAGACGAGACCGAAAGCATGGAGGAGATCCAGTTCTTATCCCTCAGCGCGTTCCGGGAATACTGCCAGGTCATGCAGGACTGGCGGCTGCAATCCTGCCGCAAGGAAATCAAGCAGTGCTGCGAGTATATCCTGATGCACATCCACGAGCCCATCAGCCTGACGGAACTGGCCGAGCTGGTCAATCTTTCTCCCAATCATCTGTCCGCACTGTTTCTTAAGGAAACCAGCTTTCGCCCCACCGAGTACATCCGCGCACAAAAACTGAACTACGCCCGCTATATTTTGGACAACTATTCTCCGACCATCGCCACGCTGGCCAATCTGTTGGCGTTCCCCAGCCCGAGCGCCTTCGCCCGGCAGTTCAAGCAGCAGTACGGTCTGACCCCTACGGAGTATCAGCGACGAAAAGAATGAACAACGTCCCGGCAGTTCAAAGGATGAACTGATATAGTCCCCTTAGAGTAGACATCTAAAGAAGCAAAAATTTTCAAGTCTACACTAAGGGGGCTTTATTATGTCAAGAAGAAGGAACAAGTACTACGACAGGAAACTAAAGCTGCAAGCAGTGCAAGATTATCTTGGAGGCGGTGGCAGTTTACGGACTATTTGCAAAAAACACGGGATTAAAGACAAAAAGCAGCTGCTGAACTGGATAAAGTGGTATAATGGTCATAAAGAAATCAAGGAGAGGCGAGCAGCCGGAACGGAGATTTATATGACCAAGGGCAGAAAGACAACAGAAAAGGAACTCGCGGAGATCGTAGCGTTTTGTATTGAACATGGCAAGAACTATCCGCTGACGATAAAGACTTATGGCGTATCGTATCAACAGATTTACGCATGGGTACGAAAGTACGAAGAAAAAGGCGTTGCAGGTCTGGTGGATGGCAGAGGCAGGAACAAGCCGGAGAGTGAAATGACCGAAGTCGAGAAACTTCGTGTGCAAAACAAGCTGCTTCAAGCACAGATCAAAGACAAGGAGATGGAGATTGCTCTGTTAAAAAAATTGAAAGAATTGGAGAGGTGGGATGTCTGAGCGGAGTAAGGCAAGAGAAGAAGCATCTTGCAGTCCGCAGTGTACATGAGGAGAATGGGAACCACATCAGACTGATGGAAGCAGTCTTAAAGTGTTAGCGTTCACATGAGGTCGGATAGTCATCTTATCTGGCTTTGCGTGAGCTGCTGATTCCCTTGATTGCGGCATAGTGTTTTCCACATTTTCGGCTGATCTCGTTGAAAAAATCGGATGTCACAAATTCCAGCAGCCATACCTTGGGAATCATATACTTGGGTGTCTGCAAGATGGTTTTCAGCAAGCCCTTGCTGCACCATTTCAGGATTGTGTGGCGTTGGTAGCCTGTCACCTCGCAGACTTGCGCAACGGTCAGTACATCCGGGTAATTTGCTAACTGCTGCTCGTACCATTCCTTAGCCAGCAGCCGTTCTTCGCCCGTATAGTTCAATTTGCGCTCTAACGATGCGGCAGGCTTCTTGTGCTTTGGATAGTTATAATACCACCCGCTGGGCGGAGTGTAGCGCATCGGGTCGGACTCTCGGCGGTAGAGATACTCGGCAACATCTTTCTTGGCGATTTTATAGCAGCGTGTTTTCTTTCCGCTGTTTTTGCAGGGAACAAGTCCGCTTTGCAGGAGATAAAGCGAAGTGCGAGTTCCGATATGGCATACAATGCGGAAATCGTTGCGGCTCATCGGGTCCGGATAGGGCGTTAGGATTTCTTTAATTTTTTCTTTCAAAGAGTCGTTGCTTACAGTTTTTTTCTTCATTTCGGGTTCTCCTTGTTTGTAAAGTGGAACCCGAAAAATCACTACTTCATTTTTTTGCTTCTTGCATTTTTTCTCATTCGTGTTCGCAAACCTTCACCATTATCCGGCTTTTTGGGGCAGGGCTTATCTTGCATCTTATCTTGCATTTCTCCCAAAAAGTCGCCATTTTTGCCCCAAAACGGGCGATTCTGCTTCTTTTCGTACCTACATTATTTTTCGCTGGCTTATCAGTGTTTTCTCCACAAGCATCGCCCAAAATCAGCGGACAAAGCAGCCTGCATTGACCTTGGTAATCACCATAATGCCTTTTCGCCGATTAACTCGAAATCGTTTTGTCCTTAACCGGGCACGTGGGTTCGAATCCCACCATCTCCGCCAACAAAAAGCACCGGCTCAGGCTGGTGCTTTTTTTGCGGCTAAGATGGTGAGGATGAGAACAGGGCGGCGGTCCGCAGACCGCAAGCAATCAGCCCTGCGGGCTGTTGCTTAGCCCGCGGGAGAATGCCCACCATCTCCGCCAGAAGTCGCAGATTTAAACGAATCTGCGACTTTTTCTTTTGCGCTAAGTAGAGAAAGACTGCTTTTTTCTTATTGCAGTATGCTTTATACATGAACGATAAATCCATAATTACTTGGGGAGTTTGGATTCTCCCAAAAGCTTCGCAATGACCCCAGCAGACCCCTGTTTGCTCTTGTAATCGAGATGTGCGTAGATGTCAGCGGTGGTAGAAAAGGTACTGTGCCCCAGCCACTCCTGAACCTGCTTCATGGATACGCCGTTCATCACCATCAGGCTGGCGCAGCTGTGGCGCAGATCGTGGAAGCGGATGCCGTTATGTCCTAGAAGTCTTCTATGGAGTGTTGTACTAAAAGATATAAAAGCATAGCTAAGCCAGCAGGTTATATCCAACCTGTCGCCTTAGCTATGTGTACAGTTTTGATTTTTTGCTCTTAAATTTTGGAGTTCAAATACTCCACCAGTTCCCAAACCGTTGTCAACGGGTTACTTTGCCGTGAAATTGGCTCGATACCTTGGTTCTGAATCTGGTCGGCACGAACTTTAGCTCTCTGAATCGCAGCTGCCTGCAAAGGCTTCAAAACGTCAAAGTAATCCTTGTTCTTCTCATAATCGGGGATTCTGTTCGACTGTTTCAGTAAGTGGATCAATGCTTGACAATCCTCGACCTCTGCTTGCTGATTTACAAAGTGCAGCAGGAACCACAGCTCAAAGGATGGATTGGAGTAGGCCAGATGATAGCCTTCCTTTTGGGCGGATTGTTTGGCGTGTAGAAGAACCTCGTTGGAGTTATCGTCACGGTCAAATACGCACCAGATGGAATCGCCATCTTCCGGATAATACGGATTGCTGCCCATCGTTGCCTTGGCCTTTTGTACAAGCCTGTCGGCAGATTTATACTGAGAAGAAATCGGGATGATGTCGATGTTACAGCCCCGACTTCGGAAACGCTTGAAATACCGAATCTCGGTTTCACTGCCTTCGCAGATGAGGTATACGACAGGATTTCGCTTTCTGGTTCGGGCAGGTTTGCGGCTGAGTTCTTTTATTCTGCCCATACTGCATTCCCTCCAATGAACGGAATTGCACCGTAGCGACCTTGTAAATAGCCCTTGGAGATGTTCTCGCCTTTCCGGGGAGAAAACTCGGTCAGGGCGTAAATATCGGTCTGCATGGTCTTTTCATCCTTTTCTGCAAACCAAATCTGATCGCGTCGCAGCAACGTCAGGTCGAGAAGCCCGGTATCATGCGTGGTGAAGATGAGTTGTGCATGGTTCGTGTTGATGGCAGCATCCTGCACCATCTCGATCAGATGTCGTGTCAAGAGTGGGTGCATACTGGATTCGATCTCGTCCACTACCAAAACAGAGCCTGCTTCTAGTGCCGCAAGCCACATACCGATGCGAGAGAAGAAACGCTGTGTCCCAACGGATTCCTGCCCCAACGGGAGCCAGAAACCCTTAGAAGTGCCATCCTCGGCATCGAGAATGTGCAGTGCGGAAATGATAGGCTCTCCCTTGGAGCCTGTAATGCGGATGTCCTTGATACCGAGGTCTGCATACAGCATTTCATGCAGGATACGGCTCTTTTCAGAGCCGCCCTGCCGGATGGCAGACAATGTAGCATCCAGCCGCATTTCGGTTCCCATAAAACCTGTCAGTTTTTCAAAAAACCACAGATACGCCTTTTCAGTCTGGGGGCAGTTCCACTCGTTCGAGCTGGACAGATAAAGGCGATTTTCGGCAGTTCGTCCAGCAAGCGTGAACTGCTCTTGAATATTCTCGCGGAACTGATAGCCATTGTTTTCTCTTGAAAAAATCAATGCTTCCCGGCCATTCGGCCAGTGATAGAGATATTCGGTCAAAACTTTGGATTTGTCGAACGAGAACCCATAGGCATATTTGATGCCGCCATAAAAATAGATGGCTTCAAAGCTGGTCGGCTGTGTAGGTTGGTCGGTGAAAGCAAACGGCTCCTGCGGAAGGGACTCGCCTTTCAGCAACTTGGCATACCGCCCGCAGACCATCTCGCGCATGAGCAGGAGTGCATGGAGGACATTGCTCTTTCCGGCTGCATTTGCGCCGTACAGTGCTAGCACAGGCACAAGCTGTTTCTTCTCGTCCGGCGAAATCAGGCAATCAGACAGACTTTTATCCGTAGATGCTTTCAAGCTGATAATAGCCGTGTCCTTGATGGAGCGGTGGTTGGTGACTGAAAATTGAAGCAGCATCGCGATTCCTCCCAGGTGATTTTCTGAATCCAGTGTACTCTATTCTGGGCGGAAAGTCAAATTTTAATTTTGGAATTTGCAAATATTCCGCAAAAATCAAGAATAAAATCTAGAATATCAGCTTTTGATACCGTTTGGATGCTATCGGAGATCATTCTGCATACACGATCTCCCTCACCACCATCTCCTCGGCCTGCGCTTTCAGCCCGTTCATGTGCGCCACCCAGAGAAGCTGTGTGCGCTCTTTGTCCGGCGCGGGGTACTTGTCTAACAGACCCGCCACCGTGCGTTCCAGCCACTCGCAGGCCGTTTTCTGGATATCCTGCAAATGCAGCCAGAACGTACCGTTCAGCAGCATCTGGTTGTACAGCACAGGGCGCTGATTTTTGAGATAGGCTAGCCGCATCCGGCTATACCTGCCCAACGGTTTAGCTTCATCGGTCTGTGGCGGGGTGAGCAGGGGCAGCTGATACTCCCCGACCTGCGCATAGTGGATTTCGTTGCGGACGGTGTTCGTGTCCTTCATGGAAATTCTCCTTTGTATTTTCAATGTGTTTTGCGGTCTTTGTGGAAAACGGTGTTCACTTCTTCCGGCTCTGCGCGGTCAGCCAGTTGCCCTGCGCCTGATAGTAGTGCTCCATCGTGGTGGGTGCGTTCAGGATGGTGGTGCGCAGATAGGCCATGATGTTCTTGATGGGCTGTGTGGTGTTGGCCAGCACATCGAAGATGTACTCAACGTGCTGGCTGGTCAGCTTGTCCAGCCGCAGCCGGATAGCCTTGGTGGTCTGCGGCTGTTTGCCGACATACTGGGTCTGCCGTGGACAACAGTACATCTCCACAACGTTGTCCAGCAGTTCCTCCAGCTTGTCGGGGTCGTACCGCTGGGCAAGGGTGTCGATTTCCAGCCGTTCCCGGAACTCCTCCCGCACCTGTGCTTCCGTTTGGTCAAAATCTGCGGATTCGTCTGTCTGCCCCGATAGATTAGTACTTTGTCTTTTAGTATTTTGTTTATTAGTATTTTGTTGCGTTGCCTTTTCCAAATTGGGCTCAGCCAAATTTGGAAAATCCAAAAATGGTGAAGAACAAGGTTTCATGCGGCTTTTCGGGCTTTTGGTTGCGGACGGGTTCGATGGCCCGCCTTCCTTGCCGGGAACGGCAGGAACGTCCTCGACAGGCGATTCATAGACCTGATAATCGTAGTCGATGATCTGCCCTTTGGCATTGCGGACTTTCTGACGGCGGACGTAGCCGTGTTCTTCCAGTTCCAGAACAGCGGTGCGTACACTGTCCAGACCATCTTTGCAACCAACGGTCAGTCCCTTCAGGCTGTAATCCCAATCGTCCGGCAGGGAGAGCATATAGGACAGCAGCCCCTTGGCCTTCAGGGACAGCCTCTTATCCTGCAGATGGTGGTTGCTCATAACGGTGTAGTTGACATTTTTATTGACGCGGAATGTTGACATGGCGGCTTCCCTTTCAGCCCAATGTGGGCAAGAGAAAACGCAGCATCTCCCGGCTTTCGGGAAACGCTGCGTTCAGACAGGGAAGCCTGCTGTGAGCTGGCACAGCAACGGCAGCACTGCATAATTCTAACGGACATCTAACACAACTACACCTGATATGCAGCCGCTGACGCCCCGTGTGAAAAAGGCTTTTTCTAACGTCATTTCGCAAAAAGCGGCTGATTTTTGCCTGCAAATTGCGGTGTGACGTGCCTTTTTGGAGGTTAGAAAAATGCCCTCGGATGCCAATGACAGCCGCGAGGGACCAGCTTCATCCAACAATTTCAAAGACTCGAAATCGTTTTGTCCTTAATCGGGCACGTGGGTTCGAATCCCACCATCTCCGCCAATAAAAGGCACCGGCTCAGGCTGGTGCCTTTTTTTTGCGGCAAAGATGGTGCGGATGAGAACAGGGCGGCGGCCCGCAGGCCGCAAGCAATCAGCCTTGCGGGCTGTTGCTTAGCCAGCGGGAGAACGCCCACCACCTCCGCCAGAGGCGCAGATTCAAACGGTTCAGCGGCAGGGTGCGGCAGTTGGTCTTGTTCTTCATCACATCACTGACCCCTGGGCAGCCATCTGCATCAATCAAAATTGTCATGTGTGTCCCTCCATCACCCACCGAAATGCTTTCGCCGTACGCAAATCAGCGTCCTTAAAGTGTCCACCGCTGTTCCATTCAAGGGTGCAGTCTGCGCCACGCTCTGTAAGCCGACTGTGCAGCGTGCGGATATTATCCCCTACCGCAGCCATGATGGTGTTTTTCGTGCGCTCTTCCTTGTCGCCAAGGCTCAGATAAACGTGCTGTGCCTGCATCGGGTACTGCTGTTCAAACTCCATCCAGCCCGGAAACCACACAGAGGGAGAAGCGGCGGCGACACCGTAGAACAAATCGGTCTGGGTGGATGCCCACAGCGCAAACAATCCCGCCAGCGAGTAGCCGCCCAGAATGATTTTGACGTTTTCCGGGAGAGGAAACTGCTGCTCCAGTGTGGGAATGACCTGCTCCGTCAGAAAGCGCAGGGTGTCCCCAGCTTTGCCGCCGAAGCCTTGCTTCCCCCACACGGCAGAGGCTTTCCACGGAGAAAGCGCATCGTTCCAGCTTTCCACCGGGATAGCTGCGAACAGAAAATTCCGGCTGCTTTGAGCAATGGCCGCCACTTCATAATCCATACTTTGCAGCTCATGCTCACCTGTCATTTGGAGCAGCAGGTATTCTGCATTGGCTTCGCCGTAAATGCGGCAAGGTGTGTTCCCGATTTGCATTGTCTGTGCGGTCACTGTAGCAGCCTCCCGAAAAAAATTGGTAAGCCCAGTATAGCAATTGAAAAATCATTTTGCAATTCAAACGGTTTTCAGAGCAGGCGCAAGCGGCACAGAGGTACATTCCCCTCTGCTCTCTGGCAAATTACAGCGCGGATGTGATATAATGGAGAAAAAACACCGGGGAACGGCACAAAAGACGGAGGATGCGGGATGAAAGAGAGGCAGCGAGAACAGGTTCAAAGAGGCTGTGCGGTGGGCAACGTGGTGCTGCTGGCATGGCTGTGCCGGGTGCTCCCGCTGGAGGGGATGCCCTCCGGCCTGCAGGAAGCCTGCGGCATCCTCCGGCTGTGCAACCGGCAGATGTTCCGGGTCTACCGTGCCCTCTCCGGCCGGGATCTGCAATCGCTGAAGGAGCTGCACCAGCAGGTGTGGGCTCCCGCTCCTGAGACCCCGGTGCTCCCGGCGGTGCAGGATGCCAAGCTGATCCAGACCGGCACCAGCGGCTGGCTGGCAGACCTGATGCTGGGCGCAGGCATGGTGCTGTCTGCAGCGGGATATTGGATGGAGCGCAAGCGCAAGGCCATGTTCTACAAGTCCCAGCACTGAACCCCAACCCCCAAAGGCCCCGGGCAAACGCCCCGCTGACCCTTTGGGCCATGCATCACATTCCTTTGTAATCCCCCCCAAAAGTTACTTCCCAGAATCTCCTGTTGATCGCTATCCCCTGAGGCAGCGGGCCCGCACGCCGCTGCCTCGCCCCGGAGGGTCCCGCAAGCCCTCCGGGGCTTTTTTTGTTGGCGGCACGGCCCGTTCCGGCAGAAAAAACAGGGCTGCTCCACATCTCTGTGGGGCAGTCCTGTCTGGCTGCGCGGGTCGGCGCACGGGCTTCCGGGGTTTCCCCCGGAAGGGTGCGGCTCAGCGCGCGGTTTTCTTTTCCTCCGGAGCCTCCGGGTTGTTTTCCAGGTTCAGCTCGGGCATCAGCTCGTTGCTGATGATGGTCAGCATCTGTTCCAGCTTCTTCACGTCTTCTTTGGGGAAGCGCTTGTTCACCCGCTGGACCACCGTGCTCAGGTAGGAGTAGCTGATGTTGTAGTAGTCGATATACTTCTGGGTGGGCCGCAGGTGATACTCCCGGCGGTCGGTGGTGGACTGGATCTTTTCCACATAGCCCTTGCGCACCAGCGAGCCGATCTTATACGCCGCGTTGGGGGTGGAGATCTGCATCATCCGGGAAAACTCCGCAATGGTGGGCTCCCCCATGGCCATAATGCCCTCCATGCAAAAGGATTCCACCGTGGTCAGGGTCGCCTCACGGGTGGCAAAGCGCTGGAACACGTTCTGGTAGAAATGGAGCTTGAACTTGGTATAGACATCGTTGAATGCTTTTTCCAGCATGGTACGGTCTCCCTTCGAACACTCAATTTCCTTTAGTATATCACGCTTTGGTCTTTTTGCCCAGCTTTACGCGCAGAATGTTCAGCACCACCAGCTCCAGCACAATGGCAACGCCCAGCAGGATCAGCGAGGTCCACAGGCTGGCGCTGCTGCCCAGGAACATCTGGGTCAGGCCGGTGATCACATAGCACGCGGCGGAACAGGATGCGGCGGTAATGGCGTAGGGCAGCTGGGTGGAAACATGGTTCACATGGCAGCAATGGGCACCGGCAGAGGCCATGATGGTGGTATCGGAAATGGGAGAGCAGTGGTCGCCGCACACAGCGCCGGACAGGCAGGCCGCAATGGAGACCACCAGCATCTCGCCCTGGGGGAAAGCGTGGCAGACAATGGGGATCAGGATGGAGAAGGTGCCCCAGGAGGTGCCGGTGGCAAAGGCCAGGAACACCGCCACCAGGAAGATGATCACCGGCAGCAGGTACTGCAGGGCGGCAGCGGAGCCGCCCAGCAGGTTGGCAACATAATATTTTGCACCCAGCAGGTTGGTCATGCCGGAAAGCGTCCAGGCCAGGGACAGGATCAGCATGGGGCTGACCATGGCCTTGAAGCCCTCGGGGATGCAGGCGGCAAAATCCTGGAACGTCATCACGCTGCGGACACGGTAGAACACAAAGGTGAACATCAGGGCAATGCTGCTGCCCAGCACCAGACCGGCGGAGGCGTTGCAGTCGGAGAAGGCGGTGATGAAGTCCACGCCCTCAAAGAAGCCACCGGTGTAGATCAGGCCAAAGATGCAGGCCGCGATCAGCACCAGCACCGGGGCCACCAGATCAATGACATGGCCCCGGGCATCGTCCCCGGCATCCACATCGTCACCGTAGGGGCGGTCGGCCGTGGTGAAAAGGTCACCGGCCCGGGCGTTGTCCTCGTGCTGCTTCATGGAGCCGTAGTCCGTGCCCGTGAAGATGAGGAACAGGCTCATCACAATGGTCAGCAGGGCGTAATAGTTATAGGGAATGGTGCGCAGGAACATGGTAAAGCCGTTGATGCCGGAGCCTTCGGGCACGCTGGAAGTAACGGCGGCGGCCCAGCTGGACACCGGCGCAATGATGCAGATGGGCGCGGCGGTGGAATCAATGAGGTAGGCCAGCTTTGCGCGGGAGACCTTCTGCCGGTCGGTCACGGGGCGCATCACGGAGCCCACGGTCAGGCAGTTGAAGTAGTCGTCCACAAAAATGAGCATACCCAGAACAAGGGTGGCAAACTGCGCCCCGGCCCGGGTGTGGATGTGGGTGGAAGCCCAGCGGCCAAAGGCGGCGCTGCCGCCGGCCTTGTTCATCAGGGCCACCAGAATGCCCAGCATCACCAGAAAAACCAGAATGCCCACGTTGCTGCTGTCAGAGAGCTTGGCCACCATGCCGCCGTCCTCGTTGAAGAACAGGGTGTTGAGCGCCAGCTCCAGGTTGCCGTTGGCAAAGAGCAGCGCGCCGGTGGCAATGCCCACCAGCAGGGAGGTGTAGACCTCCTTGGTGTTCAGGGCCAGCACAATGGCCACCACCGGCGGCAGCAGGGAAAGCATGGAGCTGTACACCGCGGGGGCGTAGCTGGCCGGGTCGGCAATGGTGCCGGGGGTGGCTGCGGTGCACCACAGCAGCAGGGCAAACACCAGCAGTGCCCCCACCCAGGAGAGATTTGTCTTTTTCATAAATGATTCCTCACTTGATTTTTTGTCCCGGCCCGGGGCAGACTATCCCTATTGCAAACGGAAAGGGGGCCGCCGCCACGCCGGATTATAAAGCGCTGTATTTTGAGCTGTTCCGCGCCAACGAACAGGCCATCCGCCTGCTGACCGCCGCCCAGCAAAAGGCGGAAGCGCAGGTGATGGAAGAGGACAGAGCGCCGCTGTATCTGCACGGTCAGCCTGCCCACAATGCCAAAGGCTCCCCCTTTGGGGGAGCTGGCAGCGCCAACGGCGCTGACTGAGAGGGCGGGGCCGTTACCCCTTTTTGCTCTCTGCCTTTGCGGCAAACTTTGCGTTGTTGATGATGAACCGCTCGTGCACGCCGCCGCCCACGGGGCCTTTCTCGTCGTGCAGGGAGACCTTGAACACCAGCTTGCGGCCCTCCACAGCGGTCAGCTCACTCTCGCAGGTCACAGTCATGCCCACAGGGGTGGGGGCGCTGTGCTCCAGCTCCAGCCGGGTGCCCACGGTGCCGCAGCCCTCGTCCAGCGCGGCGGCAACGCTCATCCAGCAGGTTTTTTCGGCCAGTGCCACCAGCGCGGGGGTGGCAAACACGTCCAGCGTGCCGCTGCCCATGGTCTTTGCGGTGTTCTCGGAAGTAACGGCGACACTCTGCTCGCCGCAGATTCCAGCTTCCAACATAAAAATACGTCCTTTCCAGATGCCCGAAGGCGAAAATTTAGAAATACATTGTTAGAATACCACACTTTTGGCACAGATGCACCTGTTTGGGCGTTTTTTTCTGCAAATCTCCTTCCGTTTGGGCTTTTTTACGGCTTTTTTCAATGATTTTAAGAGGAATGCGGAAATCTTTGCAAAACCCCTTGACAGAAGCTCTTCTGCATGATAACATGAACACATGAACAGACGTTCATGTAAAACACGGCAAAAGGAGAAGGGACATGATCGGATTGGAGCAGATGACCCCGGCGGGGCAGGAAAACACGGAACCGGTGGTGATGCCGGATGACGAGGTGTTGTATGAACTGGCCGACCTGTTCCGGGTGTTCGGCGACTCCACCCGCATCAAGATCTTATATGCGCTGCATGACAATGAGCTCTGCGTGCAGGACATTGCCAACGCGGTGCAGCTGAGCCAGTCGGCAGTGAGCCACCAGCTCCGGGTGCTCAAGGACACCAAGCTCGTGCGCTTCCGCCGGGATGGCAAGACCGTTTACTATGCACTGGATGATGACCATGTGAGAAGCATCCTCTCCATGGGCATGGACCACATTGAGGAGTAAACGGAAAACGCAGTACAAAGCCTCCGGGCGCACAAGGCGTGCCTGAGAGGCCCACATAAAATAAAGAGAGGTACCTATGATGAAGAAGAGCTACAAGATCGAAGTTGACTGCGCAAACTGCGCCCAGAAGATGGAGGATGCCGCCAACACCGTTGCAGGTGTGGCACAGGCTACCGTCAGCTTTATGACCCAGAAGATGAAGGTGGAGTTTGCTGAGGGTGCAGACCCCCACGACACCATGGTGAACGTTCTGGCTGCCTGCAAAAAGGTCGAGGACGACTGCGAGATCTTTGATATCTGAGGAAACAGGGGTTTGTAACTCCGGTGCGGCTCCCCTGCGGGGGAGCTTTTTGTGACGCATTTTTCGGGCAGAACGGCCCAAAAGCCGGTGTGGGAAACTGTGGAAAAGAAAACGGGTTTTCAACAGTTTCCACCGGGTTTTCAACAGCTTCTGCGAAAAAGTGCAAAAAGAAACGCGAAAAAGCAGGTTTTCTCCGGGAAAAGTCCGTGGAAAACTCAGGGGAAAACGTGGAAAAGTCTATCCCGTGGGGAAAACCTGTTGAATCCACCCCGCCCGCCGCGGCGCATTGCGGCCCAGAACCCAGAAAAAAGGAGAGTACAGATATGAATAAAAAGCAGAAGAAGAACCTGTACCGGATCATTGCTGCTCTGGTGCTGGTGCTCATCCTCAAATTGCTGCCCCAGTTCCCCACGCCGGTGGAGTTGCTGCTCTACTGCATCCCCTATCTGGTGGTCGGCTGGGATGTGCTCCGCAAGGCACTGCTGGGCATCAAGAACCGCCAGCCCTTTGACGAGTGCTTCCTGATGGCCGTTGCCACCGTGGGCGCGTTTGCGCTGGGCGATTATGTGGAGGGCTGTGCCGTTATCATCTTTTACCAGATCGGCGAGCTGTTCCAGAGCGTGGCTGTGGGCAAGAGCCGCCAGAGCATTTCCAGCCTGATGGATATCCGCCCCGATTACGCCAACGTTGAGGACGAGGACGGCAGGCTGGAGCAGGTGGACCCCGATGATGTGGAGGTAGGCACCGTGATCGTGGTCCAGCCCGGCGAGCGGGTGCCCATTGATGGCATCATCGTGGAGGGAACTTCTGCCCTGAACACCGCCGCCCTGACCGGCGAAAGCCTGCCCCGGGATGTCTGTTCCGGCGATGAGGTCATCAGCGGCTGTGTGAACATGACCGGCCTGCTGAAGGTGCGGACCACCAAGGAATTCGGCGAGTCTACCGTTTCCAAGATCCTCGACCTCGTGGAAAATTCCAGCATGAAGAAGGCCCGCACCGAGAACTTCATCACCCGCTTTGCCCGGGTCTACACCCCCGCCGTCTGCTACGGCGCACTGGCGCTGGCCTTTGTCCCTCCCATCGTTCTGCTGCTGATGGGCCAGCCCGCCCGCTTCGGTGACTGGGTCTACCGCGCCCTGACCTTCCTGGTCATCAGCTGCCCCTGCGCTCTGGTCATCTCCATCCCGCTGAGTTTCTTCGGCGGCATCGGCGGCGCGTCTGCCTGCGGCATCCTGGTCAAGGGCTCCACCTATCTGGAGGAGCTGGCCCGCACCGGCATCGTGGTGTTTGATAAGACCGGCACCCTGACCCAGGGCACCTTCAAGGTGGTGGGCATCCACCCCGAAAACGGCGTGACCGGGGATGCCCTTGTGGAAGCCGCCGCTCTGGCCGAGAGCTGGTCCAAGCACCCCATCTCCCTGAGCATCAAGAACGCTTACGGCAAGGACATTGACCCCAGCCGTGTGACCGATGTGCAGGAGCTGGGCGGCCACGGCGTGACCGCAAAGGTGGACGGCAAAACCGTCGCCGCCGGCAACGCCCGCCTGATGGCAAAGCTGGGCCTGACAGCTCCCGAGATCACCGAGCCGGGCACCATCGTCCATGTTGCCGTGGAGGGCAGATATGCAGGCTATCTGCTCATCGCCGATGTGGTCAAACCCCACAGTGCCGCTGCCATCAAGGGCCTGAAACAGGCCGGTGTCCGCAAGACGGTCATGCTGACCGGCGACGCGGAGCCTGTGGCAAAGGCTGTTTCCGCCGAGCTGGGTCTGGATGAATACCATGCAGGCCTGCTGCCCGGCGACAAGGTGGACCAGATCGAAACGCTCCTCGCTGCAAAGCAGCCCAAAGAAAACCTCGCTTTTGTGGGCGACGGCATCAACGATGCCCCGGTTTTGTCCCGTGCGGATGTGGGCATCGCCATGGGTGCTCTGGGCTCCGATGCTGCCATCGAGGCCGCTGATGTTGTCCTGATGGACGATGACCCGGCCAAGATCGCGCTGGCCATGCGCATTGCCCGCCGCACTCTGCGCATCGTGTATCAGAACATCGTGTTTGCTCTGGCGATCAAGTTCGCCTGCCTGGTGCTGGGTGCGCTGGGTCTGGCCAGCATGTGGACCGCCATCTTCGCCGATGTGGGCGTGATGGTGCTGGCTGTGCTGAACGCCACCCGTGCCCTGTACACCAAAGATCTTGCAAAAAAGAACGCGCAGTGACCGTGCTTTCTGCCCCCGCCTGAGTGCTGATGCCCCGGCGGGGGCTTTTCGCTGCCGGTGAATTGCATTCTGCCCGGAGTGATGGTACAATAAGACACAGTGACCCCCGCCGCCGGACGTTTTTCCGGCAGATAGATGGAAGAAAGAAGGCTTTTTATTATGAGCATGAACACGGTTCCTGAGCGTCTGGCTGCCCTGCGGGCTGCCATGAAGGCCAACGGCGTGGACGTTTATCTGATTCCGGTGGGTGACCCGCATTCCAGCGAGTACCTGCCTGACCATTACACCTCCCTGACCTATTTTTCCGGCTTCCACGGCGAAAACTCCAACTTCGTCGTCACCCCCACCGAGAGCGCTGTCTGGGCAGACGGCCGCTACTTTGTGCAGGCCGAAAAGGAGATCGCCGGTACCGAGATCCAGCTGATGCGGATGGGTGAGCCGGGCGTGCCCACCGTGGAGGAATACTGCGGCAAGGTGCTGCCTGAGAACGGCGTGCTGGGCCTGTGCGGCCTGACCGCTTCCTGCGGGCTGGTGCGCGGCGTGCAGAAGGAGCTGGAAGCCAAGAAGGGCACCATCAAGACCCTGAACCTTGAGGATGAGCTGTGGACCGAGGGCCGCCCCGCCCTGCCTGCCACCCCGGCATGGATCCTGCCCAAGGAGTATGCGGGCTTCTCCCCTGCCGAAAAGCTGGAGCGCCTGCGCGGCAGGCTCAAGGAGCTGGGCTGCACCGCACAGCTGGTGGGCAAGCTGGATAATCTGGCCTGGCTGCTGAACCTGCGCGCCATGGATATCCAGTGCACCCCCTATGCCATGTCCTACTGCTATGTGACCCCGGAGCGCGCGGTGCTCTTCATCAACACCGCGCGTCTGGGCGCGGAAGCTGCCGCAGAGCTCAAGGCCAACGGCGTGGAGATCCAGGAGTACGATGACGTGCTCAAGTTCCTGGCCGCTGAGACCGAGCCCCAGACCGTGCTGGCTGACCCTGCATCCGTGAACTTTGCCGTTTACGAGACCCTGCAGAACAATGCTGCCCTGACTGTGAAGGATGAGGCCGACCCCCTGCTGCCCATGAAGGGTGTGAAGAACGAGGTCGAGCTGGCTCACGACCGCGAAGCCCATCTGCGGGATGCGGTTGCCATGGTGCGGTTCCAGAAGGAGCTGGAAGAGCGCCTGGCTGCCGGGGAAGAGCTGACCGAGCTGACCGTGGACGAGATCCTCCACAAGTACCGCTCTGCACAGGACAAGTTCATCGTGGAGAGCTTTGGCACCATTGCCGCCTACGGTGGAAACGCTGCTATGATGCACTACCACGCCACCGAGGAGGACCATGCCCGGCTGGAGCGCAAGGGCTTCCTGCTGGTGGACAGCGGTGCCACCTATCTGGACGGCACCACCGATATCACCCGCACCTACCCGCTGGGTGAGCTGACCGAGGACGAAAAGCTGTTCTACACCTGGACCCTGCAGTGCCACATCGACATTGCAAAGGCTGTCTGGCTGAACTACTGCGACGGCCATATGCTGGATACCATCGCCCGTGAGCCGCTGTGGCAGCACCTCATCAACTACCGCTGCGGCACCGGCCACAGCGTCAGTTTTGTGGGCAACGTCCACGAGGGCCCCCACTCCCTGAACGGCCGCAACACCACGGTGTTCCAGCCGGGCATGATCGTCACCGATGAGCCGGGCGTGTACGAGGCCGGTCAGGTGGGTATCCGCATTGAGAACGTGCTGGAGTGCTACCACAAGGCCGACAACCAGTACGGCACCTTCCTGGCGTTCCGTCCGCTGACCTTTGTGCCCATTGCCACCTCTCCTGTGGTGCCCGGTGTCCTGACCCGGGACGAGCTGGACTGGCTGAACGCCTACCACCGCGAAGTGTTTGAGAAGCTGGCTCCCCGCCTGAATGAAGAAGAGCGGGATTGGCTGGCAAAGAAGTGCGCTGCCATCGGAGCATAACCACAAAAAGGGAGACCCCGCAGGGGGTCTCCCGATTTTGGTTTATTCTTTCCGGTTTTTCCAATATTCCTTGGCTTCCTCAATGATCTTTTTGAAGGGGCCGGAGGGGTAGGTGCTCTCGGCGATATCCACCAGGAACTTATACAGCTGGGGCCGCACCTCCTCGTACATCCCAAGGCGGGTGTAGAGGTCTTTATAATACCGGAACGTCTGGATCTTGTTCTGCACGATGGAGGCCGGGTTGATCTGGGTGTGGCAGATGCTCTGGGGATTCTGGACGTAGTAGTAACCGGCTTTGTCAATGGAGACGAAGGTCTCGGCATACTGGATATACTGCATGTTGAACACCAGATCCTCGGCCCATTTCAGCTCGCTGGTGAACTGGATGTCATTGCCGGTGAGCAGGATGCGGCGGTAGAGCTTGTTCCAGAGCACACTGTAAAAGTAGGAGGCAGGCTTGTCCATCAGCCGCAGGGCAAAGGTGTCCTTGTCGTAGACCCCGGCGGGCAGAAAACCGTATTCCCGCACCTCAGGGGGCCGGGCAACACTCATCACGCCCAGATTGTCCTCCAGCTTTTCCAGCACCTGCTCGGGCTTTGTGGCCCCGGCGGGGATCACCATCTTGTAGGGCGCAATCACAAGGTCTGCGTGGTGCGTCTCGGCGGCTTCCACCAGATGCTGGGTGAAGCCCGGGTCGATGTAGTCATCGCTGTCCACGAACTGGACATACTCGCCCCCGGCCAGCTTCAGGCCCAGGTTGCGGGTGTCGGACACGCCGGAGTTCTCCTTGTCCACCAGCACGATGCGGCTGTCCTTGGCGCGGAACTCCTCACACACGGGCAGGCTGTGATCCTTGGAGCCATCGTTCAGGATGATGAGTTCAATGTTTTTATAGGTCTGGTTCAGGATGCTGCCGATGCAGCGGGCCAGATGGTTCTGAGCGTTGTACACGGGCAGGATGATGCTGACGAGCGGCTGATCCATGGCGGTGTCCCCCATTTCTTTTTTCGTCCATAATACTCCCTCATGGCGCAAAAATCAAGCGCTGTGCAGAGGGAAAGGAGGAGCGGATATGATCTTTCACATTGCGGTGTGCAGCCCGGACCCTGTGCTGCGGGGCCGGGTGCAGCGCCACTGCATGGAATATTATGCCCGCCGGGCCGATGCCTGCATCGTGGAGCAGCTGGAAAGCACGGCGGCCCTGCTGCAGCAGGAGAAAGCGGGCTCCCGGTACGAGCTCTACCTCATTGAGCTGCCCGCCGCCAACCCGTGCTGCGGCCTGCAGGCGGCGGCAGAGCTGCGCCGCCGGGGCGTGCGGGCCCCGCTGGCCTTTCTGGCTCACACCACGGCCTATGCCTACGAAGCGTTCCGGGTGGACGCGATGCAGTACCTGCATATCCCGTTCCGTCCGGAGCAGCTGACAGCCCTGCTGGACCGGGCCACCGAGCCGGAATACGGCCCGGTCATCCCGGTCGCCACGGCCATGGGCCTGCGGGCCCTGCCCTTTGCGGACATCGAGTATCTGGAATGCACCCACCATGTGGTGCACTATCACCTTGCCAGCGGCGAGGACGTGGCCTCCCTCTCCCTGCGGGTGCCCTTTTCCGAGGTGGCAAAGCCCCTGCTGGCCGATGCCCGTTTTCTGCAGCCCCACCGCTCCTATGTGGTCAACCTTGCCGCCGCCGCTCAGCTCTCCTCCGGGGAGCTCTGGATGCGCAGCGGTGCCCGTGTGCCCATCCCCCGGGGGCGCGAACCCGCCGTAAGGGCGGCGTTCCGGGCGTTTCTGGAAGGGTAAGGTCTATCACACAAAAAAGAAAGCGGCCTGCTTCTGCGGGCCGCTTTCTGCGTGGTGCAGGGTCATACTTTGTCCCAGTCCAGCTCCGTCCAGTCGGTCAGGAACTGGTCGCTGACCTCCCGCAGGGCGGGCTCATCGGACTTGCTGGCGGCATCGGCGATGCCGATGACGCGGAAGCCTGCATCGTGGGCGGTGCGGGCGGCGTAGAGGGAATCCTCACAGACAACGCACCGGTCAGGGTCAGTGCCGCCCAGGCGTGCAAGGGTCTGGAAAAATACATCCGGCCTGCTCTTGTGGAGCGCCCCCTGTGCCTCCACATAGAAGTCGAAATATTCATCGATGCCCAAACGGGTGAGCACGGTGCGGCACTGGGCGCTCCAGGTGTTGGAGCAGATGCACATGCGGGCACCCTCGGCCTTCAGGCGGGCCAGCAGCTCCCGCACGCCGGGCTTGAGCGCCACGGTCTCGTAGAGCTTTGTGATAACATCCCACATCACATCGTTGTAGTCCTCCATTTTCAGGGGCAGGTCATACTCCCGGATGAGGTAGGCCGCGCCATCGGCCATGCCCATGGTCAGGAGCGTTTTGTGGAGGTCAGATTTTGGGGTGCGGCCATAGCGGGCCAGCAGGGCATCGGGCGCACCCTCCCATACCACGGTCATGCTGTCGGTCAGGGTGCCGTCCATATCAAAGATCCAGTTGTTGCAGTGCATTGTTTTACCTCCACCATCGTTTCACACAAGTTAACAAAATTATACCATGGATTTTGTTCCAAAAACAGGGAGAATTTTTCCGGAAAATATGGTATACTTCTGACAGATTTCCAAAGAATGACTAGGAGGCGTTCCAGATGGCACAGAATGATACCCCGGTCAAGGCACTGGTGCTGGCAGGCGGCGGTGCGCGCGGCAGCTATCAGGTGGGTGTGTGGCGTGCTCTGACCGAGCTGGGCTGGCGGCCCCAGATTATCACCGGCACCAGTGTGGGCAGCCTGAACGGTGCCATGTTTGCGCTGGACCTGTACGAAACGGCCCGGGATATGTGGATGAGCATCCGCAGCCAGGACGTGATGGAGCTGCCGGAGGAAAACGCCGACCTCTCTGAGCTGCACGCCTTCCTGCGGGAAGTGGTGCGGGAAGGCGGCATGGACGTGACCCCGCTGGAAGAGATCGTGGAGCGGGTGCTGGATGAGGATGCCCTGCGGGCTTCGCCCATCCGGTTCGGCCTTGTCACCGTGGAAAAGCGGGGACTGAAGCCCCGGGAGCTGACGCTGGAGGATATCCCGGCGGGCAAGGTGAAGGATTATCTGCTGGCCTCGGCCGCCTGTTTCCCCGCCCTGCGGGCAAAGCAGATCGATGGGGTGCAGTTCCTGGATGGCGGCTACCGGGACAACATGCCCACCGCGCTGGCCCAGAAGATGGGCGCGGAGGAGCTGGTCTGTGTTGATCTGGAAGGGGTGGGCATCACCCTGCCCAACCGCACCGGCCTGCCCACCACCATGATCCGCAGCTACTGGGAGCTGGGGGACATCCTCCACTTTGACCCCGATACCGCCAGACGGAACATGGAGCTGGGCTACTACGATACCCGCCGCGCCATGGGATATCTGCGGGGCTGCGCCTATGCGGTTTCCACCAGCGCCGAGAGCTGTGAGGATGCCGCCGCCTTTGCGTGGAAATTCCAGCAGGTGCAGAAGGCGGTGCGGGAAAAATACCCCGTGACCCTGACAGCGGATGCGGCCCTGCTGCTGGCCAACATGAAGGATGCCCAGCTGGCCCCGCTGGAAGCTGCCGCTGAGGACGCGGGCGTGGATCCCACCGTGTTCTATACCACCCGGACACTGGCGGAAGCCTTTTTGGAAAAATGCGACCGGGAGCGCATCGAGAGCTTTGCGCCCCTGTTTGAGGGCAGCGGCAATGCGGCACAGGCCGCACGGGCCGCTCTGCTGCCCAATACGTTCTTACAGGCATTGGTCTGCCGTGCCCTTACCGGGCCGGTACTGCCGGAGGTGATCGAAGAATGAAGGTCTATCAGGGACACAGCGCCTCGCCGGGCCTTGTGATGGGACAGGTGAGCCGGTTGGAGCGCTGGCACGAAAATTTTTCTGCCGGGCCGTTCAACGCGGAACGGGAACAGCGCCTGCTGGAAAACGCTGTCCGGACAGCCCAGCGTGAGCTGGACGGCATGGCAGACCGCAGCGGCCCCACGGAGCAGGCCATCTTCCTGTTCCAGAGCATGATGCTGGAAGACGAAGGCTTTATGAACGAGGTCAAATTCCAGATCAAGGCGGGCATCAGCGCTGCCGAGGCCATGTACCGTGTGGGCAACCGCTATGCGGAGCAGCTTGCTGCCATGGAGGACAACGCCTACATGCAGCTGCGCAGTGCAGATATTCTGGATGCCGCCCGCCGTGTGGTGAACGTGCTGACCAACCGTCCCCGGGTCTGGCTGGCACTGGATCACCCGGTGATCCTGGCGGCAGAGATGCTGATGCCCAGCGATCTGTTCAGCGTTCCGGCGGGGATGATCCTGGGCATCATCACTTCGGAGGGCAATAAGCAGAGCCACGCGGCGATCATTGCGCGGGCCATGCACATTCCCGGTGTGGTGCAGGTGGGACGGGAGTTTCTGGACGACTGCGACGGCCGCACCGTGGTGCTGGATGCCAACAACGGCGAGTGCATCCTGGACCCGGATGCCAACACCCGTCAGCAGGCGGTCAGCCGCATCTGCGAGCTGCAGTGGGAGAGCGAGGAAGCCGCCCGCATCAGCGCCCTGCCCAACCGGACAAAGGATGATGCGCCGTTTGAGCTTCTGGCCAACTGCTACGGGCAGGAGGATATTGAATCGGCGCTGCAGGCAGGTGCTTCCGGCGTGGGCCTGCTGCGCAGCGGCTACATGATGCTGCCGGGCCGCCCGGTGGACGAGCAGGAGCAGTTCGTGTTCTATCAGTCCTGCCTTGCCGCCGCAAAGGGCGGTGTGGTAACGGTGCGCACCTTTGATTTTGGTGTGGACCGCGCCATGGCCGATATCCATAGGGGGCTGGAATCCTCCAAGCTGGGCCTGCGGGGCATCCGCAGCAGCCTGCGCCAGACCCATCAGTTTGAGACGCAGATCTGCGCCCTGCTCCGGGCGGCAGCCCACGGCCCCCTGCGGGTCATGTTCCCCATGGTGACCAACCTCGAGGATTGGGACGAAGCCATGCGGCTGGTAGCGCACTGCCGCCAATTGCTGCGGGAGCGCGGGGAGGAGTTCGACCCGGACACGCCCTTTGGTGTGATGTTCGGGGTGCCCTCGGCCTGCCTGACAGCAGAGGAATTCGTGGAGCATGGGTGCAATTTCTTTCTCATTGAGACAAACGATCTGACCCAGTACACCCACGCGGTGGATCGGGATATCTCCATTGCCGAGCGCTACTACCGCCCGGCCAGCCACGCAATGAAAAAGCTCATCCGCATGGTGGTGGAGGCTGCCCGGGAGGGCGGGATCCCCGTGACCATCTGCGGCAGCGCGGTGGGCAATCCGGCCAACACCCTGCAATATCTGCAGCTGGGCCTGCGGAGCTTCTCGGTCAGCCCGCAAAACCTCATTGAGGTAAAAAAAGCGCTGATGAACGCGAAAATAAAGTGAACAAAAAGGACGGCTTGCGCCGTCCTTTTTGTATATGTGGAAATAAAAATTACTCCAAGTTGCCCGTCAGGGTCATCACGGCGGAGAGCACCGCCAGCGGGGCGGTCTCGCACCGGAGGATGCGGGGGCCGAGGCCGACCGTTTTCACACCGGCATTGGCGGCCATTTCAGCCTCTTCCACGGCAAAGCCGCCCTCGGCACCGGTGATGAGGGCGATCTTCAGCCGCTGGCCATCGGCAGGCTGTGCGTCTGCCAGCAGCTGGCGCAGGGGAGCGCCGCCCAGCTCGTAGCAGAAGAGCACGAGGTCGTACCCTTCCAGACTGCGGCAGAGGGCCCCGAAGTTGGGCAGGGGCAGGGCGACATCCGGCAGCACGCCCCGGCCGCACTGCTTGGCGGCTTCAAAGGCGATGCGGTTGTAGCGCTCGTTTTTCTGCTCCTCCTTTTTGGGGGCGGCCACGCAGTACCGGCTGAAGAAGGGCACAAAGTGGGTGCAGCCCAGCTCCACGCCGTGGCGGATGACCTGCTCCAGCTTGTCCTGCTTGGGGTAACCCACGAACAGGGTCACTTCCACGCTGGGTTCGGCGGCGCTGGGATAGCCCGGCTCCACGCTGAACTCCACAGTCTCCGGCCCGAAGCCGGTGATGGTGGCGGTGTATTCCACGGCGTTGCCGTCACATAAGATGACAGTGTCCCCCAGCTTGCCCCGCATCACGCGGGAAAGATGATGGGCATCGGCCCCCCGCAGGGTGGCGGTGCCGTTGGAGATTTCGGTTGTAAAATAACGGTGAGGCATAGTGTTCTCCTTAGGTACAAAACCCCTCAGTCTCGCATACGCTCGACAGCCCCCCTAATAGTGGGGCCCTTGGCATTTCGTAAAGCTTAACCGTTTTGCCAAGGCCGCCCCTACCAGGGGCGGTGGCAATGCGGAGCATTGACGGTGGGGTTTAATTCGTTTTTTTACAAATAATGCACTCCCAGCCGCGCTTCTCCTTCACTTCCTGCACGGTCAGGCCGGCGGCTTCCAGAGCGGCGATCACCTCGTCCTTGCGGCTGTCGATGATGCCGCTGGCAATAAAGGCGGCGTTTTCGGCCATCAGGCCGGGCACGGCGGGGGCAAGGCTGATGATGGCGTTTGCCACGATGTTGGCGGTGATGATGTTGTACCTGCCACTGGCCTTGTCGGACAGGTCGCCCACCAGAACGGTCAGCTTGTCGGCCACGCCGTTCAGGGCGGCATTCTCGCCTGCGGTGCGCACGGCCACGGGGTCGATGTCCACACCCTCGGCACTGCCTGCGCCCAGCTTGAGGGCGGCAATGGCAAGGATGCCGCTGCCGGTGCCGATGTCCAGCACCCGCTCACCGCCGCGCACCCGCTCGTCCAGCGCTTCCAGGCAGAGGCTGGTGGTCTCGTGGCCGCCGGTGCCAAAGGCAAGGCCGGGGTCAAGGATCAGCTTGACACGGTCGGTGTCGTACTCCTGCCAGGAGGGCACGATGGCCAGCCGTTTGCCAATGTCCATGGGGTGGTAGTATTTGCGCCAGCCGTTCTGCCAGTCCTCCTGCTCCACGCCCTCGG
>ENA-OUPZ01000242-OUPZ01000242.1-human-gut-metagenome-genome-assembly--contig:-NODE-242-length-43264-cov-15.196117_pt1 | contig 43264 bp, 36 predicted proteins | sample MGYA00237941_ERZ548813 | MGnify/ENA primary metagenome ERZ548813 (study PRJEB26490, sample SAMN05194712) | human gut metagenome | biome: terrestrial biome; feature: human-associated habitat; material...
GCATATTCTGGATACCCGATTCCGCATCCCGGAGCTGCTTCTCATAGAGGGGAAGGTTGGTGTTCTCCCGGTCTTGCAGTTCCATGACCTTGGCGATGATGGATTCCATGGCGGCATCGTCCCTGACAAGCTGCATCGTCTGGTTGACCACCAAATCTTCCAGCCACTGTTTGCGGACGGTTTTCTTCTTGCAGCCCTTCTTCTTTTTGGCGGTGGCACATTTATAATAGCGGTGGACTTCGCCCGTCCGGCTCGTACCGCTTTCGCCAAACATCAACGCCCCGCAGTAACCACAGTGCAGCTTGGTGGTCAGCAGGTAATCATCCTCTGCCTTTCTACGGGCAGGGGCTTTCTTATTTTTAGCGATCTTCTCCTGCACATCCTCAAACAGTTCCAGTGGAATGATGGGCGGAATGGCATCCGGCACGACCACATCCCGGAATTTCAGCTCTCCGATGTACCGCCGATTCTTGAGCATATGTTCAACGCTGTTATAGGTGAACGCACCGCCCACCGGGTTCTTGATGCCATTCTCGTTCAGCCAGTCCCGAATCTCCTTCATCGTAAGTCCATCCCGGTACTTTCTGAACGATTCCAGCACGAAAGGGGAGGCGAGCGGATCAATGTGGAATTTCCGCTCGGAATCCAGCGTATATCCAAACGTTCCACGGCCACCGTTGCAGCGGCCTTTCAGGATGTTCTCTGTCTGTCCACGCACGACCTTCTCGGCAAGGTCTGCGGAATAATACTCGGCATAACCTTCCAGCACCGACTCCAGAATGATGCCTTCCGGCCCCTCGGAGATGATCTCGGTGGCAGACATGAGCTTGACACCATTTTTCTTCAACTGGGTCTTATACCGGGCACTGTCGTAGCGGTTCCGGGCAAAGCGGTCCAGCTTCCAGACCAGCACGATGTCAAACAGCTTCTTGTCGCTGTCTTTTATCATCTGCTGGAACTCCGGGCGGTTGTCCGTCTTGGCAGAGATGGCACGGTCGATGTAGTGCTTGACGATGGTGATGCCGTTCTTCTCCGCATAGGCAGTGCATTCACGAATCTGGCCTTCAATGGATTCTTCGCGTTGGTTATCCGATGAATAGCGGGCATAGATCACAGCGGTCATGGCAGGCACCTCCCATTTATACATCATTGAACGGTGGAACGTTCATCCTAAAACAATGTTTCGTATAATGTATATACCACAGTTTACGGTAGATTGCAAGAACATTGTAGGAGTTTTTAATAATGCACTACATTTTCAGCCTTGCGAATACGGTCAATTATGATTCTTGCCTCCGGGCTGCGGAAGTAGGCAAGGCTGGTCTGGGGCAGCAGGGTTTCCAAGGTATTCCAATCGCCGGCCTGCAAACACTGGCGCACGGTGGAAGCGCTGATAGCTTTACCGTTTACCTCTTTCCGGGGGACGATGATGCAGTCGATGCCTGCCCGGGGCAGCTGTTCCGCCATGATCTGGTTATACAGGCCTGTCACCTGACTGGTGGGTTCTTCGCCCACATAGCGAGCCGTGATATTGAGTGCCTTGGCGATCTTGGTGAACACGGCCAGATCCAGCCTTGCATGGCCGCTGATGACAGCCGCTTCATCCTTCAGGAAGTAGCTGGGGAAGGTGGCATTGGAGATGATATAGGGGCCGCTGTCGTGCAGAATGACATTGGGCAGGTGCGCCACACCCTCCGCCACAAGTCGCTTGCGGACGGCAAAAGGCACAAGGCTGGCATCCTCGCTGACCACGAACAAATGCAGAGTGTCACAGGCGGCAGCCGCCGTTTCCACCAGATACTGATGGCCGAGGGTAAAGGGGTTCGCATTCATGACGAGGGCCGCACTTTTGCCCCCGGTCTTTGTTTTTTCAAGATCCCGCAGGTAGCTGCCGAAGCCGTCCCGGCGGTTCTCCATAAAGACGAGGGTATCCTCTACCCGGGCAATCTCGTAAAAGCCGAGATCGCCGAAAAATTTTGCACTTTTCACCTTGGTATAGAGGAACAGATGCAAGTTGCCTCGTGCATACTGCACTTCGATCAGGTGGGTGATGATCTGGTTGAGCAGACCTTCGCCCTGATGGTCACTGCTGACCGCAAAGCACCGCAGGGTGTTCCCGAAGCAGCTGCCCGTTCCGATGACTTTGTAATTTTCATCGAACATGGCACAGATATAGTCCAGGTTCCCGTCCCGGCGGATTCCCTCTTTCTGCAGCAGTGCGTCGATTTGTGCGAGGGTCTGCTTGTCGGTCGGGTAGACCTGCGAGATGGCATATTCACTCATGGGCGGTTTCCTCCGTTTTGAAGAAATAGAGCAGGTAGGTCAGGGCCAGAAGGTCGGCGCTGCCGCCGGGCGAAAGATTCTCCGCAATAAAGCGGTCGTCCAATGCGGCAAGAGCAGCTTTATCCGGGTAAGGCGTTTTGGCCAGCAGAGCCTTCAGCTCTTCGGTCAGGACAAGCTGCCGTTCCCGGCTGGAGCGGGCGATGATATTGGTGTCGGTGCTGTTTGCAAGGATAGCCAGCAGGGCACCGCCGCCCGCGCGGTCGAAGTCATAGCCCATGGCGCGGCCCGCTTCCAGTGCGGGCAGGCCGACCTTCAGCACGGCCGGGAGACCGGCTTCCACCTGCCCCCGCACGCCGGTGATGCCGTACTGCACATAGAGTCTCTGACCCACGGTGGAGGCATTCTCCGCTGTGACGTTTGCGAAATCCCGGTCGGTCAGCCCCGCTGTCATAGCAGACACTTCGGTCAGCACCCGGGCGGGGTCTGCCCAGCATTCCCGATCCAGCCGCCCCAGCGCGGCACAGGTGATGCCCACCGAGAACACGGCACCCTTGTGGGTGTTCACTCCGCCGGTAGCATCCAGCATTTCACCCTCGGCCTGGCAGCCCAGCGGGCGCAGAGCCGCAAAGGTCTCCGGTGCGGGCTGTTCTGCCGTTGCACGCCCGGCCCGGGCACAGGCCTCAAAATAAGGGTAAAGTGCCGCCGCACTGTCCATGAAGGTGAACACGTCCATGTCCCGGTGGCTTCCACTGTTCCGCCGATCCACAAGGCCGGGCTTCGGGGTGGTGGTCACCTCATACAGCAGGGCGCGCACGGCCTGCCGGGCGGCATCGGCGGTATCCTGATTATCCCGAGCCTCGGTCAGGATCGCCGTGGTCTTTGCCTGCAATTCTGCCACCGTGTGGACCCGGCGGCTGCTGCATACCTTGGCAGGCCCGCCGCAGATGAGGCACTTTCTTCCCGGCAGATGCAGCTCTTCCCGCTCCACCTTCCGACCGTCCGGGCAGAGAACGTCCATATCGAACAGTCGCCCCAGTGGGGTGGCGTCCTCGATATCCGTTGTGAACTTCTTGATGAACAGTGGGTCCGCATCCAGTACATAAAACGCCTCACAGCCGGTAGCTTCCCGGGTGACATCCCCGTGCAGCGGGGTCAGCTTTGCCCGGAAAAATTGCTGCTGCAGCAGCTGTCGGCCCCGCTCAAATCCCCGCCGGATAAGGGGAGAATCCTTGACCGGGCCGCAGATATTCATGGTAAAGCAGATCAGCGGCTTGTGATACTGCTGCAAAAGCATCTGCTGGTGTTGTACCCGGCGCTCCCGGGCGTCCAGCATCTCCATCAGAGAAACCTGTGCGGACATGATAAACTCTCCTTTCAGCGGTTTTTCTTCAGTGCGTTCATGAACAACTGCACCTGCGGCAGTTCTGCGGCATCTCTCTGGCAGAAGATGTAGGTCCGGCGGACAAAGGGCTCGCCGTTTTCAAAGGTACAGGGGTAGACGCAGCCGTCAAAATCATCCAACGCGATCTCCGGCATCAGTGCCCAACCAAGGCCGCGCTTGACCATTTCCAGACAGGCCGTGATGTTATCCACCACAAAGCTCCCGGTGTCCCCGGACACACCATTCTCAAACCGCCACCGTGCCATCAGGGAAGCCAGCGCCGAATCGCTGCGGTGGTCAATGTAAAGGTAATCGGAGAGGGGAACATCCTTGTATTCCCGGCTGTGGATCAGGCAGATGCTCTCCTGCGAGAGCAGGAACTGGGTGCCGTCCCAGGGGTACTCGCCCCGCAGAACGGCAATGTCCATGTTGCCTTCCAGCATCTGCTGGTACAGATGGCGGCTGTGGCCGGTGGAGATGTCCATCCGCACCATCGGGTATTTCTTATGATAGGAGGCCAGCACCTCCGGCAGCCGGTACAGTGCATAGTTGATGGAGATGCCCGCCCGGAGAGTGCCGCATACTTCACCCTGCATCGAATCCAGCCCGCGCCGCAGCTGTTCCATCTCGTGCGCAGCGGCCTTGCTGTGAGCCAGCACCTTTTCGCCCGCAGGGGTGAACCGGATGCCCTGCCGGGAGCGGAGCATGATCTCCACGCCCAGCTCCCGTTCCAGTGCCTTGATCCGTTTGGAAAGCGCGGACTGGGTCATATAAAGTTTATCTGCCGCGTGGGTGATGTTGCGGGTCTCGTCCAGAATGCGCAGCAACTCAAAGTCCTTTTCATCCATGGCGGTTCTCCTTCCGTTGATCGATTCCTTTTCTGCCATGGAACCGGATAGTATTTCCGCAGTTCCATTCCGTATATTCATAATACACCCGGAAAATCCAAAAAGAAAGAGGGACAGTGTTCCGATTTTGCCTCATATTCAAGTCGAAAATGGAATGAAAAAAGCACCGTGCACAATTTTCGGAGCTCCTTTTGCGCAGTTCGACAAAAAAATCGCAAGCGGTACCGTTTTCGGGGCTTTTCATTCCCGAACGGAATGGAAAAACACGATTTTTCCGCCTTTTACAACCCTCCGGAACGCTGGTACACTCATGCCAACGAAAGGGAGCAGCCCGAACGAACAACAGGCTGCCGCCCCGGCTGAACAAAGCAAGCAAACAGGAGGTACTACATGAAGATTGAAAAGAGTGCGATGGCCGGCACGCTGGAATCCAGCGATGCGCAGGTCACCATCGAACCCGCAAGCGGTCTGGAACTGAACATCCAGAGCAGCGTCCTGAACCAGTATGGCCGCCAGATCAAGGCTACCGTTCTGGAAACGCTGGATCGGCTGGATGTCAAGGATGCCAAGGTCACCATCGTGGATAAGGGCGCACTGGACTGCACCCTGAAAGCCCGTGTCGAGTGTGCAGTGTTCCGCAGCTGCGGCGCATCCGAATCCAACATTCCCTGGGGAGGTGCTGTAAAATGAGTAAAGAGATCCATCGTCCGACGCCCGATAAGAAGCGCCTGCGCCGCACCATGATGTTCATGAATGCGCAGAAGCCCGGCCTGATCAAGGATGCCTATATCTACGGCACCGACAGCATCATTCTGGATCTGGAAGATGCCGTGGCCGAAAACCAGAAGGACGCCGCCCGCTTCAGCCTGTACCATGCACTGAAGAGCATCGACTACGGCGACACTGAGGTCATCGTCCGCATCAACGGTCTGGACACTCCCCACTGGCAGGAAGATATCCGCGTCTGCGTGGCAGGCGGTGCCGACGGCATCCGCATTGCAAAGTGCGAGAGCGCCGAGATGGTCCGCACAGTGGATGCCGCTGTGACCGCCGCCGAGAAGGAGTTCGGCGTGGAAGAGGGCCGCACCTTGCTGATGGCCGCGCTGGAAAGCCCCCTGGGTATCATGAACGCCTACGAGATCGTGACTGCAAGCCCCCGTATGTTCGGCTGCGCCATCTCCGGCGGCGACTTCCGCAAGAGCATGCACGTCCAGATCCAGCGCGACGGCGTGGAGATGATGGTGGCCCGCGGTCAGATGCTGCTGGCAGCCCGTGCCGCCGGTGTCCAGTGCTTCGATACCATGTATCCCAACATTGATGATATGGAGGGCTTCAAAGCTGAGGTCATCCAGAACCATAAGATGGGCTTTGACGGCAAGAGCATCGTCAACCCCAAGCAGATCGCCTTCGTGCACGAGACCTTCGCCCCCACTGAGAAGGAGATTGCCTACGCTGAAAAGCTGGTGCGCGGCTGTCAGGCACAGGCCGATGCCGGCATCGGTGTCTACACCGTGGATGGCAAGATGGTCGATATCCCGTTCTTTGAGGACGCAAAACGTATCATCGCACTGGCCAAGGCCTGCGGTGTTTACCACGGCGAGCTGTGAGAAAGGAGAAACGAATCATGATCAACGCAGTTGGCAGAGATATTCCCGACTACCTGCTCGTCAATGGCAAGGAAGTCTACCATGGTAAGAACTACAAGGACGGCCAGCTGGTCAAGAAGGCCAGCCCCACCACCGTCCGCCACGAGAAGCCGCAGGAGGACAAACTCTGCGCTTCCATCCGTGAAGCCTGCGAGAAGTGCGGTGCCCACGACGGCATGACCTTCTCCTTCCACACCGAGTTCCGTGACGGCGACTACGTTGCCAGCATGGTGGCAAAGGTGCTGGTGGAAGAGATGGGCCTGAAGGATCTGCATGTTGCAGCCACCTCTCTGGGCTCTGCACAGGATATCTTTGCGGATTATATGGAAAAGGGCATCATCGTGGAGGCTCAGACCTCCGGTGTCCGTGGCCGCATCGGCGAGGTGATCTCCGCCGGTAAGATGGACAAGCCCGTCATCATCCGCAGCCACGGCGGCCGTCCCCGTGCCGTGGAAGCCGGGGAAGTGCACATCGATATCGCATTCCTCGCCGCTGCTACCTCTGACTGCTGCGGCAACGCAAAGGGTCAGGGCGGCAAGAACAACTGCGGCAGCATGGGCTTTGCAAACCACGATGCCCACTATGCGGACCACACTGTCATCATCACCGATACGCTGGTGCCCTTCCCCAATCTGCCCTCCTCCATCAGCTGCATCGACGTGGATGCCGTCTGCGTAGTGGATGCCATCGGCGACCCCAAGAAGATCGCCACCAAGGAAGCCCGTATGACCGACAACCCCCGTGAGCTGATGATGGCCGAGAACGTGGCCAACGTCATCGCTGCCACCCCCTACTTCAAGGATGGCTTCTCCTTCCAGACCGGTGTCGGCGGCCCCTCTCTGGCCGTGAACCGCTTCCTCGAAGAGCACATGAAGAAGGCCGGCATCAAGATGAGCTTTGCTCTGGGCGGCACTTCCAGCGCCATCTGCGCTCTGCAGGATAAGGGTCTGGTGGATTACATCCTCGATACGCAGGATTTCGATCAGGGTGCTGCTGCACATCTGTTCTCCAACCCGCACCACATTGAGATCGACCTGAGCGAGTACGCCAATGCCGGCAACAAGGGTGCTTATGTCAACAAGCTGGACTATGTGGTTCTGTCCGCTCTGGAGATCGACACCAAGTTCAATGTCAACGTCATCACCGGTTCGGACGGCGTGCTGCGCGGTGCCCCCGGCGGACATCCCGATACCGCTGCCGGTTCCAAGTGCTGCATCATCGTCACCCCGCTGACCCGCGGCCGCATGGCCACCGTCTGCAAGGATGTCGTCACCGTCACCACCCCCGGCGACTGTGTGGATGTTCTGGTCACCGATTACGGCATCGCCGTCAACCCCGCCCGTCAGGACCTGATCGAGTGCCTCGACAAGGCCGGCATCAAGCATGTGCCCATCGAGCAGCTGCAGGAAAAGGCCTACGAGCTGGTGGGCGAGCCTGACCCGCTGGAGTGGGAGGACAAGGTCGTTGCCGTCGTCGAAGCCCGTGACGGCACCATTCTGGATGTTGTCCGTCAGGTGAAGCCTTTCTCCTTTGACGACTGAGTCGTTCTCGTTTCGCTTGCATCCAGGCTGCGCCGCTCTCTCCGTTTCACGCATTTCTCCTGACCAGGCGCAGCCCATTTATCTTTGAACTTCTCTTCTTCTTTTCGCAGGTGTCGAAAAGTGGGAATGAGGTGCATTCGGATTCTTTGCACTTCATTCCCATCTTTTTCACCTTTGATTTGGCAAGTTGCACAAAATACAAAAATACCGTAAAATAAAAAGAGCAATATAACCGGAGGAACTTCCTATGCTTGCTGTGATTGCGCTGCTGTTCCTTGTGACGGCGATCATTCTAGGTTTTGTCCGCAACATCAATGTCGGCCTGACCTGCCTCGGCCTTGCCCTGATCCTGGGCAAGATCGGCGGCATCAGCGCCAAGACCATCCTGAGCGGTTTCCCCAGCAGTTTGTTCCTGACCCTGCTCGGCACGATGTTCTTTTTCAGCCTTCTGCAGGAGAACAAGACCCTGGAACTGCTCTCCAAAAAGATGGTGAGCCTTGTCGGCAAAAAGCATTTCCTTATTCCCATCATCATTTATCTGGTTTCCTATCTGATGTCAGCCGCCGGTCCGGGTGCGATCTCGGTCCAGACGGTCATGATCATCTTCGCTGTCGCATTGGCGACCCAGATGGATGCTTCTCCCATTTTGCTGGGTGGTATGGCAATTCTGGGTGCCGTTGGCGGTACGACCTCGCCCATTGCCCTGACCGGAATCCTCGTTTCCGATCTGACAGCCGGTGTTGAAGGATTGGAGCACATTGCAACGCCAGTCTTTTTGGGTGTCACGGCAGCAAACTTCCTCTGTGCGGTGATGCTGTACATTGTGTTTGGAGGCTATAAGCTGCACGGCAGCGGCGAGATCAAGGAAGAACTGCCGTCCTTCACCCGGGACCAGATCATTTGTGTGGCCGCACTGGTCGCCATGGTGGTGTTCGTCGTCGGCTTCAAGTATGATGTCGGCCTGGTCTGCTTCACCCTCTCGCTGATCTTGATGCTGCTGGGCACCGTGCACGAAAAGGCAGCCCTCAAGTTGGTACCGTGGAGCGTGCTGATCCTGATCTGCGGTGTGAATGTGCTGATGTCCGTGACCAAAGCCATGGGCGGTATCGACCTGCTGGCCGATCTGCTGGCTTCCCTGATGAACCACATCACCGCCTGCCCCATCATGGCCCTGACAGCCGGTCTGATGAGCTGGTTCAGCTCCGCAAACGGCGTGGTGTTCCCGACCCTGATCCCCACGGCTCCGGCCATCGCCGCCAATGTCGGCAATGTTTCGGCAGTTGAAATGGTCATGGCCATCGTGGGCGGTGCCACCGTTGCCGGTATCAGTCCCATGTCCACCGGCGGCAGCCTGATCATGGCGTCTTATACACAAGGCCGCGAGTGCTCGGACAAGGAACAATCCTCGCTGTTTGCAAAGCTGTTCCTCACTTCTCTGGGCTGTGTGCTGATCATCGTTGTGTTTGCCCTTGTGGGCGGATTCAAACTGTTCTGCTGAAAGGAGAACGTCTATGGAACCAATCGTATACATCGGCTGCCGCACCACGAAAGAGCGGAATGCACGCGGCCGCGGCATCCGGGTGATGAAAGCCGCTCCCGGCAAGTGGGAGCAGATCCAGCTGGTGGAAGGGCAGGTAAACCCCTCCTTCCAGTGTCTGGACAAGACTGGAAAATTCCTGTACTCCATCCACGGTGATTTCAGCGAGATCAGTGCCTTTTCGGTCGCTGAGGACGGCACCCTGACCTATCTGAACACCGTTTCCACGGGCGGCACGAACCCCGTGCACCTGTCGGTGGATAAAACCAACCGCTGGGTGTTTGTGGCCAACCTGCAGACCGGTACGGTCGCCGTTATCCCGCGCAAGGAAGATGGCTCTCTGGCCGAATTGAAAGAGCTATACACCATCCCCGGCCTGACCGAGGGCAGCGTTTCGCATCCGCATCAGGTCGCGCAGAACCCCGGCGGGGATTATCTGATCGTTTCCTGCCAGGGCCGCAAGGCCGGTTTCGGGCAGGTGGATGTGTTCCGCATCCATTCGGAGGATGGCACCCTGGAAAAGACCTGCACGGTCCGCTCCCGTGAGATCGCCGAGCCGCGTCATTTTGTGTTCCATCCCAGCGGAGTGTGGTGCTACGGCGTGAACGAAAAAGATTACTCGGTCACAGCCTATCAGTTCGATACCGCCAGCGGTACGCTGACCCCGCGCCAGATCCTGCCCACCCTGCCGGACACTTATACCGGTGACGGCTGGGCCAGCGGCATCGTGATGATGCCGGACGGCAGGCACGTTGTGATCTCCAACCGGAAACACGACAGCATCACCAGCTTTGCTATTCAGGAAGACGGCTTGCTTTCCTACTGCGACTGCATCAAGACCGGCGGCGGTCAGCCGCGGTTCATCACAGTCAGTCCGTGGGGCACCATCCTTGCCGCCAACGAAACGACCGACCTTGTCACCGAGTTCACGCTGGACGCGGAAACCGGTGCCTTCAAGAGTACCGGCTGGAACCTTGCAACGGAAAGCCCGGTCTGCCTGACCTTCCGCACCTGATGCTTCTGGGGGCAATACCCTTCTGATATCTGACTCGCTATACAACTCCTATCCAATGTACCTTCTTTCATTTTTTCTTCGATCCCCCAGAATAAAACTTGAGCTGCCGTCCGTTTGCCGGGCGGCGGCTCTTTCGTTAAAAAGGAGAGCATTCATGCGATATCTGTTTCAATTCGGACGCATATTGGCTTTTTGCTTTATAGGGGAAGTGCTGCACGCTGTGCTGCCGCTGCCGGTGCCCGCCAGCGTTTACGGCCTGCTGCTTCTGCTTCTTGCGCTTTGCTCTGGCATCGTCAGGCCGGAGCAGGTGCGGGAGACCGGCCTGTTCCTCACAGGGATTTTCCCGCTGCTGTTCGTTCCGGCTGCGGCGGGCGTCATGGAACTGTGGGCGGAGCTTGGTGTTATGCTGCTGCCCGCCGTGATTGCCATCGTTCCCGTAACAGTTCTGGTGTTTGCCGCCGCAGGACGCACAACACAGGCCCTCATCCACCGGAAGGAGAAAACGCAAAATGAAATTTCTGTCTGATTTTCTGAGCCGATCCGCCGTATGGGGCGTTCTGCTCACACTGGCCGCCTTTGCACTCGGAACGCTGCTGAACCGCCGTGCCGGGAAAGCTATCCTGAACCCGTTGCTGCTGGGCAGCATCTTCGTGATCGTCTTTCTCAGCATTCTCCACATCCCGTATGCGGACTATAAAGCAAATGCCGCACCTGTCAATTATCTTTTGCTCCCAGCCACAGTCAGCCTTGCGATTCCACTCTACGAAAAGCTCGACCTGCTCCGCAAAAATGCAGCTGCGATCCTTGCTGGAATCACGGTGGGAACACTGCTCAGCCTGAGCAGTGCCTTTGTGCTGGCTCTTGTGTTGAAACTGGAGCACATACAGTATGTCACCCTCTTGCCGAAATCTGTAACCACCGCCATCAGCATGGACGTTTCGGCGGAACTGGGCGGCATTGCGGCGTTGACGGGTGCCATCGTCATCCTGACCGGCATTGCCGGTAACCTGCTGGCTGAAAGTGTCTGCAAATGGTTCCACATCACCGACCCCATTGCAAAGGGCATTGGGATCGGGACTTCCTCCCATGCCATTGGAACCAGTAAGGCACTGGAAATGGGAGAGGTTGAGGGCGCCATGAGCGGCCTCGCTATTGCAGTCGCCGGTCTCCTGACAGCAGTGCTCTGCCCGGTATTTGCAATGCTGATGTAAAGGATAAGTCCTACTATCATCACTTTATCGCGATAAATTTTTCAAAACCATCTTGACGCACCCTGCAAACCGTGATACTCTCTGTCACAAATCCCACCGAGTTCGTAATAAAATGCGACACAGTGAGGGTTTGTTCCCCATGAAAAGATTTACCGCCCCGCAACACACCCGATTCATTTTGCCGCTTACTTCATCCGACAAAATCATCGCTGCGCTGCGTGGGCGGTATTTTCTTTTCTGCGGAAAAAAGCACCTTGAAAATTTCATGAGCCGTCCGAACGTGATACCGGCTTTTCAGCCAACGCCGCTGCAAAACAGGGGTAGGAACTTCGTTCGGAGCAAACGGTGACCCCCTTACATGAGCAGCGCCACCTCTACTTATTTTTGCGTCTTAACAATTCTGAAACATTTGTCGAAAATTGATTTTGAGCGCAGCGGTAGAGGGCAAGAACCGTCCCGTGGCCACAAATTTTCAATTCTTGAAAATCTTGTGCTCCATCGGGACTTCACTTCTTCAATGCACCTGCATTTCCGAAGTGATCTTGTTGGGGCGTGCCTGCCCCAAACCCTGCTCAGATTTCGCACCGTTGGTGCGAAAGAACGGCGTGTCGTGCTTACATAGCTTCACCGAGGAGCTATCAAAACGACAGGAGGTTCAATGAACAAAACGAATGTCAAAGCGAAATCCAGCACGACCCACCGCCACGACACGCCGAACAACAAAACGCACATCATCAAGTTCCGAGTAACGGAAACTGAAAAGATGGAACTCGAACAAACCGCAAAACTCCTTCATCTCTCCCTGTCCACCCTCATCCGCCGTGCCATCCACAACGTCAAGATAGAGAAAACAGTCATCGTTGCCGGCGGCGGAGAAGAAACCCTGACCGCTGTTTCCACCCTGCTTGCCCAGTGCAGCAAGGTGGGCACCAACCTCAACCAGCTTACAAGGCACTTCAACTCCGGCGGTGCAGACACCGAGCAGATCCGAGCGAAAATCCTTGACGAACTTGCAGACCTGACCGCATTCCGGCTCCACGCCGAGAAAGTTCTGGGTGAACTGTATGGCAACGCTCAAGCATATCGCCTCTAAGAACTCGGACTACACCGCCATTGAAGCGTACCTGATCTACCAGCACGATGAGTTCACCAGAAAGCAGCTTCTGGATGAACAGGGCAGACCCATGCTGCGGGAATCGTACATTCTGGATACTCTTGAGTGTGTCGATTTTTCGTTTGCAACTGCCTGTCTGCTGGCAAACCGAAAGTACAACAAGAACAACCACCCAGAGGACATCAAAAGCCACCAGTATATCATCAGTTTCGACCCACGGGATGTAACCGAAAACGGGCTGACGATGGAAAAGGCACAGGCTCTCGGTCTGAACTTCTGTAAAGAAAACTTTCCCGGTCATCCCGCTATCGTCTGCACCCACCCGGACGGACACAACCATTCGGGGAACATCCATGTCCACATCGTGATCGGCAGCATCCGAACACGAGAAGTGGAGCGCAAACCCTATATGCAGAAGCCCCGTGACTGGCTAGAGGGCATGAAGCACTCCAGCACTGCCCAGACCATGCGGCACTTGCGTGTCGAGGTCATGGAGTTGTGCGAAGGTGCTGGACTGTACCAGATCGACCTGCTCAACGGCTCGAAAGAGCGCGTGAGCGAAGCCGAGTATTGGGTGCGCAGACGCGGCCAGTTGAAACTTGACCGTGAAAACGCAGCCCTCACCGCAGCCGGACAGCCGCCCAAGCAGAAGAAGTTTGAAACCGTGAAAGACACTTTACGGAGACAGATTTCATCTGTGCTTTACCGTGCTGCCAGTTTTGAAGATTTCTCGGAGAAACTCATGCAGCAGTATGGTATTGCAGTCAAGGAAAGCCGTGGGCGGCTCAGCTATCTGCCTGCTGGCAGAACAAAGTTTATCCGAGCGAAACATCTCGGTGACAAGTTTGAGAAAGAGCAGGTGCTTGCCGCACTCACTCAGAACATCCGGCTTGCTCCGACCATCCAGCCTATCGCAACAGACAAGCCCGATAAGATTCAGAAACTGGTGGACATTCAGGCGAAGCTGAAACAGGGCAAGGGCATCGGCTACGAGCGTTGGGCAAAGAAGCACAACCTCAAAGCCATGGCACAGACCTTGATTCTCCTAGAAGAAAAGGGCTTGACTGACGAGGACGCACTCGACCAGAGAATTACGGAGCTTGATACCAAGTTCCACGATTCGCTGGCTGTGGTGAAAGACCTCGAAACCCGCATGGCAGAAAACAAGAATCTGCGTAATAACGTTGCTGCCTACCAGCAGTACCGCCCGATTGCGCAGAAACTGAAAGCTGCCAAATCCCCCGCAGCCTTTGAGAAGCAGCACCATGCAGAGCTGACAGCATACCGGGCGGCAGTGGCCTATTTCAAGGCAAACGACATCACCAAGCTGCCCAGTCCGAACAAACTGGAAGCCGAGTATGCGCAGCTTGCATCCGAAAAGGCAAAGTTCTATGAGCAGTACAAGGAAGCCAAGTCCGAACTGCTCAAACTGAAAACCGCAAAGCAGAATGTTGCGTCCTTTTTCCGGGAGGAAGAACCGGCGCAGCAGGAGAGATAAAGGAGTGTGCGTATGATCAATCTGAAAATCGACCCGGAGTTCCAGAATCAGATCCCGCCGCTGACGGACGATGAGTACAAGCAGCTTGAAGAAAATATCCTCAAGGAAGGCAAGCTGCTCTCTCCTTTGATCGTCTGGGGTAATACCCTTGTTGACGGCCACAATCGTTATGAGATCGTTCAGGAGCATCCCGAAATCTCTTTCTCCACGATGCCGCTCCCGTTTGAAAGCCGAGAAGAAGTCCTCGCATGGATCTGCAAAAATCAGCTGGGGCGGCGCAACCTCACCCCGGAGCAGAAGAAGTTCCTCATTGGAAAGCAGTACAGTGTGGAACATCGAAAGCCCGGTGGAAACGGCAACAACCAGTATACGGTTACTACCGAAGAACCTGTTCAGGAGGAATTGTGTCAAAATGACACAATTCCTCCCACTGCTACGGAAAACAGCGTCCGCAAGCAGATTGCCGACCGGAACAACGTTAGCGAATCCTATGTTGCCCGTTCTGAAAAGTTCATGCGAGGCGTTCAGATCATGGATCAGATGATACCCGGTATGCAGGAGAAAATCCTGTCCGGGCAGTTCAAAGTCCGTGATGCCGATATGCACCGCCTCGCCAGAGCCGATTTTCCGAACCGCAAGCAGATCGTGCACGAGATTCTGCACCCGGAGGACCGCTCTGCTCCGCAGAAACGCATCTACGGAATCAACTATTCTGCGCTGGAAGCTGCCGTCCGGCGAATCCAGCAGGATGTTGATTTCCTGATGAAGTATCTCCCTAAGGTGCCTGATGATGCCTATGTGAAAGTGGAGACCACGAAGATTCTCAAACGGCATAAGGCATATATGGCACAGTTTGAAGAACTGCTGAACGATGAAAAAATCGCATAACGATAGGCACTTGTAAGCCATCAACGAGCCACCAGCCGCAAGAGCAGGGCGGAAAGCATCCGCGCCCTTGCGCCTGATAAAAAATGGAACTTTGATTTTCTTGCCCGACTTTGCCACGGTGGGACGATCAAAGGAGCGTGCGTTTGAACAAAAAGAAAAAGTCCACAAACACTTCCCCTTACCCCGATGAAGCCATCGAACGTCTGGCACGGGCGTTCTACCCGGCCATCCTTGCCTGCTGGAACAGCGAAGAAGGTCAGCGGGAGTTTGCCGCGTGGCAGGCAGAACAGGCTCATATCTCTGGCAAAGAAAAACAGGAAGTTCCCGCTGGGGAACTCCCTGTCTTACTTATCGTGTGTGGATTTTTGCGGGGTGCGTCCTATTCGGGGCGCACCCTGTTTTTGTTTTGTTCTCAATCTTCTAACCCGTGACTTCCTGCCACGTTTCGCTGATATTCTTCCGGTTCGCCGTTCAGAATCAGTTCTGCATACGCCAGAGGGTCATTATAGATGAGGTAGTCCAGCTCTGACCGCTGCGCCATGGTAACGTCCAACGCATCCTCGACCCCGGTACAGTCGATAGAGATTTTTCTCCCATCCCGGAGCAGCAGCTCCACACAGCCGGTGTCCATGTTGAATTTGCAAGCTCTTTCATCGTACTTCATGTTTGTGTCCTTTCTGCCTTACGGCACCTTTACAGTTGTGACTTTCGTTACACGATTCTTCTGATAAGGTTTTGGACACACAGCCGTCAGGGAAGAGCCGGAATTTTCATTTCCGAAGAAAACGAAAAATCCGAACCCTTCTCCTATCGATAAAAGGTTCGGATTTTCATGGTTTGGTGCGGATAAGAGGACTTGAACCTCCACCGAGTTGCCCCGATTAGAACCTGAATCTAACGCGTCTGCCAATTCCGCCATATCCGCATATTCTGTTTTGTTCGTGGGCCGTTCGGCTCGGAACGTTAGTTATTATACCACAGCCACAAGAAAAGTCAAGCACTATTTTCAAAATTGTTCGACAAAAAAATGCTCTAAATTTCGGGCACTCCGTACAGGGGCATTTGGGCCGGAATATGGTACAATAAAAGCTGACCGTCCGGCCTGTATGCCGCCGGGCGAGTAATGACGGAATGAGGGAAACCGAATGTTCAATGTTCTAATCTTCATCATCGGCGCGGGCATCATGTTCTACATGGGCCTGCGCAGTGTGCTGCAGCGCCGCCGCTTACAGCAGAAGGGCCAGCGCGTGGAGGCCCGGGTGGCAGGCACCGTTCAGAGCCGGGACGGCGCGGCTTATCTGCTCGAGTTCGAGACCGAGGGCGGCAGCCACCGCCTGCACTACCCCAAAGCCGCCAAGGGCATGGGCTTTGCCAGCGGGGAAACGGTCACGCTGTACTACGACCCCGAAGATCCCGAAAAGATGTATGTGGAGGGCGACCGCTCCGTTCTGGGGGCCGAGATCCTCTATTTCTGTCTGGCCGTTGTGCTGCTGGCACTGATGGTCAGCTTTAGCCGCTGAGAGGAGGTCACCGCAATGGTATTGGAACATGTAGGAATGCCCCAGCCCGGGGACTGCCGGGTGGTATTTTCCGCCAGCGCCGAGGAGCTGGAAGCGGCCATTCAGGCCGAGCAGGCCGCAGAGAACCCGCCGCAGGCAGAAGAGGACCTGCTGACCGCCGCCGTGAACCGGGCTATCCTGACCGGTTTTTCCACATTATATCAGGAGCTTGTGGAAAAAGAGCATCTGGTTCCCGTGACCGATCCGGATTTTGAGCTGCTGGCCGTCAACCGGGCCGAAGGCTTCCGGGCGGGAGCAGAGTTCTACTGCCTGCCGCCGCTGAAGCTGGAGCGTTACACCGGCTTCACCCAGCCCATCCAGCCCCGGCCCATCCGGCAGGTGAGCATTGAGCTGGAAGTGAACACCCGGCACGGCGATGAAGACCGCGCCGCCGATGCCGCAGGCAAAGCCGCCCTGCGCCAGCAGGTGGCACGGGAGCTCTATACCCAGCGCTGTGCGCAGGCCAAGGCACTGGCCCGCCGGGAGCTTATCTTCCAGCTGGGCGGCTGTGTCAAGGGCACCCTGCCCAAGGACCTGGTCTCCGGCAACTATTTTGCCGAACAGCGGAACTTCAACCTGCGGCTGCAGGCCAACAACGTCAACTTTGACCAGTACCTCAAGGTGCGGGGCCAGACCGTGGAGCAGTTCCGCACTGAGCTCCACGCACAGGCAGAGCAGAAGCTGCGGGGCAATCTGGGCCTTCTGATGGTGGCCGAGCGGGAACACCTCTGGCCCACCGATGCCGAGGTGGAGGCCGCACTGGCACACTGGAAGGGTGAGCGCACCTTCTCTGCCAACGATTTCCGCAAGGTGCGGCAGGGCATCGCCAGCCAGCGGGCGGCAGAGTTCGTGGAAGCCCACTCCACCCTGCTTCCCCCGCCGGAGGAACCGGTGCTGGAAACCATCGCATAAAAAATGGGAGATGCCGTGTACCGACATCTCCCATTTTGGTTTTTTCAGGTCTCCACGCCCTCGAACTGGCTGTTATAGAGCTTGGCATAGAAGCCGCCCTGCGCCAGCAGGGTGTCGTGGTCGCCCTGCTCCACGATGTGGCCATCCTTCATCACAAGGATGACATCGGCCTCACGGATGGTGGACAGGCGGTGGGCCACGATAAAGCTGGTGCGGCCCTGCATCATCCGGGCAAAGGCAGCCTGGATGCGCACCTCGGTGCGGGTATCGATGGAGGAGGTCGCCTCGTCCAGGATCAGCATGGGAGGCAGGCAGAGCATCACGCGGGCGATGCAGAGCAGCTGCTTCTGGCCCTGACTGATGTTGCCGCCGTCCTCAGCAATGACGGTATCGTAACCCTTGGGCAGGCGGCGGATGAAGCTGTCGGCGTGGGCCGCTTTGGCGGCGGCAACGATCTCCTCCTCCGTGGCATCAGGCTTGCCGTAGGCAATGTTCTCCCGCACGGTACCGGCACGCAGCCAGGTCTCCTGCAGCACCATGCCGTAGCTTCCGCGCAGGGAGGCGCGAGTCAGGCTGCGGATATCGTTTCCGGCCACCTCAATGGAGCCGCCGTTGACATCGTAGAACCGCATGAGCAGGTTGATGAGGGTGGTCTTGCCGCAGCCGGTGGGGCCGACGATGGCGATGCGCTGGCCGGGCTTCACATCCAGATCCAGGCCCTCGATGAGGGGGCGGTCCGGCAGGTAGCGGAAGGAAACGTCCTTCAGCTCCACATGGCCGTCGGTCTCCAGCACCTTGGCGTTCTCCGCCTCGGGCACCTGATCCTCGGCATCCAGCAGCTCAAACACACGGGCCGCGCAGGCCAGTGCGTTCTGCAGCTCGGTGACCACGCCGGAGATCTCGTTGAAGGGCTTTGTGTACTGGTTGGCATAGTTCAGGAAGATGCTCAGCTGGCCGATGGTGATGCCGCCCGCCACAGCGTAAACGGCACCCACCAGACCGACACCTGCATAAACGATGTTGTTCACAAAGCGGGTGGCGGGGTTGGTCATGCTGGAGAAGAAGATAGCCTTCAGGCTCACGCTCTGCAGGCGGCCATTCACCTCGTCAAAGGCGGCAAGGCTCTCGGCCTCATGGCCAAAGGCCTGCACGACCTTCTGCCCCTCGATCATCTCGTTGACCAGGGCGGTCTGCTCACCGCGCACAGTGCTCTGGCCCTGGAAATACTTGTAGCTGCGCTTGGCAAGGAAGCTTGCCACCACCAGGCTCAGCGGGGTGATGCAGACCACCACCAGCGTGATGGGCACATTTTCACCGAGCATGAACAGCAGGGTACCAAGGATGGTCAGCACGCCGCTGAACAGCTGGGTAAAGCCCATGAGCAGGCCGTCCGCAAAGGTGTCCACATCGGCGACCATGCGGCTGACGATATCGCCGGAGGGGTGGCTGTCCAGATAAGAGAGCGGCAGGGTCTGGATCTTACGGAGCGCGGCGTTGCGCAGGTCCCGGCTGACCGAGAAGGTGATGCGGTTGTTGCAGACACTCAGCAGCCACTGAGCAAATGCAGCCGCCACGGCCACGACCACAATCTCCACCACGATGCGCAGAACACCGTTGAAGTCCACATTCCCCTTGCCCAGCATCATATCAATGGCGCTGCCGCAGAGGATGGGAATATACAGCTGGGCAGCCACGCTCACAGCGGCCACGATCAGACTGCACACCACAAAAAAGCCGTAAGGGCGGATCTTTTCCAGCACCCGCCGAAGCGTTGCGTTGCGCTGTTCCGGGGTCAGCTTACTCTTTGCTTTTGCACTCATTTCTGCGCATCCCCTTTCTTGAACTGGCTGGCGTAGATCTCCTCGTAAACGGGGCAGGTCTTCAGCAGGTCGGCGTGCCTGCCCAGACCCACCATCCTGCCGTCATCCAGCACGATGATCTGATCGGCGTGCTGCAGGCTGGCGGCACGCTGGCTCACGATGAACACGGTCAGGTCACCGGGCAGAGCGGCCAGCGCCTTGCGCAGGGCCGCATCGGTGGCGTAATCCAGCGCGCTGGCGCTGTCGTCCAGGATCAGGATCTCGGGCTTGCCCACCAGCGCACGGGCAATGGTCAGGCGCTGCTTCTGGCCGCCGGACAGGTTCCGGCCGCCCTGCTCCACAGGCTCGTCCAGCCCAAGGGGCTTTGCCCTGACAAAATCCGCAGCCTGCGCAGTCTCCAGTGCGGCCCACAGGTCAGCGTCCGCCGCGTTTTTGTTGCCCCACAGCAGGTTGGAGCGGATGGTGCCGCCAAACAGCTGGGCTTTCTGCATCACGACCGCCACACTGCCGCGCAGAGCCGCGCGGGGGTACTCCTGCGCCGGACGGCCCAGGATCTCCACGGTGCCCTCCGTGGCATCATAGAAGCGGGGGATCAGGTTGATGAGGCTGGATTTGCCGCTGCCCGTGCCGCCGATGACACCAATGGTCTGGCCGCGCTTTGCGGTAAAACTGATATCGGTCAGGCTGGGGGCACCGGCACCGGCGTAGGTCAGGCTGACATGGTCGAAGCGCACAGCATCCCCGGCCTTGTCTGCAGGTGCCTCGCCCTTAAGGGCCGCGGGGAACTCCATGCCGGGCTCGGTGTCCAGCACAGCCTGCACACGGCCGGCACAGGCCAGCGCCTTGCTCACCTGCACGATGAGGTTTGCCAGTTTGACCAGCTCCACCAGGATCTGGTTCATGTAGTTCACCAGCGCGATCACATCGCCGGAGGCCATGCCGCCCACATTGATCTCGATGCTGCCCACATAGAGCAGAGCCACGATGGCCAGATTGATGATGACGTAGGTCAGCGGGCTCATCAGGGAGGAGATGTGGCCCACATGGAGCTGCATCCGGGTCAGCAGATCGTTGGCCGACTCAAAGCGGTCGATCTCGCTCTGCTCCTTATCAAAGGCGCGGACCACGCGCACACCGGTCAGGTTCTCGCGGGTCAGGCCCAGCACACGGTCCAGCCGGGCCTGGGCCGTTTTGTACAGCGGGTTGGTGATGACCATGACCCCGAACACCACCACGCTCAGCAGCGGGATGGCGACCACAAAGATCCAGGCGGCCCGCACATTCACGGTGAACGCCATGATCATGGCACCAACCACCACGAACGGGCTGCGCAGGAACAGGCGCAGGAAGAGGTTCAGACCGCTCTGCACCTGATTGATGTCACTGGTCATGCGGGTGATGAGGGTGCTGGTGCCCATGGTATCCATCTCGGTAAAGCCAAGCCTCTGGATGTGCTCAAACAGGGCATGGCGCAGGGAGGTGGAATAGCCTACCGCCGCCTTGGCCGAGAAATACTGGGCCGTCAGGCTGCAGGCAAGGCCCACAACGGCCAGCAGCAGCAGGATGCCGCACCGCACAAGGATATAGTGGAAATCATGTGCTGTAATGCCCACGTTGACGATGTCTGCCATGACCAACGGCACAAACAGGTCGAACGTGGCTTCCAGCATCTTGAACAGCGGTGCAAGCACAGCCTCGCGCTTGTAGCCGTTCAGGTGGGTAAGCATTTTATTCAAGGGTGATTCTCCTTTCCCAGTGATAGCGGGTGTAAACTTCACAGTTCTTTATTATAGTACAGGAAATGCAAAAAAGCCAGTTCAAATCACGCCATTGCGCACCGTGCCCTGCCAGAACAAGGAAAGGGACTGCCGCACAGGGGAGATCCCAGTGCAGCAGTCCCTTTTCATAGGAGGGTATGATTCGGAGAACAATGAGCGGCATCGGGCTTCCGGGCCTTTTTGTAGCGGTACATCTCCCGGTCGGCCCGGTTCTTCACAGCCAGCACATCCTCCCCCAAAAAGGGAGCTGAACCAAAGGACACCGTGGGCAGAAAGTCCACGGCTTTTCGCCGCTGTTCCAGCTGGCGTACAAACTCCTGCGCGCACTGGGCCTCCCGGTCTGCGTTTTCCATCAGCACACAAAACTCGTCGCCGCCGGTGCGGTAGCAGTAGCCGCTGCGGGCATAGGCTTTTTTGATGCAGCGGCCGATCTCGGCCAGGCAGAGATCTCCCTGCAGGTGGCCGTAGCGGTCGTTGATCTGCTTGAAATCGTCCACATCGAACACCACCAGCACCCCGCCGTTGCGGCGCATCTCAGCAGTGCGGTTCAGATAGCTGTTCTGATTCAGCAGCCCGGTAAGGGCATCCAGCTGGTTCCACATCTCGCTGCAGTAGATAAAGTACAGCACCGACAACAGCGTAACGCACAGCCATGTAACGTGGAGGTCCGGCAGTGTCACCTGAATGATGGTCTCAATGAGCAGAAAGATCATCAGGGGGTAGATCAGCGCCCGGCTGCGATTCTGAAATTCCCGCGCCGTGACAATGGTGGACACCGAGAGATACACGATGGCCGCAAAATACAGGATGATATAAATATAGAAGTATTGCCCGCGGGAATAAACGTTGTCGGCGCTGACGGAGAACACCAGCCCGGCGGGGATGGACAGAGCAAGGAACAGCAGGTAGCACGCCTCGCAGCACACCGCCGCCCTGAACCAGCGGTTCATCCTCTTTTTCCGGTCCATGACATACACAAGGCAGAGACACACTCCCGGGGACAAACCGAACCCCAGATAGTTGGACAGGATGTTCAGCCAGCGGTAGCCCGCCGGGGTGCCATCCACCGCCAGTGTCACCACCTCCAGCACCGAGATCGCCGCGATCAGCGCAAAGGAAAGGAAAAATCCCTGCTTCTGCTTTTTGTTCAGGGACTCGCTGAGCTTTGTGAGGATGCACATGAAGCTCAGCACAAAAAGGTCAATGGCCGTTAATACATAAAAATATCCGTTCATCGTGGCTTGTTTCACCCTTTGGACTTCTGTGATCTGGTCAGCGCACAGACCACCTCACAATGAGCGGTCTGGGGGAAGAGATCAACAGGGGTAAAACCCTCGGCGCGGTAGCCCTTGGCGGTCAGGAGGGCAAGATCACGGGCCATGGTTTCAGGGTTGCAGCTGACATAGACCACCCGTTTGGGGGCCATGCGGGCCACGCTCTCGATGAACTGGGGGGTGGAGCCTTCGCGGGGCGGGTCCATGAAAATGACATCTGCTCTCTGCCCGGCGGCCGCCGCTTCTGTGATCCACTGGGTGGCATCGGCGGCAAAGAAGCGGGCGTTTTTCACGTTGTTGTGCCTTGCGTTGCCGATGGCATCCCGCACAGCGTCCCGGTTCAGCTCCACGCCCACCACCTGCTTTGCCCTGCCGCTGGCGGTCAGGCCGATGGTGCCAATGCCGCAGTATGCATCCAGCACTACTTCTTTGCCGGTCAGGCGGGCGGCTTCCACAGCCAGACCATACAGCACCTCGGTCTGGTCATGGTTGATCTGGTAGAAGCTCCGGGGGCTCAGGGCATAGGTCTTGCCGCAGAGGGTATCCAGAATGAAGCCCTTGCCGTAGAGCGTCTTTTCCTCTTCGCCCAGCACCACGCTGGTGCGGCGGGGGTTGTAGTTCTGCACCACGGTGGTCACGGGGACATGGCGCTTTTCGGCTTCGGCCAGCAGGGCGCGGACAAAGTTTTTTGCCCCGGGCAGAACCGGCTGGGCGGTCACCAATACCACCATCACCTGCCCGGACACCACACCGCGCCGCAGCAGGCAGTGGCGGAGCAGGCCGGTGCCCTTGTCCTCATTGTAAGGCTGGTAGCGGCAGGTGCTGGCCGCCGCCCGCACCGCCTGCATCACGGTGTCCAGCACTTCGTCCTGCAGCAGGCAGCTTTCCACAGGCAGCACTTTATGTGAGCCTGCCGCATAGATGCCGGACACCAGTTTCCCGCCGGGGCCAGCCGCAAAGGTAGAGATCACCTTATTGCGGTAATGGCAGGGGTTTTCCGCGCCCCGGATGGGAGCCACCGGGCCGTATTTCCCTATCAGCTTACGGACAGCAGCTTCTTTTTGTTTGAGCTGCTCGGCATAATCCAGCCCCAGCATCGGACAGCCGCCGCATTTTTTTGCTTTCAATCTGCACTCCATCGTATATCCTTCCGCCACTTGACAAAACAAAAAAAAATCACTATACTACAAATAGAAAAGGCACTGCGACAAGCGGTTAGCCCTGAAGGGTTTTAGCTATCTATTTGCATAGAAAACCGTCACCGGCCAGGGTGGCGGTTTTCGCTTTTCACCTTGATGGTAAATACCAGTCCAAAAATATGGAACGTCAAAGTAATCGGCATTGCTCTCACCTCCTTCCGGAAGTGTGGGCTCCCCGCCTGCCGTTATGTGCAGTACCTTTTCGCATTTGATTTTAACACATCTTTCGACCAAATGCAACGAAAAAGCTCCCGTAATGGGAGCTTTTTTGCTTTTCCGTTACCCATAGGGATCATACAGGTCATATTCTTCTGCCTCCTGATGCTGTTCCTCCAGCACCCGGATGGCCTGTTCCAGCTGGCTCTGGGAAGCGCCGCTCTCGCTGGCAAGGGCGCGGACCGCTTCGGGCAGGCTGCCGCCGAAGAGGGTGTCCATCCGCTGGCGCATGGCCGCAACGCAATAGGCCCGGCGGGTGACCGTGGGCAGATAGGTGTTCTGGCTCCCCGCCTTGCCGCCCTTGACCCAGCCCTTTTCCTCCAGACGGTACAAAAAGTTGAGCACCGTGGCCGGAGCCCAGCCGGTGGCGGTCAGCTTTTCGCTGATGTCCCGCCGGGTGGCCGGGGCGGGGCAGTCCCAGAGCGCCAGCAGCACCTGCTCCTCGGCGGCAGAGAGCGGTTTCAGTCTGTCTGAAAGTCCGTACACCGGTTTCACCTCCGTTTTTTTGCTTTTACATTTGTCTTATTTTAACACGATTATACCATACCCGGCACAAACAGGCAAGCAGTAAAAGTAAGGAGCCATGCGGTAAAACCAGCACATTTTTACATTTGTCTTAAAAAGTGTTCTTTATTCAAGGACAGTTGTGTGTTTTGTGCGTTCAAGGCAGGCAGAGCAGCCCCATCTTTGTGCAAAGATACTCTTGTTTTTGCACCCCCGGAACCGGTATACTACGGACAAATCAAGCACACACCTGCCGCAGATGAGAGCGGCGGTATGGATAGGAAAGGGAGAGTTCCATATGGCACGAGTATACAACTTCAGCGCAGGCCCCAGCATGTTACCGGAAAAGGTGCTCCGTCAGGCACAGGCAGAGCTGCTGGAATACGGCGATTCCGGCCAGAGCGTGATGGAGATGAGCCACCGCAGCAAGTGGTTCGATGCCATCATCACCGAGACCGAAGCCACCCTGCGCCGGGTGATGAACATCCCTGACAACTACAAGGTCGGTTTCTTCCAGGGCGGTGCCACCCAGCAGTTTGCCATGGTGCCCCTGAACTTTATGACCACCGGCAAGGCCGATTATCTGGTCACCGGCAATTTCTCGAACCTGGCTGCCAAGGAGGCCGCCAAGTTCGGCGAGGTGAAGATCGTTGCTTCCAGCAAGGACAAGAACTTCACCTACATCCCCGATGTCAACGCCATCGACTACGACAAGGACGCAAGCTACATCCACATCTGCCAGAACAACACCATCTTCGGCACCCAGTACGTTGAGGTACCTCAGGTGGAGGGTGTGCCGCTGGTGGCGGACATGAGCTCGATGATCCTCTCCAAACCTGTGGACGTGAACAAGTACGGCTGCATCTACTTTGGCGTGCAGAAGAACGTAGCCCCCGCCGGCATGGCCATTGCCATTGTCCGGGACGACCTGCTGGGCCACGCCGCCGACACCGTGCCCACCATGATGAACTACACCACCCTGCTGGCCAAGGACAGCATGTACAACACGCCCCCCTGCTGGTGCATCTACATGACCGGTCTGGTGCTCAAGTATCTGGAAAACGACATCGGCGGCCTGGAAAACATGCAGAAGATCAACGAAGCCAAGGCCAGGATCCTGTACGATTATCTGGACGGTCAGGAGTTCTTCCACAACCCTGTGGAGCACCGCTACCGCAGCACGATGAACGTCACCTTTACCAGCCCTGACCCCGACATGGACAAGAAGTTCTGCGCCGAAACCGCCGAAGCCGGTTTTGTCAACCTGAAGGGCCACCGTCTGGTGGGCGGTATGCGCGCTTCCATTTATAATGCAATGCCCACCGAAGGCGTAGAGAAGCTGGTGGACTTCATGGAGAAATTCCGCAAAGAGAACGCATAACCTCTCAGGCCACCTGACGGTGTCCAGCTCCCCTAATAGGGGAGCCCTTGGCAGGTCGGTTTTGATTCTGCGTAAAACACCGCTTTCTTTGGAATGTTTATCTGATATGAAAGGAATTTGTCCTATGTACACGATAAAAACCCTGAACGCCATCAGCCCCGTGGGCCTGGCAAAGCTGAACAAAAACCTGTTTGATGTTTCGGTGGACACCGATGCCCCCGATGGCATTCTGGTGCGCAGCGCCGACCTGCTGAACACCACCTTCAACGACAACCTGCTGGCCATTGCTCGTGCCGGTGCCGGTGTGAACAACATCCCGCTGGATCGCTGCTCGGAGCAGGGCATCGTGGTGTTCAATACCCCCGGTGCCAACGCCAACGCCGTGGCTGAGCTGGTAATCGGAATGCTGATCGCAGGCAGCCGCAATGTGGCCGCCGCCGCCCAGTGGTGCCAGAGCCTGACCGGCGATCCCGCCATGGCCAAGACCGTGGAAAAGGGCAAGAAAAAGTTCGTGGGCAACGAGATCAAAGGCAAGACGCTGGGTGTCATCGGTCTGGGTGCCATCGGTTCCCGGGTGGCCAACTGCGCCATTGAGCTGGGCATGGAGGTCTACGGCTACGACCCCTACATCTCCATTGATGCCGCCTGGAACCTTTCCAGCCAGGTACACCACTGCGTGAACCTGAACGACATGCTCCCCCTGTGCGACTACATCACCATCCATGTTCCCTACCTGCCCACCACCAAGGATACCATCAACACCCAGACCCTTGCCCTGTGCAAGGACGGCGTGAAGATCCTGAACTACGCCCGCGGTGAGCTGGTGAACACCGCAGCCCTGCTGGAGGCCATGGAGACGGGCAAGGTCTCCGGCTACATGACCGACTTCCCCACTGAGGCCATTCTGGGCAAGCCCGGCATTGTCTGCACCCCGCATCTGGGTGCTTCCACGCCGGAGGCTGAGGACAACTGTGCCGCAATGGCCGTGCAGGAGATCAGCGATTACCTCAAGAACGGCAACATCACCCACTCGGTGAACATGCCCGAGGTGCATCAGCCCCGTGCAGGCGGCAAGCGCATCTGCATCATCCACAAGAACGAGCCCGGCATGATCAGCCAGATCACCGCCCTGACCACCGAAGCGGGCCTGAACATTGAAAACATGGTGAACAAGAGCAAAAAGAACATGGCTTACACCATGCTGGACGCGACCGGTGCCGTGGACGGCAGGCTGGCTGAGAAGCTGGCCGCCATCCCTGCTGTCATCCGGGTGCGCATCCTGTAACACTGCCAACCCTTAGCTTTCCCCTCGCCCCATCTGTTCATGGGCGGGGGGATTTTTTATGTGGAACACCCCACTGCCCCTCCGGAGGAAACTGCTGCTGACACAAAAAATCCCCCCTGCCGTCATGCAGCAGAGGGGAGAAAGAAGATCAGAGTGTTTACAGCTTCTTGCCGGTCAGGAGCTCATAAGCTTCCTCATACTTGGCAATGGTCTTGTCGATGACATCCTGAGGCAGATCGTAGTTGCTGTCGGGATTGGCCTTGAGCCAGTTGCGGACAAACTGCTTATCGAAAGAGGGCTGACCGTGGCCGGCCTCATAGCCCTCCAGCGGCCAGAAGCGGCTGGAATCGGGGGTGAGCATCTCATCGCCCAGCACCACGTTGCCGTTCTCATCCAGACCAAACTCGAACTTGGTATCGGCAATGATGATGCCGCGGCTCAGGGCATACGCGGCGCACTTCTTGTACAGGGCAATGGTATAGTCCCGCAGCTTGGTGGCGTAGTCCTCGCCGTGGCCGGGGAACTGCTTTTCCAGCACCTCAATGCTCTTTTCGTAGCTGATGTTCTCATCGTGGTCGCCGATCTCAGCCTTGGTGGAAGGAGTGTAGATGGGCTCGGGCAGCTGCTGGGATTCCTGCAGGCCCTCGGGCAGGCGGATGCCGCAGACGGTGCCGTTCTGCTGGTAGCTGGCCCAGCCGCTGCCGGTGATGTAGCCGCGCACGATGCACTCGATGGGCAGCATGGTCAGCTTGCGGCACTTCATGCTCCGGCCCTCAAAGGCAGGCGTGCGGAAAAACTCGGGCATATCGGCGGTATCCACGCTCAGCATGTGGTTGGGCAGAACATCCTTGGTGTAGTCGAACCAGAATCTGCTCATCTGGGTCAGCACCTTGCCCTTGTTGGTCACTTTATTTTTCAGGATCACATCAAATGCAGAGATACGATCGGTGGCAACCATAATGAGGCTGTCGCCATTGTCATAGATCTCGCGGACTTTGCCTTCCTTGATGGGCTTGAATTCAGTCATAGCAAACACTCCATTTTTCCTGATAGCTCTTTCATCAACGTCCTCGCCCGCTCCGGCATTGCAAAGCAACGAAGGGCAGGGTGAGCCGTTTTCCGTTCACCTATTCAGTCTATCACACTTACTGTCCGTTTGGAAGAAACAGATTCCAAGGAAAATTGCCCGCAATTTTCGATTTCTTCGTGAAAAGTGTCAAAAATCAGCAACATTTTTCGTCGAATTGACGGCTAAAGTCGTACTTTCCCGGTTGACAGCGGCTCAGAACATGGTATCATTGAATCATCAGAATTCAACTGCATCAGGAGGTAAGACCTATGGGCAAATTCCCGAAAGACTTTTTGTGGGGCGGTGCCACTGCCGCCAACCAGTGCGAGGGCGCTTACAACGAGGGCGGGCGCGGCCTGTCCAGCGTGGACGTGGTGCCCTTTGGCCCCGACCGCTTCCCCGTGGCGCTGGGCCAGCTGAAGATGCTGGACTGCGATGCCGAGCACTTCTACCCCTCCCACGAAGCCATTGACATGTACCACCACTTCAAGGAGGACATCAAGCTCTTTGCCGAGATGGGCTTCCGCTGCTACCGCCTGTCCATTGCCTGGACCCGCATCCTGCCCAACGGCGATGACGCACAGCCCAACGAAGAGGGCCTGCGCTTCTATGAGGAACTCTTTGATGAGTGCCACAAGTACGGCATTGAGCCGCTGGTGACCCTGTGCCACTTTGATACCCCCATTGCCCTGATCAAAAAGTACGGCGGCTGGAAAGACCGCCGGATGGTGGATGCCTACGCCCACTACTGTGAGGTGCTGTTCCAGCGCTTCCGGGGCAAGGTCAGGTACTGGCTGACCTTCAACGAGATCAACATGCTGCTCCACATGCCCTTTATGGGAGCCGGTCTGCTCTTTGCGCCCGGCGAGAATGTGCAGCAGGTCAAGTATCAGGCCGCTCACCACGAGCTGGTGGCCAGCGCAAAGGCCGTCAAGCTGGCCCATGCCATCATGCCCGATGCCATGGTGGGCTGTATGCTGGCCGCCGGTCAGTTCTACCCCCGCACCTGCGCCCCTGCCGATGTGCAGGCTGCTGCCGAGGCCGACCGCGACAACTACTTCTTCATTGATGTCCAGTCCCGCGGCGAATACCCTGTCTGGGCCAAAAAACGGATGGAACGTGCAGGCATCGCCCTGCAGATGGAGCCGGGCGACGAGCAGCTGCTGAAAGAGGGCACTGTGGACTTCATCTCCTTCAGCTACTATTCCAGCCGCTGCACCACTGTGGACCCCGAACTGATGAACAAGGCCAGCGGCAATGCCATCATGGATGCCGTCAGGAACCCCTACCTCAAGGCCAGCGATTGGGGCTGGGCCATCGACCCGGTGGGCCTGCGCATCACCATGAACAGCCTGTATGACCGCTACCAGAAGCCGCTCTTCATCGTGGAGAACGGTCTGGGTGCGGTGGACAAGGTGGAAGCAGATGGTTCCATCCACGACACCTACCGCATCGACTACCTGCGGGCCCACATTGAGCAGATGGAAAAGGCCATCAACGAGGATGGCCTGCCCCTGCTGGGCTACACCACCTGGGGCCCCATCGACCTGGTCAGTGCTTCCACCGGCGAGATGAAGAAGCGGTACGGCTTCATCTATGTGGACAAGGACAACGAAGGCAAGGGCACGCTGGCCCGCAGCCGGAAGGACAGCTTCTACTGGTATAAAAAGGTCATCGCCTCCGACGGCGAAGATCTGGCCTGAGCCAACTGTGAGGAAAGGAATCATAGCACAAGATGACGACACCCCAAATCATTGCGCACCGCGGTGCATCCTATCTGGCCCCTGAGAACACGCTGGTCGCCTTCCGCAAGGCGATGGAGATCGGCGCGGACGGCGTGGAAATGGATGTACAGAAGACCTACGACAACGAGCTGGTCATCCACCACGACTATATGGTGGACATGCACACCGACATCTCCGGCCAGATCTACGACCTGACCATGGGCGAGCTGAAGGCTCTGGATTTCGGCAGCTGGAAAGATGCCATCTACGCCAACGAGAGGATCGCCACGCTGCAGGAAGCGCTGGAGCTCTGCGCCGGCATGGAGGGCACCCAGGTGCAGCTGGAACTGAAAAGCCCCCTGGAGGACGACCCCGACTTTGTGCCCCGGGTGCTGGATGCGGTCCGCGCCGCCGGGCTCACCGATCGGCTCACCCTCATCTCCTTCCACCACTCTCAGCTGCGGCAGGCAAAGCAGCTGATGCCCGAGCTGAAGGTAGGTGCGCTGACCTACGGCGCTTTCCTCAGCATGGTGCTGCCTCCGCCGGTGGTGTGGAAGGATCTGGGCCTTGTGAACAGCATGGATGAGCCCTTCAGCGAGGAAAACTGCATCGACCTGCGGAATAATCTCATCTACCGCACTGTGGCCGACAAGGTCGATATGCTCCGTGCCAACTTCCCCGGCGAGACCGTGGAGCAGGTCATCGGCCATCTGGAGGAGCAGGCGGATGTGGCTGCCTACATCAAAACGCTGGATTTTCCCGTAGACATCGTCAGCTGCGAGTACCACACCGCCTACTCCAACCCCGATCTCGTGAACCAGCTCCACGCCATGGGCATCCAGGCCGCGTTCTGGACCGTGGACACCCAGGACGCTGTCCGTTCCCTGCTGCCCCTTGGCCCTGACTGCATCGTCACCAACCGGCCTGACCGCGTGCGGGAATGGGTGAATGCGGAAATGAGGAAATAAAAAGATCACAAAACGTCCCCGTGCAGGATATCAAAACTGCACGGGGACGTTTTCTATGTCAGTACTGCATTATCTGATGTCTGGCATCGTTATGACGGCACTCTCCTTGCGAGCACGCTCTGCGCAGAAAACGCCCAGATGTCCATTGATCGAATCTTTGATCGTTGTGCAAGAGATGGAAGGCTCCTCGCCCTGAAGCACATGAACAAAGTCCTCCACCAGCCGCAGGTCGCCGCCGCCATGAGAGCCTGTCATGCCGCTCTTATCTCCACCGATCTTCAGGTCTACCACTTCCTCGTTCCAGCCCTTCTCACTGGCGGTATCTATGGTGCGCACAGTGAAAACCGAATCGTCAAACACGCCCTTGATCTCACCCTTTGTACCAATGATGTGGATATTGCGCTCCGGCTTCGCTGTGCCGCCGATCATGTTCAGGGTCGCAGTTGCACCATCTGCAAAATTCATCAGCACCGATTGATGATCCACCACCGTATGTTCACAATCCCACACACAGCGTCCATGGATATTGTCTGTCATCAGCGACTTGCGCTTGTCCTCCAGCGTCGGCTCCTCAATATTCTCCAGGCAGTCCCATACATAGAACGCCCACCGATCCGGGTGATCCAGATAATGCTTTTTGGCAGAGTACAGACAAGTCTCCTCGCACTGACAATCCACCAGGCAGCGCTTGCCTGCCCCTGCAGGCTTTTTGGCAGGATCAAACTGGAAGTCACTTCCAAAGCTTGCGATCTGTTTGGGCGAAACGCCGCTCTTCAGCCACATGATGAGATCCATGTCATGGCAGCACTTTGCCAGCAGCATCGGAGCCCCGCATTTTTCCTCGTTGCCCCATTTGCCGCGCACAAAGGAGACGGCCAGATGATGGTAGCTGACATGCTCCGTGGCCTGAATATTGATAATGTCACCGATCTCCCCGCTCAGCAGTCTCTGCTTGATTGCGACATAGAAGGGCGCATACCGCAGAACGTGGCAGATCATCACCTTCCGCCCGGTCTCTTTTACAACCTTATATAAATAGTTTACTTCCTCCTCGCTGATCGCGAAGGGCTTTTCCAGCAGCATATCATATCCTGCACGCAGGAGCGGAACCGCAGTGGGCACATGCTGGCGGTCCATGGTTCCATTGATCACCGCGTCTGCCAGCTTGGGTCTTGCTGCCAGCTCCTCAGCACTCCTGAAGCACATCTCCTCCCCGAAGCCATGCATCTCCGCAACCTTTTTCCGCCGGATCGGATCCGGATCTGCTACGCCCACGATCTTCAGCTCGTCCGGGTGTTCCAGCGCATACAGGCTGTACAGGATCGCCCGATGGCCCGCGCCCACGATGATGGCTGTGATTTGCTTACTCATAGTTTCTCTCTTCCTTTCTTTTGAATGGATTTCCGATTCCAATTTTGTTTCCAGCATATCTTTTTGTGCCGAAATCGTCAAGGTAAAGGAGCATGACATTTCATCCCGCACCATGACGAAAGGAAGAATAATCGCATCTTTGTGGATATTGTGCAACAATCACGCTCAAAAATGAGAAAATCTTTTGTGCGTTTTGTATCAAAAAATGTTGCAATTCCAAAAAGAACATGATATGCTTCTGAGTAAGGAAAAACCACTGGTCGGCAGCGTACGAGCTGAACGGAGGTTATGGAAGCACGGGGATCTTCCCCGTCCCATTCCATAAATCAAGGAGGAAAAGATTTTATGAAAGAAAGAAAAATCAGCAGACGCGCCGTATGCAGCGCTATGGTCGCTTCCCTGGCATTGGGTGTCCTGGAGGGCTGTGGCAGCTCTTCCTCTACCACTGCTTCTTCTGCTGCCGGTTCCGGAGCAGCTGCTTCCAACGAGCGCATCACTGTGCGCATCCTGAAATCCAAGGCCGCAAACGAGGTTGCTGCCGAGCAGATGGATGTCTGGAAGGTCCTGGGCGAAAAATTCAATATGGATTTTGAATTTGATAACCCCCCGCAGGACAATTACAACGAGCGCCTGAATCTCGTAATGATGGATGCACAGCTGCCGGACATCATTATGGATATGCCCACCACCGAAGTTCTGAAGTACGGCGAGTCCGGCGTGATCCTTTCCCTGAACGACTACATCGAGAACGACATGCCCAACCTGAAGAAGGAGATCGACAAGCGGGACGGTGTCGAAAAAGCACTGACTTACAGCGACGGCAATATTTATTATATGCCCATGCTGGATGAGAAGGTCTCCGGCAATATGCCCTACATCGTCCGCACCGACTGGCTGGAAAAGCTGGGCATCGAAAGCCCCGTGACCCTGGAGGACTGGGAGAACTACTGGCATCTGGTCAAGACCACCGACCTGAACGGCAACGGCACCAATGATGAGATTCCCTTCAGCTCCTACGATATGACCGGCCTGCGGAACTTCTGCACCGCATTCGGCTGCCTGGATGACTTCTACACCGACCCGGACGATGGCGGCAAGGTCCACTACGGCCCCATTGATCCCAAGTATAAAAAGGCCGTGACCTGGATGCATGACATGTATGAGAAGGGCTATATTGATCCCGAGATCATCACCATGGACTACGCTTCCTTCGTGCCGAAGCTGGCCCAGAACGCGGTGGCTTCCTTCTACGGCCCGCTGGGCGGTATGCTGGCTGCACAGAACGCCACCATGCCTGCCTCCTTCCCCGGCTTCCATGTGGAGGCCACCGTACCCCCCAAGGGCGATGCACAGATCCACTCCTATATTGATCAGGAGCCGCGTGCCATTGCAGCCGCCACCATCACCGCAGGCTGCAAGAACGTTGACCGCGTGGTCGCTCTGCTGGATTACATGTACAGCGAAGAGGGCACCCTGCTGATCAACATGGGTATTGAGGGCACTCACTACACCATGGAGAACGGCAAGCCGATCTTCACCGATTATGTAATGAAGAACCCTGACGGCCTGTCTCCCAAGAATGCGATCGGAACCTTCACCTTTGCACAGAGCTCCGGCCCGTTCATTCTGAGCCAGGATGAGGTCACACAGCTGGATGATGAGTCTGTGAACCGCGCAAAGCAGGACTGCATCATCCCCTTCCTGGAGGAATCCAAGAAGTATGTGATCCCCGGCTCCACCTCCTTCTCCTCTGAGGACGATGCCGTCCGCCGTGCTGTGATGGCTGATGTGGACACTTACGTTGACGAGATGATCATCAAGTTTGTTTCCGGCCGTGAGCCGCTGTCCAACTGGGACACCTACGTTGAAAAGGTCAATGGCATGGGCATTGCAGAGGTCATCGATATCTACCAGAAGACTCTGAATGGCTGATGCCTCAGCAGGCACCTATTTTTTGATCCAGTAAAATAACGGCCGGGGCAGGAACACCCTGTTCCCGGCCTATTTTTTCCTGGGTTCTTCAGAACGAAAACAGGAGAATACCACCATGAAAACTGCCACCGCAGCAAAACCGATCACACTGCCAACAGCGAACCGCCTTGATCATGCCTGCAAAAAGTTCTGGCGCAGCCGCTATCTGCTTTTGATGCTGCTGCCCGCCCTGATCTGGTATATCGTGTTCATGTACGCGCCCATGTACGGCGCGCAGATCGCCTTCCGTGATTTCTCTCCCGTACTGGGCATCACGGGCAGCAAGTGGGTCGGCTTCAAATATTTCATCCAGTTCTTTAAATCCGAGTATTTTGGCCGTCTGATCAAAAACACACTTGGCATCAGCCTGTATTCCATTATTGTGGGCTTTCCCATTCCCATCATTCTGGCTCTGCTCATCAACGAAGTCCGCGGTAAATTCTTCAAACGCAGCGTACAGACCGTGGTGTACCTGCCCCATTTCATCTCCGCCGTGGTCGTTGTCAGTATTCTGAGCGCCCTGCTTTCTCCTTCCAGCGGCCTGATCAACCAGCTGATCACCGCCTTTGGCGGTACGCCGATCCACTTTATGGCCGAACCCAAGTACTTCAAGACGATCTATGTTCTTTCTGACATCTGGCAAAGCGCCGGCTACGGTTCCATTGTGTACATGGCGGCACTGACCGGCATTGACCCCTCTCTCTACGAGGCCGCCACCGTTGACGGTGCTTCCAAATGGGACAAGCTGATCCACATCACGCTGCCCGGCCTGCTGCCCACGATCATCATCATGCTGATCCTCCGCATGGGCTCTATTTTCTCGGTCGGCTATGAAAAGATCATGCTGATGTACAACCCCGCAACCTATGAGACTGCCGATGTGATCTCCACTTACGTTTACCGCCGTGCCTTTGAGAGCGGCGATTACAGCTTCTCCGCGGCTGTGGGCCTGTTCAATTCTGTGATCAATTTTACCATTATCATGCTGTTCAACAAGTTCAGCAAAAAGATCAGTGAGGTGAGCCTGTGGTGATGAAAAAGAATATTGATGCGATGAATCACCCCACGAAAGTGAAGGAAAGCATCGGGGAACGAATCTATACCATTGTTGTGTATCTGCTGCTGATCCTGATCAGCGCAACCATCATTCTGCCGCTTCTGCACATCATCAGCGGCTCGTTCAGTGATCCCATGCAGCTGCTGACAGGCAATGTTTCCTTCTGGCCCAAAGGCTTTACGACCTCCATGTATGAGAAGGTTCTGAAGGATGCCAGCATCTGGACGGGTTATCTGAACACGATCCTGTATACCGTGCTGGGCGCCCTGATCAGCGTGACCCTTACCGCCTGCGCCGCCTACCCCCTGTCCCGCAAGGATCTGTTCGGGCGCAATGTCTTTATCAGCCTTTTCATCTTTACCATGTTTTTCAACGGCGGCATGATCCCCACTTACCTGATCATTCAGAAGCTGGGTATGCTGAATAAGATCTGGGCGCTGGTGCTGCCTTCCGCCATCAGTACCTATAACATGATCATCATGCGCACCTTCTTTGAAAACACCATCCCGAATGAGCTGATCGAGGCCGCAGCCCTGGACGGCTGCAACGATATCACGACCTTCTTCCGCATTGTTCTTCCGCTCTCCGGTGCAGTGTTCGCCGTTATGGCGCTGTTCTACGGCGTTGCGCAGTGGAACAGCTGGTTCCCGGCATTGCTGTACATTCGGGATCGTTCTCTGTATCCTTTGCAGATGATCCTGCGTGAGGTCCTGATCCAGAGCGACATCGGCAACATGGCCGGTTCCACCGGTGATGTCGAGGTCATCGGCGACGGTCTGAAATATGCCACCATGGTGGTTTCCACCCTGCCGATCATGTGCCTGTATCCGTTCCTGCAGAAGTACTTTGTTGCCGGTGTTACCATTGGCGCGGTCAAGGGCTGATGGGAGGATACCACACCATGCAATCACATGATCTTTCCTTGCCTGCGTGGGGCCCCTACACCAAACGATACAGCGGCATTTCCCATGTTCCTGCGGCCAACGATGGCGTTCGGTTTGACCTGTCCGTTTTTCCGGGAATGTATCGCCGCCGGGTCGATGTGCCCAATGTTCGGTTTGAAAGCGGCTTTCACCCCTGGGCTGCGGCTCCGGATCTGAGCTGCTACACGCTCCGCCACGAGCTCCTGTGGAAGGATCAGCTGTATGCAGACATCTCTTTTGCCCCCCTGGGGGAGGATGCCCGGCTGATCCGTGCTGAACTCCACAACAATACAGATGCTCCGCAGAATCTGGTGCTCCATTACATGGCTTCGGCCTGGGATCCCGTTCCTTCCTACCGCGGCTTCTCCCTGCCGGGCTGTGAGGTATCCCTGCCGGAAAACGCTGCCTTTGTCTGGGCAAAGGATTATGACACCCTGGATTTTTCCATCCACCGTCCCAACGAATGTCTGACCTGGGATGGTCTGCGCCGGGGCGAAGAAGCCGTTCCCGGCTTTGGTCAGGGATACGGCATTGGCATGGGGTTCGGCTGTTCCGAAGGCAAAGGACCTTTTGGGCAGGTCGTGCCCAACGGAAAAGGGGACACCGTTACCTTTACGCTTTCCCTTACCGCGCCCCTGCGTGCCCCCTGTCTCTGTGTACGGTATTGGAATCCGGCAGATGAGAGTTCCGAGTACGATGTCAATGGTCAGGTCACGCTGCGGCTGCCGCCCTGTCAGAAGCCTTCCATTGCCATCCTGCCGCTGAATGCTTCCATTCCCGCCGGGAAATTCACTCTGACCCTGACTGCTGCCGGTGTTGGAGGGGCGAAGCTGGATTGTCTCGCTCTGTGCGAGCAGGCGGACGCTGGTAACTTTACCGTCACCCTGCGTGGAGATGGCTCCCGGCCTCAGGCTGAACCCGCCGCAGATGAGAACTATCTGACCCTGCAGTATCCCCACATTCAGGAGTGCTACGGGATCCTGTGGGATGATATCACCACCCATATTCGCACGATCGAAAACGATGAACTGGATATCTTTCTGCGTGACACCGTACACGACCATGTAAACGCCACGCTGCGCGGCAACGGAAAAGGGCATTACGTCAATCTCTTTATGGGGCCGATCCCCTTGGAGGCAGGACAGACAAAAGTGATCTATGGAGCGGTCTGTGCTGCGCCGGATGCTTCTGCCGCCGCACTGCGCTGCCATGAGCTGCTGACGCAGCGCAGTGATTGGGAGCATGTATGGCAGCAGGCTTCTGCCTCCCTTGCAGCACTGCCCGCTTTACCGGCTGCCGAATCGCTTGCCTTGGGCCAACAGTTGATGAATGCAGTTCTCTGCACCAACGTTGTGTATCCGGTGTACACGCGGGGACAGTATATCCGTCACTACACTCCCGGACGCTGGTGGGACTGTGTCTACACATGGGATTCCGGATTCATTGGAATGGGTCTGGCTCAGACCAGCCTGCGCAATGCCTTTGACTGCCTGAACACCTACCTGATGCCCCCGGATTCTGTGGATGCTGCTTTCTTACACCATGGCTCCATGGTGCCAACGCAGTTTTATCTGTACGCCGAGCTGTTGAATCGCACCAGCAGCAGAGAACTTGCCGCCTACTGCTATCCACGCCTGAAGCTGTACTATCGCTTCTTCACCGGGCAGGAAGGCGGCTCCACTACCGCCAACCTGCACAGCGGCTTGCTGCGCCCCTGGGATTATTTCTATAATTCCGGTGGATGGGACGATTATCCCCCACAGCAGGAGGTCCATCGCTGCCGTTTGCAGGCCAGCTGCGCGCCCGTGGTCACAACTGCCCATGCGATACGCTGCGCAAAGATCCTGGCTTACACCGCCCGCCTGCTGGGTGAGACAGCCGACGCAGATGCATTTGATGCCGATGCGCTTCGCTTAGGGCGCTCCCTGCAGACTGCATGGGACGAGGAAAGCGGTTACTTCGGGTACCTCCTGCACGATCCTTCCGGTGATGCTGCAGATATTCTGCGCACCGAGCAGGGTTTGAACTACGATATGGGCATGGATGGCGCTTCGCCGCTATTTGCAGGTACCTGTACAGAACCGCAGAAGGAACTTCTGTGGCAGAAGCTGCAAAGCCCGGAACACCTGTGGTGTGCCTGCGGCCTTTCCACCGTAGATCAGAGTGCGCCGTACTATCGGCGTGACGGCTACTGGAACGGCGCTGTATGGATGCCTTATCAGTGGATGTTCTTCAAATCTGCACTGGATGCAGGCCTTGCCGATTTTGCTTACCGCATTGCCGACACCGCTCTTACCCTGTGGCAGAACGAGTGTGCCGAAAGCTACTGTTGTTTTGAACACTTTATGATCGAAAGCCGCCGTGGTGCCGGCTGGCACCAGTTCAGCGGGCTTTCTTCTCCCATTGTACAGTGGTTTTCCGCTTACTACCGCCCCGGCACCCTCACGACCGGTTTTGATGCCTTTGTCCGGCATACGGATTGGGCACCGGACAACAGCGCCTTAAATGCCACACTGGATTTTACCGCAGCGGGCCGCAGCACTGTTCTGGCTGTTCTGCAGCCGGGTCCCAAAGCTGTTACAGCCTCTGTGCCCTGCACCGTGACCACACGCCACGATGGGCTGCTTGAGCTGACTTTTGCATTGGATGCTCCCTGCACCGTGACCATAAGCATCCATTCCTGAATCCACCTGTAAAAAGAAACGAACGATGTCTGTCCGAATAGGCTGACATCGTTCGTTTTTTCTGCGCTGAAATCAGTTGTCTCCTTTGCGAACTGCAGAAGGCGAGAGCTGATACTTCCGCCGGAATGCCTTATAGAATGTATTCGCCGTGGAGAAGCCGCACTGTTCTGCAATATCCGTAATATTCAGATCTGTCGTTCTCAGCAGCTGCATCGCATGATCCAGACGCAATTCTTCCACATACTCTGTATAGCTCTTTCCGGTTTGCTCCTTCAGGAATTGCGAAAGATACTTTTTCGAGATCTTGAACTGCTCCGCCGTCATCGCCGCATTGATCTCCGGATTCTGGAAATTCTGTGCCAGCCAGTCCAGAATATTCTTTTGAAGCGCATCATTGTGGCTATGCTTCAAGAATTGCACATGGTTGCAGATCTCCACACAGCAGTCCTGCAACCGGCTCAGCATCTGGCGGGCAGTCAGTTTAGAGTCATAACTGCACAGATAGGCGATATCCGGACAGCGTACCCTTTCTGCCGTGTTCAGCAGAATGCCGCCTGCCGTGTAAAAATCCTGCTTAAAGTTTTCCGGGTCCAGATTATCCACCGGGAACAGTTCACTCAGAAGCGAAACCGCCTCTTCCGTGCATCCGGAAAGCAGATACTCCCGAAGCCGCGCTGCATTGGTTGCATTGACCGTGGTACCGCGCTGCGCACTGCTGTTCCCCAAATAGCAGATCTTCTGTGTTGGATCCGCATAGGCCGCCACATTGCGGGCCTTCCAGTAAATATCTGACAACTGCTCCATTTTCTCAAAAGGATCGCTCAATATCAGGGGGGTCGTCAAATGCAGCGCATCATACAGCCGCTCTGTACGGAAACACATTTCCCGCAGTTCCTCTGCTTCATCCGTTTCCTGCGTCAGGATCACCAGAATCAGGTCATCTGCCGTTGCCTGTACATAAAATCTCTGCCCATAAATCTGACGGATCTGCTCTGACACCACCACAGTACGCAGCTCTTCTTTCAGTGAGCACTCGGCGTTTTCCTGAAGAGATGGGATCAGCAGCAGGAAGTTATAGGCTTTCAGCTGCACCGCATCCGTCAGCTGCTGAAGGGTTTCCTGACTCACAGACCCTGTGCGCAGCAAAATTTCCATTTTGCCATGTTCCAGCTCGCTGCGTGAATGCTCCAGTTCCTGTGCCAGTTTATGCTGACTGTTCACATTTCGGAGAAAGATCTCATTCAGCACTTTCCGTGATGCCAGATCCGATTCGTCCAGCGTATCCAGCATCGGACGCAGGCTGTTCATATCCTCCAGTGTCATGCAGACGCTGATCAATACACAGCCCAGAACGCCCACGATCAGATACAGCCAGATTGCACGCTGTACTGCCAACAGACCGGCTTCATAGAGCGACGGCGGCATTCCAATGACCGCCGTTGCATTCAGAGATGCCACATATCGCGTTGCCATCAGATAGCGCTTTCCCTGATAGGTCTCCCAACCCGTATCATCACTCGTCAGGGAAAGTGTCGATCCGTCATAGTTATTTCCCGCCAGGATCGTTCCGTCATCGGAAATCAGGCAAAAAAGGCCTTCCTCGCGCCATTGCTGCTGCGAAAGAAACATCGAAACGACATCTTTTTCCTTGATCAGTACCGTCATTGCGCCGCAGAGACGGCCCGCCGTGTTCACATAGGGCTGATATACTGTGACATACGAATTGCCATAGCTGGAATGCATCAGTTTGACAACATGAGCGGGCTTTATCGTCATTACGTCGATCTGATTCTGTGCATCCCATTCCTCCTGAGACACATCCTCATACTCAAGTGCTCCCGGGTAAAAATTGCTATGGCTTTCATACGTGCTCCGGTCATCCAATATGATGCCATTCCGCTCAAATGTAATATAGCTGTATGTGATCACAGAGGAATCGTAGGTCTTATCCTGTAACGATTTGCTGGCTCTCGTCAGTGTCTGATAATCTCCCAGAATACTGTTATCATAACTGCTGGCAAGCAGAGTATACTCCGTTTCGCTGAACAATTTGTTCGTTGTACTGCGGATGTTGCTCAGGCATCGCTCCAACTGGGTGGTGCCGATCGCCAGCTTTTCCATCGCGCTGGAGGACTGCGCTTGGATCGTCTGGCGGATCATCAGGCTATACAGAGGAACCACGACCAGGAAGAACCCAACCGGAATACAAAGATACCTTAAAAGTCTTCGGATCCAGTTTCTAACAAACAGTCTCTTACGCATCTGCAAAAGCTCACTCCAAGCAATGATGATTTCTATGGAACTGTTGGCTGCACCTGTAAGGCGTTTATGGAGCTGGTGTATGTTGCTCAGCTCCTCCCTCCGCAATTTCGCAGCATCTTTTTAATTATTTTACCACAGAAGGATTTTTTCCTCAACATTTTTATTGATTTGTAACAAAAATCCACTTTATCACCATGATTTTCAATGCTTGAAAATCTCTGTCAGATGGTCAATCACTTTGCTCCGCAAACCGTGTTGTCGTTCAAAGCCACCACCCGGGGCCTGATTGTCTGAGGGAACTCGAATCCCTGGCCATCTGATTAAAAGAATCCAAGGTGCATCATTCGTCAAATTTCAAAAGTTCGAAGAAACGCTATTTTTATCGTATCATCGCAAAACACACCTTTGCATACACTGCATTATTTGCATACAGTGTAATGCTTTGCAACCGTTATCTAGCTATTCAGGTGTGCAAAAAGTGTGCAAAAATGTGCAGACGGGCAAAACAAAGCCCAATGGACAAATCAACCACCGGTTTTATGGCAGGGTTTAGGACATCCGAACAGACACCGTTTGATATAGAAATGAGGTTCACCATGAACAAACTGCTTTCCTGCCGCTACAATATGGATACCAACCGGGTGGAAGCCCGGTTCGAGGATGGCACCACTCTTGCCATCGACTGCATCGCCATGGAGGACAAGTACGGCAGCACCCCGGCACAGCGAGCAGAGCTGGACTGGCTGCTGTACAATAAGCCCTTGGAGTACACTCAGCTCGTGCTGAGAGGGGGGATGGAGCAGTATCTTTCCCTCGGCTGCGACCACAGCAGGCTGGAGGATTAACTACACCCCATAAAGAACACGATGCCCACCTGCCTATGGTTTTCATAAGCTGGTGGGCATCGTTCGTTATTCGGGATTCTTTGGCAGACGGTCGTACAGCACCACCGTGTCAGAGGTTTCGACCTGCACCCGTTCCTTCTTGAGCAGGGTACGGGAACGCTGGTTCGTGCGGTAGTCACGGTCACCTTTTTCAAAAGCGGAGCAGCACAAAAAGTCGCACACAGCATCGCCGGAAGGGGATTCCTTGATGATAAACACAAACGCAGTCGGTTCACCTTGGCTGGAAATCAGATAGTCTGCCTTGATCTTGGTGACGAAAGGATAAAAACGCGGCACATAGGAGAACAGGTCGAAGTCCTGTTCCAGAATTTCCTTCAGCCGCACCAGTGCCATCAGACGCGGCTCGACCAGTTCCCGATACTGCGCACCCTTCCGCACGGTTTCATGGGTGATTTTGCCCGACAGAATCATATCCACCATTTTGCGCGGGCTGTACCGGGGCAGTGCAAGGTCTTTCAGGTAGTGGAAACCCGCCAGATGCGGAAAGTCCTCTGGTGAAAAGGTCAGATTGATCTGGTGCAGTTCACCCTTGTAGCCGTATGTAAGCCGGTAGTGATATCCGGTCAGCTCTTTCCAGACAGCCGCAGCCCGGTACAGAATGTCCTGCTTTTCGTCATGCACATTTTCACCTTCCCTCAAAAAAATAGAAGCCCTGCCGAAAGGCAAGGCTCCTATTAAGCGTTTTCTTTCGATTCATCGAATCTATTCGGCTTGTGGTTCACGCTCAACCCACGGTCTGGCTCCACAATCGGCTGATACCGAACCAGTCCACTGCTTCATCGCCACCGATAGCTGGTCAACGCCGCTATCCTCTAGCTTTATTATATCACAAAAAGATGTAAGTGCAAGCGCTTAAATGTAAAAGCACTCAATCATATTATATGCTAAAGGGGTTTGGCCATTGCTACGTTTGTGAATGTCATGCACCACTCTTGCCATCGACTGCATCGCCGTGGAGGACAAATACGGAAACGCCCCGGCACAGCGGGCGGAACTGGATTGGTTGCGCTATACAACAAGCCCTTGGAGTATGCCCAGATGGTGCTGAGAGGGGAGATGGAGCACTACCTATCACTAGGGTGTGACCACGGAAGGCTTAAGAGGTAATACAATGCACTTTTCACCCTTCATCTTGTATGTAAGAAAAAGGCAATATTCTCAAATATATATCCATTTTTATGCACTATGTCTAGTTAACTACCAAATTATCTGTCTAATCATCCAATTGAAAAGCGATAACTTGTATATTAGAATAGAGACAATCAGGTGCAGCATCCTGTTGTACCGCCTATTTCTGACAGGATTATATTCTAAGGAGGAACTTCTCTATGCCTATGAAAATGGGTTGGCGCTGGTATGGCGAGGGCAACGACCCCGTCACCCTCAGCGACATCAAGCAGATCCCCGGCGTGACCAGCATCGTCTGGGCGCTGCACGACA